>ERZ1740060.243-NODE-243-length-41277-cov-24.598855_pt1 | contig 41277 bp, 23 predicted proteins | sample MGYA00581743_ERZ1740060 | MGnify/ENA primary metagenome ERZ1740060 (study PRJEB43018, sample SAMN04849235) | marine metagenome | isolation source: floating plastic debris | place: Pacific Ocean | collected 2008-08-27 | study: EMG produced TPA metagenomics...
GTCGATGCGTCTGATATGAATCATCCTATCGGTTCAATTTCCGATAAGGTCTAATGATCACCGCTTCGGAAATAAAGCACCAGGGGCCGCCCGTAGCGGCGACGGTTTCCATCCAGTCGGTATCTAAAACACTGGCTTCGAGCATGATGCGGCGGGGCTCATCTTGGAAAAACCGTCGCCGCAGCGCCAGTGAATCCGGCAGATCTAAGTCAAACCAACGGGCTTGACCATTATCCAACCGCTCGAATCGAGTGTTGAGGCCGCAGCCAATTTCAACCACGGTGCCGGTGGGATGGTCGGCTAAAAAGGCTTGCACGTCTTGGTCAACCATGCGGGTGCGCAAGGTAGCCGCCGCTAACGTTTTTGACTTTTGCCATTTGGAGAAGTCGTAATCCAGAGCTGCGACAATCTCGACGGCTTTGTCGTCTTGAATGAGGCCATTTGCTTTTTGGGTTTCTGCCGCTCGTCCGAGCAGGGGAATCAGTAGGGTTTCTTGGACGGGGCCGAGGTCAACTGCAATGGGGGACATGGTGACGATACTCCGTGGTAACGGTGACGATCGCGAGTTGTTTTGCCATGATAGCCAGCCGGAGCCGGAGTGATGATCGCGATCGCGTCAGCAATGATCACTGATCCGACGCTGACTAGCAAATCAACGCTGGCGAGATCGCTGTAGCCCCTGTCAGGAAACTATCTCAAGCGTTTTAAATAAGTTCGGGGAGTACTCCCAAATTTACGCTTAAAGGCACTCGCAAAATAGCCCCGATGAGCAATGCCCACGGTGTTGGCGATCGCCTCAATCGTCATTTGATCCGCCTCTAGCAACTGCCGAGCTCGCTCCATGCGGTAGTCGTGTAAAACCCCAAATACCGTGGTGCCAAAAAGCTGCTGAAACCCTCGCTGTAACTTGCGTTCATTGAGACCAACCTGCCGCGCTAGTTCAGTGATGCCAGGGGGATTCGTGATGTTTTGCAGCAAAATGGTTTTGGCCCGATGCAAAGCCTCAATGTCTTTGGGTTTGACGCCATCTAACGGTGCCGGGGCAGAGCAATAATGCGTGAGCTGAGCCATACAAAGCGCCAGTAGCTCTAAGGCTTTGGCCTCTAAATAAAGCCGTCGAATCCCCGCTTGATGAGGGCAATGGAGGATGAGTTGGAGGATATTCGCAATTTCAGGATGGGTATAGTTGGGCTGAAAGTAAGGCGTCGAGGCCGCATGGCGCAACCGTTGCTGCCAATTGAGGGAAAATTTATGCAAATCATTTTCTAGCAGCGTCAGTAATAAATCGGGGGTGATCGCCAAGCAGATGACCACAATTTTTTGCTCCGCTAGCAACTCAGTGGTGCCCGCCGCATCGGGAATGGTGGTAAAAGTGGTTTGGCCAGCGGCGACATTCAACTTCGACTTGAGCCCTGGGAGACTACCCATTGTCCGGCCAGAAACACAGAAGGTGAAATCGATCAGGGAATATTGAGGGGATAACTGCGTAAAGTCGAGGATCAGATCTTGCTTGAGCTCAAATTCGTAAATAAAGAGATCTAAGCCATCGCGTAAGTTCAGGCCGCGCAGGTAGCCTTGCCCTAAAGTGGCCGGTAAACATAAGACCGTTTCCCCGATATTAAGTTGGCGATCGCCCCCAGCCTGCTGCTGAAATGCTTGCGTGGCCTGTTGGATATCGGTAAATGAAAGAGCAACCTTCATACTTCATCATTCAGCAGAAAGACGTCGAGCCATTACTTGGCAAAAGATTCAGTAAGCGGTGGACCGATCCGGTTGATGTGATCCTCTCAATTCCGACTAATGCACTGACAGCACTAGCCAAACACGCTGCTATCGAGCCCAGTGATGCCCGGCACCACGCCGATGAGCTCATTGCCATTGGTGAGCACTAGGGTGCCGCCACTCAGTTCTGAGAGTTTAACCCCGTCAGGCGTCAGGCCACCGAGGCTAATCTGATCGATGCCCACTTCAAAATCGGTGATGGTGTCAATGCCTTGGCCCAAGGCAAAAACAAAGCGATCAGCGCCAGCCCCGCCAGTATAAATGTCGTCGCCCAGGAGGCCGTCAAGCCGGTCATCACCAGCGGTGCCCACTAGTTCATCATTGTCATCAGTGCCGATGAATTCGCCGGGCGGCGGCCCCAGTAGCGGCACCAACTCAGCATCAATGCGCGTATCGCCCACATCGGTACCGGCCGCCTCACCTAAGCCCAAGACTGCCGCCAGTTCTGGAGCCAGTAGCAAATCAGCATCGGCCAGGGTCAAGTCATCATCGGCGGCGAGCAGGCGACCAGGGGTGCTGATGTCGAAGAGAATATCGATGCCCAGGCCGTCTTCTAAGGTGTCGGCAACGAAGAAACCGCTATTGATATCGCTGGCTCGTTCAGCATTAAACCCAACGGCAAAATCACCAATCGTCAGCAGGGCATCTCCTCCGACCAAGAAAGTAATATCACCTGTATGGTTAATAGCACCGCCGATGGGCGTAAACGGCACCGCCTCAAACTGGAAGTCGGTACTGTCGGCAATGGCAAACCCAAGCTGAAACTGATTCGAGAATGGCGTTGCCGTCGGTGTGGCATCTTGAATGACCAAACCCGCCGACTCAAACAGCGAAAAATCTAAAAACAGGCTGGTGACCCCAGAGACGACCTGAAAGTTGCCAGGGTCATTGGGGGGCGGCGATACGGTGATGCGGCTACCCAATGCGGCCAGCCCCGCCTGGGGATTATCGACATAGGTTTCACCGACTCGGCCCGTGGCAATCAGCTCAGCCGTCGTGCGAGTGGGAAAGGCCACGTCCTCATGGGAGCTAAAGCCAAGGGGATAGCCCAATTCATCGGCCCAGTCGTCGATATGGAGATGGGGCGGCGGCACTTCGCCTTGGGAGTTGAACTCGGGGCGCGACCAGAAGTTGAGGCCGCTGAAGCCACCACCGACGGCAGTTTTTTCCCCAGCATTAAAGCCATCCGGCGCGAGGAAATAGCCATCTTGCAGAATTTCTTGAGTCGTGGTGTCAAAGGCAAAGTTGAACTCGGGGAAGGTGAGGTGATTGTCTTCGTAGGTGCGCAGTAGCGTCCCGTCGGGGTCCAAGAACGAGATATCAAAGGACTCCAGATTTTCTTCGCGAACGATGCCATCCTCAAAAAACTGGCTGGCGTCGTAGCTAAATTCGCCCTCAACGCTAAAGCCCGCGATTTGGCCGGTCCAGTCAAACTCGTAGGTCACTGGGTCGGGTGTCGGTGGCTGAATGGTGCGGCGATAGGTGGGTAGCAGGTCGCTGACCAGGTTGGTGCTAGAGCGGCCATTGAGCAGTTCCACATAGGTAATCTCTTCCAACGGGGAATACCACAGATTCGAGCGGAATCCTAAGGTTTGGCCCCGGTGGGCATACCAAAAGCGATTGGGCGACTCCAAAGTGCCAATCCCGAGACCGTAGGTGTCGTAGTTGGGTGAATTGACTGGAATCGTATCAAGCATTGCCTCCAGCGTCTCGGGCTGGAGTAATGCGTCGTCTACCAGCAGGGCATCAAAGAAGTCGGCCAGATCTTCCGTGTTCGAAATAATCGAGCCCGCCGAGCCCGTCCACGACAGGTTCGTGATGCTGAGGTCGTCGAGTCCGCCATCGCTGTTAAAGTCCCAATAGCTGTTGACGTAGCCGCCGGGAATTTCCTCTTCACCAAAAACAAAGGTGTTGTCGAGATCTAGCGGGTCGAGGATGCGATCGCGAATTTCCTGACCATAGCGGTTGCCAGTGACCGCCTCAATCACCAACCCCGCCAAAATATAGTTGGTGTTGGAATATTGCCAATCGGTACCGGGGGCAAAGAAGGGATCAACGCCATCCACAAAGCCGACCAGCTGCTCGGCTTCCCACTCCTGCAAAAAGAGGGTCGGGTTTGACATCGCCTGCGTCACCAGAATGTCTAAATAGTCGGCAATACCGCTGGTGTGGTTGAGGAGTTGCTCAATCGTAATGTCGCCAGCATTGGGAATCAGCGTCGTGACCGCTGGAGCGAGCCAGTCGGTCAGGGTATCGGCCAAGGAGAGCTGACCAGTTTCAGTGAGTTGCAGAATCGTGGTGGCCACAAAGGTTTTGGTAATGCTGCCCGCCTCGAAGCGATCACTCGGCTCCAGCGGCGTATCGTTTGCTAGATCAGAAACGCCGCTAGCCCCAAACCACTCGCCCTCGGGGGTCAAAATGGCCACTGCCGCACCGGGCACCTCGGGCGGCAGATTGCGATCTAGGGCATTATCGAGGGCCGTAATGACGCGATCGGGCAGTGACATGGGGGTATTTTCCTCACTTGGGGCAGATATCTCAAGGTCTCGGGTTCTACGACAGAGGGTAGAAAGGTGCAGGGTTCAAGGGACAGGGAAGGGGCTTGCCACAGGCGATCCGGCAGTTAAACATGCCCCAACCTGCCTAGGGCTCGCGATCGAGGCAAAAACGGTCGCTGTAGAGCAAGATTCAAGGGCGATCAATAGCCCGCGCCATGGTCATAGACCGGTGCTCTGTAACAACGCGCCCCCAGGTTCTATGCTCGCTGGTATACGTACAAAGCTATGATGCAATGTATCATCTTCTTGCAAAAAATTGTCATTAAGGTTGATATCAGGAGTTGCTGAGGGCGATCGGCTGCCACGCACATAAAAAATCCGACTGTTCCCATTTGAGCCAGTCGGATTAATAGTTCAAGTTAGTCTGAGGGTGTCAGTTCGCTCTCGGCCTTCCTCCGCCCTCCCTGAGAAAGACCGAGATCAAGGTAGTGGGTAACAGATGGCACTATTCCCTATTCCCTGTCCTCTATGCCCTAACTAGGCAAAGACGGTGTTATCAAGACTGGTGACGCCCTGGACTACCCCCAGCAGCTCGTTGCTGTTAGTTAGCACTAGGGTGTCTTCGCCAAGCTCAAAGAACTTCACTCCTGCGGGCGTGAGGCCACCGAGGCTGATCTGGTCAATCCCCAGCTCAAAGTCGGTGATGGTGTCAACGCCTTGGGCCAGGTCAAAGACAAACTGATCGGCCCCCGCCCCGCCGGTATAGGTGTCGTCACCTCGCAGGCCATCCAGCACGTCATTGCCGTCGGTGCCTACCAGTTCATCGTCACCATCGGTGCTCGTGCCGGGGTTAGGCGGTCCGCCCGTTGTCAGCGAGACCAACGCATCAATGCGGGCATCGCCCACATCTGCACCGGTCAGCTCCGCGAGCCCCAGCGCTCCGGCCAGTTCTGGAGACAGCAGCAGATCGGTGCCGCTGATTTCCAGTTCTTCGCCGGAGACTGCCGCCGTACTCGGAGCGCTGAGGTCAAACAGGACTTCCAGACCGAGCGGGTCTTCCAGAGTGTCAGCGACGAAGAAGCCGCTGGTTGTATCAGAGACCCGAGTGGGATCAAAGCCAATGGAGAATTCACCGATGGTGGCTTCGGCACCGCCGAGGCCCAGAGTGATAGTGCCGGCGTGCTCGATCGCGCCGCCCAAGGGCGTAAAGGGGACGGGGGCAAAGGTAAAGTCCGTGTCGTTGGCGATCGCAAAGCCCACCTGGAAGTCTTCCGAGAAGGGCGTGGCGTCGCTGTCAACTCCGGCCAGGGTGAGGCCAGCGGCCTCTTCCAGTAATGGTAGATCCAGAAAGACGCTAGTCACGCCTGACTCAACGGCAAAGACCGCATCTTCACCCCCATCATTGATCGTGAGTTCAACCTTGCCTGCCGAACCACTCTCAGAGACAGCCGCGACAACAGGCTGGCCGAATTCATCTAACCTGTCTTGGATCTGGTCAAGATAAGTCTCACCGACCTTACCGTTATCAATTAGATCAGCAACGGTTAGGGTCGGGAAAGAAACATCCTCGTGGGTACTGTAGCCGATGGGGAATCCTAATTCGTCATCCCAGTCATCCACATGTAGGTGCGGTAGCTTGTCATCGCTCGGTCGCGTCCAGAAGGCAAGTCCCGACTGCACACCGATTTCGCTTCTGAGATCCGGATTCCCCACGCCGAGCATGAAGCCATTTCTCTCCAGATTGACATCGTCATCGATATCCCAGGTACCATCTTGTAAGATCTCTCCGGTCTCAGTGTCGAAGGCAAAGTTTACGGTTGGATACAGACTCTGGTCTTGATTGTCGGTGTAGGTGCGCAGTAAATTGCCCTCCGGATCAAAGAAGGACACGTCGAGCGATAACAGATCGTCTTCCCGAACAATGCCAGCTTCATAGGATTGGCTAGCGTCGTAGCTAAACTCACCTTCAACGCTAAATCCAGCGATTTGCCCAGTCCAGGCAAAATCGTAGGTGACCATGGAGGTGACTTCGTATTCCTCTCCATCAATTAGCTCAAAGGTGAATGATTCTGAACCTTCCGTAGGACCATCATCAAAAACCGATAGCTTGATGGAGGCTTGATTTTCGGTGATGGTGGCAAAGAATCCCCCCGCATCGTTGTCGGGTTCAGGCAAGCCAGCTAGGCCCACAAGATCGGTGTCTGGGTTAATGCCATCATCGCCGAAGATATTGAACTCACTGAGACTAGCCGCAGGGCCATCCACAAAAACGGTGAGCCCCCCGTCGGGAATATCACCCTCGACCTCAAAGCTCACGGTGAATTCATCCCCTTCAGCCAGGTCAGTCTGGTCAACCGATAGGCTCACCGTCGGCCCGCCCCCACCAGGCACCCCGTCGGTAAACGTCACCGTTTGCAAGGCACTATCGGGGTCAACTAAATAGCCGTCGCCCTCCAACAAGGTGAAGGTATAGTCGGTATCGGGTTCTTCCAGAATGTCATCAAAGATCGGCAACCCGAAGCTCACCTCTGAGGCAAACAGCCGCACCAGAAGCTCACCATTGGGGCCAAAGCCATCGGCGGTGATGCCTCCCTCTGGAACAATTTCAAAGAGGCGATTGTTGTCGGCAATCCGATTGGCGGGGTCTAACAAGAAACCCACATCGCCGCCGATCGCGACGACCAGTCCATCTACGGGAATTGCGCCCGCCACCGCAAAGACCGCCGTCAGGATGGGGGCATCATCCGCTTCACTAACGACTTCAGGCAACGATACGCTCACCGTGGGTAACGTTGGCGTGGTCGCCAGGCTCGCCTCTAGACGATAGGGGCCAGGCTCAAAGCGATCGTTAAAAGTCCAGCCGCTGCCGCTGCCCGCGACATTGGGGTCGTAGAAGTTGTTGCCCAGGTTGCTAATGCCCGCATAGTAGGTGCCGGTTTCGGGGGCAGTGAATTCGATGTAGGCATCACCGTTAGCCTGGAAAACCTCATCCGGAGCCCCGGCGTTTTCCACGATGGCGAGTTCGTTACCCTCGGCATCGAAGATGCGCAAGATGTTGTCCAGCAGGGAACCGGCCACGCCCGCATCACCGGTACCGCCACCATCGACATCCAGAATCAGGGTTTGTCCCGCTTCTAGATCAAAGGCATACATATCGACATCTTCAGAACGGTCGATCAGGTTGCGGGTGGCCCGAGTCGTGCCAATTTCGCCCTCAATCACAATGGATGAACCATCGAGTGGCAGCTCAATGGCATTCGCATCGGCGATGGTGTCATTCAACTCCATTTCCATCGGCGGCAGCTCATCGCCATCGTCGCCGTCATCGCCATCATCGCCGGGCAGGGGCACTGAGTCAGGGTTGTCAGCAATGGTAACGGTCACGGCGCTCGCGTCGGGGGCGATCGCATACCCGACCCCAGGCTGCACCGTAAAGGTGAATTCCTCAATGCCTTCTAGGGCATCCTCGGCGGGAATCTGATCATTGGTGGTTTCATCAAACGCCGCCAGCGTAATGGTGGCGGTTTGCTCCGTAATCCGGAAGAAGAAACCACTGGCGCGGAAATTGGGGGACGGGAAATCACCGCCCGTAATCTCAGCGTTAAAGACATCAAATTCACCCAACGCCGCTCGCACACCGCTATCCACATTGATCAACACGCCCTCGGCGGGGGGCGGGCCATCTAACGTGAAGGTCAGCGTCGTGAGATTGCCTGCCGATTCCACTAGGGCCGTCTCACTGACGGCCACCCCCACGGTAGGCACATTGGGCATGACGGGGACATCCGCCAGGGTGTCGTAAATCTCTGTCGAGAACGTGCTGTCATCGCTCACCTGATAGCCAGCGCTCGGCTCTAGGGTAAAGGTCACCGTTTCCACCCCATCGGTCGGAGCCGCATCGGGACTATCCAGATTGAGATTTAAAACTGCCGTATTGCTAGTGAGGTTAATCCGCAAGCCCACTGGGGTGCCCGCGTCATCAAAGACCGCCGCCAACACTTCCGCACCGCCGGGGCTAAAGGGTGCGCCTGTACTGAACGCGGTGGACAGATCGAGGCTGCTGGTGAGAAAAACCTCAATACCGTCTTCTGGGATATCCCCTGCCGTGGTCAGCCCCAGGGTCAGAATCGAAGCGCCCTCTTCCACAAACTGTATGAGCGCACTCGCCGTCAGATTGTCATCGCTATCGTAGGTCGCCGGTGAGGCCGACAGCGAAACAGTGGGGCCTGCCCCCGTCCCGGCTGGAATCGCCGTGACGGTCGGGGTAAACTCCTCATTCAACTTCAGATTTAGGGTGTAGTCGCCAAAGCTGCGACCGGTGCCGCTGCCCGCCACATTGGGATCGTAGGGCGCATTGGTAGGATTGCCATCATCATCCAAGAAGAAGTCAAAGAAGCCGTTGCCAAAGCTGCTGACGCCGACATAGTAGTTGCCCGTTTCGGTCGCCGTGAATTCCACATAGGAATCTCGACGGCCCGGTGCAAATAGCTCATCGGGGGCAAAGTCGTCGTCACTGCCCGCGACCTCGTTGCCGCCCGCATCAAAAATCCGCAGCACGGTATCGAGCCCGGAGTCAAACACCGCGGAGTCAGCATCAATCCGGATGGTATCGCCAGCGGCCATCGCGAAGGAGTACATATCGACGTCTTCGGTCTGGTCGACTTCGCGATTGCTGAAGCTAAAGGAAATCGCCCCGTCAATGGAGACCGAGCTGTTGTCAGGGCCAAGACCAGTGGCGATCGCCGTGGCGATCGTGTCGTTCGATTCGGCATCGGTCGCGGGGGTCTGCTCCACAGTATCCACGATTTGGAAACTGGCCGACCCGGCCTCGGGAGCAATCTGATAGCCGTCACCAGCAGCCACGCTAAAGGAAATTTCTTCCAACCCTTCAGAGACGCCATCGTCCACGACTGGCAGGGTAACCGTGGCCGATTGACCGAAGATTTCTAAATCAAATCCGCCTGGGCGAATGGCTGAAATGCCACCGTTTTCCACCTGGAGGCCCAAGATATCTAGCTCGGTCAGGCCAGGGGCCTCAACCGTCACGGTTAATTGGCCATCCGCTGGCGGTGCACTCAAATTAAAGGTATGAACTGCCGCCGTGCCTTCCGTCTCAACCAGCACATCGGCTGAGGCCTCAACACTCACCTGCAGGATCGAATTGGCATCGTCTTGCAGCAGCACAGAGATTTCCCCTGCCCCTTCAGCAATGGTATAGCCAGGTAGAGTTTGTAAGGCCAGCGGCACCTGTTCTAGCCCTTCACTGGCTTCGTCAGCCCGCACAGCCAGCGTTAGGCTCGCCGTCGGCTCAGTGATTTTGAAGTAAAACCCACCGGCATTCCCATCGGGAGCCGGGAAGGAACCGCCCGTCACCTGAGCATTCAACAGGTCGAAATCCACCAGTCCAGCGAAGGCATTGTTGCTGACGTAGACCAACACCCCGGTCGCCGGGATCTCACCGGCCAAGGCAAAGTTCACCGTGACGGTATCGCTGCCCTCCGTAAAGGGACCGGCTTCAGCCAGGGTCATACTGACTTCAGGCACCGCACTCGCCTCAGGCACCTGGTCAATGGTGTCATAGACGGTAATAGCCGCCATGTCAGCATCAGCGGTGTAGCCTTCACCCGCGGCCACAAAGAAGTTGACGGTCTGCGGATCAGTCGCTGCCAGACCCACACCAGGGAAGTTGACCACCGCATTTTGGGACTCTAGACGGAGCTGCAGGCCGGTCGCCGTGCCACTATCGTCGTAGATCGCGCCGATCACCTCGCCGCCAAAGCTGAGGGGCACAAAGTTGGCCCCCGCAATAAACTCGGTGATGTCAGCCAAGTCGGTGTTGAGATTCACCACCAAACCGTCTTCGGGGATCGGACCATCGGCACTGACCACCAGGCTGAGAATCGGCGTACCGCTGCCCGATTCCACCAGATTGGGCGTCACCAGGGTGTCTTCGTCGCTAAAGGTGCCGCCAATCACATCAACCGAAACGACCGGTTCACCCCCCCCGCCGCCATTGCTGTCAGCGGCATCCACAATATTGAGCGTGATGCTGTTGGCATCGGGGGCCACTTCGTAGGCTTCGCCGTCAATCAGCTCAAAAGTAAAGCTCTCGGCAGCTTCATCTTCATCCGCGCCTTCATCGAAAGCCTTCAGCGTAATTGTCGCCGTTGGCTCTGTGACAATCACGAAGAAGCCGCTGTCGCCGTCGGCGGGGGTGGGGAAACCCTCAATCCCGGTTGTTGTGATGTTGCCAACGTCAAATTCAGTGAGGCTGCGAAGCTGACTTTGTACACTGGCAACGTCGTTGATCAAAAGCGGAATACCGCCGCCTGGGATAACGCCATCAACTGAGATTGTTAACGTTAGCGCGTCACCACCTTCCACCAGTGTGGTTTGGTCAACGCTGATGCCCACCGTGGGCTTGATCTCGGTTGTCTGGATTTCGTCAGAAATTGTAAGCGTCGTGCTGGCCGCTGCTGGATTGACCTCGTACACCTCGCCGTTGGCTAGGGTAAAGGTGATGTCTAACGGATCTTCTTCAATGATGTCGTCAAAGACGTTGAGGGCGATCGTGGCCGTGGGCTCGGTAATGGTGACAAAGAAGCTGCCGCCGCTGCCATCGCCGACAGTGGGCACACCTTCGATACCGGTGGTGGAGATATTGCCCAGATCAGCCAGGTCGAATTGGCCCAAGGCACCCGGCACATCACTCTGCACCAGCACCTGTACCCCATCTGCAGGGATATCACCCTCGACTGTAAAGGTCACCGTGAGGGGATCGCCCTCAGCCAGGTTGGCTTCAGACACTGACAGTCCGACAGTGGGGCCAATGCCGGGGCCGCCGTTATCGTCATTGATGGTGAGCAGCGTCGAATTTTGGTTCGGATCGACGGTGTAGCCTTCGCCTGCGGCTAACTGGAAATCAAATGTTTGCGACCCTTCTTCTAAAATGTCGTTGATGATGGGCAGCACAAAATTGCCGTCAGGGGCCGAGAGTAAAATTTGCAGGCGACCCGTATTTTCGTCAAAGTCAACAATCTCGGCGTCATTGAATTCCGCCTCGCGATCGGCGGCAAACTGCTCGGTAAAGGCAATCACATCGTTGTCGCCCAGGGTGTCAAAGTTGACGGTGATGCCTTCCGTGGGAAAGTCGCCAGTGACCGTCCACTGCCAGACCACCTGAGCGTCTGGCGTTTCTTCTGAAACGGCGGCCGGAATCGCCTCAAAACTCACAACGGGCAAGTCACCGGTTGGAGGCGGTGTGACAGTCGCTTCAGAGACATTAAAGGCGAGGCTATAGTCACTTGGGCCATCTAGTTGCTGGACGGCGAAGGTATAAGTCCCCGCTGGGAGTGGGCCAGAAAACCCTTGGCCCCCAAAGCCAGGGCCGTTAGAGCCATTGCCTATGTTGTCCAAAATGTCGGTGCCCACCGCACTAATGCCAAACAGGGAGTAACCCAGGAATTCGCCCAGTACGGCGCTATTATCCAGGGGCTCAGTAAAGGTCGCACCTTCCTGAACCCCAATAAAGGAGACATCTGACTGAGAGTACGCCTCTAACAGGATGGACTCTAACTGCAACCCGTCGGGAACAGTCACGGTGACGTACTCTTGATCGCCGCCGCCCGTGGAAGCGGACAATTGAGTGGTGCCTTCTACTAGCGCTAGGCCGACTGGATTATTCGGATCACCAGAGATATCGCCGCTCACCGCTTCGTCGTAGCCGTTGGCTGGCGGGGGCGGTGGCGTGCCTGGCAACTGGCTGACATCATCGACAAAGAGGACGGTGCTGGTGGCGGCAGCGGGAGCAATCGTGTAGTCGCCGACCCCGGTAATGCTGGTCTGATCGGCTGGGTCAATTTGGTCAGCCGTCACGATCGCAAAGACAGCTTCGACCAGACCGTCAAAGGTCTCGGGCAAAAACGTATCCGGTTCAGCATTGTCAAAGATATCCAGGGTGATCGTAGCGAAGGTCGCTCCAGCGACGATTTCCACGGCCAAGCCAGAGTTATCGAAATTGGTCTGAGTAGCGAAGAGATTGAGATTCTCAAACTGCGGATTGGCGATCGCCGCCGGCAAATCCAGACGATTCAAAATTTGCTCAATGTCGCTGTCAATATAGACCTTCAGGCCACCCACTGGGGCAGGTTCGTCGAGATCGAAGCGCACGGTTAGGGCATTGCCTTGATCCTCGACGAGCGCGTTGAGGTCGCCGTCAAAGTCGGTAGAGGTCGAGAGACTAACTTGAACCATGGGGAGATTACTCCAGTGTGTGATGTCGTGAAGGCCGACAAGGATTGGGGTTGACCCTGACCGGAACGCAGCAGCGATCGCGACCCTTGCCTAAGAATGGATAAACCGGCTTGAAACTCATCAGAAAAACCGGCCAAAGCCAGACACACCAGACCGACTGGGCCGGGCCAGCGGGCAGACGCGTCGTCATTAGCAAAGCCTTAGCGCAGCCATGCCGCAGGCGATCGCCTCTCGGCAAGCGCAGCGCTCTCAGAAAGCAGCCATCGCCAGCAACTAAGCCCACCGCACCGAGCCATCGCGCTAAAGCGCTGAAATCCGGGCTCCTCTAACGAGCAGCTAGATCACCGGTCATTTAACCCTCGTCTTGGCCACCAAGAAAGCCGCCTGAGAGGCCGTTGTGGAATTGAGAAAATGGCTGGCTAGCGACTTACCCAGTCGCACTTAGTGGGAAACCGCCTCGTCCAGTCGATTTTTAGCGCTGTTTAATGAGACTTTATCTCATTAACTTACAGAGGGATGGTATCACCTGACCTGGGTTTAAACACGTTAACTTTATAAAGATAATTGAAACCAATCCGTAAATACCCAGAGAGCCTGAAGCCGCCATTAAGGGCTTGCCAGTCGCGTTAGGCTCGTCAAAAGGCTAGAAAGCTAGGAAACCCGGAACTTTTGTTAGGATCATCAGCACCGCCTGCTAGGCGAGTTTGATCAGAATTTTATACAGAAAAGTTATTGACCAGTCATTGCTTATTGATTATTTGTCTCAATAACTGATGATCGTCAAGCGACTGCCGACTTTTGCAAATTTTGCAAAAGTCGTACGGTTAGGGTGATGGCTGCGACCGCCTATTCGACGAGGCGAGTTTCGATCGCGTGGTCGGGCAGTAGCGTTTCCACTGAGCGTAAGGTACGAAAGCCATAGCCCGCTAATCCCACGATCACCATTAAGGCCGCCATCAGCACGTAGAGCAGAGCCATCCCCGCCCCTGCCCCCGTGCCCACCAGTGGGCCAAACACTCTGGCGAGGGCACCCTCTGGCTGCATCGCGGGCTCAAACACAAAATCAGCGAGAGGCCCGGCGAGCAGGGGGGCGATCGCCCCAATTCCTAAGCCCACCATCTGATCAGCCGCCAGCACCCGCCCCTGTAGCGGCGGCGGCACTTTGGCATACCAAATCGCATTGCTAGAGCTGTAGTAAAGCGGAATCAGTAGAGTAGCCGCCAAGTGCGCGGGTATCCAAACCCAAGCAGTTTGCCCCAAGCCCAAAACAATCTTGCATAGCCCCGTCCCCGCAAATCCCAGCAGCATGCCGTGAATCCGCTGCTTGAATCCCCCTTGCCAACTAAGAAACAGCGCTCCCAACACGCCCCCTAGACCTGCTGCCGTGGTAACCGCCCCGAGAATTTGTTCGCTGCCTCCTGATCGCGCCAAAATCATCGGGTTATACAACGCCTTGCCGATGTCACTGGGCAGGGCAAAGCAAGAGAAGGCGATCATCATGGCCAACAAGCCTGGGGTTTTGAGAATGTGGCGAAAGCCAAAGGTGAGGTTGGCCCAGCTTACCTTTGGCACTGTGGTTTCGGCTTCGTCGCCGCTCGGCTGAGGGATTGTCGCCGTCAGCAGAATCCCAAAGGCGATTAAGAACGTGCTCAGGTCGATCAAGATAATGCCTTTGAGACCGATGAGCGGATAGAGGCTACCGGCCAGAATGGGCGAAAAGATCGCGCCACTGTAATTGACGGCGGCGACCATGCTTTCGGCGCGGGTATAGTTGTCTTTTTCGACCAACAGCGCAATCGACGTGGAATACGCCAGGGTTTGCAGTTGCCCAAAGCAGCCATAGACGGCCACCGCTGCGTACAAATGCCAGATTTGCAGCTGATCGCCCCAATACAGCAGCGCGATCGCGATCGTGCAAAGCATCGCCACCACATCGCCGAGGATCATCAACTGCTTGCGCGGCCAGCGATCGACCGCGATCCCGGCTAGGGGCGTCACCACCAGACGCGGCAGTTGCGAAAAAAAAGTCACCAGGGCCAAACTCGTCGCCGAACCTGTGACCTCCCACACCCAAAAGATCAGGGCAAAGACGGTCATATAGCTGCCGATGGTCGAGACCAGTTGCCCCGCCCAAATTCTTAAAAACGTCCGCATTGATCTAAAATTCCCAACCGACAGTGCCAAAAATAGTGAAAGGGGCACCGGGAGTTACCCGAAACTGATCCCGCGCCCCTTCGAAGTAGCGAACATCAAACAGATTTTGCACATTGAGCTGCGCCCGAAAACTCTCCCGGCGGTAAAAGAGGGACGCATCGGTACGCACATAGCCCGGCAGGGTAAAGGGGGTAAACAGGTCACCATTGCGTTCTCCTTGAAAATAGACGCCGAGTCCTAATCCCCAGCCCGCCAGAGCGCCGTCCTGAATTTCGTAAGAGGTCCACACACTGGCGGCATGTTCCGGCACATTTTGGAGCCGCAATCCTTCCGAAAACTGGTTGTCTTCGCTAATGCGGGCATCAGTGTAGGCATAGGTGGCAATGATATTCCAACCGGGGAGCAGCTCGCCCGCAATATCTAGCTCGACGCCATCGCTGGCTTGTTCGCCCACCTGCACTTGAAACCCCGTGTTGTCCGGATCTTGGGTGGCGACATTGGTGCGGCGCAACTGGTAGTAGGCCAGGGTCGCCGAGAGGCGATCGTCCAGCAAATCCGCCTTCACCCCCACCTCAAATTGGTTGCCTCGCTCGGGGGCAAACACTTCACCGACCTGAGACTGACCAATCACCGGATTAAAAGACTCGGTATAGCTGGCATAGAGCGAGATGTTGTCGAGTGGTTTGTAGACAATCCCGATACGGGGACTAAACGCCGTGTCCGAGGTTTCAATCGGGTCAGGATTCGTGAGGTTCGCCGCATCGACAAAGAACTGATCGGCAAAGTCAATCCGCCCACCCACCAACACAATCAGATTGTCAAAAAGGTTGAGTTGCGACTGACCATATAAGCCAATCGTGCGGCGACGGGTAAAACTATCCGATCGCAGGGCAAAGGCAAAATCGGGATTATCTTCGGGGAAAAACCGCTGCGGATCATAATTGGGTGCAAAAATATTAAACGGTTCGACATCCGGATCGAGAAAGGTCAGGAATTGCCGCGAAAACAGCCGATCCTCCTGAGTTTCCTGAAACCACTCCACCCCGAGCAGGAGGGTTTGATCCATCCCCGCAATGGCAAAATCGCCGACGACGTTGGTGTTTAACGTGTAAGCTTCTCGGTTACTCGGATTATCGAGCCACAGGCGATTGAGGCGATTAAAGTCGATTTGTCCCCGCGATTGAAAGAAGCCCACCCCAGCCACAAAACTGTCTTCAGCCGTATTTTGGAAAGAGGCTAAAAACTCATTTCTCACCTGCCAGGTGTCATTAATTTGATGATCTAGCCGGTAGCTAATGCGAGAGATATTGCTTTCCGTACGGCTAATCTCGGGTTCGCCGGAGTTGGTGCGAATATCCAGCGTGCCGGCCCGAGCGATATCGTCCTCCGAGAAGGCGTCTCCTTCTAGAAATCGATCCGCCAGCGAATTGTTTTCCAGGCCGATCGCCGAAATTGCGGGCAAACCGGATGAGCTTCCCGACGAGCGATTATAGAGGTACTCCACATCCACAATTAAGCTGGTTTGTTCAGTGTCGATGATTTGCAGCGTGGGGGCAAAAAACAGAAATTCACTTTCCTCAAAATCAATAAAGCTGCCGCGATTTTCATAGGCCAAATTGGTCCGGTAGCTGCTGTATTCATCCAGCGGCCCCGTAAAATCGAGGGCAGCCCCGTAAGCGGCATAATTCCCGGCGGTCAGCTCCAGGTCATAGCGCGGGGTACGCAGGGGCACCTCGGTCACCAGGTTAACAGTGCCGCCCAAATTGCCGGAGCCAAACAGCACCGAGGCGGGGCCTTTCAACACTTCAATGCGGTCAATATTGGTAATGCCAGAGCCGAGGCGGAGCGTGTCGTCTCGCAGGCCATTGCGCAGAATGTTATCGGTTTCAAATCCTCGAATAATGGGGGTTGTCGCCCGTGAGCCACTCTCTGAGCGCCCGGTGAACGCCCCACTGACGTTTTGCAACGCCTGTCCCAGGCTGTCAGTCCCCTGATCTTCTAGCACGGCTTGGAGAATGACCTGAATTCCTTGCGGAATGTCGAGGATATCCGTGTCGGTTCGAGTCCCGGCACTGGCGGTGGGTACCTGATAGCGCGGCAGCGGTGACGCCGCTACGATGATCCGCAGGTTATTGCCAAACTGCAGATCGTCAGCTTCAGTCGATTCTCCCGGTGGCGTGGTGGCAATATCGAGAATGAGCGATTCAGCAGCCCGTTCGAGAAAGGCATTGGGGGCGGTCTCCGTCGCTGCGTTCACCGTAATCTGCACGTCGGATGTCGTCACCTGCTCGATCGCAATTGAGGCGACTGAGGGTACCGGATTGTCTTGTTGGAAGCGATCGCCCTCGGGCAGCGCTAACTGCGCCCCCACAATATCGACCACTAGCGTATTGCCCTCCTGAAACTGCAAGATTTCGGGGGCAGTCGGATCACGGGTCACCAGCACTACCTGCAGGCCATCGGCGATCGGCACGAGTTGAATTTCAGTAATTTGCATCACCGGCCCTGTTGGGCTGTCTTCAGCGTCCGGCAGCGTCGGCAATTCCTCAGCCTCGGGTTGATCAGGGCGGTTCTGAAGATCAGGATCAGAACTATCCTGATCTTCAGAACCATCAGGATCAGCAGGCGGCGGCACTGTTTCTTCAGGCACCTCATGATTCGGGTTCTCAGGAGTCTCACGATCCGGCTCCTCTAGACCCTCAGCTTCCTCAACCCGTTGGGCAGTCGGCGGCGGTGGCGTCACGGAGAGAGGCTGGGCAGTAGGCGGATCTTGAACGGTTTGAGTGAAGCCTGGCAGAGGAACGAGGAAGGGGGCGCTGCCCGCGATCGCGAGGCTGATAAATTCAGTAATGTGACGCATTCAAGTCCTTATCATGAGCGATCGATTTCCCTCGGTAGCCCTGCAGCCAGCCAGTATCTTACAGCCTATTGAGAATTGAAATCAACAGGATGGAGCGGCCAGTGCGTGATCGCGGAGCCATCCTTCAGAGTATCGCCCTTCCTAACGCTGACACCGATCCTGGCCAAGCTTGCAAATTTTGCAAATGTTGAAGCCCAGTTCAATTTCCGCGCATCCAAACCATTTTTTTAGCCCGCCAGCGTAGTATCAGAAGACCATTATTACACTCGTAAACTTGCGTACTTTTACGACTTTATGGCTCGGTTACCTCATCTCAGCCATCGGCACTCGCATGGCAGATTTTGCCATTACCCTCTGGGTTTGGGAGCAGACTGGCTCAGTTACAGCGTTAGCACTGACAGGCTTTTTCTACCAGTTTCCGCGTATCTTCACGTCTTTGTTTGCGGGCATCTTAGTCGATCGCGTGAGTCGCAAGCGGTTGCTGATCATGAGTGAAGGGGTAGCAGCCGTTTCAACGCTAGTGCTTTGGTGGCTACAGGCCAATGGTCAGCTTACTATCGGACATTTTTATGCGGCAGCCTGGATAAATGGTGGGTTTGAGAAGTTTGGCCAACTGGCTTACCGATCTTCAATTTCGATGTTAGTGAAGCCACAAAACTATACCCGTGCTAGCAGTATGACTACAGCGGCTAGCTATGGGGCTAATATTGTCGCGCCAGCCATCGGAGGTATTCTCTATCCGGTGCTGGGTCTTGGCGGTATTCTGCCGATTAACTTTGCAACGTTTGTAGTCGCCATCATCACTATCGCGCTACTCAACATTCCTCAACCTCAGCGTGAAGATCGCTTCTTAGGAAAGGCAACTAGTTGGCTTACTGCGGCTTGGCAGGAAGTCACCTTTGGCTTTCGTTACCTATGGAACTCTGTTAACTTACGAACCTTGCTGATGGTGACAGCCCTATTTGGTGCGTTGCTGAAGATAAATGATACGCTCTATAACCCGATGATTTTGGCTCGGACAGACGGCAGTTCTCAAATTTTGGGAGCGATTTCGGCGATCGCCGGTTTGGGCGGGATTACGGGCGCAATTATCGTCAGTATCTGGGGTGGCTTCGAGCGAAACAAAAAGGGCATGCTGCTGGGTTATATCAGTGTTGGTTTTGCAAAAGTCGCGTTTGGGTTAGGTCAAGGCATTGGGATTTGGTTCCCAGCTCAGTTCTGGGCGTTTATGACCTTCCCGCTAATTTGGGGGTCGGAATCGGCACTTTGGATGATGGCAACTCCAGCCAAAGTGCAGGGCCGCGTGTTTGCGGTGAGTTTTTTAGCTGACGATTTGCTGCATACGCCCATCGGACTGTTTGCTGGGGTGCTGAGCGATCTCGTTTTAGAACCGGCGATGCAGTCATCGGTAGTGATGCAAAAGGTATTTAGCCCAGTGACAGGAAGCGGCGCAGGGTCTGGCATGGCGCTATTGTATGTAGGGAGCGCGATCGCTATGATCCTAATAGGAATGTTCGGCTTCAAATTCACTCACATTCAGCAGATAAAGAAATTTTAGTCAAAGATAAAACCTGTATTTATTATGCCTTCAACCAATCCTTTAAAATCATAATTATCAGGTCTCAGCGATTAAATTATGACAATCAGATTAACAGACGATGGACTCTTTTTAGAGCAGTGGCAGACAGCCCCTGAAGAGAAATACGATGCTTTGGATGAACTAGATTACATCTGTAATTTTGACACTCAAGTCATACAAGGATGGAGAAGGGAAATTGATTTAAGAGAGGGTATATCGTTAGTTATCAATCACTATCGACCCAAAGAGCCTTTACAGGTAATCTATCAATCTGAAAGATCGTTAGACGAGATTAAGTTCTCGTTTGCACTTTTAGCCAATGGGCAATGGAATATTAAATCTCACTCTGGTGAAACTTTACTTCCCTGTGCAACTGGCACTTATCTCATCAGAAGCAATGGTTTAACACTTTATGGTGTTGGTGATTTTTCAGATGCCTTGCCTTATGACTTCATAGAAATCTACGTTAAGCCATCATTACTCTATTCTTTTGATGCTTCTTTAGCAGAAGGAATAAATCAAGAATTGAAGGATATAGTCAAACCCTCCAATCAAGAGATTTACTACCTGCAGACCAGAAGCATTCAACCGGCGATGGCAGCGGTATTGCAACAGATTCTGCGGTGTTCCTATAGCGGCGTCATTAAGCGAGCATACTTAGAAAGCAAAGCAATTGAGCTAATCGCTCTGGTGCTAGAGCACGAAAGAGTGATTAAAGCAGGCAAGGGAGCATCAGACATCCTCAAGCCCGAACAGAAAGAGCGAATCTACTATGCCAGAGAGATCCTATTACGAGACTTAAGTAATCCGCCTTCTCTAACGGAGTTAGCGCAGCAGGTAGGATTGAATGCTTCTCTTCTTGGCAAGGGCTTTCAGCAGATATTCGGTACCACTGTATTCGAGCAGTTGCAGACACATCGGCTAGAGATTTCGCAGCAGCTTTTGGCAGAGCAAGATATTAGCGTCACTGAAGTCGCTCACCTAGTAGGGTATGCCAGCCTCAGTTATTTTTCGAGAGCCTTTAAGCGAAAGTTTGGTGTAGGGCCAAAGACCTATCAAAAAGCTTGTAGCTAACAAGCCGTCATTGTGAAATGTCCCCCATCGCCTGCCATGCCAACATCATCGATGGTTTGATCGCCGACTGCTTCTAGTACTCTGTGGCGGCAGTCTCCTTACCTTTGTGAAAGGCTACCCACTTTGAACCGTGACCCTTGCACCCAACACCCTAGCCATCGTCAATGGTGTGCATATTTGCGCCGCACTCTACTGGTTCAACACATTAAATCTCTATTTGACTGGGTTGTGCCCACGGCTGCGTCACCTGCATTAAGGGCAGAATTTAAGGCAAAAACGATTTAGGGCAAAAAAAAGATGATTTAAGGCAAAAAATGACTTTAGAGATTTCGTAAGATTGCTGCGAATGGCTCTTAATAACGATGGACGAGACATCAGAGCGCAAAGACTCTTTCTCCATCGTTCAGAGCTAACAGATCTTTATGGATTTCCAACATGCCCCAAGTTAGTCTGTCTACCTCTACAAACTTTGACGGTGACCTGAACGCGCTGGTCGAAGACCAAGGCACCGCCCTGACCGTTCGCTTTGACCTGGATGAGCCCGCACCCGCAGGTGGGCTGAAGGTCTATGTCGATAGCGAAGTCGAGCAAATTATCAACCGGCTTGACCTGCCAGGATTTGCGTCCAGTCCAACGACTGAAAATATTGACTTCACTAGCTTTGTCACCAACTTCGATAACTCAGGCTTTGCCCTCACGATTAAGGCGGGTGCGACCTTTGGCACCTTCACAATCAATGTGTTCGACAATCCTGAACCAGATACATTTTTGCCAGAGACCTTCGATGGGTTGGCAGAAGTAGCGCTTTCGCTCAGGACTCAAGAGCAGGTGGACGAGGCCGACCAAGGCGACATTACAGGGCTGGGCGAGTACACGATTGATCCAGGTGCCACGAGCAGTACCGTCACCTTTGTCGATGAGGCGAGCCAGCTGACGGAGATGCCGGAACCACCCACGCCGGAGCCGCCCGCGCCTGACGGGCTACAGGTGAGTCTATTTACCGGGCCAGGCTATCTGATTGAGGATGAAGGAACAGTTAGTGCCCATGCGTTTCTCGCGACGAACGGCGTGATTCCGGAAGGGGGGTTGTTGGTGTCAGTCAATGCACCGAACCTGAGCGAGTTTGACCTAGAGAGTGTTTCGGTTGAAGGCGGTGAGATTGCAGCGGTACGTGACGGTGGGTTTGACCTGCTGATGACGGAGTATACAACGCTGGTTAACTTGGCGATCGCAGACGACGGCGAAACGGAAGTAGAAGAGACAGCAACCTTTAGCTTAGCTGCGGGAGACGGCTATGAAGTTGTTGAAGATTACAGCGGTGGTACTTTCGAGCTAGTCGATACGCGGTCGGATATCCCGCAAGGTATTGTTGTTGAACCCAATGATATTGCTACAGTAGCTACAGATACAGGAATTACGCCTGAAAATCCAACATTTTCTGCTACTGACTCCATCTACTTCAACATCGGCAACAGATACCTTAACGAAGACGGCACCTATACCTACATCGATTTCAACGAGGAGGTCGATCTGTATCAGGTCAATTTGAGTGGGGGAGACACCGTTGCTGTCGAACTTTTTGAAGTTGAAGGCAATATGGGTCTCTTTGACATTGGATTCTTATCCAGCTTGACGGTATTTGACGCTGATGGTAACCAGCTTCTTGCTAGTCTGACTGAGCTGAGTGCTGCTGCCCCCGATAAGCTATTCGGTACGGCTAACAATTTGGGTGATGCCTTCAACGAAGATGGAACGGTTAATTTTGATGAAACGGAAAGCTACCTAGAATTTACTGCACCCAAAGATGGGAGCTACTACATTGGTGTTTCTGATCTCGCTTCTGCGACGCCTACTTACGCTGGACAAAGCGTTACCGATGTTGGATTTACCGACGTCGGTTACAGCATCGAAACTCCAGGATTGGGAGACAACAATCGATTAGGCTTTGGTAATTACAACATCGAGATCGATTTATTGACCCCCGATAATCCTCGCAAAACGGGGATGCCCACCCCACCTGTGAGCAACCCCAATGTCACAAATCCGCCAACCCTCTCTTTAGAGGCTAATCCTACAACTGACGATAGCGAAGGGAATGTTATCCCTGGGGTCGTGGAATTTGTCGAAGACGGTGGCATCTCTAGGGTTGATTTTGTAATTCGAGCGGAGGGCGAAATTCCTGAAGAAGGCATCGAAATTGTCCTCAACAGCAACGTCAATTTGTTTGATTATGTTTCGTTGGTTGGTCAAGACAGTCTTCCCAGCACCATCGGCGGACAGTTTTTGAGCACGTTTTATAATGAGGAGGGTATACCGACGGGGATGCGGCTCCGCATTGAAGAGCCCACCATGACCGTTGACTTTGAGGCTGCTAATCGGCTTGAGGGTTTTCCCATAGATTTTACTGGGATGAGGCCTTTTCTAGATGCGTATGAGCCGCTAGAAACCGACGGAGCTGAAGATGTTACTTTCTTTTTACAGGCTGGGGAGGGCTATGAGATTGCTCCCGATGCTGGGACAGCAGAGGTGACTTACTACGATTCGGTAGAAGACGTCCCTGCTGCCACGGGCGGTGGTGGAGACACTGTTCCTGAAGTTGGTATAACCATCAGCGAAACCGAACTCATTGAAACCGAAGGCACTGAGACTACTCTCACTTTCACCTTATCTGAACCACCCCCAGCAGAAGGCTTAACGGTATTTCTTGATAGTGACGACAATACACTTATCGGTAGTCCCATCAGTCAGTTTGATGTTCTTGATGCCGAATTTAGTGGCGGCAGTTTTCCGCTTGCTAATGCCGATGCATCAGGATTTTTCTTTAACATCACAGAACAAACGGCGACCATTACCCTTTCTGTCTTTGATGAGTTAACGGTTGATACAGGTCTACCCGAAGACACTTTTCAAGAGGGTCTCCTCGGTCTTACTTTTGCCCTACAGCCCCAATTAGGCTACACCATCGACCCCAGTGCAAGTGAAGTCAGTCTTTCAATTCAAGATAATCCTGCCTCTCAAATTCTAGTTACTCCCACCGCTGCTACTGTTGATGATGCATCAAGTACAACTTTAATTGAGTCAGAGAACACTGTTGGGCTTCTTAACCTGAGCCTGGGTGCGCTACCCTCAGCAGAAGGCTTAACCGTCAGTGTTGGCACAGATTCTCTGGCTGATTTTGATCAAGGAGCCATTGAGGTAGAAGGTGGCACCATTGCTGCTGTACGGGACGACGGGTTTGATGTCACCATCACCGAACGAGAAGCCACTGTGAGCTTACCGATTCTCGACGATGGCATGAATGAGGATAGCGAAACGGCAACTTTTAGAATAGAGCCGAGCGATAGCTACGAAACTGTTCAGATCTTCAATGAGGTGACTTTCTTACTAAGCGATACGCCAGGACAGGTTAGCGCTCCAGAAGAGATTGAGGGCAACAGCACTCTATCCGAAGCAAATTCTCTAGGATTGAGTGCGGATAACGCTGCGACATCTGTAAAAGGGAATCTGGGAGGCGTTGGAGAAGAGTCTGGTGGAGACTTTTTGGGCTATGCAGAAGATGTAGATTTTTACTCGTTCACTTTAGAAGCGGGACAGGCCATCAGCTTAGATATTGATTCACTCGAAGACTCTTCTGATGTCCTCTTTTACCCAGAAGGATATCTTTTTCAAGAACTGGTAGGTATTCCTCAACAACTCGACGCCGAATTGCGCTTATTCGATGCAGCAGGTAACGAGCTAGCTGCTAACAATGACGGTGCAGCCCCCGATGAAGAGTTCTCCCGCGACCCGTTCATTCAGTACACTGCCGAAACCGCAGGCACTTACTACGTGGGCGTGAGTCAACTGGGCAACCGCAACTACGACCCCAATGTAGAGTTCAGCGGTAGTGGTTGGACCTTCCCAGAGGTGGGCGTACTCTTCGGCTCCTACGAACTCATCGCCACCATCACCGAGGGCAATACCCCGCCGCTCACTGGCGACCTGACCGGCACCGATGCTGCCGATACGCTGGTGGGCGATGCCGGTCACAACATTCTTAATGGTCTCCTCGGCGACGACATTTATACGGGTGGGGCCGGGGCCGACCAGTTTGTCTTGGGCCTAGCTCAAGGCGTGGACACCATCACCGATTTTGAGGTCGGTGTTGACCAAATCAAGCTGGGGGGGCTGACGCCCAACGGCGTGAGGTTCTTCGAGCTGGGTGACGACACCCTGGTGCTGACCAACAGCAACGAGCTGATCGGCGTGGTGCAGGGTGTTACCGGTCTCGACAGCGTGTTTGCGTAGATAGGTAAATAGGGAATAGGTCTTGCCTGTCATCTGTCACCTGTTCCCTGTCACCTAAGATCGACTTGAACCATTCATCCGGCTGTACTCATTTGAGACAGTCGGATTTTTGTGCAGATGGGAATGTCGAGGTGTGGCACGATCTCCCCTGCCCTCCCCACCTAACCATCAGCAATCGCCCTCTGGCTCAGAGCACTGGCCACCCACACCACCTGCAGGCGATCGGCACGAGTTGAATTTGGATGATTTGCACCACCGGCATCGCCGGGCTATCTTCAGTGTCCGGCGATGGTGTAATGGAGAAAGGCTGGACAGTAGGTAGATCTTAAACGGTTTGGGCAAAGCCTGGCAGAGGAATGAGGAAGGGGGTACTGCCCGCGATCGCGAGGCTGATTAATCCAGTACGTGAGGCACGAAAATCCTACGGTTAGAGACGATGGCGTCAGCGTCCTACAGTTTATTGAGAATTTAAATCAATAGGGTTGAATCATCGCTGGGCGCTCGCAAAAGCCGCCAAGTATCGCACTGCTGACCGGGTGATGCCCCCTCAAGTTCTAGCGGGAAAAAGCAATCTCGTACGCTGTCTACAGTGGGTGTTTTTTCTTGCCGGATCGATGTGGGGAAAGCTGAAATTCACTACATTATCAGGCTTTTGGCAAATTTCAGGAGAGTCGAGTTGGCGGTCGCGATCGCTAACCGACCAGTGACGCCCTGAAGCAATTGCCGCTGGCGTCAGTCAATCGGGCTCTACCATAGCAAAATCAGTGTCCCCGATAGCATCAAGCTAGTGCCTAACATCACTTGCCAGGTAAACGGCTCCCCTAAAAATACGGTTGAAAAAATCAAAATTAGCACCAATCCTGACTTATCAATGGGTGCCACCAATGACGCTGGCCCTAGCTGCAACGCTCGAAAATAGCACAGCCAGGACAGCCCTGTCGCCAGTCCCGACAGCAGCAAAAACAACATCGTCTTGTGAGTAATACCGGCCCAGCCCGGCCATTCTCCTCTAGCCCACACAATCCCCCAGGCCACCGCTAAAATCACGACTGTTCGAATCGCCGTCGCCACATTAGAGCTCACCGATTCCACCCCAATCTTGCCAAAGATCGTCGTCAGGGCCGCGAACACGGCAGACAGTAAAGCAAAAATCCACCAGCTTTGATTCATCTCGGTCACGCGCCTGTCCCCGCTGCCGCCCTTAGTTGAAGCGGCATACAGAGGAATGTCCTAGCAATCGGAGCGTCCAACATCTCACAGTTCCACCCCAATACTACGGGCACTAGCACTGCCGCATCATGTCTTAAGCACTTCCCTACGCATTCGTTATTGGAATATGGTCAGACGCCCCCTCAGAGGATACGAACCAACGAACAGGAGCCGTCAAAATTCGGCTCATAGGGGCTGAGTGCTGACTAAAGATATCGTAAAACCGCTCTCCTGTATCGACCAACACTTGAATATGGCAGCATCGTTCCAGCGAGAGCGATGAGGAACTTGTCGCTTTGACCATTCAAAACTCATCTACAGACTCCGCTTCTGGAGGCTCAACCGCTTCGGTTTCCGGTGGCGGCTCAGGCTGGTTTTCTGGCGTTGGCAGGTCTGGGAACGGTGCCTCTAACGTCTCTTCTAGATTAGGGATAATGTCGATATCGGGGGCGATCGCCTCGCCGTTTGCCTCAGCCGCTGCCGGGGTAGTCGCCTCGCGATCGCGCGGGTCTATATCCGGATCGACCTCCAGGTCTTCTAGAGAGTCGATCGGTGCCAGGTTGGGCTCATCCTCGGAATTCGTCTCTGCCTCTGTTGCTGCAGCGGCGGGTGTCGCTTCTTCTAAAGCCGGCTCCCGTTGCTCAGTCGGCGATGCCGCCGTCCCTGGAGTTGTGACCGGCACAATAGATTGCTGCACGGGCAGCTCAATCGCTTCTCGACGACCCGCAGCGGTAGCGGCGTCAAACTGCTCAGAGCCTTCGATCACAAAGTTGACCTCTACCGAGACCTGCCCGCCCAAACCGTAAGGGTCTTGGAACTGCCAGTTGGCTTGGGCTTCGGCGAGCGCAGCTTGGTCAAAGGCGGCGTTGCCACTAGAGCGCTCAATTACCGCTTCGACAATATTGCCATTGGCATCAAAGATGACATTAATAACGGGTTGACCTTCGATATCTTCTCGCCGTTCTGACAGCGGATAGTCAGGCGACGAGCAGGGCGCACAAGTCACCCGGCGAGCCTCTGGGGGCTGGGCTCGCGCGACTTCTAGCACGGGCTCCCGCTGTCGCACATTGGCTGGCCCCACGGGTGCGGTCGGCTCGCCCACCAGGCTGCCATCGCCGCTAATCAAACCGATCGTAGCGGCATTCCCGGCGGCCCCTTGACCGCCTTCGACGCCATCTGCCGTGGCGATCGCGGACTCGGTCGGCACGGTAGCGATCGACTCGGCTGTCGGCGGTGTCGGAATGGTGGATTCAGTGGTTCTCAACGGCGGAGCAGACTCTTCTGAAGCCGATGCTGCTGGTTCGTTATCGGTCGCGGTTGCCGATGGCGGTGTTACCGGCGCTTCGGGTTCGGGTACGGCCTCATCCACCACGATGAATTCAATGGCGTCATCGGCCAACTCCACCGCCAAGTCGCCCAACATCCCATTCACCAACTGCATCACCCAGGGCGCTGACGATAAGTGCAGGCCCGTAGCGGCGATCGCGGCCCCGACGATGACTCGCCGAAAGATGCGTAGTTCCCGGCGGCGTCCCTCAGCGGATGATTTGGAAAACCCCATAGTCGATTCGCCTGCTCAAATTTTGTTGAGAATATTTGTCATTTTAGTGCACTCTACCGGAGCCGACTGAACGGCACAAGCACTGGTAGCCAGATCATGCAGAAGGCAGCCGCGATGAAGTCGGGCCAACTTGAGACAACAGCAATGCCGCCATGACGGCGATCGCCGCACTGAGATAAAACGGCGCTGCCACGCCAACTTGGGTATAGAGCCAACCTGCCACTAAACTGGCTGGTAAGGCGACTAAGCCCACCACCAGGTAAAAGGTACCAATTTCCGCGCCGCGCCGGTCAGGGTGAACGAGATCAGCCACAAAAGCCTTTTGCACCCCCCGTGTCAGGGTGGAGTAGAGCCCATAGAGCATGAACAGCGGCCAAATGGCGGCGGCACTGGGCGCGATCGCAAAGCCTAAGTACACTAGGGCAAAAACAAGATAACCACTCGCCAGCAGTGGGCGTCGTCCCACGCGATCGGACAAGTTACCGGCGGCCAACCCGAGAGACACTTCCACCAGATTGAAGACTGCGTAGAGCAAAAGCACCTGACTGCTAGCGAAACCTAACTCCTGCGCGCGTAGGAGGAGAAAAGCATCGGATGAATTGCCCAAGCCAAAGAGCCCCACAACGAGCAAAAACCGCCGATAGGTCGGCGATAGTTTTTGGAAGGTAAACTGAGGGCGCGATCGCCGGTCTTGACACGGCGATCGCACTTCTCTGACCAGCGCTAGCAGTACCAAAACACTAAGCAAAGCCGGGATGAAGGCGATCGCAAACACCCCCCGATAGTTTTCGGGGAACTGCCACAGCCACCAAAATCCCGCCAAGGGGCCAAGAATTTCACCCATCGTTTCGAGGCTATGGTGCAGCCCAAACGCCCGCCCCCGCTGCTGGGGTGAACAATTCTCTGCAATGAGGGCATCGCGGGGAGCGGCTCGCAGACCTTTACCCACGCGATCGATGATCCGCGCCCCCAACACATGGCCCCAACCGAACGAGACCGCTAGGCCCACCTTTGATAATGCTCCCAACCCGTAGCCCAGCACCGCAAAGGGCTTACGCTGCCCCACGCGATCAGACAGCCAGCCCGAATAGAGCTTGAGAATACTCGCGGTACTTTCCGCAATGCCCTCCACGACGCCCACCGTCCAAGCCGGTGCCCCTAATACGCCGGTCAAAAAGATGGGCGTTAGGGGATACACCATTTTGCTGGCAAAGTCACTCAAAAGACTGACCAAGCCCAAGGCTGAAACTGTAGGATTGAGCCTCTGCACCGAATCAGGTTGCTTCATAAATTAGCGATCGCAGTACAACTCTGATGAAAATCACTCTCAAAAATGGAGCAGTCCCATCCTGAGCTAGGACTCTCCAGCAGCAATATAGCAGAAGGGTGAAAGTTTCAGGTTAACGCTTGCACCCCCAACCTTTCACCCGGCACCCATGCCTCAATATTTACGCCCAAAACCTTGCACCTCCTGATTCAACTGTTGCCCATGCAAGTTGCTGAATCTCTTTGCACTAATAGGAAAGTATTGCAATAAGATTAGAGGAAGTCATCAATGAGATGTAACGCATGACGGCCTTACCCCCTCGCCAACAACCCAATATCCTGGTGCGGATTCTCTTTCACTCCATGACCGACGAAAGTCTGTGGCACCAAATTTTCTGGCTCTTGATCAGGGTCAGTGCGGGCGGGCTGATGATTCACAACGGCCTCGATAAGTTGGCTAATGTCCAAGGCTTTGCTGACAATGTGGTGACCTATATCGGCCTGCCCTATCCGGTATTTTTGACCTACTGCGCGGCCTATACCGAGATCGTTGGGGCCATCTTACTCGCGTTGGGTTTGCTGACTCGTCCGAGTGCAGCGGCGCTGCTGGGCACCATGCTGGTCGCCATGTTCTTCCACGTTAAAGGGAATGGGCTGAAAGTCACGCCGCTCGAAACAGCCGCTCTCTATGCCTCGTTTTATCTGTTCTTTTTGGTCAATGGCCCAGGCAAGTTCGCGATCGATACGTGGCTGTGGCAAAAGCTGACCCTCACCCCCTCGCCTAATTCATAAACTGCTATGGCGCAAATCTGTGTTTCGCATACGCTACTGATTGTGAGTATTCTCCTCGGCCCGGTGTCTTGGTGTTGTGTGATGCTCTGGTTTGCTGTCTTAGCCCTGCAGGGGATGCATCGCCAGTTTGTACAAACCCGACAGATTCAGGCCACACCCTGTTATCGCTGTACTTATTTTTCGGGGTGCAAACAACTGCAGTGTGCGGTTCATCCTGACTCCGCCTTAACCGAATCAGCTAAAGACTGTCGAGACTTTACGCCATCGGCCTCACCCCAAAAAGTCACCTGGTGGTATCAGCAGCTTTAGCACAACTCACCCGGCCAAGCATCCATCAAGTGCTTAGGAGTCGTCCGTAAATAAGTTACCGATTTTGGACAGGGCAAGACCATAAGCTTAGTCGCATAGGTCATGAACATTCCGGTAGTTTAATTTCGAACGGATCCTTAGCCAAGAGAACGTTCATCAGTGCTCCTTTAGCGCAGCGTCACTCAGACCAAGGCAGAGGATCTTGATAGCGTTATCCACGACTCCAGCGAACAATGCAGCACTTGCCAAAATGACAGTCGAACAATGCTAATGAGTAGCTTTGAGTGATGATCTGGAATAGAGAGCAAGGAGACCTGGCAAACCAAACAATGGGGGTGTCAGTATCAAGCTTAGGCACGGCCCGAACCGACGACTCGTCAAAACTAAGATTGACCACCATAGGTTAATTGAAGGTTAAGGCGAATTCGATATAATTGCAGCGGGCTCCTGTTAATAAGAGTCAGTCTTGATAAGGTTAGACACGGAAATTCGATTTTTGGGGTCTAATAGAGGTGCCGGAATGGATCAATCGCTGCTAGCCTTCTTATACCCTCATGTCCGCTGTCAGGGGGTAGTTCGGCCGGAACAACTCGTGTTTAAAGCAAATTTGCAAGCGTTTGCTCAGCGCGTTGGGTATATCAGTGGCTTACACACGGGGGGGCGACTCTCGTCGGATGACGCGGTTGAGCAAATTAGTCAGCTGTGGGAGCAGTTGCAGGCCAGCCGCCAGCAATTGGAGATGGGCCTTTCTGAGGACAAAGGGTGAGAGCCGGCGATTTCATTCGTTTGAAAGCGCCATTTACGCCCCGGTTCAACAGTCTCAATACTTACCGGTTTGGTCAGGTGGTGGCTCTAGTGACTGTGGATGCTGATCAGATGGTCTTAGCGCACCTCTGCGATCGCCCCGGCACCGCTGTTCTAACTGACGAGCAGGGGCAACCAATTCTCTATGGGTTTTGGTTACACGAGATTGAAGATTGGAGTGAGCGTCCGTTCCTGTGAAATCGGCGGCGTAACGGACTGCGGACTGTGGGAAGGCCATCAAGTTTGAAAACAGAGTTTTGCTAAATGCGGTTTGATCGCTAACAAAGACGCAGTATAGTATGCTGGCTATCAAGAATAACTCTCATTAGGCGGGTTTATGCTGGAGATTCAGGGGCTGAGCAAGACCTACGACAACGGTATCCAGGCTCTGAAAAATATTTTTCTCAAGATCCCCCACGGCATTTTTGGCTTACTCGGCCCCAATGGGGCTGGCAAATCATCCTTAATGCGGACGTTAGCCACGCTGCAGACAGCCGATCAGGGTAACGTCACGCTGGACGGCATCGATTTACTCCGAGACCCGCAGCAAGCGCGGCGGTATTTGGGCTATCTGCCGCAGGATTTTGGCGTGTATCCGCAAGTGTCTGCCGCTGAGTTGTTAAATCAACTGGCTGTCTTCAAAGGCTTCGTCAACGCGCCTGAACGGCGGGGGCTCGTCGCAGAACAACTGCAATTAGTGAACCTGTATGACCAGCGCGACCAAAAACTGGGCACCTTTTCTGGCGGCATGCGGCAGCGCTTTGGCATTGCTCAGGCCCTGCTGGGGTCGCCGCGGCTCGTCATTGTGGATGAACCTACGGCCGGGCTTGACCCCGCCGAGCGCATCCGGTTTCAGAATTTGCTGGCCACGATTAGTCGCGATCGCGTCCTCCTTCTTTCGACCCACATCGTTGAAGACGTGGCCGAACTATGTCCCAAAATGGCTATTCTTGATCGGGGCAAAATCGTGCAGCAAGGTAGTCCCCGCACTTTGATGGCGCATTTGCAGGGACGCGTGTGGATGTGCGCAGCTGCCCCCGATCAGCCCATCGATCCTCAGTGGACGATCATTACCACTCGGATGGAACGCGGGGGCCGCTGCGTCCGGGTCCTCAGCGATACCGCGCCCGATGCCTCTTTCCAGCTCGTCGAGCCTGACCTCAACGACGTTTATTTCACCGCGTTGATGGCGCAGCCAGTGGCGATCGCTGTCTGATTGGTTCTTCGCTTTTCGCTCTTGGTTCTTGTTTTTGACCTCCAGGAGCGTTCGAACATTTGAACATTAGATTTTGGCAGTGTCTGAACCAAAAGAGCAGCGACGGTAAGCCACTACTCCTCTACTCCCCTCGCACCCTCGTACCCTGCTACCCTCACACCCCCTACCCCATGTTCTCCGCCCCCGTCTTCACGTTCGAGAGCCGTTATCATTTACGCCGCCCCACCTTCTGGGTCATTACGCTGGTGTTTTTTGTGATCGCCCTGACTGACATGGTGGCTAAGGGCAGCGAAGGCAACGCCTTTTTCTTTGTCAACAGTCCGCTGCAAATCTTTCAGACCACGATTTGGTACACCATCTTTGGCATCTTGGCGGCGGCGGCGTTCGTCGCCGAGACCTTTGTGCGCGATACACAAAATCGGACGGAAGAGTTGATCCTGGCAACCCCCATTCGTAAGAGTCGCTACCTGGCTACGCGGTTTTGGGCGGCTTTTGGCATGGCGCTGCTGGCGTTTTCGGCCTATCTGCCGGGCATGGTGATGGGCAGCTTAATACCGGGTTTGAATCCCTATGCCATCGGACCGCTGCGACTGGACGCTTACCTCTTCAGCTATCTGCTGATTGCCGTCCCAAATCTATTGCTGGTGTCGGCGATCGCTTTTGGCCTGGCCGCTCGCACACGTAGTTTGGCGATCACCTATGCCGGAGCGATCCTGCTGGTCATGTTCTACCTGGCCTCGCTGCTGATGGTCGGGGTCGACGTGATCAACTTTGCGCAATATCGGCTGTGGGCCCTGGCCGATCCCTTTGGCTTCTACGCCTTGGAAGAGCAGGCCCTCGCCTGGACAGTGCATCAGTACAACACGCTGATGCCGCCCCTCAGCGGCACCTTCATCGGTAATCGACTGCTGTGGCTCGCGATCGCCACCGCCATCTGGCTCGGCAGTTATGCAGGCTATTCGCTTCAGTTACCCAGCCGCAAAGGGGGCAAATCGGCCACGCGGCAACGGCCCCCGTCACCCCTCAGCCAGCCTTTGCCCAGTGCCGCCGGGACCCCACAGCAAGGCCGCACGGCGCGGGCCTATTGGGGCTATGCCAGCCCCGGCCAAGATGAAGAAATGCGCTATCTGCGGTGGCGGCGGCCGGCGCTCAACGGCCGCGATCGCCGGCGTCAATGGTGGCACCGCAGTCGCTTTGAAACGGGCATGATTTTGCGGGGGCGAGCATTTTTGCTGTTGACGGCGGGGGGATTGGTCAGTCTGGTGATGGCCGCCATTGGCAGTCGCTCATTCAACTACTCCAATCCCAGCACTGACATTTTGATTCACTCAGCCAATCTCTACTTTGAGTACATTCTGTTCGCCATCATTGTGGTCTACTCGGCCGAGGTGGTGTGGCGCGATCGCACGCTGCGGCTGCAGTCGGTGATTGATGCGACGCCCGTGACTAATGGGGTGCTGCTGCTCGCCAAACTGGCGGCCCTGTTCGTGGTCATCACGCTAAATTTGCTGCTAGCCATGGCGGTGATGATGGCCTATCAGCTCTTGAACGGCTACACCGATTTACAGGTGCCGCTGTATTTGCAGATGCTGTTTTTAGAGCACGGCCCCTACTTCTACATCACGGCCGCGTTGGCCCTGTTTACCCAGGTCATAACCCGCCGCAAATACCTGGGCATGGCCCTGGTGGTGCTGATTTCGCTCTCCCACATTCCGCTGGATGCGCTGGGCTGGTATCACAACCTCTATCGCTTCGCCGCCACCAACGACATTGACTATTCCCCGATGAATGGCTACGGCGGCCTGTTTGTCGGCCATCTTTGGTATGGGCTGTACTGGTGTCTGTTTGCCGCTGTGCTGATGCTGCTGGCGTTCATCGTCTGGCCGCGCGGCACCGAGCAGACCCATCTCTGGCGCACCTGGCGACAGGGCTGGCAACAGGCCCACCGCACGGTGAAGCGATCGCTGGCTGGGCTGGTGCTGCTCTGGGCCGGGGTCGGCACCTGGATTGGCTACAACACCATGGTAGTGAACCCCTATCAGCCTGCTGGGAAAGAGGAAACGGCGGCAGCGATCGAAACCCGGTTTAAGCAGTATGAAAATCTGCCGATGCCCGTCGTCACCGATACACAGGTGACCATCGAGCTGTATCCCGACCAGCGCTACTTTCAGGCCCAGGGGCAGTACACTCTGGAAAATCGCACCGACCAGCCCATCCGCGAAATTCACCTGCTGACGTTCATTAACCTGCAACTCGGCGAGGTGGTCTACCCCGGTGCGACCCTGCGCGCAGCCCATCCGGAGTGGGGCTACTACATTTACGATCTGGCGACGCCGCTCATGCCTGGCGAACAGCAGATGCTGCAGTTTCAGACTGCCACCGCACCCGCTCAAGGCTTTCGCAATCAGGTGGATAGCGATGACGTGTACCTGATCTACCCCAATGACGTCGTCCACAACGGCACCAACCTGTATAGCCCCTTCATGCTGCCGTTTGTTGGCTACACCAAAATGGTGGAGCACAAAAAAGCCTGGCTGCGGGCCAACCTGGGATTGCCGCCGCTAGAAGACCGCATGCGCCCCCACGATGACCCGACTGGCTTGGCTCAAGCTCTGATGGTGAGCCACTTGGGCTGGGGCAGCACGGACGTCACTATCGGCACAGCGGCGGATCAGACCGCTGTCACGGCGGGACGGTTGGTAGATGAATGGGTGACGGGCAATCGCGCTTATTTCCGCTATCAGTCCACGACACCGACGCGGGGCAAGTTCACCGTTTTCTCTGCCCGCTACGACACCTATCGCACCGACGCCTATCGCGTGCCCATCGAGATTTATCACCATCCCCAACATGCTGACAATGTGGCGCTGATGGCCGAGCAGGTGGGCGCAGCACTGACCTTCTATGAAGAGACCTTTGGCCCTTATCCCTTTGAACAAGTGCGGGTGGTGGAGTTTGTCTACTACGACGGCATGGTGTTCTCCGAAGGCGGCACGATTGGCATTCCTGAAGTGCTCGCGTGGAAAAGTGACGCCACCGGCGCGGGCCGGGAGTCCCTGGTGGACTGGGTGAGCTACCTGCTGGCTCACGCCTGGTGGGAAGATCAGCTAATCGCCGCCGATGTAGCGGGGGGCATGACCCTTCGCGAGGCCCTCAGTGCCTATGCCAGTGAGCTCTATCAGCGATCGCAGCGCCCGCCGGAAGAACAGCGCCTGGCTAAGCAGCAGCTCATGCGCGACTACTTTCGTCAGCTGGGCAAAATCGACTTCCAAGAACCGCCTCTAGCTGACATCTACAACGAACTGCCTATCGCCCGCCATAAAGGCGGCATGGTGTTGGAACTGGTTGAACAGCAAATTGGGCAAGAAGCCCTGCTCACTGGAATTCGCAACTTCCTGGCTGACCATCGCTACCAAGCTCCTCCCTACGCCACGGTGTTGGATTTAAAGGATGCGATCGCCGCCCAAGCCCCTGAGGGCGATCAGGCTCTCATCAACGAACTATTTGCCGAGGTCATCACCTATCAGGTCGGCATCACTGACGCTACCTACAAACCCTTTACCGACGGTCAATACCGGGTGCAACTCAACGTCGAAGCGCAAAAGCTCATCACCACCGACCTCGGCCAGCAAACCACTGCGCCGCTGGAAATGCCCGTCGTGATCGCCCTGCAAAACCAAGCTGGCGACGTGATCTACGAAGCCGAGCATTCCCTCGATGGTGCTGAAGATACCATTGAGGTGATGGTGAGCGATCGGCCTGCGGTGGTCGCGATCGATGGCGACTACACCCTGCCCTCGTCTTTCCTGCCAGACAACACCAAACCCGTCCGCCCCCTCGAAGATGAGACATCAATTCAAGAGTAAATTGGGCGTTGCTCAGTGATGGGATGAATGAGATTGCTCGGGAACGACTTTTCCGTTATCAAGGATCTCATGGTCTCATCGAGATGAGGAATCCTTATGCAGTGTCCTGAATGCGGCCATCATCACATCCGCAAGAATGGCCATCGTCGAGGCAAGCAAAATCACATCTGTGTGAACTGTGGTCGCCCGTTTATCGATAGCTATAGCCCCCGTGGGTACAGCAATTGGACCCAGCGGTTATGTCTGAGAATGGATGTCAATGGTCTGGGGTTTCGCGGCATCGAACGGGTTATCGGAGTGGCTCACACCACGGTGATGAACTGGCTGGCTCAGGTCGGCGAATGCTTGCCCGATGCTGATGACCCGGAGGAAATTCCTCGGGTCGGTGAACTCGACGAATTGGAGACCTTTGTGGGCCGAAAACGCAACAAGGTGTGGATTTGGACAGTGGTCGACCATTTCCAACCGGGGATTTTGGGGTGGGCTGTTGGCGACCATAGTGCGGCGACTTTCCGCCCCTTGTGGTCAGGGCACTGTCTTGTTAAAGGGTGAGGAATTCAAAGCCTCTGGGTAAGAGTATTTCAGAGATTCTCACGGGCCTCTGAATGAATCCCATCGCCATAGATGGCGTTGTTCGTTTGCCTAAACTCCAATGGGGCCTCACCCAGTTGTGGATTAGCCGCTGCACATTCAAAGCTCTCTGTAAGCCTTTTAGCTGCTTGGCATAGTGGTTCTGTCGCCTTCGGTAAGCTGTCGCCCGCCGCCTCAAGGCGCTGTTGAAGGCCTCAACATGATTGGCATGAACCTCTGCCTTCGGACTAATCGCTGTAAAGGGATGCTCTTGCTTGAGCCACTCAACTCGCCGATTTCCCTGAGACCCCTTGATTTTCATCGCGACTTCTAATCCCTCACGCCATACTTTCCGGTGGGGATAGGCCGCTGTGGTGAGGTTGCTGGGCAGATGGACACTAGCCAATTTCCAGAGTTCTTTGCCGTAGCGCCGCTCACCATCAGTAAACCACCGTATCCATTCACTCGGCTCTGCCCACTGCCAGGCCCGTTGAACCCCTTGCTCAAACAACTGCGCATCCTTGAGTCCGGCACTGGCTTCTATCCAGTAACGACTCTGGCGTTCAATGAAGCTAATCGTCCATCCCTGTGACTCTGAGGGGGGAAAGGTTCTCTGCCACTCGGGTGTAGAGTTCATCGCCTTCTATCGTTACCTCTCCTTCTTCAGGAGCCGGCGGAGACCACGACGGCAGGTGCATCGATAAACGTTCTTCCCAATTTGTGATGCTGCTGGGTGATTTACCCACGACTCTTCCGGCGGCTCTGACGCCCAGCCCTTCATGCCTGGCGTTCAGGGCCATCTCTATTGTTGTGACTGGGGTTCTCAGGCGGGCCATCGGGGTGCCGCTACGTTCATTGAAGCGACGACCACAGGTCTTACAGAGGTAACGTTGGAGCACTTGATTGCTCTTCAGAGTTTTGCTGCCGTTCTTGACGACCTGTTCGCTCTGACAATAAACACAGTTCATTTCGCTGGGATGTTTGATGTCTGTATATCCTAGCTCTCACCCCCGAAGCTGACAGTGCCGAGAGTTGGGGGACTCTTTGCAAGACATTGCCGCCGATATGGAAATGCAATATGAAACGGTGAAAACCTACAGTAAGCTGGCGCGGCGGGCGATGAAAGCAACGTGAGCGGTGAGCGTGACGGTTTAGCTTAAGGCGATCTCACCCTGCGTCAAACTGCGTCTCAATCCCCACTAGAAAAGGCAGAAATCAGAAGGCAAAAGGCAAAAGGCAGAGGAGTTTGTCTATGTGGCGGCTTCCGTTCAAAGGCTAAACAGAAGTCGGGCATCTAATCTCGTTTTCTATTCATCCTTCTGCCTGCTGCGGCGCACGGACAAGGCCCTACGCACGGGCAAAGCCCTACAGCTTTTTGCCTTGATATATCGTTTTCGTCCCCTTGCGGGGAATTGAGAGTGAAACAGGTTGCCTGGGCCGGAGAGCGAGCCACCTGTGACGTGTGTGGTCAGTTTCCGTCCCCTTGCGGGGAATTGAGAGTGAAACAATTGAGGCGCTGCAAGAACTAGACCCCAACCTTGAGGTTGTGCTGTCAAGTTTCCGTCCCCTTGCGGGGAATTGAGAGTGAAACCACTGCGAATGCTGTTGGGAGTTTGAACGCTCTGAGAGTGGTTTCCGTCCCCTTGCGGGGAATTGAGAGTGAAACGTCGGTTGATTCAGACCCGTGACACTCGCGAACTAGTTTCCGTCCCCTTGCGGGGAATTGAGAGTGAAACACGTCACCCGCTTATCGATCGCTACCAAAAACTACAAAGTTTCCGTCCCCTTGCGGGGAATTGAGAGTGAAACTTGCTTGCAGCGAGTACAAGTGTATGGACGTGACAATGACTGTTTCCGTCCCCTTGCGGGGAATTGAGAGTGAAACGCGAAGTCATGAGCAACGCCCAAATCCCAACTACCTATAAGTTTCCGTCCCCTTGCGGGGAATTGAGAGTGAAACCGGTGGTCCGACGTTGTTTGTGCCACGCATCGGGTCTGGTTTCCGTCCCCTTGCGGGGAATTGAGAGTGAAACCGGTGGTCCGACGTTGTTTGTGCCACGCATCGGGTCTGGTTTCCGTCCCCTTGCGGGGAATTGAGAGTGAAACCGGGCTCGCGAATTGTCGGCACCAGAACGTCCCAGCTATCCTGGTTTCCGTCCCCTTGCGGGGAATTGAGAGTGAAACAAGGGCTTCGTGAGTTTGATATTGAGCCTGGAGTTGACATCAATGGTTTCCGTCCCCTTGCGGGGAATTGAGAGTGAAACACTAACGACCCCAGACCGTAGGTCGGTTGTAAAGAATGACAAGTTTCCGTCCCCTTGCGGGGAATTGAGAGTGAAACCCGTCAACGCCATCTCTGAGTGCGTACCAAAGGGCGCGTTTCCGTCCCCTTGCGGGGAATTGAGAGTGAAACTGAAGGGGATGACCGGGGCTTTACGATTGGGGCAACACTGGTTTCCGTCCCCTTGCGGGGAATTGAGAGTGAAACCCTTCCTGGGTTGCGACGCGACATAAAACGCAGCAGTGATGTTTCCGTCCCCTTGCGGGGAATTGAGAGTGAAACAATCGCGACATCACTACCGGAAAATCGGAACCAGACCTAGTTTCCGTCCCCTTGCGGGGAATTGAGAGTGAAACTCCCGCCGCTAACTTGGATTGTTCAGGACTTGTGGAACGCGTTTCCGTCCCCTTGCGGGAAATTGAGAGTGAAACACAATGCTACAGAGTCGGCAGAAGAAGCTAACCCAGATTATGTTTCCGTCCCCTTGCGGGGAATTGAGAGTGAAACCATCCAGAAAACCTCGCTTATTAGTAGGCGGGGTTTTTTGTGTAGTTTCCGTCCCCTTGCGGGGAATTGAGAGTGAAACCATCGGCGTAAACGCAGGCACGGGCCAGATTATCTCGTTTCCGTCCCCTTGCGGGGAATTGAGAGTGAAACACGACAACACCGTTTCCGGTTTGACGGCCACCAGTATCAAGTTTCCGTCCCCTTGCGGGGAATTGAGAGTGAAACCCTTCAATTTGAAAGCCTTGTGGACACTAGCTTACCGCAACCAAATCCACAGAGGTGTAAAAAATTCTCAACAACCGTTACTTTTTGACAAAAGAACGCTGTCTGAAATCGCTGAAAGCTAGACGGAGTCATCAATCCACAAAGGTTAACGAAGTCATGCAGTTTTCCAGGTTCTCGGCGGGTCTGTGGATAACCGCCACCTAGGAATCCAGTGTATGGAGCAAACTCCGAAATGTCCACCCGCTTCATTAAAGGAAATATGCCTGCGGGGCGGGCTCTGGCAGCGCACTACCAATCGTGAGCGATTGCGCCAATGCTCCCGACGCAATCCAATAAAACCGCACATTGTCTTCCTTAGGGTTCACGCGCCCGGTCACCATTTGATGCAGGCGGCGCATCTCTTCCAGCGTCAAAAAACATTCAAATACGCTCTCCTGTACGCGCCGTCCGTGCCCTTCCAAAAACTTGGCGAGGCGAGTGCGACGGCGATTATCGGCAATGTCGTAAACCACTAGCGCCATCATTAGGTGGCCCTCCGAAACGGTTCATAAGTGCCCCCCGTTGGCAGACACTGTTTGTAACGCCGCAGTTGCAGCACGATCGCCTGTCGGTAGGGCACTGCCTGACTGCTGTCAGGATGCTGAATCTCGCTCATAATGCGCTTTTCAAACGCTGGCAAAAACCGTTTGCGCGCTGAGTCAATGAGATAAACGCCGCCCGCTTCATTCGGCGGGGTGAAATCCTCAGATGAGAACACGTTTTGATTGATTAGCTGTAGGACGAGGGTATCGACGATGGGTGAGCGAAACTCTTCCATCAGGTCAAAGGCGAGTTGGGCCTCGGGGCGATCGCTGCGGTGGAGATTGCCCAGGTAAGGATTGAGCCCCTCGACTCGCAGCAAACTCAACACATTGTTGAACAGCAGCGTGTAGCCAAAGCTGAATAAGGAATTAACCGGATCTGTCGGAGGGCGACGGGTGCGTTTGGTAAAGGTGAAATCAGGATGTTTGATCAGCTGCCCCAGGCCCAAAAAGTAGCGAGTCGCAGCAGTGCCTTCATATCCCCGCAGGCGATCAAGATTATCAGCTTCATAGGTGAGCTGCTGCACCGCCGATAAATCGCGCTTGAGTCCGGCGGCGGCTTCGCTGACCGTGGTGAGGTCACGGCGACGATTAAGCTTAAGCAAGTGTTGGCGGGAGTTCTCAATTTTGCCTGCCACAATCGCCTTGGCGGTCTCTATTTGAAATACCGGATCAGCAAACCGCTGATGCTGCGCCGTTTCGATGCGCTGGTGCTGGTGCTCGGCACTCCACAGATGCCCCTTGTAGCTGCCGGTTTGTGATAGAAAGACGACGGGAATCTGGTGGTGCAGACAGGTGGCGATCGCGGACGTGCTGAGGTGGATGTTGCCGAATAAACAAATATGCTCGACCTCTTTGATCAACACTTCGACTTTGGACTGATCGGGCTGGCGCACGACAAAGCGCCCGTGATCTTTGCGTAGTTGCGTCCCCTGCTGTGTGAGATATAGCAGTGACATGGTGTAACTCCGAGGAATGAACGAGGTCACGATTTCGTTCAGCATGGCCGATAGATCCGTAGATTGATGTTCGGGAAGTTACCCCAAAAACCGGCCTGATACGGATGTATGTGGGTTGGGTTACGGAGAGAGGGAGAGGGCAGAAGGCAGAAGGCAGAAATTTAGGATGCTTTCGTGGAATGGGTACTCTTAGCGTTTTTGATGAGGGTGACGAAGATGGCTGTGAGTTCTTGGGTTTCTTGTGCCAATGGTTGTAGCCGTTGAGTATTGATGATTTCGGCTTCGCTGAGAAGCTCCAGCCAGTAGCTTGTCTCCTCCAATTCCTGAAGGCCGCCATTAAGTTTGCTGACAAATTCAGCAGTGGAGCGGGCGCGATAAGCTTCTCGATAGTGAGCCCCGACAGAAGTACCGCTACGTAAAATTTGTTTGCCGAGCACTTGAGCAACTGTGGTGATAGGCAGCGCCGAGTAGAGCCGAATAATACGCAGCGCAAACGCCTTTGTTCGTTCCTTTAAGTCTCTAGTCATGGGCATTAGAGCATCCTGAATGCTTTTAGGATGCCCATAAGAAAAGGCAGAAATCAGAAGGCGAAGGAGGAAAAGGCTGACTGGTTAGGAATCAGAAATGCCATCATTCAACGCCTA
>ERZ1740060.244-NODE-244-length-41181-cov-23.830424_pt1 | contig 41181 bp, 37 predicted proteins | sample MGYA00581743_ERZ1740060 | MGnify/ENA primary metagenome ERZ1740060 (study PRJEB43018, sample SAMN04849235) | marine metagenome | isolation source: floating plastic debris | place: Pacific Ocean | collected 2008-08-27 | study: EMG produced TPA metagenomics...
CGGATGTTTGGCATCGACCCCGTCGCCAAGCAACGCCTGGCCCCCACGACCATTCATCGGCCTGGTGATGTGGTCAATAGTGGTCGCCAGGTGATGACGTCGGCGTCCCCTAGGGTCACTAACCCCGTAATGAATCCGCCCCACTACTCCCAAAGCCCGAGCAACGGTCACGGGCAGCGCTTGGCTGACGAGGTGGTGCAGCAAGTGCGGCAACTCGTGGGGCAAGGCTATCGCATCAGCCTAGAGCATGCCGATGTGCGGCGCTATCGCAGTGGCGCTTGGCAAAACGGCGGCGTTTTAGAGGGGCATAATCCGTCAGCGGTGCTGTCGGCGTTAGAGGCGAGTTTGGCTGCTCATTCCGGCCAGTATGTCCGCCTCATCGGCGTTGACACTCAGGCGAAACGCCGGGTGCTAGAAACGACTATCCAGCGTCCCTAATTGCTCTCGCTATTGTGCAGACACCGCAACCGCTAAGGATGACCAGCTTCTATGTCGGGGCCAATGTTGAAGTCGGGCCTGAGGTCGTCATCGCGGCGGGAACGGTGTTGGAAGCGGCACCGGGGTCTCGGCTGATTGTTGAGGCGGGGGTGTGCATTGGCGCTGGGGTCGTCATCCAAGCCTATGGCGGCGACTTACGACTGGCGACCGGGGCCAATGTGGGCCAAGCAGTGCTGCTGTTGGGCACCGGGACGATCGGCGCACACGCCTGTATTGGTGCCGAGAGTACGCTGATTAACCCCGCTGTGGCGGCGGCGGCGGTGGTGTCGGCCCGATCGCTGATCGGCGATCGCTCTGCCGGGCCACCTGCCAGTCCTGCTGAGACCAATGGTCATGCGCCCCCGGCGACCAGTCAAAACGGCAAGACACCGACCCCCACTGCAGACCCAGAGCCTGCCGCCAACAACAATGGTCAGGCAGCCAGCAATGGCCATGGCCTGGTGGCGTATGATCCGGTTTACGGACGCGAGCAGGTGAGGCAGCTCATGAAAACGCTATTTCCCCATCGCGATGCGCTGAACGTCGAAGACAACTCCACCTGATGTGACGATTTCTCGGTTCTCATCGCCGCTTCCGTCAACTGTTCTTACAATGTAAACAGCGCCCGTCAACCTCTGTGAGACCCCGCCATGGTGGCCAGCAATTCCAAACTCTCCCTGTCGCAACCGTCGCCGGAAGCTCGACGCTGGGCGTCTAAGCTGAAAGGGGCCGCGCTCGGGTTAGTTTCCACAGAAAGTTTTCCCGCAGTGGTGGGCACGGCGGATGCCATGCTCAAATCATCCGACGTCACGCTGATTGGCTACGAAAAGACGGGCGCCGGTCAGTGTACAGCGGTCGTTCGGGGGGGGGTGGCAGACGTGCGGATGGCGGTCGAAGCGGGTAGCCAAACCGCCAAACAGTTTGGGCAGTTTTTAGCCTCTTCGATCATTGCGCGACCGTTGCCCAATTTAGAGGCAGTGTTGCCGATTTGCGCCCATTTAGATGAGCTGGAACGCCTTGGTAAAGGCCGCATCGGTAGCGGGGCGTTGGGCTTGCTAGAAACCCGAGGGTTCCCCGCGATGGTGGGAGCCGCCGATGCGATGACGAAGTCGGCTGAAGTGCAGGTGGTGGCCCACCAGTCGATTGGCGATGGCCTCTGTACCGTGATCATTCGCGGGTCGCTCTCGAACGTGGCGATCGCGGTGGAAGCGGGGATGCACGAAGCCGAACGCATTGGTGAACTACATGCCGTGATGGTGATTCCTCGACCGTTAGATGATCTCGAGCATTCCTTGCCCATGGCGGAGGAAATGGAGACCGAGCAGCCGCTAGAGTTGCCGATCAAGCTGGAAGAGAAAGAGAAGGAGCTGGTGGCTCTGCCCGAACCCGCTGTGGCCGAGGTGCCTCAAGAACTCGAACTTGCTTTACCGCAGCCTGAAACAGCGGTTCAAGAACTCGCTTTACCGCAGGCGGCAGCTGAATCCTTACCCCAAAAAGTTGTGCCCCAGCCGTTACCGCTGGAAGCTGGCGAGCTGGATTGACCCAGCGACGATCGCGCGATCGCTGCTAGGTCAATGAGCTGGGCCCCCAAGTGCCAGCCGCTGGCTTTAGTCACCTTGATGGGGAACAAGTATGCCAGTGGGGTGCTGTCGATTCAATGCGGGTGCTCAATGCTCTCTAAAAAGCCATCGACTTTTGCCCAGACCTGATCGAGCAGCGTTGCTGCGTGGGCATCGAACCAAGCAATTGGGCGTTTGCGGAACCAGGTGCGCTGACGTTTGGCAAACTGGCCGGTATGTTGCACAATCAGCTGCTCGGCCTCAGCCAGAGAGTAATCCCCGGCCAGGTAACCCAACACTTCGCCATAGCCTAAAGTTTGCAGCAGCGGCAAATCCGCCCCGTAGCGATCGCAGAGCATTTTGACCTCTTGCACCAAGCCCTGCGCCAACATGTGAGCAGTGCGTGCTTCAATTCGCGCTTTCAGCCGGTCGCTATCGCTATCGAGCCCGATATATAAGATCGGGTAGGGGGGCGGATGTTTGCCCTGCTGCCGCGAGAGGGGCTGGCCCGTGACATAGGCCACCTCTAGCGCGCGCTGGGTACGCACCGCGTCATTCGGGTGGATGCGATCGCCCGCGAGGGGATCGACTTGCCGCAGTAGGGCATGGCACTGCACCTGCCCCAGCTGACTGAGCTGCGATCGCAAGTCGAGCTGCGGCGCCACTGGGGGAATTTGCAGCCCTTCCACCACCGCAGCAATGTAAAGTCCTGTGCCGCCGACTAAGCAAGGCACTCGTTCTCGACTATCGTGTAGCTGCTTGATCAGCCTCTGGGCCTGTTGCTGATAGGCGGCCACGGTCATCGTCGTCGTGGGATGACAGATATCAATGAGATAATGGGGTGCTTGCGATCGCTCAGCCACCGTCGGTTTGGCGGTGCCAATATCAAACTCGCGATAGACCAGGCGTGAATCAGCGCTCAAAATTGAGAGCGGTAGGCGCTGCGCCAGCTGTAGCGATAAGCCCGTTTTGCCCGTGGCCGTCGCGCCGCCAATCACAATTAGGCAGGGAGGATGCATCTGGCCCTGCATGTAGCGTAGAACGGATGTATTTTCCGCATCTTGATTGGCGACGGCAGAAATAGGTGATGTCATCCCCCTTCAAGCATCCTCAGAAATGGCTCTATGCCCTGCATGAGCCTGTTTGTGTTAGAATTTTAGGGTCATTTGACTTTAATGACGGCCAAAGGCGCTAGAACGCCTTTTTAGGAGTAAAAGATTTATGGCGACCAATTACGGTGCTGAGCAGATTCAGGTACTAGAAGGACTAGAGCCTGTCCGCAAGCGACCTGGCATGTATATCGGCAGCACCGGGCCGCGCGGCTTGCACCACCTAGTGTACGAGGTGGTGGATAACTCTGTCGATGAAGCGCTGGCGGGGCACTGTCGCTACATTCAAATCGACCTCAATGCCGATGGTTCGGTCACCGTCCAAGATGATGGCCGGGGCATTCCCACTGATGTGCACCCCCACACAGGTAAATCAGCGTTAGAGACAGTGCTGACGGTGCTACACGCGGGCGGCAAGTTTGACGGCAGCAGCTACAAAGTTTCCGGTGGCCTGCACGGGGTCGGGATCTCCGTTGTGAACGCCCTGTCGGAATGGGTAGAAGTAACGGTGTGGCGCGATCGCAAAACCCACCTGCAGCGGTTTGAGCGCGGCATTCCCATTGGTGAGCTGCAGGTCAGCCCCGCCAGCAACAATCAAACGGGGACATCCGTTAGCTTTAAGCCCGATAACACGATCTTCACCACGGTTACCGAGTTTGACTACGATACCCTGGCGGGCCGCATGCGTGAATTGGCCTACCTGAATGGGGGCGTCGACATTACCTTTACCGACAATCGCCTAGAGCTACTCAAGGCCAATGAACCGAGGGTGTCTCACTATCTCTACGAAGGGGGCATCAAGGAATACGTTCAATACATTAATAAGGATAAGCAAGAGCTGCACGAAGAGATTGTGTACGTGCAGGGCGAGCGCGATGGCGTGCAGGTGGAAGTGGCGCTGCAGTGGTGTATCGATGCCTACTCCGATACGCTGCTCGGCTTTGCTAACAACATTCGCACGGTTGATGGGGGCACGCATTTAGAGGGTCTCAAAACCGTCCTCACCCGCACGTTGAACAACTTTGCCAAGAAGCGGAATAAGCGCAAAGATAATGACTCCAACCTCAGTGGCGAAAACATTCGGGAAGGGCTGACGGCGGTGATTTCGGTGAAGGTGCCGGAGCCAGAATTTGAAGGTCAAACCAAGACGAAGCTGGGCAACACCGAAGTGCGCGGCATTGTCGATACGCTGGTGGGCGAAACTCTGACGGAATATCTCGACTTTCACCCCAGCGTGGTTGACACCATTTTGGAAAAGGCCATTCAGGCCTTTAATGCGGCAGAAGCGGCGCGCCGAGCGCGAGAACTGGTGCGCCGCAAGTCGGTGCTAGAGTCTTCGACGCTGCCGGGGAAGCTGGCCGACTGTAGCAGCCGCGACCCCAGTGAGTCCGAGATTTTCATTGTGGAAGGGGACTCAGCCGGCGGCAGCGCGAAGCAGGGCCGCGATCGCCAGTTTCAGGCGATTTTGCCGCTGCGAGGCAAGATTCTCAACATTGAGAAAACCGACGACGCCAAGATTTACAAAAATACTGAGGTGCAGGCGCTGATCACTGCCCTCGGGTTGGGCATCCGGGGGGAAGAATTCGACGAGTCACAGCTGCGATATCACCGCATTTGTCTGATGACTGACGCCGATGTCGATGGGGCGCACATTCGCACCCTGCTGCTGACGTTCTTCTATCGTTATCAGCGCGCCCTAATTGATCAGGGATTCGTCTACATTGCCTGTCCGCCGCTCTACAAAATTGAGCGGGGCCGCAATCACTGGTATTGCTACAGCGATCGCGAGCGGGATGCCATTCTGAACGATTTCCCTGACAATGCTAACTATGGCCTGCAGCGCTTTAAGGGTCTGGGTGAGATGATGCCCGTGCAGCTGTGGGACACCACAATGAATCCCGAAACCCGCACCCTGAAGCAGGTGGAAATCGAGGACGCCGCTGAGGCTGATCGCATCTTTACGGTGTTGATGGGCGATCGGGTGGCCCCTCGCCGTGAGTTTATCGAAACCTACGGTTCGCGCCTGGGTCTTGAAGATCTGGATATATAGATTGAATCATCTTGATCGACTGTTGAAAAAGATTGTTGTGTAAAGATCAATCTCTCCTACTATTCAGAATCTCTATCTTTGACGCAGCGTAGGGTTCCCCATAAAATACAGCAGCAAGCAGCAACAGCTAAAGTTGAACTGCTTGCTATATTCATGCGTTTTGACTCTAAAATTAGCGTATGCCTGGCTCAAGCCCGATTTTCATTTCCTATCGTCGAGAAGATAGCAAACCTGAAACCGAACGGATCTATGAGCACTTAATTGCAAAATTTGGCCGTACCAGTGTGTTCAAGGATGTAAACAGCATTCCTTTAGGTTCTCCTTTTGTTGAGTCTTTAGAGCAGGCACTTGGCGAATGCCAAGTGCTCTTGGTAATTATTGGTAAGCATTGGGCAACAATAAAAGATGCAAACGGCAGGCATCGCCTTGGAATTCCTGATGACCCTGTTCGCTTTGAAATTGAGTCAGCTCTGCGCCGTAAAATTCCTATCATTCCTATCTTTCTGGAAGGAGTGAGGATGCCATTGCCATCGCAGCTACCTGAATCTTTACATAACCTGCCTCTCCAAAATGGGACTCAAGTTGGTCAAGACCCTAGCTTCGAACCTGATATGGCTCGTTTGATTCAGGCACTTACAGAGATTATGGTGCAAACAAAGCCTGGTGCACATGTAGAAGTTCTGCCCAATAATACTTCTTTGGAAATGATTAAAGTTCCTGGAGGAACCTTTGCCATGGGATCTTCTGAAGGTGAAGATGGTTGGAAAAACGATGAAGCACCAAGGCATTCAGTAGAAATTGCTTCTTTTTGGATGAGCAAATTCCCCATCACTCAAATACAGTGGGATGCTGTTGCAAATCTCAAGCCTATTACATATGACCTTCCTCTCAATCCCTCCTATTTCTCTGGAAATGAAAATCTTCCAGTTGAATCAATAACCTGGTATGAAGCCTGTGAATTTTGTGCCCGCCTATCAAAAAAGACAGGTCAATCATACTGGCTACCCAGTGAAGCAGAATGGGAATATTCTTGTCGCGCCAATACGATAACTCCCTTCTCTTTTGGAAGGACAATAACAGAGAAACAGGCAAACTTTGACAATCACGTAAAAAGAACCACAGAACTTGGGGGATATCCTATATCAAATAATTTTGAGCTTTTTGATATGCACGGGAATGTTTGGGAATGGTGCCTAGATCACTGGCATGAAAACTATAGAGGAGCGCCTAGTGACGGCGAGGCTTGGTATACAAACAATAAGGATAAAGAGCGCATATGCCGTGGAGGCTCATGGAATTATGACCCAATTCACTGCCGTTCGGCCTCTCGTATGTGTCATTCACCCAATAAAAACTCCAAGACAATTGGTTTTCGAGTTGTGCGAAAAACTTGAAGTACTGGTCAGCTCAGGAGGGGCACTTCAAATCTCTCAGAACTGATCAACCCGCGCCTTGTAAATGGAGGGGAGATAAACTCAATCACTCCGAAGAGAGCTCGTAAACGCGACATAAAGATTACGTGTGTACTTATTGAAACTCCGACTGCTGTTGCTGCGGCAACGATAATCATGAATCAGCGCGCATCTATAATTCGTCCAGGAATCTTATGAAATTATTTAGATAGTCTAAGCAAATTTGATTTCATTCTAGTCTTCTAGATAATTTAGAAAAACTGTGGGGGGTATAAATCTATGATAGGGCCAGGCTTTTTTCTATTATTCCCTTTATATATGGGGGTTTTTCTTGGATACAAAAAAGTATTCGACGAAACACTTACGACGAAAAAAAAAGCAGTGTCATCGAAACCTGACATCGAACTCACTGGCTACAACACATGTGTTGAAAAATGTCGGCAACAGTATATTGAGTAATTAGATATTGGTCAGCATCTGATGCGATTTTAGTTTTAGTTGTTGGTCTATTAGGAGAATATATTAGTTAAAAATATCTTGATTCCATGGCTAACTGTTACATTCTGAAGCTGCCTTGCTGAGATCATATGTCTCTGCTAATAACGCACTTTATTTGCTTTTGCTTTATGTTCTTTTCTTACAGGATCATCGCTGAAGAGCTTGAATTTGAATTAGTTAGAGAGATGAGTCCCACATACACGGGGGAAGTTAGCCATCAGTCATCGAACCTTTGTAGCGCAAATATTCGCCGAGCGCGGCAATCATGCCGGAGGCGAGAATCAGCAAGACGCTGAGGGCATTCATGTCGGGTTTGACGCCATTGCGAATGCGACTAAAAATTTCTAACGGTAGGGGATTCGCACCTCCGCCCGCCGTGAAGCTAGAGATCAGGAGATCATCCACGCTCAACACAAAAGCGAGCAGACATCCCGCCACGATCGCGGGCATGAGCTGCGGCAGTAACACCTGAATCAGCGCTTGCGCTGGGGTGGCGCCTAAATCGAGGGCGGCCTCCTCAAGATTGGGGTCGAGACTGCCCAACCGGCTGGAAACCACCACGGCGATATAGGCCAGACAAAACACCATGTGGGCGGCAATAATCGTCCAAATGCTGAGGGGAATGGCCAAGGAAGCCAGAAAGACCAGCGTGGCGACGGCGATCGAAATATCCGGAATAATCAGCGGCAGATAAGAGACACCCCGATAAACGCCCTTACCCGGAAAATAGTATTTCGCCAGCCCGATTGCCATCAACGTGCCCAGCACTGACGAGATCGCCACGGCTACAATCGCGACAAACAATGTATCCTGCAGCGCCCGAAAAATGCGCGTGTCTTGAAACAGACTCTCATACCATTTGAGGCTGAACCCCTGCCAAACCGACGTATAGCGAATGGAATCATTGAAGCTATATACCGTCAGCACCAAAATGGGGCCATACATAAAGGCAAAGAGGGCCGTCGTGAGCCACCCCTGCCAGGTGCGGGGTAAAGGCCAGAATGCTGGTAAACGCATAAGCCGCTCGTCCTCTCTAGGCCTCTTTGACCGAATCGCGATCGCCATACTTCAGCAGCAGCGCGATCATCAGACTGACCGCCAGGATCATCACCATGCTCAAGGCTGAGCCCAGGCCCCAGTTGCGCGTAATGCCCAAAAACTGGTTGTAAATCAGCCGCGAAATCGTCATGCTAGAGGCCCCTCCCAGCAGCGTGGGCACGACAAAATCGCCCATGCTGGTGATAAACACCAGCAGACAGCCCGCCGCAATCCCCGGTAGCGTTTGGGGCACCGTCACCTGCCAAAAGGTTTGCCGGGGGGTCGCCCCTAGATCAGCCGCCGCTTCTAGCAAAGAAATATCGAGCTTTTCGAGGGAGGCATACAAAATCAGCACCATGTAGGGCAAGAAGTTGTAGGTGAGGCCAATCAGGACGGCGGCAGAGGTGTAGAGCCAGGCCTGCTCAGGCAACTGCACGCCGGGCAGGCCACCGCTCAGCCAACCAATGAAGCTGTTCAGCAGGCCCGAAGGGCGCAAAATACTAATCCAGGCGTAGGCCCGCAGCAGAGAGGAGGTCCACAGCGGCAAAATAAACGCCACCACCAAAAAGTTACGCCAGCGGCGCGGCGCCATCAGCGCCAGCCAATAGGCCACCGGAAAACCCATCAACAAACAGGCTAAGGTGGTGCCTGTGGCGTAATACAGCGATCGCCCAATCACCTGCAGATACACCGAGTCAAAGGCCGCATCAAAGGGATTAAACACCCGCGAATAGTTGCCTAAGCCATACCCATCGCCGCTTTCGCCGGGTCGTAGGCCGGGCACCAGACTGATATCTAAAATCAGCAGCGTCGGCAGCACCAGAAAGAGGATGAGCCAGAGTCCCGGTGGGGCCAGCAGCGTCAGCGCCCCCAGCAGACGTTTGAATTGCTGGCCCAGCTCTAGTTGCGAGAAGCGCCAGCGCTTTGAGGTGGGAGAAGCGGTCATGGATGGCCCCCTAGGCGCTCGTCACCCGCGTCCAAAACTCGTCATACAGGGCCGTGGCCTCACCGACGGGAGCGATGCCTTCGCAGCGATCGAGCACCTCTTGCGGCGGGAACAGGTCGGTATTGGAGATCAGCTCGTCAGACAGGTTGTCAAAGGCCACCTTATTAGGCGTCGCGTTAAACAACATTTCCGTGCTCATCTGCGAGATTGCTGGATCGAGATTAAAGTTGATCCACTGGTAGGCGGCATCGACGTTTGGTGCGCCCACGGGGATGATCATCGTATCGGTCCATACGGAAGAGCCACTTTCGGGCACGAAATATTCCATCCGCTCATCTTCTAGCGTTGCGGCGATCGCATCTACCGAGTAAGCCATCACCATATTCAGGTCGCCGCCAAACAGGGCGTCTTCAAATCCGAAGGACATAAAGGAGGCGATCGCGGGTTTCAGCTCGATCAGGCGGTCAAAGGCGGCTTCGATCTCCGCCGGGTCAGTGGAATTGTAGGAATATCCCAGTGAGCTAAGGACGGCCCCCATAGTCTCGCGGACGTCATCTAGGAGGGTGATCCGCCGTGATAGGTCGCCCTGGTTTTCCCAGAGGTATTCCCAATCGGTGGGAGTCCCCGACACGACCTCTTTGTTATAAAGCAGACCGGTGGTGCCCCAGGCGTAGGGAATGCTGAAGGTATTGCCGGGGTCGTAGGCGGGGTCTTGCCACTTGTCGAAAATGTTGTCGAGCCCCTCAATGCGGTCTTTATCGATGCTGGTAAGCAGGCCCAGCTCGATCATCTGCTGCACCATGTAGTCAGACGGGTAGATGATGCTGTAAGCATCGCCGCCACCGGCCTGCATTTTGGCCAACATGGTTTCATTCGAGTCATAGACATCCACAATGACATCGATGCCGGTTTGTTCTTTGAAGGCTTCTACCAACGCGTCGTTGGTGTAGTCGGCCCAGGTGTAAACGTGCAGAACGCCTGGTTCTGCGCCGCCGCCATCAGTGGGTGCTGCATCCGTGGTTTCATCAGTCGCGGGCCCTTCAGCAATATTTTGGCGACAGTTGGAGAGGGTGACGCCCGCGATCGCGGCAGCTGACCCCTGTAAAAACCGGCGTCGGGTCGGGCCGAATTGACGAAACTGAGTGGAATAAAGCGATCGCTTCCGGGGCACGGCAGGAATCCTCCTTAGTAGAATCGTGACTGCAAATCAAAGCCTATAAAACAGTGACCAACCACATTGTTCGACGAAGCACAGTTCAACGGCGATCACCCGATTTTGGCTAAGCCGCCAAGGCCAAACAATCACTGGGCAACCAAGAAACATAAACGGGGGTTTCTGGGGTGAGTGACTGTTCAGAGCGATTTGGCTGCATCACCGTCAGGCGTTCGCCAGTTTGAAGCTGCACCACACAGTGCAGGTGCGTTCCAAGATACATAATATGTTTGACGTAGCCAGAATAGCAGTTTCCCTCGTTCAGCGGGGCTTCCTGACTCAAGCGAATATTTTCCGGGCGCACGCTCACGACGGCAGTTTTGAGATCGGGCAAGTTGGCCTCAGACCGGTTCACTAACACTGTCGTGCCTTCTGGCGTCAAGAGCCGCAACATCTGACTGTCGGCAAATTCCACCTCGCCCTGCAGCAGGTTAGTTTCACCAATAAAGTCGGCGACAAATGGCGTTTGAGGATAGTCGTAAATTTCGCTGGGGGTGCCGATTTGCTCAATATCGCCGTCCTTCATCACGGCAATCCGATTCGAGAGCGAGAGGGCTTCTTCTTGATCGTGGGTGACCATCACAAAGGTAATGCCCAACTGCTGATGCAGATTGGTCAGCTCGACCTGCATCTGCTTGCGCAGTTTCAAATCTAGTGCCCCTAAGGGTTCATCGAGCAGCATCACGGCGGGGCGATTGACTAACGCCCGCGCTAGGGCCACCCGCTGCTTTTGTCCGCCCGACAGCTGCTGCGGATAGCGATGGGCAAAGCTTCCCATTTTGACCAGCTGCAGTGCATCGGCGACACGCTGTTCGCGTTGCGATCGCCCCATGCGCTTGACCCGCAGGCCAAAGGCAATGTTATCTTTCACCGTCATGTGGTTAAACAGGGCGTAGCTCTGAAACACGGTATTCACCGAGCGGCGATGGGCCGGCGTGCGGCTCATATCGCGCCCTTGAATCAACACCATGCCAGCGCTGGGCTGCTCAAACCCGGCAATTAACCTGAGGGTGGTGGTTTTGCCGCAGCCTGACGGCCCCAAAATACTAAAAAATTCGCCCTCGCGAATTTTGAGATCAATATCCTGTATGGCAGCTTCTCCACCAAAATATTTCGACACCTGCCGCAGCTCAACATCTAAAACTTGCTGAGTTTGCGGTGAAGCGATGGAAGGAGAAACTGTCTGTGACATGAAAGGTAATCCCCCGAACGGCAGCAGAATTGCCTAAGGACATCTCCACCAGAGGATGCCCGACAGATACTTAGACAGCATCATTGCATACTGACCCACCCTTTTACAGCCCTTTCCCTGCATCAATTGATATAGATAGGGAAGGAATAAGGTATAGCAATAACGAAAAAACATCGCAAAAGAGGGGGTGTGCATCTTGAGCTTGCGGATCGCAACGATTGCGATAGACATTCCACGGTAAGCGACAGGCAGAGCCGTTCACTAGCTTCGAGAGAGTAGAAAATCGAGTACCTGATCGCTGCTGACATTGACCCCAAGAATTCTTGAGGAATGAGGATTTAATAATGAGCCGGTTTTCCCCTCCCAGGAGGGGAAATGGCATCCCGCTTTGCCTCAAGCCAAAGTTTGGAATTTATATAATCCTCATTCCTTAGGAAGTTCAGTGATGCTCTCGATCTGACGCTCATGTCCTCACAGCAAGCTGGCGCACCTAGCCACAGATCGAGAGCATCACCTCTTTTCCCTCGTGGAGTAAGCTGTGAGCCCTTTAATCTGCGCAATAGATGAATGGCGGCTGGGGTCGGGGCAGGCGAGGACGCCTACCCAACGGGTTTTTCTCACTTGGAGGCCAGGATACCGATGAGAAAATACGCAAAGTAGGTGGGTTTTAGCTTACCTGAGACGTACAACGGCATCAATATCGAGTAGCAGTGCTAAGGCGTACTTGTTTATGAAGCGCAACTTCACGGTGTCGGTTTTACCAACAAGATTTCATGAATACGTTTCTAAATCGCTTCTGACACTGCATGGAGTTGCGCCATAGATCCCTATCTACCTAGGTATGAGATTAATCCTTGTACGTTCTTTACGGAATTGAAAATCATGATCAAACAAACTATGCTGGCGCTGGCTGGTGCAGCAGCTTTAGGCGTTGGATTCGCGGGCAGTGCTGAGGCGGGTACCCTCACATTGGATTTTGAAGAGTTCTCTTTCTCAGGTTCATCTGTTTCTATCTCAGAATCACAAGGATTCACGTTCACACCCGCTATTGGTGATGAAACCATCGTCTTTGCAAATGAACAGCCGAATATCCCCAATACTGGCTCTAATACATTACTTGCTAACGGAAATTTTGGTACTGATACTCCGACTGAATTCAGTCTGAGCAAATCTGACGGAGGGACATTTAATCTTATGAGCTTTCTGGGAGCGGAGGGACGAAACACAAATGGAGAGTTTTTCCCATTGTTTGGATCAACAACTATTGAGGTGGTTGGAACATTCGTCGGCGGTGAAATAATAAGCCAGTTATTCTCGCTAGATGGGTTTGCAGAGGAAAATGACGCTGAAGACTTTGAACTCTTTGAGTTGAATGATTTTAACAACTTAATTTCAGCTCAATTTATTGGCGGAGGTGCTACAAGCGGATATGCTTTTTCCTTGGATGACATAGTTATTAGCCATCCCCCCGAATCCGTACCTGAACCCGCTTCTATGCTGGGTCTATTGGCCATTGGTGCTATTGCTATGGGTGGAGCACTTAAGAAGAAAGTAGCTGCTTAAGTTCAATGATCTTCCACTGAATGTCACGACCCCAGGTTCACCGCTTGGGGTTTTTTATTGGTCAGCCTGTCTCACCATAAATCCTGTGAGTCAAGGTGCAGTGCTGATGATGCTCTAGATCTGTGGCCAGGGTCACTACCTTGCTCTGAGGACAAGAGCTTCAGAAAGAACATCCACGGGTCTAGACACTAATCATCTTTTCCGCCGTGGAGTACCTGAGACGTACAACGGCATCAATATCGAGTAGCAGCGCTAAGGCGTACTTGTTTATGAAGCGCAACTTCACGGTGTCGGTTTTACCAACAAGATTTCATGAATACGTTTCTAAATCGCTTCTGACACTGCATGGAGTTGCGCCATAGATCCCTATCTACCTAGGTATGAGATTAATCCTTGTACGTTCTTTACGGAATTGAAAATCATGATCAAACAAACGATGCTGGCGCTGGCTAGTGCAGCAGCTTTAGGCGTTGGATTCGTGGGCAGTGCTGAAGCCGTTCAGATTACCCTAGGGAGCAACGATTACGAAGTTTCTACCCTGACAGGCACGTATAACGACCTCCTGGCCGATTTGTCGATGAATCCCTGGTTTACCTCTTCCGCACTCGCTCTAAGTGCAAGGAGACAAGCGAACCTAGGGTCGAGTGTTTTCTTTGCTTTTGACGCTGGTGGTCTTGAGGGGGTTGGGTATTCGATTCCTGATCGTACGTTCTTCAATAGACAGATTTTTGACCCTGGCTACTTCACACGGGTCAACACATTTGCAGTCGGCACCCTGGTTGAACCTGAACCTGAACCTGTACCTGAACCCACTTCCATGTTGGGTCTATTAGCTATTGGTGCTATCGCTGCAGGGGGAGCACTTAAGAAGAAAGTAGCTGCTTAGGTTCAATGATCTTCCACTGAATGTCACTACCCCAGGTTCACCGCTTGGGGTTTTTTATTGGCTACTCTGTCTTGCCACGAGTCCCATGAATCAATGTAGCAGTGCTCATCTACCCTAACCTCCACCGAAAGGGAATCATTCTCAGGGCAATTCTGCGATCACAGACCACTTAGGGTAGCGCTAGGGTACGCCGGAGGTCATCGGCGGCTAGAATGTAGTTGGTGGGGCACTGTCGAGTAAGTTTGAAATGTGCTTAGAAGGCCTCATTACATACTGACTCGCGATCGCCACAATAAATCCACCGATTTTTACGGTTTAATTGGGTTCGATGCAGCTCCTGTCGTCACGGCTGCTCTTGAGCCCCGCTGACTCGACTAGATCAATGGAGTGGCAACGGCAGACATAGCTAATCTCAATTCAGTTAATAGAGTGGAGATCTGAACAGAGCGATTGCATGTCAAAAAGGCGCTTTAGCTATGGCAAGGGCTTCAGCGTGATGGCTCTGCCGCCTAGCCCAGGTTCGTCAGCGACTCGCAATTCCCCTTGTATTACACGGGGCTTCGGGTTTGCCAGCGCTGATGACTCAGCGATCGATTGAATTGGAATCCTGCAAGTTTAATGTCAACACTGAAGTTTGACAAAAATATCTCCAGTTTTGGCGAGAGTATGGCAAAACGGACTCTAAATGCGACCTCTTAGATTGTCAAAAAGCTGCCATGTCTGCCATGCAAGAAATCATTGCTCAGAAGATCAGGTCATTCGGAATTGCAGGCAAAGCTTAGCCGGTGTTTAAAAAGATTTGGCAACAAATAATCAATGTATGATGACAAAAAAATCCTGGAGCAGCTTAGATTTCATGGGCTTCGTTTTCGGCTTGGCTTAGCAAACTGTTCGGAGCTTCGTCAGGTTGCAGACGCAGCATTAAATGCAGGAATCTACTCACCGTCACTTGTAGATGCTGCACTAGATGCTGAGGAATGGTTATGGGAAATTGGCATAGCTTTTCAGAAAGCATTGAGCGAGCTATCAATCACTTTGTCTGACTCTAAAGAAGAGTGCTGCTGGGAAGTCCTGCGATATCACATAGGGCAGATTGCTAGTCAAGAAGTCGAACCATTTGCAGGATTGAAAGGAATAATGCAAGTTTATTATGGTTGCCAAGATCTCATTCAAAGCGATCGTTATATTGGTGATTCACATGATATTCACGAATTAATTGGAGCCTACTGGGGCTACGACGATTTGATTGAAGGTTCTCAAGAGATATTGACAGACAAGGACACCTGCTTAGAATTAGATCAAGCGGTCGTGGAGATTTGTAGGGCTTGGCTAAATAAACACTCTATATCACGATTCATGTGAGCAGTGGAAAATACCCTTCACTATGCGCCAAACATGGCAATCCGTTCCAATTTGATTGTCTGTAGCCAGATTTATTGTTCATTGTGTACACTCCGCTGCTGTCTTCCTAATTCCAACGTCAAACCAGCGTGCAAGGCATCGTCAACCCCTGCTTCAGCAGCTTGCGATAATCGCGATTGCCAATGACGTAGGCCCCAAATCGTGCTAGGTGAGGATTCATCATTTGCGCGTCAAAAAAGAGAAAGCGGCGCGATCGCAGATGCTCCACCAGCTTTACCATCGCTACTTTGGAACCTTCGGGAATGCAATAGAACATCGACTCACCGATAAACGCCCCGCCAATCGACAGGCCCAAAATTCCCCCAGCCAGCTGATCATCCTGCCAAGTTTCGTAGCTGTGCGCCCACCCGGCCTGGTGCAGCTCCCAGTAGATTTCTTTCAAATCATCCGAAATCCACGTGGTGTCGCGGTTCGCGCAGCCATCGACAACGGCTAAAAAGTCGCGGCTAATCGCCGTTTCAAACCGTTCTTGGTTGATAGCTCGGCGCAACGACTTTGGATAGCGAAAGCGATCGTCCAAGGGAATCAGCGTCCGCTGACGGCTGGAATACCACCCCAAACCCTGGCCATCGTCATCAGACATCAGGAAATAGCCCTTGGCGTATCCCTCAATGATGGCGGTGATATCGTACTGCGATGGAATCAAGATCTTCTATACCAAAGCCATGGGCGAAGGCAACATCAGGCACTTTGCTCTCTATCAGCATAGGCCGCATACACCCCCTGCACGTTGTACCAATTGAGAAATACGCGCGCAATCTCTAGGGCCAGCTGCGGGCGGCCCCGATCAATCAGCCACTGCAAAAGTGGGGCCATAGTTCGTTCATTCAGTCTGCCGCCGAGGGATAGCACGCCCCACAGCACGCGATGCAGCCAGGTCATCTGAATCATCATGCGCACGTCGCGCGTCGGATGCTTTTGGTAAAACAACACCCCCATGCGCCCCCGCTGAATTTCTTGATCAATCAGGCGCGGCACCTGATCTAACGAAAAGGGCGGATGCCAGTGGTAGCCGACGGCGGCGGGCACTTTCACCAACGACAGGCCCAGTTTTTTGAGCCGGACGCCAAGTTCCAGATCTTCCCAGCCATAGAGTTGAAATTGGGTGTCAAAAAGACCGGCTGCTTCCAGCCAATGACGAGCGATCGCCACGTTGCCCGTGGCAAAAAACGCCTGAGAATAGTCCGTCACCTTAAAGGGCTCTGAGGTCGGGTCGTCAAAGTTGCAGGTGTTGACCACGCGCCCATAGGTAAAGACGCGATCGCTGCCCTGATCTCGATAGGCTTTCTGCAGTGCGGTGCCGTGGTGATGCAGAAAGTCGGGCAGCACCACCAAATCGCTGTCAATAAAGATAATGGTGTCGCCTTTGGCCTCTCTGACCCCAAAGTTGCGGGCGATCGCGGGGCCTTTGTGGTCTTGCTCAAACAGCCGCACATGGGGAAATTCTGCGGCGCTTTCCTCTAGCCAACGCACGGTGCCATCGGTGGAGCCATCATCCACAATCACCACCTCGTAGCCCTCAACCGGGCTGTTCGCCGGAAGAGACTGCTGCTCCATCGCTCGCAGACATTTCTCTAAAATGGGTTGGCGGTTGTAGGTTGGGATGACAACGCTGAAAAACACAGCACACCTCAAAACGGCAATCCCATCCTACTGTAGTTGTAGCCGCCTACCCTAGACGAGAAAACCGGACACCTTGGCGTCGCACTACATTGAGTAAAGACTGGAGCTGTTGCAACCGGACAAGATTTCACTCTCAAGTCAAGTCTCAAAGCAGACCGAACTTCGCCGATCCCAACGACAGACCTTATGAAGGAGAGGAACCAGAACCTAGATAAACCTCTCCTTCACAAGGAGAGGTGCCGTAGGCGGTGAGGTCTTTCTCTGTAAGCGGAGTCTAGAGCGTTAGGTAGACGGCATGATTTGCGCCAGCGATCTGTCGGCGAACTTAAACTTCGAGAAGAAGATAAACCAGAACCTAGATAAACCTCTCCTTGATAAGGAGAGGTGCCGCAGGCGGTGAGGTCGTTCCCGGTCAGCGTAGTCTAGAGCGTTAGGCAAACATGACTGGCGCCAGCGATTTGTCGGTGCCCCTAAACCTCACTCGGCAAAGTCGGCATCTCTTCTCCCTGATAGTCGCGTGTCGGGATCTCAAAGCCACAGGAGGTGCCATCGGTGTAAACCACCTCATCTTCCCAAGGCAGGCGATAGTTGCCGTCCACCATATCTTTCATATAGGTGTAGGGGCAGTCTTGAGCGCCACCCTTCACCGCGACATAGCCCCGGTGACCAAACTGGTAGATGTTGTTCTCTACACCCCAATACTGGCGGGCTTCGCGCACCAGGTCAGGGCGCACCTCAGCGGTAATGATTTCATCGGGGCGGTGGCTGCCCATCACGAGCGGTTCGCCGTCAAAGTTGACGATCATGCCCTCCCCCATCGAGTCAAAGGTGCCGTCAGTGCCGCACATGCAGACCGAAGCCGTTACCATCAGATTGCTAAAGGCATTCGCTTGATTCGTCACTCGCCAAGACTGGCGAATCGGAGCTGTATAGCCTGCCGTACGAATCATGATTTCCGCCCCTTTGTAGGCACATTCTCGTGCCATCTCGGGGAACATGCCGTCGTGGCAAATAATTAGCGCGATCGTGCTGCCGTTCGGCCCTTCACAGACCGGAATACCAATGTTGCCGGGTTCCCAAGGCTCCACTGGCACCCAGGGATGCAGCTTGCGGTAATACAGCTGCAGCTCCCCTTTATCATCAATAATCAGCCCGCTGTTGTAAGGGTTGCCCTTAGGGTTGAATTCCATAATGGAAAAGCAGCCCCAGATCTGGTTGTCGATGCAGGCTTGGCGAAAGGCCGCAACTTCCGGTCCGTCCAGCCGACACATGATGTCGGGGTTAGTATCCATCGACAGCCCGTGCAGCGAATACTCGGGAAAAACCACCAAATCCATCGTGGGCATATTGCGGCGAGCCTTGCCGACCATCTCAACGATGCGTTGGGTTTGGGCGGCGAGGTCGTCAGGGGTGACCACAGTGGGCAGTTGCGCCTGCACCATTCCCAGCACGACACCGTTCGGGGTTTTGTTTAATCCACCGAGTCCACTCATGGCCACCTCTTAAGCAAATGTTTAGGAACATCGCTAATGTGCCATTGGCTGACCCCCATTTTTGTGGCGATCGCTGCAGCTCACCTTGACAATTCCAGGAATTCTCAGGACGCGTCCTTAACCCTGACGGCGAATGGCGTCAATCTGCCTGGCAATATAATCGTGCGCTCGATAATCCTTGATATAGCGGAGCTGATGACGCAATTCACTAATCTTTTGCTGCTGCAACCGTTGACGTTCTTGAGCATTGTTTTTCATAACAGGAACTCGCTTGGGCCTATGCCTTACACATCCGGCACCTGAGCCTCATCTTTAGAGCGCATGTAGGGCGTAAAAGCCGCTCTATGACTCAGGTATCCATTTAAAGCCTGCCGCCAAAATAGTAGCGATCGCTACTTTCTACACAAAACGAAAAATCCATCCGTTCGTGGGGGCGTCGCGATCTCTGTGCTGCTCACATCCCGATTCCGGAGATGAGCGCCGCCTCTCTTTTTGGCCCCCTTGGCACAGCGGTGTTCATGGCAGCTGGTCGGGAGGCGATCGCTCCCGACGCCACCATTGTCCCCACAAATTGCGTAACCCTGGCGTGTAAAAGTGAAGGAAAAAGGTAATCACCATCGTCAGTCCGGCGTCAGTCGCTTTGAGAGAGGATACGACTGACGCAGAACCGTACCAAGTCGGCCCCCAGACCTGACACAACACAGAGCGCTTGCCATGACCGAGACTTATTTGACCATCGCTCGACAGGGCCGCAATGCTTGGTGGCGTTACCTTTTGAGCCTGATATTGGCTCTGGGGCTAACCCTCAATGCGATCATCTTTGTGGCCTTTCCCTTTTTGCTGGTTGCCACCCTGCAAGAGCTGCCGATGCCGACTGATGACACCTGGATGAGTCAGCCAGTCTGGTTTTTTGGGATAATGGCTGCCGTGACTAGCCTCATGACGTTGGGGCTGATCGTGGCTATTCCGGCCCTGCACCAACGCCCCTGGCGGACGGTGATGAATTCTCAAGGCCCCATCCGTTGGCGACGGATCGTTCAAGGGTGGGGCGTCTGGTTGGGCTTGATGCTGTTGAGCATTGCGTTGTTTGCGGTGTTCGATCGCGATCGCTACACCGTCCAGGTCACGTCAGGCTGGCTGTGGCGCTGGATTCCCACGCTGCTGGTGATGCCCCTTCTGGCTTTGATGCCGAGTCTGGTCTATGGCTATTTGTTGCAGGGCTTGGGATTGCTGATCCCTCGACCGGTGCGGTTAACGGCAGTCATGGCCGTGCTGATTGGCCTTTTCAATGTCGTGTCGTCCCCCACGCCCCCCACAGTATGGGACTGGGGATTTGGCTTAATCACGGTAGGATTTTTTGTGTGGATCATCTTGCAAGATCGCGGTCTGGAACTGTTTATTGGCCTACAAGCGGCCAACGCGTTGGTACGACTACAGCTAGTGCGATCTCCCGACACTACCCCCACCTTTCCGGCGTTGTTGACCCGCAATGGGGTGGAAAGCGCTTGGCTTGATTTCGTCATCTGGCTTGTGATCTTGGGCTTGTTTTACGCCATTTGTTTTTACGTGTGGCCATCGTCTAGAGTATTGGCCCCAAATTCTGCTACCGCCAGCAACTCACCGGAGGAACTCAATTAGTCTGACTATCGTTACAAGCCCGTAGAGGCTGTTGTTATCAACGCCTTGTCAAAAGGATGGTCAAATAGCGACTTCAGACCTTCTCCAGGGCCTCTAACTGCTTCTGTGCCCATTGTCGTAGTTGCTCATCAGGGTCTTTGGTGGCTTGGTCTTGAAGGAGTTGAAGAACCTCAGGCTCCTTTGGGTAACAATCAAGTAGAATCATCAGAGCAGTTTGCCGAGGATTTTTTTCTAAATCAAATTCACGCCTAAAGCAGTCAGAGATTATGCATTCTTTAAAGAACTCGATTAATTCGTCGTTTTCAATTAACTTTCTTTTAAGTGCCTCAAATGCAGCATTTCTCACGCTAGCTTCAGAGTCCTTTTGAGCATGAGATCTAAAGATCTCATGCACCTCAGCATTTTCCCAAAGTTCTCTCAAGCTTATCAGTGCATTCCTGCGAGTAATACAATCATCACTTCGAGTACTTTTTTTGAGAATCTCTAATATTTCTAAATCATTTTTGCACTTCTTTCCCAATCCTAAAATTGCACTATGCCGAATTGAACTTTCAGTACTTTGGCTAGCTGTCTTTAGTAACTTCCAAGTTTCGGGCATGTCGCTCCAGTGCACAACCAGCTCTTCCACAATGTAGGGATAAAGTCGTGAATCCATAGAATAGTGAGGATAGAGATTTTCCTGAAGGAATGCAAAGAAGCTTGGATCTCTTGTCCAATTTTTCTTGAGTAAATCGAATATTTGAAAATGCGTTTCGTAAAACATAACTGTATGAATATCTGCCACGTACACCAAGTGCTCAAAAGCTGTGACAAGTGTTCGAAAAACTAGCGAATCTGTTTGTGCAGCTGCTGCACGATTCTTGATTTCAAAGAAGCATTGTGTTGCCAGGATAACTTCGGGACACTGCAAGTCAGTAGTCTGTTGTTCAGTCATATATTCAACAATCTGACAGGCATATTTGATATGTATTTCCCCACAAATGAGGCAGAAGACTTCATGCCAGGTTTTATCTTGCCAGTGGTTCCCAAATATCTCATCACGGAGTTGTTCGAAAGTAAGAGTGCGCTGTTTCTCGAAACGATGAACGATTTCAGCGGCGCAGAAATACTCCAAAAAGGTGCGGTGCATGAAGCCATAGGTGTCAGCTCCGCGATAGCAGAGGATGAAATTGCGCTCCCGCAATTGCTGAATTAGGCGACTGGCTTTTTCTCGGGGCTCGCTGAATCCTTGATCACGGAGGTAGTTGGTGAGGATACGGATGAGACGATCGGCGCTAATTAGATTGCCTTTGAGTCCTGCTTCACCCGCCTGCATGTCATAGGCAATCAGGCCCAGCATTTCCTGTTTTTCTCGCCGCCCGATCGCGTCCATGGGTAAATTCAATCGCTTGTGATCCACATCCCAATGGTGAAGCAGTACGCGAGATGCCTGGTCGTAGAGGTCGACTCTGTCGCGGGGCAATTCCTGCCGTCGATTCAGGATAGCCATCATGGTCAACAGCAGAGGATTGTCGGCTAGATTGGAGATCGCTTTGGAGTTGGCAATGGCATCTTTCAGTCGCTGCTTTAGCCTCACCTTGTCCGGGTTGCTGCCCATCGAGAGGTCGTACCAGCGATCGATGAATTCATGAATCTCGGTTTCATCCAGCGGTTGCAGCGTGAACTGCTGGAAGTCAGCATGTTGAAACCGTTCTGGAGTGTAGCCGATGATGCGAGAGGTGACGAGCACTCGCGCCCGAGGATATTGCTGAGCAAAGCGGATGATGTCGTCAATGATGGTGGCTTGGGTAGGGTGATCGAACACCTCATCCAGGCCGTCGAACATGACCAAAGTAGGCTCCTCTGACAGATGCTGATACAGCCGCTGCTGGTCAAATTGCCAGTCGGCCCCGCGTCCGCAATGGAGGAAGTCTAGAAAACTGGTGGATTGCGCCAGAGCGTATTCTCGTAGCTCAATCAGCAGCGGTAATTCCTCAGTTTTGCTCTCTACCCAATCCAGCGCCAAAAACTGTAACAGTGTCGATTTCCCCGCCCCCGGATCGCCCAAAATAACGGCGTGCTGAGAGTCGGCAATAGCCTCTAAGACCTTGCGAGCAGGCTGTTGAAAATAGTCGCGGCGATACAGCTCCAATGCTTCAGCAGAGAGATCGGTTTCAAGCTGTCCGTTTTGCTGAAGTTGGCGCTTGAGATCCAGCGGCAGGTCGAAGCGGGTAGGGGGCAGGGCTTCACGCACCGTTTGCTCAATGAACATGCGCCAGATTTTGACAGAGTCGGTGCGATCTGTACTGTCGAGGGCGTAAAGCTTCAGGTAGCCATAGCTGCTTTGCAGACTATTTCGGTAAGCAGTGATATCAAATCCGGGAGAGAGTTGCGCGGTATTTTGAGCGATTTCTGCCAGCAGATCAGTTTCTAGCAGTGCCCTAAGTTCGGGATCAGCCTTGATGATGCCCTTTACCTGCACCACATATTCTTTTGCTATTCCCCGCCAGTCAAAGTCCTCTGTGGGAAACTGCCAGCCCGATTGCTGATACCGCGCTGTCCAGGTCACTTTTAGCTGTGCATAGTCAATCTTTTTGCAGCCCGTTTCAAAAGCCTTGCCGAGGATGACACAGACGACTTTATCGCGCACGAATTGCTTGAGAGTCGCTTTGTAGTGATGATCGATGCTGGTATCGGGGACATCGCAAAACTGCAGTTCTTTGATAAAGCGCTGGATGAAGAAGCCGATCGCCTCGGCCATGGGTTGCTTCAAAGTAGAGACTTTCAGTTGCGCGACGCCACTATCCAGACAATCCTTAAAAAAGTCCTGGACGTAGCTTTCTAAAACTGGCTTGCTAAGGTCAAGAACTTGCGTCAGCACAAATTTGCCAAGCCCAATACCTGCCGGGATAGCTAATAGTTCCAACATTGTGAAGGATCAGCCCAGATGAAACGAGTCTTGCCCTTCACTATCGCACTCTCTCTCCGAGAGGTGCCAGTCGTTAGCTCGGTTGTTCAGCTTTTCGTGGCGGCTAGCGATGCTTGATAAGCGCGCCATCCGCCAAACTCAGTAATTTCTCGTTTGCCGACCACGGTCAGCGGTTCACCAATCACGCCCAGCACCGTTTCCCCCTCGGCCAGCTTCACCTTGCCGATCGCCAACCCCGGTGGTTCCTGCATCAAAATCACGCCCAGACCCGCTAGCGGTACGTCCCACACTTCCACCGCGATCGCCACCCCCGCTTCTGCCACCCGCACCATCGCTGGATACTGGTCATCAATCGTCCACAACCGATAGGCAGGCTCAGTCGCCGTTGCACAGTTAAAGGTGGCCCCAACCTTCAATAAATTCGGATTCAGCGTCAGTCCGCGCATGAGAGTGCCGTTGACTGCTAGTTTCAGCGTTTCGGTCATAATTTTAGAGAATGGTCAAATAGGTCTCAGTTGAAGAGATGGGAAGTACCCGCAGCCGCTGATTTTGCCGATCCGGCTCCAGACCCAAAGCCTCCATCGGAATCACACCCAGCAAAGGATTTTGCCCCCCCGGCAGTTCGAGGCATTCAAAAGTGCCTTCCCGCCCACAGAGTGAGATTTTGGCATCTTGAAAAATGCGCGCCGTCCCGATACCATTCGCCGTCGAAATTTGCACCTCACGCAGTAGTTTGAGGCCCAGTTTGACGATAGTTTCAGCCGGTAAACACAGGGTCGTTGCGCCAGTATCAACCAGGACATCCTCTAATTCAACTGCGCGAACTTGATCGGTTGAAAGCAGGCCATCCTCTGCTTTCGCCTGGTCAATTCGATTGATGACAACTACCTGTGCTAAAACTCTGCCCATTGTGTCCAAATTGATATGTTCGGTCGTACTGAGCGCCATCGTAGGCTATCTCCGGTGGTGAAGGTGAGTTCACGATGATCCTAACGAGTGAGCACGCAATCTATCTAAATTGAAGAGAGGGCTTAATCTTCTTTCCCCAGCGCCCCCGGTGCTCCGACTAGAGTCCGTTTCGGCGAGCAGGTAATGATCATAATTAGCAGCGTCAGAATGTAGGGTGCCGCGTTGAATAGATAGTAGTAAGCATTGATGCCGACCGACTGAAAAGCCGGACCGAGCGCCTGGGCACCGCCAAACAACAGCGACGCCCACAAACATTGCAGCGGGTTCCAGCGGGCAAAGATCACCAGCGCCACCGCCATTAATCCCTGCCCGCTGGAGATACGCTCAGTCCACACGCCGGGAAAATACAGTGACAGGCAAGCGCCGCCAATGCCCGCCAAAAAGCTGCCCGCCATAATGCTCAAAAACCGCACCTTAAAAATCGAGATGCCCATGGCCCGCGCCGCCTCGGGGCTGTCGCCCACCGCACGAATGTACAGGCCCCAGCGCGTTGAGCGAAAGAACCACTGCATGATGGGGGCGATCGCCACCCCAATCAAAAACAGCGGACTCACCTTTAACGCCGACTGCACGGCGGGGGTGCTGCTCCAAGCGCCCCACTGAAAGGTGAATAGCTGCGGCGCTTGAGGCTGAATAAACGGCTTACCCAGAAAGAAGGCTAAGCCACTGCCAAAGATGATCATCGCAATGCCCACGGCCACATCATTGACGCGGGGCTGTTGCGCCAGCCAACCGTTAATCGCGCCTAACGACATACCCGCCACGCCCGCCGCCAGCACTCCGAGCCACGGAGCCCAAAAATCGCCCAGCGTGCCTTGACTCAGGTAAGCAACCCCGTAGGCGCTCATCGCCCCCATCAGCAAAGTGCCTTCCAAGCCTAGATTGATTTTGCCGCTTTTTTCCGTCAGGCATTCGCCCAAACTCACAAACAAAAACGGGGCACTGCCCCGCAGGGTACCGGCCAAAATGCCGAGGGGCACGCCCCACCAGCCCAGTGCTTCAGTTGCCATGTCGTAACCTCATCGGATGTCTGTGAAATGGATGCATAGGGGGCCGCTCAGGGCGACGCAGATACAGTCAGGCAAGGCTAAGCCACTGGCTTTTCTTGGAACCAGGGCAGACGACCATAAAGCGAATCGCTGAACAGCACACAGAGAAACACGATGCCTTGAAACACTAGTACGGTGGCATCGGGCAAATCGTGCGATCGCTGCAAAATGCCGCCACTGGCCAAAATGCCCCCCAGCAGGACCGCCACCAGAATCGTCGCCAGCGGATTATGACGCGAAACAAAGGCCACCAAAATGCCCGCATAGCCATAGTTCGACACCAGTGATTCGTTAATGCGCTTTTGCACGGCGGCGACCTCGACCATGCCCGCCAGCCCCGCACAGGAACCGCCCAAAAAGCAAATGGCCAGAGTCAGTTTGCCGACGGGTAACCCCGCTACCCGGGCGGCGCGAATGTTGCCGCCTGCCGTGCGCGCCGCAAAGCCAAAGGTTGTCCGCTGAATCAAGACGTAGGCAATGACGCAGGCGATGAGGCCATAGACCAAACCGTAGTGAATGCGGCTGCCCGGCAGCGTGCCCATCCACAGCGCTTCATTCAGTTCTGCCGATGACGGCTTGGTGACAAACTCCGCATCACGCATCGGGCCTTCGACCAAATGGTTGATCAGAGCGATCGCGATGTAGTTCAACAACAGGCTGCTGATGGTCTCATTGACGCCGCGATAGTGGCGCAGGGCACCGGCCAGCATAATCCACAGGCCCCCGGCGATGATGGCCGCGATCGCCATCGTGCATTGCCCCAGCACCGGCGGCAAACTGGCGCCCACCGTCAGCCCCGCGATCGCCGCTGCCAAGCCGCCGATGACCAAAGCCCCTTCGTTACCAATAATCACCAGCCCCAAGCGGGCGGGGAGTGCCGTACACAGCGCCGTCAGCATCAGCGGCGAAGCGCGAATCAAGGTATTTTGCCAGGCGCTCCAGCTGCCAAAGGCGGCTTTGTAGATCGAGGCGTATACGCCCAAGGGATTGGCTCCGGCGAGCGTGCAAAAGATACCAAAAATCACCAGGGCCACCAGCAGCGCCGCCACGGGCAAAAAAACGGCCTCTAAGGGGCGTCGCCATTGATAAGACTTTGCGGCTGATGCCGGTGCGATCGTCATACTGAGATGCTCAATTTACCAACATTTAAACGTCGTTGCGGCAAGCGATGGGTCGCGAGAGATGGTTGCAGATTTAGCCGCGGCCAGCCCGCAAAACTGACCGACAAGTGCCCGCAAAACCGGAGTGTTCGTCACCCTTGATTGGCCCTAAGCCTATAGCAGCAGGCTGATCAACGCCTAGCACCCAGCTACCGGCAAACGCATCCCGACCCACCTTAGGGAAAATTAGCCCTAGGATAATCCCCTTATCCAGTCGCCAGAGACGTAGCACTGGCTACCAGACCTCCCCCAACATCCACTCCAAGAATTGATTATTGGTTGTTCAGAGTGAACACTAGCCTACCGTTGCCGCCTCATCCGTCTGGGTTTCGGGGTCTGGCTCTAGCCGTTGAAAGCCTGGCCAACCCTCAGTAGCATTGCGTAAGAATACAGCACCGAAACGAATGTCAAACGAGATGATAGGGTTTAATAAATTCTTGTGTTGATTCTTCCTTAATGAGGGGATTTAAGTAGATGAAACGTTTGTTGTTAGGCCTAGTGCTGACACTCGGGGTACTAAGTACTTGCTTCGGTTGGCAGGTACGCCCTGCCGCTGCCGCTACCAGTGTCAGTCTCGAGTACACACCAGTCTTAGCCGAAGAGCTACGCAACGCCGTTGACGACAAGCTGAGCACTGAGTACGGCTCTAAGCTTGATTTAAACAACGCCAACGTTCAAGCCTTTGTGAAATATAAGGGTATGTATCCGACGATCGCAGGCAAAATTCTGAAAAGCGCTCCCTTTGACAATGTTGAAGACGTGCTACAAATCTCTGGATTGAGCGAGCGCGAGCGCGACATCATCCAAGCAAATCTGGATAGCTTTACCGTCACCGTGCCCGACCCGGCACTGGTTGAAGGCGCTGACCGCTATAACAACGGCGTTTACCGCTAAACGCGCCAATGCTGCGGTCGGTCCCAGCGTTGGCCCAGCGACGAATCTCGGAGTTAAATGAAACTAAGTCGGCAGAGGTATTTTGATCTCTGCCGACTTTTGCCTATCAGCCCCATCGAGCGTGAGCACTAGCGTTTGCACCGCCGCCTGACCTCACCGCTTGCAGCCCCTGTCCTAAGCCCTTTGAGCAGGCTGCGCCAACAGTCAGGAAAGGTTTGGAGAGGTGGGCTCAGCAGGCCACAACCCAGGTTTTCAAAGAGGAAAAGTATTGCCTACAGATCCGTTTGATGTGCTCGTGATCGGCAGCGGCGCGGCTGGACTTTATGCGGCGCTCTGTCTGCCTGACACCTACCGTGTGGGCCTCGTCACCAAAGATGTGCTCAGTCAGTCGGCCAGTGACTGGGCGCAGGGTGGCATTGCCGCCGCGATCGCGCCTGAAGATTCTCCCGTTTTGCACCAGCAAGATACGCTGCAGGCAGGAGCCGGACTGTGTGAGGCCGAAGCTGTTGAGCAGCTGGTCGAGCAAGGGGCTGACTGTATTAAATCGCTGGTCAACTTTGGTGTGCCCTTTGATCAAGACCAAGGCCAACTCGCCCTCACCTTAGAAGCGGCCCACTCTCGCAAACGCGTGCTGCACGCCGCTGATGCCACGGGGCGCGCCGTCGTGAGTACCCTGGCTGCCGCCGTGCGCCAACGCGCGAACATCACGGTTTTTGAGCAAACCCTCGTGCTTGATCTGTGGCCTCGGGGCGATCGCGGTCAGGGCGTCGCCGTCGTGCATCAGGGCACACTCGCCTGGTGGACTGCCGGGGCCATTGTGCTAGCGACCGGTGGGGGCGGTCAGATCTTTTCGCAAACCACCAATCCCCCGGCCAGCACGGGCGATGGTGTGGCCATCGCCTGGCGGGCCGGGGCGCAGCTGCGCGATTTAGAGTTTTTTCAGTTTCACCCGACGGCGCTAAAAACCCCTGGCGCGCCTCGGTTCCTTATTAGTGAAGCCGTGCGAGGTGAAGGGGCGCATTTAATTGATGCCAAGGGCCATCGCTTTGCCTTCGACTATCATCCTCAAGGCGAACTCGCTCCGCGCGATGTCGTGAGCCGCGCCATTTACCGCCATTTGTTAGCCCGTGAGGCTGATGCCCCCGATTGTGTCTGGCTAGATCTCCGGCCCATCCCCCCCGAGCGAATTCAGTATCGCTTTCCCAACATCATCGCCGTCTGTCAACGCTGGGGCATCGACCCGCTACAGCAGCCGATTCCCGTCTCACCCGCTGCCCACTACTGGATGGGAGGCGTCGTCACCGATCGCGACAGCCAAACTTCGTTGCCTCACCTCTACGCCGTCGGCGAAACTGCCAGCACCGGCGTCCATGGGGCTAACCGACTGGCCAGTAACTCACTGCTCGAATGCCTGGTCTACGGTCGTCAACTACAACATCTACAGCTCACCGCGCCGCCACCTGCGCTACCCACCCAGGTCGCAACCGCCCCCTTACCGTCTGTAGCCACTGCCGAAACCGCCACCCTCAAGCAGATTCGCGCCGAGCTGCCCGATCTTGTTTGGCAGGGTGCCGGGATTAGCCGTGAAGGCAAAACCTTGACCACCGCCGCCGCTTCTGTTGCTCAACTGCGATCGCGCTTTGCCGAGCTGCCCATCACCCTGGCCATCATCGAGAGTCTGCAACATCCGACTCAGCCGACGCCCGCCGGCGATACCGAAACGCTGCGCCTTTGGTCAGAGACTCGCAACCTTTTGGACTTGGCCCACTTGATCCTCAAAAGTGCGGACTTTCGTCCAGAAAGCCGAGGGGGTCACTATCGCCATGACTTTCCGGAGACGGATGCGGCTTGGCAGGTGCATACCCTTGTGCAGGGCGATCGCTGGTGGAAATCGCAGTAATTAGTAGAAAGTTCTCGTTAAACAATGCTGCAGAGTATGTCTTGGCGGTAGCCCAACGCACCATCGCTGTCAGCGTTGGGACATCACGCGGGGTGATGATGCCCTCTACGATAATTAAAGTCCCCGACTTACCCATGCTCTGAAACAAGACGACCAATCGGCTCCCTCGCCCCTCGCTCCCCGACATGTTCAGAGCATCAAACACCCTCTGAGGGCATCGCAGCGGCTATTCTTCTGCAGTGTCGTCGCCCACAAACTGATCATCATTGAGGGCCTGGTCAAGCAGGTCGGGCGGCAGATCGCGAATCAGACTCAGCGGCATCAGTGGCGATCGCGCCACAGTATCTTGAGCAAACTGAGACGTCAGTGCTGCGTCATATCGTTGGTCTTGTTTCAAATGCCGCTGGAAAAAGGCCAGACTCAGGTTTTGTAAGTAGTCTTGGGCGAGGTCTGGGCGGTCACCGAGGAGGGCCAGCGGCACCGGAATCGAGGATTCGACATCAGAATTCCAATCAATCACAGAAAAGTGAGTCGTGCCACTGACTAAGGCTAAATAGCGATACTCGTTTTGCAGCCAGGTAAACGGTTCGATCTGCTCGGGTAGAGCGGGGGCCACCGTGTCACCAGTGGCAGCCATAATCATCACCGGCACCTGCAATTGCCCAAAGCCGGAAGCACCAAAAATGCCACTACCCACCGGATTAACCACAAAGATGGCTTGGACGCGATCGTCCTGCAGGGGCGGTGGGTTAATGGCGACGCTATCGGCCTCACACTGCAGCAGCAAAGAAGGATTGAGGTAAATCGGCTGAGGGGCACAGGCCGCCTCAAGGGCCTCAGCATCATAAGTTGCCCCGGCCAGCGCGAGGGCCGTATAGCCGCCAAAGGACTGACCAATGAGACCGACGTTGCGCGTGTCTAACCGAAACCGAAATCGCAGATCGCGACTGGCAAACCGTTGAATCTCATCCAACAGAGCTGAAACGTCGGCGGGCCGGTCTAAGAACTCTCGACTCTCAATGATATTGGGGGAAAGCCCCGCTAAGACCTGGGCAATTTGGGTACTGTTGCTGCCGGGATGATCGAGGGTGGCGACGGCAAAGCCGCGGCTGGCCAAAAAGGTGGCGACGTACTCATAGCTTTCTCGCTGATCTCCCAGTCCGTGGGAGATCACGATCACGGGAATTTCAGCCGGTAGTGACTGCCCTGGACGTCGGGGTTGGGGCAAAAAAAGCGTCGCCTGGACGGCGCGAAAGGGTAAGTTTAAGGGCTCAGTGACCACGGCAAACTCTGGCAAATCGTAAACCAGCTGCCGGGTTGCGGAAAGATCGCTGAGCGGGCTGACCAGAGCGGCTTCTTGGGCAAGCGCTTGCACCAGAGCGATCGCCCGTTCAGAGTCCCCCAGCTTATCGGTGACGGTCGTCGCAATTTCCAGTCCCTTGCCTAGATCAATGCGAATGGCGGGAGTAGGATACTTCTTAAGAAAATTCAGGATGGTCAGGCCGCTCTCAGCATCGGCGGCAGCCAAGATCAGCCCGCCGCGAATGGCAAAAAATCCCGATTGCCGAGTGGGGGTTTGAATCACCTCACCGATGAACTCCAGCAGCGTTATGCCCTGGGTGCCATATAGAAATCGAGAGACATCGACTTCGCTGATGTCAGCTCTTTGACTGAGCACCGTCTCAATGGTCATCAACTCGGATTCGGTGAGCTCTAAGGTCTCGGCATATTCTGAGAGCTGCCGACTCAAGCCTTCTCCATTGGCAAAGGCTTCGAGATCAGCGATCGCCACCGTGCGTTCAAAAAAACCATAGGTAAAGATGATCTCTTCGGCGCTACGAACCGGTAACGCCGTAGCCATGAGCCCCAGACCCGTTAACGCGATCGCCTGGGCTAATCGGTGACGAAGCCCGCGCCTTGACATTGGCCTCAAAAATCCCAAATCATGCATAGCTGTAGAAGAGAGACTAATCCAGCGTTCCCATCTGGCGGGAGTTGTTCCCCTCAGGTAGAGCAAATTGCACCAGCCTAGAGACAGTTACACGCCGCGCGGGGCTGACTCCTGAAGCACAAACTCTAAAAATCCTTCACAGGCATCCATCAATAAGTCAATTACATAGCGGAAGCCTGCCTCCCCACCGTAGTAGGGATCGGGCACCTCAGTATCCGGGTGATGACGGCAAAAATCGCAAATCTTGCGCACTTTGTGTTGGTAGTGGCCTTGCGGATCTAGCCGCAAAATATCGCGATAATTAGCATCATCCATCGCCAAAATCCAATCGAAGCTGGCGAGATCAACGGCCTCTAGCTGCCGTGCTTGCCCCTTTAAGGTGATGCCCTGGCGCTGAGCCGCTTGCGCCATGCGCCGATCAGGCGGACTCCCAATGTGATAGCTCGACGTGCCCGCTGAGTCACAGCTAATTGCCGACGTGAGCTCACGGGCTTGCAGCAGGTGTTGCATGATGTTTTCTGCTGAGGGTGACCGACAAATATTGCCGAGGCAGACAAACAACAATCGGGTTGTCATAGTGCGTGACCCACAGTTAAACCAAATCAGAGGATGACAGTGATATATCTCATCATCTTTATCCGCCTCGCCACTGCCGAGCTGGCATATTCAAGCGAGCCGCCGGTAAGCCAAGCTGATCGGCGTGAGAGACCCGTTCACCTAGCCGAGGTTGGGCAAGTTAAGACCGCCGGTGAGGCCTTCCATCCGTTCCCGCATGGTTTCGGTTGATTTTTGGTAGGCGTCTTGCATGGCCGCCCCGACGAGATCAGCAAGCACCTCGGCCCCTTCATTCATCGCGTCCGGTGAGATTTCGACCCGGCGCGGTTCTTGGTTGCCACTGACAAAAACTTTAACTAAGCCGCCGCCCGATTGACCTTCGATTTCCATCGCTTCGAGGTCTTCTTGCAGCTGCTTCGCACCCTCCTGAATCTGTTGGGCTTTTTTCACAGCATCGGCAAGCTCTTTCATCTTGCCGAGACCAAATCCAAATCCTTGCCCTTGAGACATTGCGGTTCTCTCTCTTACGACTGAGTGCATTGCAAAGCAATTTGATTCTACAGTGCTTTGCTGAGTTTCACGGCGGGGGGAAAACCGTCTCAGCGATCGCCACCTCGGTCGGCGACTCACTCAAACCCATCTCTGCAGTCCACACAAGTCTGGCATGACATCCCGGCAAAGGCCGATGAGCTATCCGCTGGTCAGGGTTTAGTGGGTAATCTCAGAGGTCGGCGTCATGGTCGCTGCGGTGGCCACAGCGTCAGCGAACAAAAATGACAGGGGGTAGCTCATGTTTGCGGCAAAGCCCAAAATGCCGCGATCGCGATGCTCGTAGAGCAGTTGCCCCGCAGCATCGAACAAAAAGGTGCCGCCACGCTGGGTCATATACCGCGCATCGGGCACATAGGTGCCCCACTTGCCCAGCACCTCGGTCATGTTGCGCAGACGTAGGGTGGCGAGTTCAAAGGGGCGTTGCCAACCGTGCCCCCCCGCCCGCTGAAAAAAGGCTCCTTTCAGGGTAGGCAGGGGCGTATCGTCAATTACGGTGTCATCATCGATCAACTGAGGGGCCGTGCGATCGCCGGTGTAGCCGCGCAGCACTTCGCGCAGGGTGCCCGGGCTGGCAATCCCAGCACACATCAGCATCAGGTTTACCCAGGCGGTTTGACTAGGCTTAAGGCCGGGCCAGTTGATCGATAACCCTGCATACAATTCCAGTTCACGATGCAGCGTTGCCGTCGGGTCCACAAACAGCGCCTCTGCCGGAAAGCCGGTGAACTGAGCGAACTGTTGGCCCGCCGCACGATCGCCAATGCCGATCGCCCGCACGACGATGCCCGCGGCCTGTAGCCTGGCCCAGTCTCGTCGCAGCCACCAGGCATATTCCAAACTGTCAAAGTCTCCCAGTTGCGACCAGACCAACAGCAGCACTCGCGAAGCGGACTCTGCCGCTGGCCATACCGGGGCGATCGCCCCATCGCTGACCCGTTGCCGATGCGTTTGACGCAGCTGTTCGTAGACATTCATAGCTCAGCTCCAAACCGGTTGAATTAAAGACACCCCAAGCAAAGGGCAAGACACCATTAGTGGGTGGCTCCCTCAAGAGCGCTTGCGCGCCACAAACAGATAGTTCTGGCAAATCATCGGCAGCAGCCAGCCCAGCCCCCGGTCAAGCTGATTGTAAGCCGTGGCGATCGCGGGGCCGAACCCTTCATCGCGCAGTGCTGACGACTGCCAAATGTTGCGGGGCAACAGCGCATAGCGCCCCATCTCCAGCAGGTCAAACTGGGCTTCCTGCACTAAGGCACGAATATCAGCAGCGGTGAACAGATAGGGATGCGAAAACCGCTGGGTAAATCGAGCCAAAAACTCGATCCAGCTATATCGATTGGGAAAGTGATAGCAGAGGAAGCAGCCCCCTGGTTTGAGGATGCGGTGAATCTCCTGCAGGCTAGCAATTTCTTGACCCCCAGTTTCGCGCACATGCTCTAACACCCCGACGGAAACCACGGCATCGAAAGTGCCGTCCCCAAAGGGTAATTCCACTGGGGTGGAAGGACTGCCCTGCTGATAGTGATAGGTGACGGACGGCAGGTTTTGGCAAAACAAAGGATAGTCACTAAAGCCAAAGCCGCTGGGCTGATAGCCTGCTTGCGCCAAAAAATAAGAGAAATGCCCGGAACCCGTGCCCCAATCCAGCACCTGGCTGCCGGGCTGGACGTACCGACGCATCAGGTCATAAAGCCTGAGATATTGATAGGCACTTACATAGGTCGCAAATTGTAAGGACTTGTGGTCATGCCCGTAGCGGCTAACGAGGGTTTGAAGAATTTGCTGGGGGCTAACGCTGTCCATGCTGCTCAGTTGACGCACTCAATACACACGACGCTGCAATGATCAGGGCTTCCCAACGGAGACGCCCAACCAACCGCTCCTAAGAGGACGCGCCGGTGACCATCAGCTTATCTTGCCATTGTGACGCCAACGGATGAGCAGATGGTTCAAGAGCATGGCGCTTAGGGGCGATCGCGCGGCTTTGTCGTTGGCGTAGAGGCCGACGAAGCCGCGGCTGCCGGGGTTGTAATGCGAGGCAAACGGTGCTTAAAGCTGCACAAAATTTCCCAAGATATGGTGCCAGTCAAGGTCGCCCACTGGTCAGCGGTGAGCGTTTCTGCGCCCTCTCGGCCCAACAGCGTGACCACACTGCCTTCTTGTAGATGGGGCACCTGGGTCACGTCGATCATCAGCTGATCCATGGTAATTGCGCCAATTTGCGCCACCCGCTGCCCCTGTACCAGCACCGACATTTGGTTCGACAACGCGCGGGGCACGCCGTCGGCATAGCCAATGCCCACTACCGCGATTTGCATCGGTTGGGTGGCGACAAAGCTGTGACCATAGCTCACACCCGTACCGGGCTGAATGGTCTTGAGATGAGTAATGCGGGCTTTGACCTGCATCACCGGTTTGAGCGGTAGGGTCGGTTGCAAATGGGGCGCCGGGTACAGGCCGTAGAGGGCGAGGCCAACCCGCACCAGGTCGTAGTGGAGGTCGGGATAGCCCAGCGTCGCCGCTGAGTTAGCCAAGTGCTGCTGGGGCTGGACTAGTTTCTGGGCGGCAATTTGAGTGATCGCGGTTTCGTAACGCTGATGCTGCTGGCGCAGAATGGTCGGGTCAGGGTCATCGGCGGTCGCTAGATGAGAGTAAACGCTAGCGATCTGCAAATGGGGGAGGCGCTGCACAAACTGCACAAACTCGGGAGCTTGCGACCAGTGCAAGCCCAATCGCGACATGCCGGTGTCAATTTTGAGATGCACCGGTAGGGGAGAGCCTGAACGTTGTCCCAGCGCTGCCGAAAAAATCAGGGCTTGCTTGGGCGAGACCAGCGTCGGCTGCAGCTGCCATCGGGCGATCGCCCCCACCTCTTCGGCACTATTGACGGCTCCCATGATCAAAATGGGCGCGTCAATCCCGGCTTCTCGGAGTTCTACCCCTTCCGGGACTGTCGCCACCCCCAGCCAGCTAGCGCCAGACGATAAGGCCGTTTGTGCCACCGCGATCGCCCCGTGACCGTAGGCATCCGCTTTGACCACGGCCATCAACGCGGCCTTTGGGCCCAAATGCTGCCTCAGCTGTTGAACGTTGTGCTGCAAAGCGCCCAAATCAATCTCCACCCAGGCCCGACAGCGCCGCATCGTCGCCAGAGCCGGTGTTTGGTCCCAACTCAACATGTCTCATCTCTCCTTAAACCACACCATAAGTTGAGCCAATTGTGCATCAACTCAGGTGATTTCCCAGAAAGAATTTATCCCTGACCTGCTGCTTTGGGCTGCCGCTCGCGTTGGCGGAACCATGCCAACGGCATTCGCTCAACACACTGCAGTCTGCGGATCTTTACTTCCCGGACAACGCCTGAGGACACATGATCCATGCCGAAGCCTAACCCTGCTTGCATTGACGCAAAATGGTCCGTGCTAACATCGAAACTCAACTTGAGGCATGTTCAGCCCCAACGCCCGAGGCACAGCCGCTAGCCCGCTAGGAGACGGTTAGCGCTCAGGCTAGGACGATTCAAGATTCTGCAGGGGGTTGAGGCGATCGCCGGCCCCAACAGCCCCATTCATCGCCTCAATCTATTAACTTTTGGAATTGCCTTAGAAGTTCGACAAATGGCTTGAGGTCATCGACTTTACGGACACCCAAATAACACTGTCCCAGTCAATCGAGAGACCGGCATAACGGGGCAGTTTCACGGCAAATAAATTGCGTAGGATCATCGCTTAGACTGATCAAAAGTGGAGTCTGATTGCTATCGGATCGAATCCTCAGAATGCATCCCGTCAGGCGAGGAATCCGCCCTGGCTTTTCTGATCGCAGAATGGTACGTTTAAGTTTTGTGAATGCAGACTCGCTGTAGTTATCTTCATGCGCACAAGCTGGATGGATGCTTTGACAGTTCAACCAGGAGCTACCTACTTTTGTGGCTCGTCCAGGTACTCAATGGTGCCCAATGCATTAGCGCAGCGGCGATAGTATTCGACATTTTTGAAGCAGTTGTTTTGGTTTTTTAGTGAAGACAGATAAAACTCTATGGAAGACGTGATCAAAAAGTCAGATTTCAGCTTGTCGCCCTACATGAAGAGCAACGATCTTCGAGCGACTTATCAGCTTTTAAACACGCTGGTGCCCTACGTCTTTCTATGGTTTTTAGCCGTCAAAGCGGCGGCGATTTCGGTCTTTCTATTGCCACCGATTATGGCGCTGCTGGTGCTGTTTTCGCTGCGCTGCTTTTCGCTTATGCATGACTGCGGCCACTACGCGCTCTTTCGCTCTAAAAAAGTCAATCGGGTAGCCGGGTTTATGCTGGGTTTGGTCAACGCCATTCCTCAACATTGGTGGTCACGCGACCATGCCTATCACCACAAAACCAACGGCGACTGGGAACGCTATCGCAGTATCGGTGACTTTCTATCTACCGATGAGTTTGCCCAGCTGAGCCCGTCTGACCAAAAGCTTTATGGCATCCTGCGGCAGCCTTGGATGGTGTTTCCAGGCGGTTTCTTTTACTTAGCGTTCAAGCCCAGACTGATTCTCATCGCCGAAACCTACGGCTTTTTGAGGCACGCAGGGCGCCATCTTACGCAACAGGGTTTTACGGGGCTCTCACCCATCGTGGCGACCTATAAACCCAAAAACTGGTCTACAGCGGGTGAGTTTTGGGATGTGTTGCTCAACAATATTTTTGTGGTGGGCGGCTGGATTATCCTTTGTCGCTGGCTCGGTACGGCCTTTTTCCTAGGCACTTACTCCCTCGTGTTGATGTTCTCGGCGGCCATCTTTATCTGCGTCTTTTTTGTGCAGCATAATTTTGAGGGCGCCTACGCCCACGGCACAGAAGGCTGGGATTATCTGCAGGGCGCGATCGCCGGTAGCAGCTATCTTGACATTCCAGAAATTTTCAAATGGTTTACGGCAGATATCAGCTACCACAGCATCCACCATCTGTCAGAGCGGATTCCTAACTACAATCTGCGCGCCTGCCACGAAAAAAATCGTCACCTGCTGTCTGCGGTCAAAACGATTCGCTTCAAAGATATGCCCGCCTGTTCAAAGCTAATCCTCTGGGATGCTCAGGCCAACCGTCTCGTTTCGATTCAAAACTTTCAACGGCAAACCGCCTCGGCGCGTAGCTACGTTTAAGGGTTGGGCAATGGCTGAGCCACGTCGTTTGGCCGCAACCTCGGTGCGTCAGAATTAGAGTGCGATCGCTGGGGCTTGATCCGACCCAAGCCCGGTTCCAATCTTTGGCTGTCTTGCCCCGATGCTGATGCAGAGTTGGGTGGATTATGGTGATCGTTTCGGTCTCTTAAATGAATGCTGCCAGTGGATGCGAACTCGATCTACAATCATTAAAGACTTGATTAAATAATGTTAAGGGTTTCTCTCAATGTTTGTGTCTTACGCCCTCGGGTTGGTTGTGCTGTTGTTAGTGGTGGGGCTTGTCCTTTACCTGACTACCGCCCGCAGCTACAAATCTTCTAAAACCGTAGCTAACTCTTACGACCAATGGACCCAAGATGGGATTTTGGAGTTCTATTGGGGCGAGCATATTCACTTGGGGCACTATGGGTCGCCGCCTCGCTCAAGAGACTTCTTGAAGGCTAAATCAGATTTTGTGCATGAGATGGTGCGATGGGGCGGTCTCGATACGCTCCCTCGCGGCACCACGGTATTGGATGTCGGCTGTGGGATTGGCGGCAGCAGCCGAATTTTGGCTCGCGACTACGGATTTTCTACCACGGGCATCACTATTAGCCCTGGGCAGGTGCGCCGCGCGACGGAACTAACGCCTCCCGAACTCACGGCTAAGTTTCAGGTCGACGATGCCCTGGCGCTGTCATTTCCTGACAACAGCTTTGATGTGGTGTGGTCGATTGAGGCTGGGCCTCACATGCCCGATAAGGAACAGTACGGCGCGGAGATGCTGCGCGTGCTCAAGCCGGGCGGTATTTTGGTAGTGGCCGACTGGAACCAGCGCGACGATCGCCGCAAGCCTCTGAACTGGTGGGAGAAGCCAGTGATGCGCCAGCTATTAGACCAGTGGTCGCATCCTTCTTTCTCGAGCATTGAAGGGTTTTCAGAGCAGCTAGAAGCCACCGGTTTGGTTGAGGGCGAAGTGGTCACTGCCGACTGGACTCAGGAGACATTGCCCTCTTGGCTCGCTTCGATTTGGCAAGGCGTGGTGCGGCCCAAGGGCTTACTGATGTTTGGCGTCTCGGGATTCTTTAAGTCACTCCGGGAAGTGCCCACGTTGGTGCTCATGCGCATCGCTTTTGGGGCCGGATTATGCCGTTTTGGCATGTTTAAAGCCCGCAAGGCCGTCAATGTATCGCCGTCTCGTGAGGCTTCTCAAAATGAGGTGCTACGCGCTTAAATCGGCATTTTATCGGCCTTAAATTGAAAGCTCTGCCGCCGGTTGATTGCCGATTTTGAGGCAGAGCTTTCAGTCCTTTAAAGCCCTGCTGAGCCTCGGCATCGCCGAGAAAATAACGCTACAGTCAATTTAGGGCGTGTCATCCATTAAACCTAGTAGTCTTGCAGGGCAAGCCTTATCGAGCCCGCACTCACCCAATAAACTAGGGGCTGCATCCCTTTTACAGAAAGGATTTGACCGCTAAATGATGACAGCCCCTAGACCTGTTGATTTAGTTTTTTGATATTCGTTCATGATGCAAGCTGTGCCTGCCGCTCAAACGTCCGATCAAGCGCCGCTGTATGACTGCGACGTGGCCATTGTCGGCGGCGGCGTTGTCGGAGCAACTTTGGCCGCCGCCCTAAAAGATTCAGGCCTCAAAGTTCTGTTGATCGAAGTGAATTCGTTTGAGCAGGCGATCGCCCGCGAACGCGGCTACGCGCTGTCACCATTGTCGGGGCAGATTTTGGCCGGTATCGGCGTCTGGCCCAGCATCTTTCCCCACATTGGCAAATACCGCCACATCTATCTCTCTGATGCCGATAACGTGGGCATGGTCAAATTTGAGCCTAGTGATCTCAAGCGCGAATTTTTAGGCTACGTGGGCGAGCATAAGGTGATGTTGGGGGCGCTGCAAGCGTTTATTAACGAGCAGTGTGAGCACGTTAATTGGCTCTGCCCGGCTCGCCCTACCCGCGTACTCTATGACGAAGCGGGAGCGGTGATTGAGTTAGAAATGGCAGGGCAGGCGCGGCAGATTCGCACCCGGTTGGTGGTGGGAGCCGATGGGCCGCGATCGCAAATTCGCCAGTCCGCAGGCATCAAAACCAAGGGCTGGAAGTACTGGCAGTCGTGCCTGACGTTTATGATCACCCATGAAGCACCGCGCAATGACATTGCCTTTGAGCGATTCTGGCCCGATGGGCCGATGGGCGTGCTGCCGCTGACGGAGAATCGCTATCACATCGTTTGGACGGCTCCCCACGCCGAAGCAAAGGCACTACAAAATCTCGACGAAGCGGAGTTCCTGGCAGAACTCGAATATTACACGGGCGGTTTTTTAGGCAAGCTGAGCCTGACCAGCGATCGCGCAGTCTTTCCGGTACAGCTGTTTCAGAGCGATCGCTACGTACAGCCGCGACTGGCACTGGTGGGGGATGCGGCTCATCGCTGTCATCCCGTCGCGGGGCAGGGGCTGAATCTGGGCATTCGCGATGCGGCAGCGCTGGCACAGGTGCTCTCTGAAGCCTATCTGCGCGGCGAAGATGTCGGCGATCTGCGCGTGCTCAAACGCTATGAGCGCTGGCGCAAAAAGGAAAACCTGGCAATTTTGGGCTTCACTGATTTCCTGGATCGGATGTTTTCTAACAACTGGTGGCCCATTGTGAAACTGCGGCGCTTGGGGCTGTGGCTGCTGCGCACCGTGCCGCCGTTAAAAGTGCTGGCGCTTAAGTTTATGACGGGTTTTTGGGGGCGTCGTCCGGCTCTGGGCAAAGGGTAAGCCGGACGACGAGACGGTGGGCCGTTAGTCGTTGAACCGTTTGCGATCGCCGCGTTGAAAAACTGCCGCATTAATCCTGCTTGCCAAGAGTTCACTCACAAACCTTGCCCTCGTATCCTTTGCCCCCAGCCCTTTCACATTTCATCGGTAGTTCCAAAATTGAAAAGCAACTATCAGTCCTCACACCAGTTATCAGCGATCGAACTCTGGTGTAATCCTTAAAACGCATGGGAGCTGAGGGGCAGGGGAGTGAGATTTTGAGTCTTGTTTCAGAGCATCGGGATTACTCCAAAACACAGCGCATCGTTAGCGGCTTGACTCAACGAAATCTTGTATCGACTTGACAAAGCTAATAGCGTTAATCGAAGCTAATCGAGTTAGCTTTTGACCCTCTCAAGCAGAGTTGAAGCGATGTCACGACCCAAAGGACAAACGCGGTCACGCCAAGACGTGGTGGATGCGGCTATTCGCTGCTTGCAGCGGGATGGCGAATCCGGTTTGGGCGTCAATCGGGTGGCCCACGAGCTAGGCATTCGGCCTCCTTCGATCTACAAACACATCAATGGCAATGACGCTTTACGGCGGGCAGTCGCCATCGAGGGCGTATACCGCCTGACCGATCACTTGAGCCATCAGGTGCAGGGCATTGCCGACCATCGCTTGCTCATTCGAGCGATCGCTAACGGCATTCGCCAGTTTTTCCATCAATATCCGGCGCTTCATGCCATCACTACAGCCGCGCCCATTGATGATGATCCTGATTACGAAGTAGCCAAACAGGCCTTTGTCGCCTTTAGTCATGAACATCTGCAGCCCTTCGGCATTGAGGGCGACGAGGTGATTCATGCGATTCGGGTCTTGATTTCGGCCTGTCACGGATTTGTGATGTTGGAGCGATCGCAACGATTTACCGCTCCACAGTCTTTAGACGACAGTTACGAATGGATGATTGACACCCTGATTTTCACCCTCGAACACCGGCCACAGAGTCGGCCCGTGGAAGCTGAATAGCCCAATATCCGAGTTCTCATTGCCAAGGACGCAGCCATGGAACTTTCTGCTCAATACCTTTTGTTTAACGCCTCGATTGTGCTTCTGATCGCCCTGCTCTGTGGCGTGCCTTACGGACAGGCCATTACTAAAAAGAGGTAGTGCCCAAGATGTAATGATGGAGAAGTAGAGTTTCTTGCTATTTGTTTCCT
>ERZ1740060.246-NODE-246-length-40436-cov-23.388054_pt1 | contig 40436 bp, 41 predicted proteins | sample MGYA00581743_ERZ1740060 | MGnify/ENA primary metagenome ERZ1740060 (study PRJEB43018, sample SAMN04849235) | marine metagenome | isolation source: floating plastic debris | place: Pacific Ocean | collected 2008-08-27 | study: EMG produced TPA metagenomics...
TCTGGATCGCGCAGACCGCGCCTTAAAGCCGTTCTTGAAGAAAACGCCGCCTCTCTTGGTGCAAAACGTTCTCCGTTTAGGCGTGGTTGAAATGGCTGAAATGGGTGCGGCCTCGCATGGTGTTGTCAATGATGCGGTCAGTCTCGTGGCTGCGAATAAGCGCACCCAAGGTATGAAAGGCTTGGTCAACGCGGTCTTGCGCAAAGTGGCTGATGCAGGCTTTGACAGATGGCATTCACTCCCCCTCGCGCGGTTGCCGAAATGGCTGCGCGGGCCCTTGTCAGAAGCTCATGGCGAAAAGACCATTGTTGCCATGGAACGCGCTCATGGGCGCGGTGCGCCTCTTGATCTGACGACAAAGGATGACCCCGAAGCTGTTGCAAAAGCTGTCAACGGAACGATTTTGCCGACCGGCAGCGTGCGGCTTCACGATGCCGGGCAGGTCTCGGCTTTGCCGGGGTTTGAAGCGGGGGATTGGTGGGTTCAGGATGCCGCCGCCGCCTTGCCAGTGCGCATTCTTGCGCCGCGCAAGGGTGAGCGTGTTCTGGATATGTGTGCGGCACCGGGCGGGAAAACACTTCAGATCGCGGCGTCGGGGGCTGATGTGGTTGCTTTGGATATTTCAGAAAAGCGAATGGAACGGGTGGGCGAGAACCTCAGACGGGTGGGGCTTGAGGCCAATCTTGTTGTCGCTGATGCGCTTGAGTTCGAGGATGGTCCGTTTGATGCAATCGTCCTTGATGCGCCATGTTCCGCGACGGGCACATTGCGGCGCCATCCTGATCTGCCTTACGCCAAAGATGGCAGCGCGATTGCAGGATTGATCGAGTTGCAGGGATATCTGTTGGACCGGGCGCTGGGCTTGCTGAAACCTGGCGGTCGGCTTGTGTTTTGCACCTGTTCGCTGCTGCCCGATGAAGGAGAATGTCAGATCGACTGGGCGCTTGAACGGCATCCTGATCTGATCGTTGACCAGGACGCCGTGAATGTGCCTGGCGTTGATCCGGACTGGCACAGCAGCGAAGGCGGGCTGCGTCTGCGGCCTGATTTTTGGCCGGACGCTGGCGGGATGGACGGATTTTTTATCGCCATGCTGCGCAAGCCTGCCTGAATGTCGTGACTTGGGTCCGGGGGCACTGTATGCTTTCGGCAAAACAAGAAACGTCACATTGAGGCTGATCCCGTGACACTGATTGATGCTTTGAGCGCGCGTGGAACGCGGCTTGTGAACCTGTGGCATGCGCGCCGGGCCACCAAGGGGCGCGCCGCGACGGCGCTTGTGTCCCAGCCGGAACCCAAAAGCATCGGGTCCTTTGCCCGTGGACGGCAGCTTGTGGCGGGCAATTGCCTTTTTGCGGGGCATTTGATCGAAACCGAGGGCCGATTGATCTGGGAGATTACACCGCCTGACGCGGCCTTCGCAGATGAAATCCATGGCTTTGCCTGGCTTGATGATCTGGCCGCGGTGGGCGACGCGGCCGCGCGCAATCTGGCGCAACAGTGGCTGATCGGCTGGATGGATCGATACGGTACCGGCAGCGGGCCGGGCTGGACGCCGGATCTGGCGGGCCGAAGGCTGTTTCGCTGGACCAGTCACGCGATGATGCTGCTTCGCGGTCTTGAACCGGACGCGTCCGAGCAGATGTTCCATTCGTTGTCGCAGCAGACGCTTTTTGTCAGCCGTCGGTGGCAGGCGGCATCCCCCGGTTTGCCGCGGTTCGAAGCGCTGATGGGGCTGGTTTATGCCTGCCTGTCGCTAAGCGGTCTTGAGACCCATATCGCCCCGGCACGCAAGGCGTTGGCGGCAGAGTGCGAGCGTCAGATCGATGCAACAGGCGGCATCGCGACCCGCAATCCCGAGCATCTGCTCGAGATTTTGTCCCTGCTGACCTGGGCGGCCGAGGCCCTTGAAGAAGGCGCCATGCCGGTCGAAGACAGCCACCGCAACGCGATCCAGCAGATCGCAGCGACGCTGCGCGTCTTGCGCCATGCGGATGGGGGGCTTGCCCGGTTCCATGGTGGTGGGCGCGGGCTTGAAGGGCGGCTCGATCAGGCATTGGCGCTGGCAGGCGCACCGGTCACGATGACAGAGACGACCGCGATGGGCTACGCCCGGCTAAGCGGTGGGCGCAGCACTGTTATCCTTGATGCTGCGGTGCCGCCGCAGGGGCCCTCTTCAGCGCATGCGCATGCCTCGACATTGGCGTTTGAGCTGACATCGGGGCGGCGTCCCCTGATCGTGAATTGCGGTGCAGGCACGTCCTTCGGGGTTGATTGGCAACGGGCCGGGCGCGCGACGCCGTCCCATTCTACCTTGGGGCTGGCCGGCGTCTCTTCGGCCCAGTTGGGGCCACAAGGGCAAGAGCGGGGTCATCTGCGCGAATTGTTGGTGGGCGGCCCTCAAACGGTGCCCTATCAGCTGAGCCAAGGTGTCAAAGGGGCGCGATTTGAGGGCGGCCATGACGGGTATCTGGCCCGGTTCGGTCTGACTCATGTCCGCCAGCTTGAGCTAACCGCAGATGGTCGGGCGTTGGACGGCGAAGACACGCTTGCCGCCCTCGAGCCTGCCGATCAAAAGCGGTTCGACAAGGTGCTGGATGCCCGCGCCTTGGACGGCGTGCCTTTCTTCGTCCGGTTTCATTTACATGCTGACGTTGATGTTGCGCTTGATATGGGAGGCAATGCTGTGTCGCTTGCGCTCAAAAGCGGTGAGATATGGGTATTTCGTTACGATGGCAGTGCTGCGCTTAGCCTCGAGCCGAGTGTTTATCTGGAAAAAGGGCGTCTGCGTCCGCGCGCCAGTCAGCAGATCGTCTTGTCGGCGAAAGCCGTGACATATGCCACGCGGGTTCGATGGTCCTTGGCTAAGGCGCAAGATACGCCTAATAGCATCCGCGACGTGTTGCGGGATAATCCCGCGTTGCCTGACTAAGACCGAAACGGGGATTTTCATGACCGATCTTGTGCCACTACGCCGCGCGCTTCTTTCCGTATCCGACAAGACCGGGCTGATTGATCTGGGCAAGGCGCTGGCCGCCCGTGGCGTTGAGCTTTTGTCGACCGGTGGAAGCGCCAAGGCTTTGCGCGAGGCCGGGCTTGAGGTGAAGGACGTGGCCGAGGTCACCGGGTTCCCCGAGATGATGGATGGGCGCGTAAAAACGCTGCACCCCGCCGTGCATGGCGGTTTGCTGGCGCTGCGCGACAATGACGATCATGTTGCCGCGATGGCAGAACATGGGATCGGGGCCATCGACCTGCTTGTGGTGAACCTCTATCCGTTCGAAGCCACTGTGGCCGCAGGTGCGGGGTATGACGACTGTATCGAGAATATCGACATTGGCGGGCCCGCGATGATCCGGGCTGCAGCCAAAAACCACGGGTTTGTGTCGGTTGTGGTCGACGTTGAGGATTACGCGCCTTTGCTGGCCGAGCTGGAAGACAATGACGGCGCGACCTCTTTGGCGTTTCGCAAGACCTTGGCGCAGAACGCCTATGCACGCACGGCGGCGTATGATGCGGCTGTGTCCAACTGGATGGCCGATGCGATTGGCCAGACCGCGCCGCGCCGCCGGGCGGTGGCTGGCACATTGGCGCAAACGCTGCGTTATGGCGAGAACCCGCATCAGACGGCAGCGTTCTATACCGATGGCTCCGCGCGCCCGGGCGTTGCGACGGCTGAGCAGCTTCAGGGCAAGGAGCTGTCGTATAACAATATCAACGACACCGATGCCGCGTTTGAGTTGGTCTCGGAGTTCCTGCCTCGTGATGGCTTTGCCTGTGCGATTATCAAGCACGCCAACCCGTGTGGCGTGGCGCAGGGCAAAACCCTGAAAGAGGCATATACCCGCGCGTTTGACTGTGATCGTACGTCGGCCTTCGGGGGAATCATCGCGCTGAACTCAACACTGGATGGGGACACGGCCGAGGCGATTTCAGAGATTTTCACCGAGGTCGTGATCGCGCCGGGTGCGCATCAGGAGGCAAGGGACATCTTTGCCAAGAAAAAGAACCTGCGCCTTTTGCTGACCCCCGGTCTGGCCAATGTGCGCGATGGCAACATGACCGTGCGCCAGGTGTCGGGCGGGCTGCTGTTGCAGGACAAGGACAACGGGTATGTCGGCCTTGATGATCTGAAAACCGTGACCAAACGCGCACCCACCGAGGCTGAGCTGAAAGACCTGCTCTTTGCGTGGAAGGTCGCCAAGCACGTCAAATCCAACGCGATTATCTACGTGAAAGACGGTGCCACCGTCGGTGTTGGTGCAGGCCAGATGAGCCGCGTCGACAGCGCTCGGATAGCGGCCCGCAAGTCGCAGGACATGGCCGAGGCGATGGGGCTGGATCAGGCGTTGATCCAAGGCTCGGTTGTGGCCTCTGACGCGTTCTTTCCGTTTGCGGATGGCTTGATGGCGGCGGCCGAGGCCGGCGCGACAGCCGTGATCCAACCCGGCGGCTCTATGCGCGATGACGACGTTATCGCCGCTGCCGATGAAGCGGGACTGGCGATGGTCTTTACCGGCATGCGCCATTTCCGCCATTAGGAGCCCCCGAATGCGCCTTCTTACATGGACTGCCTTTTGGGCGTTTCTGGCCGACCAGCTTACAAAATATCTGGTCGTGCATGTTATGGCGCTTGAACGGAATTCACCGATCGAGGTGTTTCCGCCTTTCCTGACGTTCATCATGGGCCGAAATTACGGGATCAATTTCGGCCTTTTTGCCAATCAGGGCGATGTCATGCGCTGGGCCTTGATTGGTCTGGCGCTCGTGATTTGCGCGATGGTGATCTACTGGATGCGTTCCGAGACTTCGCGGTGGTCTTTTTTGTCGGCCGGTTTGCTGATCGGTGGGGCGCTGGGCAATGTGATTGACCGTGTCCTTTACGGGTATGTGGCGGATTTTCTGAACATGTCATGTTGCGGCATCCGCAACCCCTATACGTTCAACGTCGCAGATATCGCTATTTTCGCCGGTGCAATCGGGCTGGTGATCTTCACTGGCGAAAAGAAAACGGATGATGCAAAGACCCCGTGACGCCGCCTGATGGATGGGCTAACAAAGGGGCAACAAGCAGATGGAGGCTTCAATGCAAGGCAAGATGCGTAGCACAATCGGTGTGATTTGTGTGGCCATGACCTTGTCCGCCTGTGATCGTGACCGGGTGCCGGAACTGTTGAATATCAGGTCTGACGGCCCCGATGAGTTTGCGATCCTGCCGAACAAGCCTTTGCAAGCGCCGGTCGATTACACGGCCCTGCCGCAACCCACGCCGGGGGGCGCCAACCTTGTTGATCCGACGCCCAAACAGGATGCTGTTGCCGCGCTTGGTGGCAATCCTTCGCGGTTGCAGCGCAACAACGCCTCTGCTGCAGGGGATGGCGCCATCCTTGCGCATACGACGCGCTTCGGGCGCGCCGGTGGCATTCGTGAAAGCCTTGCAGCCGCAGACGAAGACTATCGCCGCCAAAACGATGGTCTGCTGCTTGAGCGTGTGTTCAACGTGAACATCTATTTCGATGCCTACGCGCAGCAATCGCTGGATGCCTATCGCGAGCTTGAGCGCTTCCGCCGTTTGGGTGTGCGCACGCCCTCGGCTCCGCCGCCCATCGAAGAATGACCTCACATCCCCGTTGGGATGCTTGAAGTTGGGCTGCCGTGACGTAAGTCTTTCGCAACGCTTCTTATTGAAAGGACGCCGGATGCGCCGTCTCTTTGCTTGCCTTATGGCCATGACCTTTGCCACGCCTGTGTGGGCCGAGGATCAAGTCACCACCTTTATGCTCGACAATGGTCTTGAGATTGTGGTCATCGAAGACAACCGCGCGCCGGTTGTGGTGAACATGCTGTGGTATCGCGTTGGCTCTGCCGACGAACCTGCGGGTACATCCGGCATTGCGCATTATCTTGAACACCTGATGTTCAAGGGCACCGACACTTTAGCTCCGGGCGAGTTTTCCGCGACGGTTGCTGCAAACGGCGGAACCGACAACGCCTTCACCAGCTACGATTATACCGGATATTTTCAGCGCATCGCTGCAGATCGGCTTGAGCTGATGATGCAGATGGAAGCCGACCGGATGGTGAACCTCAAGCTGACCGATGACGATTGGCGGACCGAACGGGACGTTGTCAACGAAGAGCGCAATCAGCGGGTCGAGAATAATCCTGGCGCTTTGTTCGGGGAACAGCGCCGGGCAGCGCAATATCTCAACCACCGCTATGGCGTGCCGATCATTGGTTGGAAAGACGAAGTGAACGCGCTGACATTGGACGATGCATTGGAGTTTTATGATCGGTTCTATGCGCCCAATAACGCGGTGATGGTCGTCGCAGGCGATGTAGAGCCTGACGCCGTGCGCGCGCTCGCCGAGACCTATTTCGGCCCGATCCCCGCAAATCCTGACTTGCGTCCACGCGACCGCCCTCAAGAGCCCGCGCAAATCGCCGAGCGGCGTTTGACCTTTGCAGATCCGCGCGTGTCAGAGCCTTATGTCATTCGCACCTACCTCGCCCCTGAGCGCGACCCCGGCGCGCAGGAAGAGGCTGCGGCCCTTGTGATGCTCTCCGAGCTTTTGGGCGGCGAAAGCGCCACCTCGTATCTGGGTCGTGCGCTTGAGTTTGATACGCAAACAGCGGTCTACACGGCGGCGTTTTACAGTGGCACGTCGCTTGATGACACGACCTTTGGTTTTGTTGTCGTGCCAACGCCGGACGTGACCTTGCAAGAGGCTGAAGATGCGCTTGATGCCGCTTTGGCGCAGTTCATGGTTGATGGTGTCGACATCGATAAGCTGGCTCGCATCAAGATGCAGCAGCGCGCATCGCTGACCTATGGCAAGGACAACGTCCAGTCTTTGGCGAACCGGTATGGCGAGGCCTTGACCAGTGGTTTGACAGTCGAGGACGTGCAAGCCTGGCCGGATATTCTGCAAGCGGTGACGCCTGAAGATATCATGGCTGCTGCTGAAAACGTGCTTGATAAACGCCGCTCTGTGACGGGTTGGCTGACCCGCTCTGAGCCTCAGGAGGTGACGCAATGACCCGATTTTTCTTTGCGCTTTGCGCCACTGTTCTTCTGACACTGCCAGCCCGTGCAGCTGTCGATATTCAGGAAGTAACCTCGCCCGGCGGTATTACGGCGTGGCTTGTCGAAGAGCCGTCGATCCCGTTCACCGCGCTCGAATTGCGCTTTCGCGGCGGCACCAGTCTGGACCGCGATGGCAAACGCGGTGCGGTCAATCTGATGACGGGCTTGCTCGAAGAAGGCTCTGCTGATCTGGATTCGCGCGGGTTTGCCGTTGCACGCGACAATCTTGCCGCAAGTTTTGACTTCGACAGTTATGACGATGCCGTTTCGGTTTCGGCCCGTTTTTTGTCCGAGAACCGGGAAGAAGCGCTTGCCTTACTGCGCAAAGCATTGATCGAACCCCGCTTTGACCAAACCGCGATGGACCGTGTCCGGGCGCAGGTTCTGGCCAGTATCCGCTCTGATTTGAAAGACCCTGACGAGATTGCTTCGGATGCGTTCAACGCGATCATTTATGGCGATCACCCCTACGGCTCCAACGAGGCTGGCACAGTTGAAACGGTGTCCGCACTCACCCGTGATGACATCGTGCAAGCCCATCAGGATACCATGGCGCTTGATAACCTTTATGTCAGCGCGGTGGGCGATATCACCGCCGCCGAACTTGGGGCTTTGCTTGATGACTTGCTGGGCGCCTTGCCGGCCGAGGCCGCGCCAATGCCACCGCGGCTGGATATAACGACCGAGGCCGACATCACAATCGTACCGTTTGAGACGCCGCAATCCGTCGCGGTTTTTGGTCACCGTGGGATCGATCAGGATCACCCTGATTTCTTTGCTGCGTTCATTCTGAATAATATCTTCGGCGCGTCGGGCTTCGAAAGCCGCCTGATGGACGAGGTCCGTGAAAAACGTGGGCTGACATACGGCATCTATACCTTCCTGATGTCCAAGGATTTGGCCGAAACGATGGTGGGTCGGCTTGCATCCGCAAATGGCCGCATTGCCGAAGCTGTTGATGTGATCCAATCTGAATGGGCGCGCATGCAAACCGAAGGTGTCACCGCCGAAGAGCTTGCCGATGCAAAAACCTATCTGACAGGTGCCTATCCGCTGCGGTTTGATGGCAATGGGCGGATCGCGAACATTCTTGTGGGAATGCAGATGACAGGTCTTCCGATTGATTATGCCGAGACGCGCAATGACAGGATCAATGCAGTTTCATTGGAAGAGATTAACCGCGTCGCCTCCGAATTGATGCAGCCCGATGCATTGCAGTTTGTCATCGTTGGGCAGCCCGAAGGTTTGTCATCGACCAACTGATCTGATCTTTCAGAATCGCGCTCAGGCATGCTACACCTTGTGGCATGCTTGACCGTCACCCCAATATAAAGCCAATCATCCGGCAGCTTGACGAAGCGGCGATCAACCGGATCGCTGCCGGTGAAGTCGTAGAGCGCCCGGCCTCTGCGGTGAAGGAACTTGTTGAGAACGCTTTGGATGCAGGCGCCGCGCGGATCGAGATTTGCTATGCCGAAGGCGGCAAAGCGCTGATCCGGGTGACCGATGATGGCTGCGGGATCGCGGCGGCCGATTTGCCCCTCGCCTTGTCGCGCCATGCAACCTCCAAGATCGACGGGTCAGATCTGTTGAACATCCACACATTCGGGTTTCGTGGCGAAGCGCTGCCGTCTTTGGGCGCGGTGGGACGCCTTACGATTACCTCGCGGGTGGAGGGCGAAGACGCCGCACAGATCCATGTCGCCGGTGGCAGGATGGAGCGCGTGCGCCCCGCCGCGCTCTCCAAAGGGACAGTCGTCGAACTTCGCGATCTGTTCTACGCCACGCCAGCGCGGCTGAAATTCATGCGTACCGACCGGGCCGAGGCGCAGGCGATTACCGATATCATCAAGCGCCTTGCGATGGCCGAGCCGTTTGTCGCCTTCACCCTGCGCGATGTGACCGGCGGCGGCAAAGGGCGCGTGACGTTCCGGGCGGATGCCGAAACGGGCGATATGTTTGATGCGCTGCATGGCCGTCTGGCCCGCGTTCTGGGTCATGAGTTTGCCGATAACGCGCTTCGGATTGATGCCCAACGCGAGGCGCTGCATCTGACCGGATATGCTGCCCTGCCGACCTATTCGCGCGGCTCTGCGGTGGCGCAGTTCCTGTATGTGAACGGTCGCCCGGTGCGGGACAAGCTGCTGATCGGCGCCTTGCGCGGAGCCTATTCCGATTTTCTAAGCCGGGATCGCCACCCCGCCGTGTGTCTTTTCATCGATTGCGATCCGACGTTGGTTGACGTCAATGTCCATCCCGCCAAGTCCGAGGTGCGTTTTCGTGAGCCAGGGCAGGCCCGCGGGCTGATCGTTTCGGCGTTGAAACATGCGCTGGCCGAAGCCGGGCACCGCGCCTCGACCACTGTTGCCGATGCGACGCTGGGCGCGATGCGTCCGCAATATACTGAGCCTCGCGTCTACCAGATGGATCGGCCGTCGCCTTCGGTATTAACCGCGAGCCACCATGCCCAAGCGCCCGGCTTTGCCGAAACCAGCGCTGTTTTCGCCCGTGTCGAAGAGCCGGTCGCCGAGGCACAAGATCACCCGCTGGGTGCCGCCCGCGCGCAGCTGCATGAGAATTACATCATCGCGCAAACCGCCGATGGTCTGGTGATCGTCGACGGTCACGCCGCCCATGAGCGGCTGGTTTACGAGAAGCTGAAACGCCAGATGGCCGAGAATGGCGTCGCGGCGCAGGCGCTTCTGATCCCCGAGATTGTTGAACTTAGCGAGGGCGATGCGGCGCGTTTGATGGACATCGCGGGTGATCTGTCCAAGCTTGGCCTCACGATTGAACCCTTTGGCGGTGGCGCCGTCGCCGTGCGCGAAACCCCCGCCATTCTGGGCGAGGTCAACGCCGCCAATATGATCCGCAATATTCTTGATGAACTCGCCGATCTGGGTGACAGCCAAACTGTGCAAGCCCGGATCGAGGCGATCCTGAGCCGGGTGGCCTGCCACGGCTCCATCCGCACCGGGCGCCAGATGCGCGGCGACGAGATGAACGCCCTGCTGCGCGAGATGGAGGCGACGCCGCATTCCGGGCAATGCAACCACGGTCGGCCGACCTATGTGGAGCTGAAACTGGCCGATATCGAACGGCTGTTCGGGCGCACATGATCCAGATTGGCGATCAGACCTACGCGTTCAGCGATCCGCTGGTGATCGCGATCCTAGCCGGGGCAGGGGCGGTTCTGCTGATCTTGATCCTGCTTATCGTCGCGGTGCGCGCTGCGGGCCGCTCGGCTAAGCTCGCTGAACCACTGGCGCAGCAAATCGGTGTGCTGGGCCAGCGTGTTCAGATGCTGGGCGACGGGCAGCAACAGCTCTCGGGTGGTTTGACCCATGTGTCAGAGGCGCAGGCGGCTGCGCAAAACAACATGCTGACCCTGATGGAGCAGCGTCTGGCGCAAGTGACCGAAAAGATGAATGAAAACCTGCAAGGCTCAGCGCGGCGCACCGCGCAGTCGCTGGGTGATTTGCAGCAACGGCTCCAGACAATCGACAAGGCGCAGGCCAATATCACCAAGCTCTCAGGCGATGTTTTAAGCCTTCAGGATATCCTGTCGAACAAGCAGACGCGCGGGGCGTTTGGGGAAATCCAGCTGCATGACATCGTCTCAAAAGCGCTGCCCAAAGACAGCTACAGCTTGCAGGCAACGCTTTCGAACGGGCGGCGTGCAGACTGTCTGATCCATCTGCCGAACCCGCCGGGGCCGATTGTGGTGGACAGTAAATTCCCGCTGGAAGCCTATGAGGCGCTGCGCAACGCGACCACAGATTGGGAGCTAAACGAGGCGGCAAAATTCCTGCGAACCTCGGTGAAAAAGCACATCAAGGATATTGCCGAGAAATACGTGATCGAAGGGGAAACCGCCGATGGGGCGCTGATGTTCCTGCCGTCCGAGGCGGTCTATGCCGAACTGCACGCCAATTTCCCCGAACTGGTGCGCGAAGGTTTTGCCGCGCGCGTTTGGATCGTGTCGCCGACGACCTGCATGGCGACGCTGAACACGATGCGCGCGATCCTGAAAGATGCGCGGATGCGCGAGCAGGCCGGCGCCATCCGCAAAGAGCTGGGCTTGCTTTATGCCGATGTGGACCGGCTGGGCACGCGGGTCGAGAATCTGGACCGGCATTTTGGCCAAGCCTCCAAAGATATCGCGGATATCAAAATCTCGGCTGACAAGGCGGGGCGTCGCGCAAAGCGGCTTGATAACTTCGATTTTGAGGAACTGGCCGAGGGTTCTGATAAGGTGGTCCAGTTGAAAGGCTCTGCCGAATAAGGCCCAGCCCCTAAGGACCAAAGCCATGCCGATCATCAAGTTGGCCGACGCGCCTGTTGAGGAAATGACCCCCTAAAACGCGGATGAGCTTGGGCCTTACCGCGCGCATCTGCTGAGTGATGCAGGCGAACTGACCCAATTCGGCGCACTCATAGAGGTTTTGGCGCCGGGCTCCCGCTCATCAGACAAGCATTATCACAGCTCGCAAGACGAGTTCGTCTATGTGCTTGAGGGGACCGTGACCTTGCATGAGGGCGACAGCGTCCTGGACATGGGTGCGGGTGATGCAGCCACGTTTAAGTCTGGTGTGCCGCTGGCGCATTGTCTTGAGAACCGTTCTTCGGCACCCGCGACCTATCTTGTGGTTGGAACACGGTCCGGCAATGACGTTGTTCGGTATGCAGACAAGGACAAGGTGCTGACGGTCAAGGACGGGGTGCGGACCCTAACCAACCGTGCGGGCAATCCGATCCCGGAATGAAAAAGGCGGGGACAGTTCCCGCCTCAAATCTTTGCGTTATGCTGTAAGCGTCAAATCCGCAGGAAAGGCTGCGCAATGCGCGGGATCAGCGAGTTGAACTTGAGCGGCGCATCAGTTGCCGTCAGGCAGATGCAATCCTCACCCTCTTCCGCAACAGGGTGGTGGTGCAATTCCTGGTCTGCGATCTCGATATCTCCGCGTGCAAAGCGGCCATCTTCATCGCTGAACGCACCCTGCAGGACCAGCGTCATCTCTTTACCCTTGTGCGAGTGATCGGGCATCGCGACACCAGCCGGGATGTAAAGCAACCGAACCGATGCTTCCTTGGATGTCTTCAGAACGGCCTGTTTCACACCCATCCCAACGCTGCGCCACTCTACGCTGTCAGCATCGCCGCCGACGTAATCCTGCAATGGCGCCGGGAAAATACCGGGCTTGCGTGCGTGCATTGTCTTGATGGCATCTTTGGGCATTTCGCTAATCAGCTTCAGCGTCGCTTTCAGCGCACCGTCAGAAATCGTGACAACTTCCTGATCTTCAAGAACAGCACCGCCAAGAGCGTCATAGCTATCCGCAGCTGCGCGGCATTCGTCACATAGCGAAATATGCGTCGCAACGACAAGATTGAAGGCTTCCGGAAGCGTCCCGGCCGAATAAGCCATCAGAATCTCATCTGTCAGATGATGTTTGATCTTTTCCATTCCACTCACTTCATCGCGTGACGCAATCTCTCAAGCGCCAACCTAATCCGGGACTTGATTGTGCCAAGGGGCAGGCCTGTTTCATCAGCGATTTCGCTATGCGACAAATCGCCGAAATAGGCGCGTTCAATCAGTTCCCTCTGTTTCTCCGGCAGCTCAGACATCGCCTGAGCCAGTTTGTCTGTCTCTTGTTGCAGGGCCAGAACATCTTCCTGATCCGGCTCCGCCTCAGGGCCCCATGTCAGATCCTCGGGCTCGGGCCGCCGCTGCTTGCGGAATGCATCGATCTTGCGGTTTCGGGCAATCGTGAAAATCCACGTTGCCACACTCGCCCGCGAGGGATCGAACATATGGGCCTTGTGCCAGAGGGTCGCCATGACCTCCTGAGCGATTTCTTCCGCGAGGGTGTCATTCGCCCCCGACTTCATCAAAAACGCTTTCACTCTTGGGGCAAAATGCGCGAATAGCTCGGCAAAAGCCGATTGATCTTGCGCGGCTTGGATACGCTCCATTTGTGCGATCCACGGCCCTTGTTCCAGCGTTTCGTTGACAGACACTTGTCCACTTTCGATGACACGGATACGTTGTCCCGCGTTAGCACCATATGGGATCGGGGGCAGGTTTGCACCCTTTTCCTCGGCAGACTGAATGCCCGTTAACATGTGAGAGATACGAGGTGTGGCTTAGGTTGGATCACATGAGGGTGATATTTTTTTCTCATCCGCTGCCAACGTCGAACCGTACTGCAATATAACGGTTTTGAGACGACGGAGAAACATTCCATGCCATTTGAAACGCCGGCCCACGCGCCGAAGAAGATCGCTGTCATCGGGGCGGGGATTTCGGGCATGGGCGCTGCGCACATGCTGGCTGACACGCACCACGTCGTCCTTTACGAGGCCGAGCCGCGCCTTGGTGGCCATGCGCGGACGCTTATTGCAGGCAAACGGGGGGATCAGCCGGTAGATACCGGGTTTCTTGTCTTTAACTACGTGAATTACCCGCATCTGGTGAAGCTTTTTGAAAAGCTCGACGTGCCGGTTGTTGAAAGCAATATGAGCTTTGGCGTGTCTATCGGCGGCGGCGCGCTGGAATATGCGCTGAACTCACTCGATACTTTGTTTGCGCAGCGGCGCAATCTCGTCAGTCCCAAATACCTTGGCATGGTTCGCGATATCTTTCGGTTCAACAAGAACGCCCTGCGGATTGCGCAGGACAAGGATCTGACAGTTGGCCAGTTTCTAGATGTGCTGGGAACGGGCGACTGGTTTCGGGACAAATATCTTTTGCCGTTCTCAGGCGCGATCTGGTCGATGCCTGTTGAAGACGTCCTGGATTTTCCGGCCCATGCGATGATCCAGTTCTTCGAAAACCACGCTTTGCTGAACCACACCGGTCAGCATCAATGGTTTACGGTGCAAGACGGCTCGATCCAGTATGTGAACCGGCTTGAAGCAGCGATGACGGCGCAAGGCGTCGAGATCCGTTTGGCCGCTCCGATCGATGCTGTGAAGCGCGACGCGACGGGTGTGCATGTCAAAGCCAAAGGGGGCGACTGGGAGCTTTTTGACGAGGTCGTCTTTGCCACCCATTCGGATGACAGTCTGGGCATGTTGGCCGATCCATCACCTCAGGAACAGGCAACACTGGGCGCTGTGAAATACCAGCCCAATGACGTGGTTCTGCATTGCGACACCAACATCATGCCGCAGGCCCGCAAGGTGTGGTCATCATGGAACTACACCGAAGGCTACGCCAAGCAGACCGACCGGATCGACCTGACCTACTGGATCAACAGCTTGCAGCCGATCCCGATGGATGATCTGCATTTTGTGACGCTCAACAGCACCCGCACGATCCGGGAAGAGTGCATCTACGACCAGACCGTTTTGCGTCATCCGGTCTATGACATGCCTGCGCTGAATGCCCAGAAGGTGATCGCCAAGACAAACGGCACCAACCGCACCTGGTTCTGCGGGGCATGGATGAAGAACGGGTTCCACGAGGATGGCCTTTCAAGTGCTGTCGATGTCGTCGAGGCGATGAACCGCGCAGCGCCTGCCGCTGTCGCAGCGCAGTGAACAGGATCGATCATATCCCCGGTGAGACCTTTCACGGTCGACGCGGCGCGATTGAAAACGCGTTTCGCTATACGATTGACTACGTGATGCTTGAGCCCGAGGTGCATGCCCCCACGCCCACGCTTTTCTCGCGCAACAAAGGCAATCTGACCGCATTGCTGGACAGCGACCATGGCGGACCGCCCAAAGAGGGTCGCGGTGCGGCGTGGGTGCGCGATGTGCTGGCCTCCCATAATCTTGATCTGACAGGGCGTGTGCTATTGCTCGCCCAGCCACGTGTGATGGGGCATGTCTTTAACCCGGTCAGTTTCTGGCTTTGCCATGATACCAAGGACCGGATGTGCGCCGTGATTGCCGAGGTCTCCAATACCTTTGGCGACCGGCACTCGTATCTGTGCCACCACGATGACCTGCGCGAGATCACGCGAGAGGATACGCTGCAGGCGGCCAAGATTTTCCATGTCTCGCCGTTTCAGCAGATCGAAGGCGGCTACACGTTCCGCTTTGATATCCGCGACGATAAAATCGGCATCTGGATCGATTATATGGCGGGCAATGGGGGGCTGATTGCAACACTGACGGGCAAGCGCGTTCCGCTGACCAACACGGGCATCGTCAAAGCCTGCCTGCGCCGTCCTTTCGGGTCGCGTCGCGTGCTGGGTTTGATCCATTGGCAAGCGCTCAAGCTGTGGGCAAAGGGTGCGCGGTACAACGTGCGGCCCGAGCCCCCCGCACAAGACGTCTCAAAATGACCAGCCTGACCGCAACAGCCCGGTCAGAGCGTCTTCCGGCCTATTCGCTTTTCGCGATGATCCTGTCCGGTGCAGGTCTGCCGATTTATATCTACGCGCCGAAATTCTATGCCGACAACTTTGGCGTGAGCCTGACCGCTTTGGGGGCTGTGCTGTTTGGTCTGCGCCTGTTTGATGTCGTGCAGGACCCTGTTTTGGGGTGGTTGTCTGAACGGCTGGGGGAGGCGCGTCGCCTGGCTGTCTGGATCGGGGCGACCGTCTTGGCGGTGTCTATGATTGGCCTTTTTGCAATCGCACCACCGATCGCACCGTTGCTGTGGTTCGCGTTGACGATCACAGGGCTTTTCTCGGCGTTCAGCTTTCTGAGCATCAATTTCTACGCGCAAGGTGTCGGCAAGGCCGAGAGCGTGCGGGGCAGCCACATGCGGCTTGCCGCATGGCGGGAAACCGGCGCGCTTTTGGGCGTGTGCATCGCGGCCGTCGCGCCGACACTGCTGGCCGATTACGTGGATCAGCCGTTTGCCATCTTCGCCTATAGTTTTGCCGTTATCACGGTGCTGGCGGCCATTGCCATGCTCCCCGAATGGCGCGGCAGCGTCACGAACGAGCCTTCGCCCATCCGCGAGATCCTGGCCGACAAGCTGGCGCGCCGCCTGCTGATCCTGGCCTTGGTCAATGCAGCGCCACTGGCCGTTTCTTCGACGCTGTTTCTGTTCTACGTCGAAAGCCGTCTGAACGCGCCTGGCATGGAAGGCCCGCTTTTGGTGCTGTTCTTTCTGGCCGCCGCCGCATCCAGCCCGTTTTGGTCATGGCTTGCTGGCAAGATAGGCCCGCGCTACGCGCTTTTGTCGGCGATGATGCTTGCGATTGCGTCCTTTGCCTTCGTGCTGACGCTTGGCGAGGGAGACATAACGGCCTTTGCGATTATCTGCGTTCTGTCTGGTGCCACCATCGGCGCGGACCTGACGCTTTTGCCGGCGCTTTTTGCAAAGCGCATGGCAAGCGTGTCGCCAAATGGCGGGCAGGGCTTTGGCCTTTGGTCCCTTGTTTCGAAGTTTACCCTCGCTTTTGCGGCAGCAGCGCTACTTCCCATCCTAGAAGCCAATGGATTCAGCGCTGGAGACGCCAACTCCGACACGGCGCTGGCCACATTAACGTACCTTTACGCTCTGGTGCCCTGTGCACTGAAACTCATTGCCGTCGCGTTGTTGGCGGCCACACCTTTGGAAGAAGGCTAAGACCCATGGATTATGTGATCTACATCCTCCTCGGCAGTGCTCTTGTGCTTGCGATGGTGCTTTTGAAGAACCGTTTCCTCTCCTTCAAGGCGCAAAGCCCGACGGATTACGACGGCCTGGGTCCGCAGTTCGATATCCGCGAACAGCTGTCTGGCCCGATCATTTGCGAAGGCGTGATTTATGGGCCCACGGGCCGTGTGTCGTCGCGCTTTGTGGCTGACTTCGATGCCGAGTGGAACGGCAATGTCGGAACTATGAAGGAAGTCTTCCGTTATGACAGTGGCAGCACGCAAGAGCGCCAATGGACCCTCACGCTGGGCAATGACGGATCGATCAAGGCCGAAGCGCCTGATGTGATCGGCGCTGGTCGTGGCAAGCAGCAGGGCTCAGCGGTGCAGTTGAACTACAAGATCAAGCTGTCGGATGACGCGGGCGGGCATGTGCTGGACACGACCGACTGGATGTATCTGGTCGAAAACGGGTCGATCATGAACCGCAGCCAGTTTCGTAAATTTGGGTTCAAAGTAGCCGAATTGGTCGCGACGATGAGGAAAAAGGAAACGACGTGAAAGACTGGAACGGGAAGCGCTATTGGTTGGTCGGGGCAAGTGAGGGGCTTGGGCGATCTGTAGCGGAAGTGATGAGCCGTGCAGGCGTCGAGGTGATTGTGTCGGCCCGCTCGGAAGACCGGCTGAAAGAGCTGGTCGCAGATCTTCCCGGCAAGGCATCTTACGTCACGGTTGATGTATCGGACCGCGAAAGCGTTGAGGCTGCCGCGAAAGAGGTCGGCGAGATTGACGGCGTTGTCTTTCTGGCAGGGATCTACTGGCCGATGAAAGTTCACGAATGGGATATTCAGAAGGCCGAGACGATGGCCGATGTGAATTTCACCGGTGCATTCCGCGTCGTCGGGTCGGTCATCGGCGATATGCTGGAAAAAGACAAAGGCCATATCGTGCTGACCGGAAGCCTGTCCGGCTTTCGCGGTTTGCCAGGCACCGTGGGCTATGGTGCGTCCAAGGCGGGCGTGATGTATCTGGCCGAATCCATGCATGCCGATTTGCGCGGCACGGGGGTGAAGGTGCAGGTGGTGAACCCTGGCTTCATCAAGACACGGCTGACGGAAAAGAACGATTTCACGATGCCCTTCATCATGGAACCCGAAGAGGCCGCCAAGGAATTCTTTGAGCACATGAACGACGACAGCTTCAAGAAAAGCTTTCCGATGCTCTTTTCGTGGTTCTTCCGGGTCAGCCAATTTCTGCCCGACTGGCTCTATTACCGCATTTTCGCCTGACGGCTTGTCCCAGATCAAACGCGGCGACGCAGCAGCGCGCTAGGGTTTGGTGACACACCCGGGAGGCCATCATGCTTGATATCAACACATCCAAGATCGCTCAGGTGATCCTTTATGCGCGCGAAATGGAGCGGGCAGAGCCAGAGTTGCGTGGGTTCATCGATAATCTGAATGAGGACGAACTTGCCTCGCTGGTCGCAGTGATGTGGATCGGGCGCGACAGCTTTGACGCCGACGATCTGGAAGAAGCCAAAGCGACCGCGCGCGAAGAAGCCACGACGCCAACGGCCGACTATCTTATGGGCACGCCGCATCTGGCCGACCATCTTGAGAACGGTCTGGATGCCTTGGGGATTAGCGCTTCGGACGCCGAAGACGATCTGCTTTAGACGTGATCGACCACGGCCAAGTGTTGCGCCAATTCATCGACCTGACCCAGCCATGCGTTGAAAAGCGCCGGATCGCTGGGCGCAGCTGACACGCCTGCAGACATCTGAGCGTTCATCACCGCTTCAACGCCCAACGACACCGGGATCGAGACGAGCCGCGCCATGGCTGTGCCGTTCGCATCTCCCCAGGCGTCCATCGCGTAGGTCTTGTGATAGACGGTCGTGCGGTCCCGCTCTGCTTGCAGCGACACGCACATGACCACGCGGTCCGGCTCACCCTCGGCATAGGCGTTTTCGGCCCAGAACTGGTCTGCCATTTCCTTGAGCCGCGCTTCGCCTGCGGGGCCTTCCAGCGTTTCGATTTCTTCGAACACGGGCGTCCAGGCGTCTTTCCAGCCGTTCAGGCGCAAGGTGCCACGGACAAAGGTGCGAACCTTCCACGCGGGGTTGAACTTGTAGTCTTCCATGAAAGGCAGCGAGTCGCGGTTGGGGTAGACCTCAAAGCTTTCCGCCACCTCCAAAGGGGCCATATAGCTGCTGATCGCATCCCATGGTCGGGCGACGTTGAACTCTTTGAAATCACGCAAAGACTTGGAGGGTGAGCGCAGCGCCTTCAGCACGCCCAAAGGCGCCCAGCTGAACTTGTAGCGGAACGGGTTGGGATGCTTGGGGATGCCCCCGCAATATGAGATGAACGAGAGCACGTTGCCAGCGTCATAGGCGTCAGAGGCGCGATAATCGGCGACCAGCCAATGGGCCATCAGGTGGTCGATACCCGGATCAAGCCCGACCTCGTTCACAAGGCAAACACCCGCAGCTTCGGCCTTGGCGTGCAGCGCGCGCATCTCGGGCGCGATGTAGCTTGAGCTGACGAAATGCGCGGCCTTGCTTATGGCCATCTCGGCCAATGGCACATGCCAGTCACCGGGCAGCATCGACACGATCACATCACCGGGCTGGGTTTCTGCGGCCAGTGTGTCAATATCAAAGGCCTGAATGCGCTGGGTCAGATCGCCGACGGCATCCTGCGCCTTCTCGATGGTGCGGTTCCAAACGGTAACCTCGTGCCCCGCTTCAATCAGGCGGCGCAGGCCGGGAATCGCGGACAGACCGGTGCCGCACCAATGGATCGTCATGGCTCAAACCTTTTCAATATGAGTGTCGAATGTTGCTTTCGCACGGCCCCAGACGCCGCTGTCGATGGCGTCGAGCTGCATCAATGTGGGCAGTAATTGCCCTGCATAATCTTCAGAGCTTTCGACGGGCAGCATCGAAGGCAGATTGTCGATTGCGGTGACATCCAGCATCGGCGCATCATGGACGCGTAACGCCGGTTCTTCCCATGTCGTGACGCGGTCATAGACCTTGATCGGGTTGAAATTGCTGTCAGGATCGCAGGCGATATCGCCAATCACGCTGAGTTTGCGGTCAGCTGTTTTGGCTGAGGCGGGGACAAAAACAGGCGTGCCGGGGCGCGCAAGGATGCAGTTGAAGAACAGCTCATGCTGCAGGATTTCGGGGAAAGGGCCACCATGGGCGGTCTCGGCCATATCCCAGCCCGTGACCGGCACGCCCATATGCGTGCACAGATCCGCCGCCCCGGTGCCAACGCGGCCCAAGGCGCCAATGATAAGCGCGGTCGGGCGGGTGAACGCCCCGCTCAGATCGGTTTGCAGATCGGCCAGCAGATGCTTTGAGCTGTCATAGACGCCGACGGGTCCGCAGATGTCGTCTCGCTGTTGCGCAGCCCAGCATTTCAAGGCGACAGCGGCTCCGGCATAGCCCGCCCAATACCCGAAAGCTGCAACCCGGCGACCATCCTCGGCCACCAGATACTCCAGATCGTAAAGCGTCCCGCCGCCTGTCTTGAACCGCTCCAGCAGTTTCTTGCCGGACGGTTGTCCTTTGTAGGCATGCCCGAACATGATGTGGCGATGGGTTAGCGCGGTGCCGTCTTCGGGCAGTTCTTTCAGGCCAAAGACAATCGCATCCTCTGGCGCCTGCCGCCATGAATTCTCGGCGGCGATTTCGCAACCGGCGTCTTTATAATCCTGTAAGGGAATCGCCCGGGCGCTGCTGTCCTCGACGGTCACGCGCAAACCAGCGTCCAGAAGCGCTTTTGCGCCTTGGGGTGTCAGGCCGACCCGCTGTTCATGTTCGCGTTCCTCGGCGCGTACCCAAAGATGTGTCATGCATCCCTCCCGATCTGTCGAAGGCTTAGGCAAAATCCAGCCGGATGCCAATGGCGCGCAACCATAACTGAACACTTGTTCAAAAAAATCATTTGACGCAACGTCGAACCCGCCCCATCATATTTTACAACCCCGACGCTAAGACCGGGGAACTGCCATAGGTGCAGGTCTGGGAGGACTTCACGATGACAACGACTGCTGCGTCCGAAGGGGCGTTGGTCTCTATTCCGCATCTTCTTGCGCGCAACGTGTCGGCGTTTGGCGACAAGCCTGCCTATCGCGAGAAGGAATTCGGCATTTGGCAAAGCTGGACCTGGGCCGAGGCCGAGGCCGAGATCAGATCGATTGCGCTGGGCCTTTTGGAGCTCGGCGTCGAAAAGGGTGACTTCATTGCCATTATCGGGCGCAACCGTCCGGCGATGTATTGGTCGATGGTCGCCGCGCAAATGTGCGGTGCGGTGCCGGTGCCATTGTATCAGGACGCCGTCGCTGAAGAGATGGCTTATGTGCTTGAACACTGCGGCGCGCGCTTTGTGATCGTAGGCGATCAAGAGCAGGTCGATAAGGTCATCGAAGTGCAGCAAACCGTGAGCGGTATTGACCAGATCATCTATCAGGACCGCCGCGGGATGCGGAAATACGACCACACGCATATGAACGCGCTGGGCGATATTCAGGCCACCGGCAAAGCCGCGCATGAACGGTTTGACAAGGAACTGGAGGTGCGCTGGCAAGGGCTGGATTACGACGACACATGCGTGATGCTTTACACCTCCGGCACAACGGGGCGGCCCAAAGGCGTGGTGCTGTCGAACCGGAACATTATCGAGACCTCGAAGAACTCGGCCGAGTTCGACAACCTTCTGCCGGGGGATGAGGTGCTGGCCTATCTGCCGATGGCGTGGGTCGGGGATTTCATCTTTTCCATCGGGCAGGCCTATTGGACCGGGTTCTGTGTGAACTGCCCCGAAAGTGCCGGCACGATGATGACGGATCTGCGCGAGATCGGGCCGTCTTACTACTTTGCCCCGCCCCGGATTTTCGAGACGCAGCTGACCAACGTGATGATCCGGATGGAGGATGCAGGGCGCCTGAAGCAGTGGCTGTTCAAGACGTTCATGGCACATGCAAAACGGGTGGGTCCGAAGATCCTGGATGGCCAAGATGTCAGCGGCGTGGACAAGCTGAAATATGCGCTGGGCAATCTGTTTGTATATGGGCCTTTGAAGAACACGCTGGGCCTTTCGAAGGTTCGTGTGGGCTATACCGCGGGGGAGGCGATTGGCCCGGAACTCTTTGATTTCTATCGCTCTTTGGGGATCAACCTGAAGCAGCTTTATGGCCAGACCGAAGCATCTGTCTTCATCACGCAGCAAAAAGACGGCGAGGTTCGTTCCGATACGGTCGGCACGCCGACGCCGGGTGTGGAGCTGAAGATTGCGGATAATGGCGAGGTCTTTTACCGCTCTCCGGGCGTGTTTGTGGAGTATTTCAAGAACGCTGACAGCACCAAGGATACCAAGGACGGTGAGGGCTGGGTGGCCACGGGTGATGCGGGTTTCATTGAGCCTGAGACAGGTCAGCTGCGCATTATCGACCGTGCCAAGGACGTGGGCAAAATGGCCGACGGGCGGCTGTTCGCGCCGAAATACGTCGAGAACAAGCTGAAGTTCTTCCCAAATATTCTTGAGGCCGTTGTCTTTGGTGCCGACCGTGCGATGTGCACGGCTTTTATTAACATTGATCTGACCGCCGTCGGAAACTGGGCAGAGCGCAACAACATCGCCTATGCCAGCTATCAGGAACTGGCGGGCCATCCGCAGGTTCTGGCAACGATCCAGTCCCATGTGGAAGAGGTCAACGAGAGCATCGCGCAGGACGAAATGCTGTCAGGCTGTCAGATTCACCGCTTTCTGGTCCTTCATAAAGAGCTGGATGCGGATGACGGCGAGATGACCCGCACCCGCAAGGTTCGCCGCCGGATTGTGGAGGAGAAATTCTCGGATCTGATTAACGCGCTGTACGACGGGTCTGACACGGTCTCGACGGTGACGGAAGTGACCTATGAGGACGGGCGCAAAGGCGCGATCAAAGCGACGCTGGAGCTGCGCGATGTGAAGGTTGTCGACCAGCAACAGCAGATGGCGGCGGAGTGATTTCATGAGCAATTACAGTCAGGTGGCATCATGAAAGACATGGCAGACGGCTACATCACCGAGGACGGGCGCAAGATTGGCGGCGTCATGATGGAGATGAAGAACATCACGCTGCGCTTTGGCGGTGTGGTGGCGATCAAGGATATCTCGTTTGATATTCGTGAGGGCGAAATCCGTGCGATTATCGGGCCGAACGGGGCGGGCAAATCCTCGATGCTGAACGTCATCAGCGGGTTTTATCATCCGCAGGAAGGGGAGGTCTGGTTTCACGGCAAGAAACGGCCTTCGATGAAGCCGTATCAGGTCGCCCAGCAGGGCATCGCGCGGACGTTTCAGAACATCGCTTTGTTCGAAGGGATGACGGTGCTGGACAACGTCATGACGGGCCGTCTGACGCATATGAAAACCAACATGTTTCAGCAGGCAATCTGGTGGGGCAAGGCGCAGGCGGAAGAGACCGCGCAGCGCGAAAAAGTTGAGAAAATCATAGACTTCCTTGAAATTCAGCACATCCGCAAGACGCCCGTGGGGCGGCTGCCTTACGGTCTGAAAAAGCGGGTGGAGCTGGCCCGTGCACTGGCGGCAGAGCCGAAGCTTTTGCTGCTGGATGAGCCGATGGCGGGGATGAATGTCGAGGAGAAAGAGGACATGAGCCGCTTCATCCTTGATGTGAATGACGAATTCAGCACCACAATTGCCCTGATCGAGCACGATATGGGCGTTGTGATGGACCTGTCGGACCGCGTTGTCGTGATGGATTACGGCAAGAAAATCGGCGACGGCACGCCCGATGAGGTGCGCAACAATCAAGACGTGATCGACGCGTATCTGGGGGTGGCCCATGACTGATTTTGCCCCGAATTTCCGATGCAGCCCGCATGCAGACCGGATGCATATCCTATGCAGATCGGATGCATATTCACGTGCAGACCTGACCGCAGGAGGGTGCGATGACTGACCAGTTTCTTTTTGGTGTCGAGGTTGTCCTGAATGGCCTTATGGCGGGCGTGCTTTATGCGCTAGTGGCACTCGGTTTCGTTTTGATTTTCAAAGCGTCCGGTATCTTCAACTATGCGCAAGGTGTGATGGCGCTGTTCGCCGCGCTGACGCTGGTCGGGATCATGGAAGGGCAGGTGCCGTTTGCGCATCTGATTAACGCGATCTTCGGCACGGATGTGCATTACTTTGGATGGAACGTGCCCGCGCTGGCGGCGATACTCTTAACCATGATCTTGATGGTCTTCTTCGCCTGGGCGGTGAACCATTTTGTGATGCGTCATTTGGTGAACCAGGAACCGATCATTTTGTTCATGGCGACTATTGGTCTGGCCTATTTCCTTGAAGGCGTGGGCGATCTGATGTGGGGCTCCGAGATCAAGAAGCTGGATGTGGGGCTGCCGCAAGGGGCTTCGATCTGGGTGGAGGAGAACACGGCGTTTCTGGGATCCGACAACTTCTTTGGGTTCTTCATCGACAAGCTGGATATGGTGGCCGCTTTGGTCGCGGCGGTGCTGGTCATCGCGCTGGTGGCGTTCGCGCAATACACCAAGCAGGGCCGCGCGATGCGGGCGGTGGCGGATGACCATCAGGCGGCGTTGAGCGTGGGTATTTCGCTGAACTTCATCTGGGTGTTGGTCTGGTCGCTGGCGGGCTTTGTTGCGTTGGTCGCGGGCATCATGTGGGGCGCAAAATCGGGCGTGCAGTTCTCGCTGTCGCTGATTGCGTTGAAGGCGCTGCCGGTGTTGATGCTGGGCGGCTTCACCTCGATCCCCGGCGCGATTGTGGGCGGGTTGATTATTGGGGTGGGCGAGAAGCTTTTTGAGTTCACCATCGGCCCGATGATCGGTGGCGCGACCGAAAACTGGTTCGCCTATGTGCTGGCGCTGCTGTTCCTCGTCTTCCGGCCGCAAGGGCTGTTTGGCGAGAAAATCATCGAGAGGGTGTGACCATGAGCAAGCTGATTGCGATTTTGAATGTGGTGGCTTGGTCGGGCTTTTGGGCCTTTGGATATCTGGCTTTGACGGCGGATCCGACGAATACCACTGAGATGATGACGGCGCTTTTATTGGCGGCGGGCGGTGCAGGGATCGGTGTTTTCGCTTACTTTTGGCTGGTGCGCCATGCCGAGGAGAAGGGCTATGCTAAGCGGCCCAATCGCGCGCCGCGCTATGATGATGGGGAGGTTGCCTGATGTTTTACCGCGAAGCAGGCGATTTCAAGACGTCCTATGTGGATGACAGCCAGACTTTCCCGATCGCGTTTGACCGGTATCGTTATTACTTCGTGCTGGTCATCGCGTTTGGGATCATTCCGTTCATCATCAATGATTACTGGGCCAATGCGGTCATGGTGCCTTTCCTGATCTACGCGATTGCGGCGATTGGGCTGAACATTCTGACGGGCTATTGCGGGCAGGTGTCGCTGGGCACGGGCGGCTTCATGGCTGTGGGCGGGTATGCTTGTTACAAGCTGATGACGGCCTTCCCGGATGTGTCGATCATGGTTCATCTGCTGCTGGCGGGGTTCATTACGGCGGGGGTGGGCGTGCTCTTTGGCCTGCCGTCTTTGCGCATCAAAGGCTTCTATTTGGCGGTGGCGACGCTGGCGGCGCAGTTCTTTCTTGTCTGGCTCTTCAACAAGGTGCCGTGGTTTTACAACTATTCGGCGTCTGGTCAGATTTCGGCGCCCGAGCGGTTTGTGTTCGGCGTGCCTGTCACTGGCCCGAATGTGGAGGCTTGGGCGAAATACATGGTTTGCCTTGTCTTCGTGACCTTCTGCGCATGGCTTGCGCGGAACCTGACGCGGGGCACCATCGGGCGGTCGTGGATGGCGATCCGGGACATGGATATCGCGGCTGAGATCATTGGGGTGAATCCGTTGAAGGCGAAACTGACGGCCTTTGCGGTCAGTTCGTTCTTTATCGGCATTGCAGGCGCGCTGCTGTTTGCGGTCTATCTGGGCGCGGTTGAGGTGGGCGAGGTCTACGGCATCAACAAGTCGTTCCTGGTGCTGTTCATGATTATCATCGGCGGGCTTGGGTCGATCTTTGGGGCGTTTGCGGGTGCGGCCTTTATGGTGCTGCTGCCTGTCGCGCTGAAGAACATTCTGGTGGGCGGTCTGGGTTGGGACACGGCGCTGGCCACGCATTTTGAGTTTGTGATCGTTGGCGCGCTTATCGTGCTGTTTCTGATCGCAGAGCCGCATGGGCTGGCGCAGCTTTGGAAGCTGGCCAAAGAAAAGCTGAGATTGTGGCCGTTCCCGCATTAAGCGGGCGGTCGTGAGAGATGGCGCGAGGCCCCGGATCAGGTCCGGGGCGGGCGCGCTGAAACAAGGATCGGGGTGCACCCCGACAGACATCAACTGGAGTTCCTTAGGGAGGAGACCACAATGAAAAAGAGACTTGCTTCAATGGCTGTGGCCGCTGTGATGGCGGCAAGCCCTGTTCTGGCGGATTTGGTATTTCCGTCGCTGAGCTATCGCACAGGCCCATATGCGGCGGGCGGTATCCCGTTTGCGGATGGCTATGCGGATTACTTTACGCTGCTGAATGAGCGTGACGGTGGCATCGGTGGTGTGATGACCCGCGTGCTGGAATGCGAGACGGGGTATAACACCGAGAAGGGTGTGGAATGCTATGAGGCGACCAAGGGCGAAGGCTCGTTGGTGTATCAGCCGCTGTCGACCGGAATTACGTATCAGCTGATCCCGAAGGTCGAGGCTGACGGCATCCCGCTTCACACGATGGGTTACGGGCGCACGTCTGCTGCGAACGGCAAGGTGTTCAACAACGTCTTTAACTACCCCGCGAATTACTGGGATGGCGCGTCGATTGCGATCAAGCACCTGCTGGAGGAAAACGGCGGTGATCTGAGCGGCAAGAAAATCTCGCTCGTCTATCACAACTCGGCCTATGGCAAGGAGCCGATCCGCACGCTGGAAGAGCTGTCAGGCAAGCACGGCTATGAGCTGACGACGATTGCCGTCGACCACCCCGGTCAGGAGCAGAAATCGCAGTGGCTGCAAATCCGCCGCGAGCGTCCCGATTACGTGATTATGTGGGGCTGGGGCGTCATGAACCAGGTCGCAATTCAGGAAGCCGCCAACATCCGCTTCCCGATGGAGAATTTCATCGGCGTCTGGTGGTCTGGTTCGGAAAATGACGTGCTGCCTGCGGGTGACGGAGCCAATGGGTACAAGTCGCTTGCGATGCACAATGTCGGTTCGGATTTCCCGATTTACGATGATCTGAAGACCTATGTGCTGGACACGGGCAAGGCTGCCGGTGCGGGCGATCAGGTGGGCACCGTGCTTTACAATCGTGGGTTCTATGCGGCGATGCTGGCCGCGGAAGCTGTGAAAAAAGCGCAGGAAATTCATGGCGAGGCGGATATCACGCCTGCGATGATGCGCGATGGCATGGCTGCGTTGGAGATCACCGAAGCGCTGATGGAAGAGCTTGGAATGCCGAACTTTGGCCCCGCCTTTGCAGTGTCGTGTGAGAACCATGGCGGGTCTGGCCAAGGCAAGATCCAGCAGTGGGATGCCACGGCGAAGGAGTGGAATATCATTTCCGATTGGATCGACAGCGACAAGGACGTGATCCAGCCGCTTATCATGGCGGATTCAGAGGCGTTTGCCGCTGAGAACAACATCACGCCTGCTTGCGCAGACAGCTAAGATGATTGCCCCGGCCTGCTTGTGGGCGGGCCGGGGCATTTGGATATTTTCGCAAAGGTGAAAGCCCATGCTGGACGCTGGACAGACCGAAGAGACGCTTCTTGAGGTCAACAATATCGAGGTGATTTATAATCACGTCATCCTCGTATTGAAGGGCGTGAGTCTGAGTGTGCCCAAAGGCGGGATCACCGCGTTGCTGGGCGGCAACGGGGCAGGCAAGACGACGACGCTGAAGGCCATTTCGAACCTGCTGCATTCCGAGCGCGGTGAGGTCACCAAAGGCTCGATCGAGTATCGGGGCGCGCCGGTGCAGGACAGCTCTCCTTCGGAGTTGGTCAAGCGCGGTGTTATTCAGGTCATGGAAGGGCGGCATTGTTTTGAACATCTGACGGTTGAGGAAAACCTGCTGACCGGCGCTTATACGCGGCGCGACGGGCGCGGGGCGGTCGATGCGGATCTGGAACTGGTTTACAACTATTTCCCCCGGTTGAAAGAGCGGCGGAAATCCCAGGCGGGTTACACCTCGGGCGGGGAGCAGCAGATGTGCGCTATTGGGCGCGCCTTGATGAGTCGCCCTGAGACGATCCTGCTGGATGAGCCGTCGATGGGGTTGGCGCCGCAGCTGGTCGAAGAGATTTTCGGGATCGTGAAGAGCCTGAATGAGAACGAAGGCGTGAGTTTCCTGCTGGCCGAGCAGAACACCAATGTGGCGCTGCGATTTGCGCATTATGGCTACATCCTGGAAAGCGGGCGGGTTGTGATGGACGGGCCCGCCGCTGAGTTGCGCGAGAACCCGGATGTGAAAGAGTTCTATCTGGGGATGAGCGATGAGGGGCGCAAATCGTTTCGCGATGTGCGGTCTTATCGCCGGCGCAAGCGGTGGTTGTCGTGAGCCATTACGACGCTCTTGAGACGCGGTCGGCAGAGGCGCGGGCGGCAGCACAGCTGGAGGCGTTGAACGGGTTGCTGGACGAGCCTTTGGGGGCGCTACGCGATCTTGCCTCTTTGCCGGTGTTCCGGAAGTCTGAGCTGAGCGAACGGCAGAAGGCCAAGCCGCCGTTTGGGGGGCTGGTTGTGCGCAACGCGAGCCATGTTTTCCAATCGCCTGGGCCGATTTATGAACCGGGGGGCAATAGCCGGGATTGGTGGCGCTTTGGCCGGTTCCTGCATGCGTTGGGCGTTGGAGCTGACGATGTGGTGCAGAACTGCTTTGGCTATCATCTGACGCCTGCGGGGACGATGTTCGAGAATGCCGCTCATGCGGTCGGGGCGATGGTATTGCCTGCGGGGACGGGGCAAACCGCGCTGCAGGTGGAGGCAGCTGCGGCTGTGGGTGCAACGGTTTATGCAGGCACGCCGGATTATCTGAAGGTGATCCTTGAGAAGGCGGACGAAATGGGCGTTTCGCTTGGCATCACCAAGGCGGCGGTGTCCGGCGGCGCGCTGTTCCCGGCGCTGCGGGACTATTACACGGGCCGTGGGATCACTTGTCGACAGTGCTATGCGACCGCGGATCTGGGCCATATCGCCTATGAGAGCGATGCGATGGAGGGCATGATCGTGGATGAACACGTTATCGTCGAAATTGTGACGCCGGGAACCGGAGACCCTGTGCCAGACGGCGAAGTGGGCGAGGTTTTGGTCACAGCGCTGAACCCGGATTATCCGCTGGTGCGATTTGCGACTGGCGATATGAGTGCGGTGATGGCGGGGCAAAGCCCTTGCGGGCGCACGAATATGCGGATCAAGGGTTGGATGGGGCGCGCCGATCAGACGACCAAGATCAAGGGCATGTTCGTGCGGCCCGAGCAGGTCGCAGCGTTGGTGAACGCCCATCCCGAGGTGACCCGCGCGCGGGTCATTGCCACGCGTGACGGCGATGCGGATGTGATGACCGTGCGCATTGAGAGCCCGGGTGGCGATTATGCGAAATCGGTTCAGGATGTGCTGAAGCTGAAAGGCACGGTCGAGGTTGTTGCACCGGACAGCCTTCCAAAGGACGGCGTTCTGATCGAGGATCAGCGGAGTTATGACTAAGGGTTGATTTTCCGATCCCTCCATATCATATTCTAAAAAACGAATGTGAATGGAAGCCTTAATGGAAACCGAGTTTACCCCTTTGATATCGCTTGCGGGCGGTGCGCTGATTGGGCTGGCCGCTGTGCTTTTGATGGCGGTGCTGGGCCGGATCATGGGGGCAACAGGCGTGCTGACAGGGGCCATCGTTCCATATACGCGCAGCGATTGGAGTTGGCGCGCAGCGGTGCTGGCGGGCATGGTATCGGCCCCTGTACTGGCGGCGTTGCTGACCGGGTTTCGGCCTGAGATTACGGTGCCGGTGACCCCGCTGATGCTGGTGGTCGGCGGGTTGATCGTTGGCGTTGGTGTCACGTTCGGGGCGGGCTGTACGTCTGGTCATGGGGTCTGCGGAAATGCGCGGCTGTCGCCCCGGTCGCTGGTGGCGACGGGTGTTTTCATGGTGGCCACGTTCGTGACCGTTTTCGTCGTTCGACATGTGGTGGGGGGCTAGGCGATGCGGTTGATCGCGGGCTATCTGATCGGCGTGATCTTCGGGATGGGCATTCTTATTTCGGGGATGGCAAATCCGGCGAAGGTGCTGAACTTCTTTGATATCTTCGGAGCCTGGGATCCGAGTTTGGCCTTCGTGATGGGGGGCGCTTTGGTCGTCACCTTTATCGGCTACCGTCTGGTTCTCAAACAACCCAGACCGCTGGCGGACAGCAAATTTCACCTGCCCAGCAAGAGCGATATCGACGCGCGGTTGATCGCAGGCTCGGCGACGTTTGGTGTTGGCTGGGGCATTGCGGGCTTCTGCCCGGGCGGCGCGCTTCCGGCTTTGGGAACGGGTAATACCTCGGTTATGATTTTCGTTGCAGCACTTGTTGTGGGCATCTGGATCGCGACATGGGCGCAGCGACACGTTCTGGTCGCGGCATAAGGGAGAGACGCAATGGATGATCCTATCAAGATGGACGTGACGCCCAAAGTGACGGGTTTCTTTGATGAGGCGACGCATACGATTTCCTATGTCGTGCAGGACCCTGCCTCGAACGCGTGTGCCGTTGTCGATAGCGTCATGGATATCGACTATTACGCCGGGCGCATCACTTATGACCACGCAGATCAGATGATCGCGTTCATTCGCGAGAACGCGTTGGAGCTGGAATGGATCATCGAAACGCATGTCCATGCCGATCATCTGTCGGGGGCGCCTTATATTCAGCAGCATCTGGGCGGCAAGATCGGGATCGGAGAGAAGATCACGGTGGTGCAGGACGTCTTTGGCAAGGTCTTCAATGAAGGGACCGCGTTTCAGCGTGACGGATCGCAATTCGATGCGTTGTTTCGCGATGGCGACACGTATCGTGTTGGCGAGATGGAGGTGTTTGTGATGGCCACCCCCGGCCACACGCCTGCGTGTATGGTGCATGTGATGGGGAATGCCGCGTTTGTTGGGGACACGCTGTTCATGCCTGATGGTGGCTCGGCCCGGTGCGATTTTCCGGGCGGATCGGCAGAGGAGCTATACGACTCGATCCAGAAGATCCTGCAACTGCCTGACGCGATGCGGCTTTTCATGTGCCATGATTACGGCCCCAACGGACGCAATATCGCGTGGGAGACGACGGTGGGCGATGAGAAGGCGCACAACATTCACGTGGGCGGCGGCAAGACGAAAGAAGACTTTGTCAAATTCCGCACCGAACGGGATGCGCAGCTGAGCATGCCCAAGCTGATTATCCCGTCCTTGCAGGTGAATATGCGGGCCGGTGAGGTGCCGACCGATGAGGACGGCAACCCGGTGCTTAAAGTGCCGGTGAACGGCCTTTAGTTCACACAGCTTGCGATCGACGTTGCCATCGCCTTGAGAAGGTTGGGATAAAAACCCGGGCCTTGTTCAATTGTGGCGCCCAGCGGGTCGATTGAGACGGTTTTGGCGTCGGTCCCTTCCAGCACCGTATCGATCATCTGGGTGTTGAACTGGGGTTCGGACAAGGCGCAGGCCACGCCCCGCTCTTCGATCTCTTCGCGCAGCTCGACGATACGGGCCGGGCTGGGATCTGCGGCGTCACCCTGACGGATCGCGCCCAGTGGGCTGAGGTCAAATTGCGCTTCGAAATACTGGTAGGCATCGTGAAAGACGACGTAGCTGGCGCTTTGCGCAGAGCCGAGCATGTCAGTCACTTCGGCCTGTGCAGCCGTGATTTCAGCGCGTGCGGCTTGTGCATTTGCAGCGTAGGCCGCCGCATTGTCCGGGTCGATTTCAGACAGGGTTGCGGCAATTGTATCGGTCCAGATCAGCGCGTTCGCAGGGTCGAGCCATGCGTGCGGGTCAACACCATCATGGGCGTGGTCATGCCCTTCATGGCCTGCATGTTCTTCATGATCGTGACCTGCGTGCTCTTCTTCTTTGGCATGGTCGTGACCTGCGTGCTCTTCTTCCTTGGCATGGTCGTGCCCGGCGTGATCTTCTTCCTTGGCGTGGTCATGCCCGTGGTCGTGACCGGCATGTTCATCCTTGGCCTCGTCGTGCTCGGCGTGATCGTGGCCCTCATGGCCATGGTCGTCATGCGCTTCTTCGCCATGATCGTCATGCTCGCCGTGCTGCTCGAACGTGACCGTTTCGCGGAAATCGTGGAGCGTGAGCCCTTCGACCTCGAGCAGTTCCAGTTTGGCGGCATCTGTTCCAAGCGCGTCCAGCGGCCCTTCGAGCCATGGCGTGAGAGACTCGCCAATCCAGATGACCAGATCCGCCTCATCCAGCGCTTGCGCCTCAGAGGGACGCAGCGAATGACCATGCGGTGACGCATTGGCGGGCACGATCAGATCAGGTGTGCCAACACCCTCCATGACGCGTGCGGTCAGGGCGTGAACGGGCAAGATATCGGTGGCCACACGCGGGGCTTCTGCGTGGGCGGTGAGCGGGGCCAGAACAAGAATCAGCGGTGCAAGATTTTTCATGGGACGCGTTATGTTATACTATAACATTCCCTGCAAGTCCGAATGCTCACGCCTGCGTGCAGCAGGTGGATTTTTGGACCTCAGCGCCCCACATTATATTCAACGCAAAACATGAAAGGAGTGCGCATGGCACAGGAACGCGCTGTTTTGGCTGGAGGTTGTTTTTGGGGCATGCAGGATCTGATCCGCAAACTGCCGGGGGTCACCGCGACCCGCGTCGGCTATACGGGCGGGGACGTGCCGAACGCGACCTATCGTAACCACGGCACCCATGCTGAGGGGATCGAAATTCTGTTTGACCCAGAGGTGATTTCATATCGGCGTCTGCTTGAGTTCTTCTTCCAGATCCACGATCCGACGACGCTGAACCGTCAGGGCAATGACCGGGGCATGTCGTACCGGTCGGCGATCTACTATGTCGACGAGGATCAGAAAGCAGAGGCGTTGAACACTATTGCCGATGTCGAGGCGTCGGGGCTTTGGCCCGGTAAGGTCGTGACCGAGGTGGAACCGGTTGGGCCCTTTTGGGACGCCGAGCCCGAGCATCAGGATTATCTGGAGCGCATCCCGCACGGCTATACCTGTCACTTCATCCGCCCCGATTGGGTTCTGCCCCGGCGGGACGCTGCGGAATAGTGCAGCGGAGCGGCCTTGGCGGCGGGTGTCATTGGTGCACCGAAGCGGTGTTTCAGGCGCTTGCTGGGGTCAGGTCAGTCGCGCAAGGGTTTATTGCGAGCGTTCCGCCTGATGATGGTTTCTCAGAAGCTGTCGATGTGATGTTCGACCCGGAGGCGCTTCCTTTGGAGGCGCTTTTGGAGGTTCATCTGCGGACCCATGCGAGCACCTCAAACCACAAGATGCGCGGGAAGTATCGCAGTGCGGTTTATGTGCATGACGCAGCGCAAGCCCGGGTGGTTGGCCGGGCTTTGATCCATCTGCAGCAGGCTTTTGACGCGCCGCTTGTCACGCGGGTTCTGCCGTTTGAGGCGTTCAAAGCGTCAGATGAGCGGTTCCAGAATTATGCGGCGCGCAACGGGGATGGGCCGTTTTGCGAGCGATACATTGACCCAAAGCTGGAGATGTTGCGCAAGGAATATGGTGCCTTGCTGCGTAAGCCCAATAGGGAGAACGTGTAGAATATCCCGGAGGTTCCCAAAAAAAGTTGTTTATTTAAAACGGTTTAATCTATTTTAAACGAAAGTAATTTTTCGGAACCATATTTCACCTTCCACGGTTGGCCCAACATATCGCTGCTTGCGCAGCTCAACTGGAGGACCATCAAGATGAAACATTTCATGACAACAACCGCTGCTGCTTTGGTACTGAGCACCGCCGCTTATGCGGATACAAACATGGCGACATTCCAGGATACGGAATTTGACGCCGAGACGCACCTGAACGCGTCTGAGTTCATCGGCATGCGTGTCTATGCGTCCGAAGCGCAGATCGAAGGCACCGTTGCTGAAGGCGGTGAGACCGAATGGGACGATATCGGCGAGATCAATGAGCTGGTCTTGAACCGTGACGGTCAGGTACAGAACGTGATCGTTGGCGTCGGTGGGTTCCTGGGCATGGGCGAGAAAGACGTCGCGATGGCGATGGATCAGATCAAGTTCATCCCCGAGGAAGGCGACTCGGGTGAGTTCTTTCTGGTCGTGAATGCCAACGCCGCTGGCGTGGAAGAAGCTCCGGCGTATGAGCGCGTGTCGATGACAGGCGGCTGGAGCGACAATGCCGAGGCAAACGAAATGGAAACCGATGCCGAGATGGCTGCGACCGATGCCGAGCGCGAGATGCTTGAGACCCCGTCGGTTGAGCGGGACGGCTACACCACCGTTGAAGTGAACGACCTGAGCGCCGAAGACCTGACCGGTGCGCGCGTCTACGGTTCGAACGATGAAGATGTTGGCGAAATCGGTGAGTTGCTTCTGACCGATGACGGCAAGATGGACCGCGCGGTGATCGACGTGGGCGGGTTCCTTGGTTTGGGCGAAAAGGCCGTCGCTGTGACTTTTGAGGAACTGCAGATCAAGCGCAGTGACGATGGTGCGGTGCGGGTCTATATCGACAGCACGCAAGAGCGTCTGGAGCAGCAGCCGACCTATGAAGGCTAAGCCCGGCTCAGAGTGATTGAGAAAGAAGGCCGTTCCGCTTGGGACGGCCTTTTTCGTGGATTAAACGATGTCGTGACCCTGCGCGATCAACGCATCATGAACAGCTTTGATATGCGCCGGGCTGATCTCGCAGCAGCCGCCGATGATCGTGGCGCCTTGTGATGCCCATTTCGATGCGAATTTCGCGTAGTCTTCGGGCCCCAGATCCTGGCGTTTGGTTAGCGCATCGACGGTAGGGGCATCGGTCAGGAAGCCTTCGGCAATCTTGGTGAACCCGTTGGCATACCCTCCGAAGGGCAGAGCGCCTGTTGCGAAAATTTCCATCGCGTCGGCCATCACTTCGGGAGCAGAGCAATTGGCTATGATCGCGTCTGCTCCGGTTTGAGCGACCGCCAATGCCTCGGCAAGGGGTTCGCCGGACCGCAGTTTGGTGCCGTCCTGATCGTCCAATGTGAAGGCCAGCCAGACGGGTGTGTCGATGTCCTGCGTTGCGGCGATCGCAGCGCGCCCTGCTTCAAGCGAGGGCACGGTTTCAAACCCGATGACGTCGACATGCGGTGCCAAGGCTTGAGCCAGCTCGGTGTAAAGCGGCGCGGCTTGTGCGATGGGCGGGTGCAAATCGGCACGGTAGCTGGCGATCAGCGGCCCGATTGAGCCAAGGATACGCGCGCCCGGTTTGGTTGCGCGGGCTGCCTTGGCTTCGGACAAGGCGCATGCAATCAGATCCGGCAAGGGCGTTGTCAGCCCTGCTTTTTCAAGACGGTCGTGGTGCAGCGCATAGGTGTTGGTTGCGATTACGGTCGCACCGGCGGCGTAAAAGTCGCGGTGAATTTCCTCAACCAGACCGGGGTGGTCGATCATCACTTGCGTCGACCATAGCGGAGTTGGCCTGTCGCCCGAGCGGTGGACCAGCTCCTGGCCCAGGCCGCCGTCAAGAAGTGTAATGTCTGCCATGCCACATGCCCTGTTTTTTGTCGCGGCACTTATGCATAGGTGGCCTAATCAGGAAAACCTTTCCTGTGCGGCTTGCTGCGACATTCCCAGCGCTGTGCCAATAATAGCCCACCCGATGTCGCGTTTACGCAATTCATTGACCTGACGCTGCAGTCTGTCGCGTGACCGGTCCACCAATGTGCAGGTCGTTGCGGCCCGGCTGAGCAGAAGATCAAGCTCTGCCTCGGGGTATTGAGGGAGGGGGTCTGAGACGTCGTCAATCGCGTCTTGAGTTTCCACGACGCGTATACCGACGCGCACGCAATCGCTACAGATGTTTACATCAGGGCCTGCCAGAAGATGGGCCACCTGGGACGCGTTCAGGCCACAAAAAGAACATTTCAGCATGTGTTTCTCCTTTTCAGATCAATGAGGTACGGAGCCGGACAGTAGATTAATCACACCGACGCCCGTGACGATCAGGGCGATGCCGACAAAAGCCGGTAGGTCGATTTGCTCTTGGAAGACCAACCAGCCAACCAGCGTAATCATCACGATCCCCGCTCCCGCCCAGATGGCGTAAGCGATGCCCAACGGCAGGACGCGCAAGGCCAGCGCGAGGAAATACAGCGCAACCCCAAAGCTGACCAAGCCGACGGCGGCGGGGGCCGCTTTGGTGAAGCCGTCAGAGTGCTTGATTGCGCTACTGCCAATAATCTCGGCAGTGATCGCGAGGCAGAGATAGAGCCAGTGCATTGGTTATTCCCATGTTCTGATGAGCAAGATGATGGCTTTCGCAGTGTCCGCGATGAGCTGTTCGAAGGCCCGCGCCTTTGGCGTGCTGGCGGCAAGCTGCACCTGAAGCGAAGCACCATCAATAATCGCTACGAAAACATGGGCGAGGCTCATGCGTTTTTCGCTGTCCAGTTCAGGTGCGACGAGGCCGATCAGCTTGGTGATATAGCCAAAAATGTAGTGATATGCCTCGGATTTGAGTTTTGCGTAGTCCGGATCATGCAGGGCAAGGAACTCGGCGATTGAGTAGAACTGTCCTGCATCGCTGGCATAATGATTGAGCAGGGAGCGCACGGCGTTTTCAACGCAGTCTTCCATGTTATCCGGAGTCCATGTGATCTCCCACAGCAGCCCGAGGGCGCGGTCCGTCTCGTCTGCGATCGTGGCTTGCACAAGGCTGTCTTTGGTCGGGAAGTAATACTGCAGATTGCCGACAGACATTCCGAGGTTTGTTGCGATTTGCCTGAGAGACAGGTTCACATAGCCGTCTTTTAGCAAGATCCGGCGTGCGTTGCGGATGATGGCGAGGCGTCGCGCTTCGCCTTTTGGGCTTTGTTCGGATTGAGCCGTCATGGTGATGTAATCCCTAGTATAGGTCGTTGACCTATAAACTAGTTATTAGGTCGATGACCTATTGTCAATCCGCAAGCAAAGAGCGCGTGGACAACGCATGCAGCAGGCACAAAAAAAGCCGCCCCGGAAGGCGGCCTTTTGGCTATATTCGCGTGGATCAGCCTTGCGGATTATCCCTGGCGGGCTTTGAACCGGCGCTGCGTCTTGTTGATAACATACACACGACCCTTGCGGCGCACGACGCGACAGTCGCGGTGACGCTGCTTGAGCGAGCGGAGGGAATTTCTGACCTTCATGGTCCTTCTCCTTTTTCGCGGCGCGTCCCTGCGCCTCTGGGTTTCAAAATCATGGTGGGCACTACTGGGATTGAACCAGTGACCCCTTCGATGTCAACGAAGTGCTCTACCGCTGAGCTAAGCGCCCATGATACCGTAAGCCACACATATCAGGTCCCTAAAACAAAAGGGACGCGAAATGCATCGCGTCAGGTGTGGGGTCTATAAAAGGAGTCGATCAGGGGATCAAGGGCTTTTGGACTTTGACAAAATCAGTCTATGTTTGAAGCAACAAAGCCGGAGCCGAAATGCCCAAATACGCTTATACATTGGACACCCCAGAGGCGCAGACGACATCGCTCGTTTTTGCGTCGCCTCATAGCGGATCGGACTATCCAAAGACGTTTTTGGCCAGCACTGTTCTGGACGAACGCACGATCCGGTCTTCGGAAGATGCTTTTGTTGATGAGTTGTTCAGCGCTGTACCAGGTTTTGGCGCTCCGTTTTTGCGGGCGGGTGCGCCACGGTCTTATGTGGATCTGAACCGATCCTGCGATGAGCTGGATCCGGCGTTGATCGAGGATGTGCGCAAGATTGCCCATAATCCGCGTGTTGCTTCCGGTTTAGGTGTTGTGCCGCGCGTTGTGGCCAACGGGCGCGCGATCTATCGCGGCAAGCTGCCCCGTTCTGAGGCGCGCCACCGTGTTGATGCGTATTGGCGGCCCTATCACACAAAGCTGCAAAGCCTTCTGGACGCCACGCAAACGCAATTCGGAGAAGCCATCCTGATTGATTGCCATTCGATGCCGCATGAGGCCATTGATACGATCGCGCGTGGTGCCATGTCGCGCCCCGAGATCGTGTTGGGCGACCGGTTTGGTGCTTCGGCACGATCCGATATCGTTGACCGGGTCGAGGCGGCTTTTGTCAGTGCCGGACTTCGGGTTGTGCGCAATGCGCCTTTTGCTGGCGCCTATATTGCCCAGACCTATGGTCGCCCGTCGCGTGGACAGCATGTTGTGCAGATCGAAATTGATCGCGCGCTGTACATGAATGAACATGCCGTCACGAAATCCGCAAATTTCGAGGCATTTCGGGCGGTTTTGACGAACGTGATCGCCGAACTGGTCACCATTGGTGAACAGAACCTGCCGCTTGCTGCAGAATAAACGCCCGAAAAGGCGGGGCCTTTGGTTTGCGGCGCGGTATAACGCGGTATGTTGTTTCCGCTTCCCTCTGATGACGAGCTGTATCGCGCCTTGCTTGAGCGAGATCCGGTGTATGACGGGCAGGCCTATGTCGGTGTCCGTTCGACCGGGATTTTCTGCCGGCTGACCTGCCCTGCGCGCAAACCCAAGCGCGAGAATTGTCAGTTCTTTGAGAATATCGGCGAGTGTCTGGAGGCCGGGTATCGGGCGTGCAAACGCTGCAAGCCGATGGGGCCACAGGCCACGCAAGACCCGGTTATCAGACAATTGATGGACGCGCTGGAGGCTGCGCCGGATCGGCGGTGGTCGGAAGGCGATATCATTGCGATGGGAATTGATCCATCAACCGCGCGACGTGCGTTTCAGCGTCAATATGGCATGACCTTCCTAAAGATGGCCCGGTTGGAGCGGCTGCGGCGTGGTTTTGAGGCGATGCAAGGCGGCGGGCGCGTGATTGATGCGCAACTGGAAGCGGGATTTGACAGCCAAACCGGCTTTGCCAACGCATTTGCAAAGCTTTTGGGACAAAGCCCCGGCGCGCTGAGCCGCGATCCGATGATGCGCGCGCATTGGATCGACACGCCTTTGGGGCCGATGATCGCGGTGGCTGACAAGCGGGCGCTGTACCTGCTGGAATTTGCGGATCGCAAGGCTCTGCCCGGTGAGCTGAAGCGGCTTTACAAGGATTGTAAGTGTCTTGGCATTGGCCGGTTCGGGGTTCATGAGCAGGTCGAGGACGAGCTGAAGGCCTATTTTGACGGGAGCAATGCGCGGTTTTCGGTGCCTTTGGCGTTGCGGGGCAATGATTTTACCCGACGTGTCTGGGAGGCGCTGCTGACGATCCCGGCGGGTGAGACGCGCAGTTACGGAGATTTGGCAACGGAGTTGGGCCAACCAACCGCGACGCGCGCCGTTGCCCGGGCGAACGGGGCCAATCAGATCGCGTTGATTGTGCCGTGTCATCGGGTGATTGGTGCGGATGGATCGCTGACGGGCTATGGCGGCGGGTTGTGGCGCAAGCAGCAACTTATTGAAATAGAGCGAAAATACCTACCGTAACGCGCGACCTTTGATGATGGCATCTGCGCCGAACTTCTTGCGGATCTCATCGGCGGCGCGTTCGGCATCGGTGCGTTTGGCGGCCTCTGGGTCCAGAAGGTCGCCGCTGAGATCGGCCTCGGTGTCTTTGGTCAAATCGCTTATGCCGACGCCCAGAAGGCGGTAGGGGCCGCTATCGGGGGTCTGGTCAAAGAGGTCTCGTGCAGTGCGGTAGATGCGGTCGGCCATCTGCGTGGCGTCGCGCAGGGAGGTGCGGCGGGTCAGCAGGGAATGGTTGGCGCGTTTCAGCTTGAGCGTGATGACGCGGCCTGCCAGCCCTTTGGCTTTGGCGCGGTCGCTGACCTTTTCGGCCATGCGCCAGATATGACCGTCAAGGATGTCGGGGTCGTTGGTGTCGTCGTGAAAGGTCGTCTCGTTGCTGATCGACTTCATCGGGGAATGGGCGGAGACCCGGCGGCGGTCTTCACCGCGGGCCAGGTGATAAAGCCGGTCGCCCATGGAGCCAAACCGCGCGTGCAGATCGCGCCGGTCCCAGCGCAGGAGATCAGCGAAGGTGCGGATGCCCGCCTTGTCGAGGGAGGCTTGGCCTGCGGGTCCGATCCCCCAGATCATGCGCACGGGCTTGTCGCGCAGAAAGGCGTCGGTTTCGGCTTTGCCGATCACGGAAAACCCACGCGGTTTGTCGAGATCAGAGGCGACCTTGGCCAGAAACTTGTTGTGGCTGAGGCCGATGGAGCCGGTGATCCCGATCTCATCCTTCATGCGTTTGGTCAGCCGCGCCAGCATCACCGCAGGCGGCGCGCCGTGCAGTTTGGCGGTGCCGGAGAGATCCATGAACGCCTCGTCCAGGGAGAGGGGTTCGATCGCGGGGGTCAGTTCCTCCATCAAGGCGCGGATCTGTTTGGAGACCTCGACATAGGTGCTCATGCGGCCGCGTACGATCACGGCGTCGGGGCACAGCTTGAGCGCTTTGAACATGGGCATCGCGGATTTCACGCCGCGGATGCGGGCGATGTAGCAGGCGGTTGAGACAACGCCGCGCCGCCCGCCGCCAATGATGACGGGCTTGTCGCGCAGCTCTGGATTGTCGCGCTTTTCAACGGAAGCGTAGAACGCGTCGCAATCCATGTGGGCGATGGTCAGATCAAAGAGCTCAGGGT
>ERZ1740060.247-NODE-247-length-40415-cov-23.223712_pt1 | contig 40415 bp, 34 predicted proteins | sample MGYA00581743_ERZ1740060 | MGnify/ENA primary metagenome ERZ1740060 (study PRJEB43018, sample SAMN04849235) | marine metagenome | isolation source: floating plastic debris | place: Pacific Ocean | collected 2008-08-27 | study: EMG produced TPA metagenomics...
TGGAACTTCTTTCGAGAAGCGCCAGTTCGGTTTTTTGTTTTAAAGGCAATTGGTCCACCATCCGGCGGAAGAGGCGATGTTGCAAACAAGAGGGTTCGGTTCTCTGAAACCAGACGACAACTCTGAGCCCTTTGCCCTGATCTTGCGTTTTCAAGATTTCAGGGAAAGTCCGATCCCCGAGCAAGGTATCCTCCCTAGGGCCTGAAAGCCGCTTTTATACCGATTCTCTAAAATCTGGCTACACATCCTTTCCCCTTCGCCCCCTTGCTCCCATAGCCCTCCACTACAATCTTGTAGCTCTATTCTGGAGAACTGGTATTAAGGCCCCCGCCGGTCTTGACACAAGCCATCAACAGACTTCACTTCGGGGGATCATTTTCCGGTATTTTTCAGGAATACCCGAATTTAACTGAACTTATCCCCATGGCCGTTACCCAAGGCCTGAGTCACTATGAATACATCCTGTAGACTCGCGTGTGCTCCTATGAGCACGGCCGGGCTGGAACTTCTTTCGAGAAGCGCCAGTTCGGTTTTTTGTTTTAAAGGCAATTGGTCCACCATCCGGCGAGAGAGGGGTGAGGGCGATCGCCCCGACTTTTCGAAATCACCGCTGAGAGACAGGCCGCAACCAAGTGCATCTCACTTTTGCTTGCTAGGGCCTGTCATCATTTAGCGGTTGAGTCCTGATGCTGAAAGCGGTTCAGCCTCTAGCTAGGTTTACGGAGCGGGCGCGGTAATGTCCATCGTCAAAGCGCTCTGGACTTAATTGAGAATGCGCCCTAGGCTTGCTCGCGGGCAAGATGCCCGCCCTCAACACATTGATGGATTTATAAATCTGGAATACGCCCCTGCAAATCGCCTGGTCTCTAAAACAGACTTACTTAAATGAGGTTTGGCGAAGCGCGACTTGATCCCAGTTGGCCAGGTTGGCCGCCGCTGCATAGGTGCTTTCTAAAAAGGCCAGCAGCGTTTGATCGGGGTCGGTGGCTTCTCGCACGGCATCGTAGGGCAGGATGAATTCTCCCATGGCGTCTAAAAAGAACGCGGCCTCTGGACGCACCGGAGCCTCCTTAAATTTGTCAGGAGTGGGATAGGCGTAGGAGTAAAAGGCCGGATACCCCAGCCCCGCCCCCGGCCAGAAACCAGCGCTGCTGACCTCGTGGGAATAGGCTTCTTTGGCCACGTCATCGGGGAGATGGGGCACACCGCCGGGATGTTCTGGCGCTGTTCGGCCCGAAAATCGCGTGACGGCTAAATCGAAACTGCCCCAGAAAAAGTGCACGGGGCTGACCTTGCCGCAAAAGTGGGACCGAAAGTCGCTGAAGACCCGCTCGCTTTGCAGCAAGATTCGCCAGAACCGATGGGCGTAGTCGGCATCGTAGGCCGCGTGGGTTTCATCTTTTTCAAACGCAATGGGGTCAGCGATTTCGTTGGGCAGGGTGTTGATGGCGATCGCGATATCCAGGTTGGCCAGCGCTGCCATCACAGCGGCATAAAAATCCGCGACGGAACGCGGCTCTAGCGGAAGGGTTTGGGTCTGTCCGTCACTGGTTGCAATGATGAGCTGATGCGCGACAAAGTCAAAGTCGATCTGCACAATGCGGTTGCCGTAGGGCATCGTGCTGGTGGTAAGGCCCCGCGCCGTGAGATAGAGCGGTATGTGCCAAGAATGGTTAATCCACGGGGTTTGTACGAGGCGAATTTTGCCAATAATCTGAGTCCACAGGTGGAGGGTAGTGTAGGTGTCTTGCCACGCCTCTAGCGGCAAACTGGGCCAAGCATCAGTCATGAGTTTTGTCGCCATAAGTTGGGGGGATAGACGTCACGAAGGCAGGAAACCGACAGCAGACGCCTCCATTCTAAGGGTGCTGGCGGCTACTTTTTTGAGCGTATCGCCACCAGCATGATTGGCTCTGAGAGCGTGCCTGCTTAAGCATCAATCCGGCTCTACCCGGCCACCCAATGCTGATGAACTCGCAATTTGTGTCAGGGTCTGCAGCAGTTGCTGCATGTGGTGCGGCTCATGGGTTGCCATGACCGTGAAGCGCAGCCGGCTGACGGGGACGGTCGGCGGTCGGACGGCAGAGACCAAACAGCCTGCTTGTTTGAGCTGTTGCCCCAGGTGCAGAACGATCGCGGCATTCGCCACCTCCACACAGAGAATCGGCGAGTCTGAGGGCAGCAGCCGCTTGAGCCCACCGTCAGGATAGTTAATCAACAGCTTCTGTAACCCTTGCTGCAGCTGCTGAACATTGTGCCAAAGGGCTTGGCGACGCTCGGGTTCAGCCTGGACGATCGCGATCGCCGCCTTGGCGGCGGCGGTGTCTGCCGGAGTCAGGCCAGTGGTGTAAATCCAGCTGGGGGCGCGGTTGCGTAAAAAGTCAATCAGGCGGGCGGAGCCGGTGACATAGCCGCCGAGACTGCCCAACGCCTTGCTGAGGGTGCCCATCTGCACGAGAGGACGGCCCCGACAAGCCCAGTGCTCGACGGCACCCGAGCCCGTGGCCCCAAGCACACCCGTGCCGTGGGCCTCATCGACCAGCACCATGCAGTCAAACTCGTCGGCCAGATCCAACAGCTGGGGCAGGGGGCAGAGATCACCATCCATACTAAATACGCTGTCGGTGATGATCAGGGCGCGGCGATAGTGCGATCGCCCCGTGCTGAGCTGCTGCCGCAAATCTTCTACATCATTGTGGCGATAGGTTTGCAGGGTGGCACCACTGAGTTTGGCCCCGTTAATTAGGCTGGAGTGGTTGTATTGATCCGACAAAATTAGGTCACGGGCACTGACTAAAGCGCTGATCGTGCCCAGGTTGGCCAGGTAGCCCGAGCTAAAGACGATCGCGTCTGCGGTGCCTTTCCATTGGGCAATCGCCTGCTCTAGCTGTTGGTGTAGTTCGCGGCTGCCGCTCAGCAGCCGCGAGCCGGTGCTGCCGGTGCCGTAGGTTTCAATCGCGGCGATCGCGGCAGCGGCCAAGCGCGGGTCACCCGCCAGCCCTAAATAATCATTGCTGGCAAAATTGAGCAGCGATCGCCCGGCCAGTTGCATCACTGGCCCTGCTTTGCCCGCCAGCGGCTGCACCGTGCGGTGCCAGTGCGCCTTGTGAATCGTCGCGAGAGCGGGCTCTAGCCAGTCGTAAGCTTGGGTCGTCATGGCTGCCGCGTGTCGGTAAAGCGATAGACCGGCAGGCGTAGGCCCCAAATAATCGCCGCCAGCCGCAAACTCATGATGGCAGCCATGCCCAGCAGCGCCGACGCCGTGTCGCTGACGCCGACCTTTTGCAGTGCTAAGTCGAGGGCCACCCCGGCGATCGCCGCCGTCGCATAAATGTTGCCTCGCTTGAGAATGATCGGAATTTCGACCAGCAGCACATCGCGAATCACACCACCGACTACCCCTGAGCAAGTGCCCATTAAAATCACCACCAAACTGCTGAACTGGGCCGCTGCCGCCACTTGGGCACCGCTGATGCTAAACAGCGCCAGTCCGGCTGCATCAGCAATCAGTAGCGCTCGCTTGGGTGGCCGCCAACAGTGGGTATACAACACGGTCAGCAAACCCGCACCAATAGCAACTAATAGATAGTCGGGCTGCTGCACCCAAAACACCGGGGCGCGATCGAGCAGCAAATCCCGCAGAGTGCCACCACCGAGGGCCGTGACGATGGCAATCACCATGACGCCCAGCAGATCTAAATGTTTGCGCCCCGCCGCGAGCGCACCACTCACCGCAAATACCGCCACGCCCAACAAATCTAAGCCATAGAGAACCATCGATTTTGAACTAATGAGAAAACAGCCGAAAGTACCAGGACTGGGCCGTTTCCTTCACCGGAAACGCCAGATACGTGAGGGGATTAATCGTGACGATAATATTGCGGATGTCGCGCTGAGCCAGGGCCACGATCGCCTTGGCCACCCACGGGGCTGACATCACCCCAATCGGGTTCAAATTGCTTTTGAACGGCCCCAAAATCAGCTTACGAATCATGCAGGGAGCATCTTGGCGTTTGAGGGTGACCAGATCACCCGTCAGGCGTTTCGACACCTCGTACAGAGGGCTAAAGGCAGGCCCGACTTCGGCCTCTGACGTGTTGACCCACAGTTCTTTAGTCGCAGCTCCGGTAGGGGTGTCCACCGTGGCGAGAAAGGCGTCCATCAGCGCCAGCACCGAGAGCGAATTGACCTGCAAAGAGCGCTCGATCGCCGCAGGGGTGCGATCGCCGTGCACATTGATGCCGTGGTTGATGATAAGAATATCGACCTTGCGCAGGGCCGCCTGCAGTTCGCTCTCTTGTCCGGGCTGCCAGGTGAGCACCCGCAGCGACTGCGGAAAGGGGGCCTCAGGCGAAGTCGTGATGGCGACCGGTTTGGCCCCGTGACGGGCCAGCTCAGTCAGCAGGGCTTGGCCCAGCGTGCCCGAGGCTCCGGTGACGGCGACGGTCTTGTTTTTGAGCGAAAGCGCCGTGCCCATAAGCTTGTCTAAAAAGGTGAAGTGGCCCGCGTAATAAGCGTTGACGTTGTCGAAATGATGTTTCCAATGATAGCTGCGGTTGACCCGCCACAAACCGGGAATCTCTCGCAGGGGGCCGGGCTCATGGGTGAGGTCGGTGGTCAGCAGCCAGCCCTGTGATCGCGCGATCGCCCCCCCCAAAAAGCCTGCGCCATACAGACAGCCCACCCACAACCCCGGCTGCCAAAGCAGCGCCATGAGCGCCATGACGCCCATCATCGCCAATGATTCGGGCACGTCATTATAGAGCTGCGCCTTGCTATAAAGTTCGGCACTGATCGGCGTAAAGTCTTTTTTGTAGGCGCGATGATGCCAATTATGTAACGTTTGCAGCGGTGCCCAAAGGTGGCTAGCGATGTGATAAGCGTCTCGCACCATCTCGACGATGACGATTGACGAGATCGCCCACAAGCTTTGTACAATCACTGTCTCCAGCACGATGTTCACGGCCTCACGGGGGTTAGTAGATGACACAGACGTTACAGTAAACGTCTGACAGGACAGGGTAATCTCTCGCACTCAGCATTATCCATGACAGACAGCGCCTTTGCATCTACCGGTCTGACGCCCTATGCGTTGCGCCTCCCCCCGGATGCCGATCTCAAAATCAGCCTGCAAACCTTTACGCAGCAGCACCAGCTGGCCGCCGCCTGCATTTTGACAGCGGTGGGTAGCCTCACTGTGGCCCAACTGCGCTTTGCCGGACAAGCCACCTCGACAGTGCTGCCGGAGCGCTTTGAAATTGTTTCTCTAGTGGGGACGCTGTCGGTCGCGGGCCTGCACCTGCATCTAGCGATCGCTAATGCTCAGGGGCAGCTATGGGGCGGGCACCTGATGCCGGGCTGTCGGATCTACACCACCGCCGAAATCGTCGTAGGGGCGCTGCCGGGCTTGCGCTTTCAGCGATTAGCCGATGAGCAAACCGGGTATCGCGAGTTAGCGATCGCGATCGCTCAGCCTCAGACACTGGAGCCGAATCTCTAGAGGCTGTCATCATTTAGCGGCTGAGTCCTGATGTTGAAAGCGGTTCAGCCTCTAGCTAGTGTTACGAAGCGGGCGCGATAAGGCCCATACTGTAAGGCTTTCGAGTTTAATTAATGACGCGCCTCAGGACAAAAATATTTTCTGCAGGGGTTGGGCAATGCCCAACCCCCACGATCAGGACACGATGTTTGAGCAACTCCACCAGTTCTCAGCGGCTAGGCGGAAAAAGCCGACCGAATCGCTTCAATGCGCTTGCGGTTCACGCCTAGGTCAGACTGGCCTAGCCGCGCGGCTGATCGCACGTGAACCGTACCGGCGGCATCTGTCGGCAGATAAAACTCCACATCATCGACATAGCCCATCAGCTTTGAGGTGAACTCAGCGTAGAGATAGGTGTCGGTTTGCTCGATCACTGCACTGCCATCCTGCGCTTCGATGACCTGGCGCAGGGTGGTCATAGCGGCGGCGGCATCACCGGTGTAGCTGAGGGGCGCGATCGCATGCTCGGCGTCAGTATCGCCCTGGCTCACTACACAGTTCGGGCTTTTCGGGCAGGCCTTTAGCTGGCCTGCTTTAACGCCGATATCGGTGGGGCGAGTACCGCCAAACAAAGCTTTGAATCCAGGTAGTGCAGCAATCATAGGTGAAATCTCAGCGTGGGCAGGTTGGGGAAATCCGAAAAAGATGAGGGCTGCGAAGAGGCTCGACAGCACAACGGTCTGGAATGCCGTGACCATAGAATTAAGGATGAGGACAGGATAGAGATGAAGGCAGAGCGCTCATCAGGCTCATCAGCAGTTTAACGGAACCCTGGCGGAAACTATGGCGATCGAGCTGAATTACGACCCCATTTTAGAAACCTTGCGCCGCGATTTGCCGACGCTGTTTGAGCACGACATTTCCTACGACATCTATACGCGCGACATCTTTTTCAAAGATCCGGTCAATCAGTTCAAGGGCAAGTTGAACTACCGCATCATTTTTTGGACGCTGCGGTTTCACGGTGGGCTGTTCTTTAGCGACCTGCACTTCGATCTGCACGATGTCCGGGTTGAGCAAGACGGCGTGATTCGCGCCGATTGGACAGTGCGCGGCACCCTGCGATTGCCCTGGCGACCGCCGCTGCTGTTCAGCGGGTATTCGCTCTACACGCTCAATCAGGCAGGCCAAATTTACGAGCATCGCGATACCTGGGATCGATCGCCCCAAGCAATTTTGCGACAGTTTTGGCCCCATACAGACGAAAACTCGCTTCCGTAGGTTCCGCAAAACCCGTGCCTGATTAAACACTCATAACACCGAGTTATTTTTGGGAACCCCAGCAAACTTTTTCGGTCAATAGCTTCAAAGGGGCAGGCATACTGCCGTCAGCGATCGCTCTTTTGCACAACCTGACTGTTTTTAAGCCGAGGCTTCACTTTTTGAAGGCTCACAGCTCTTTTTGCCAATTTTTGTTTACACGTGGGTATTTAATCATGGGTCAACTGTTTTATCGTCTTTTGTTGAATGGGACTTCTTTAGCAACTTTGGTCGCCATTATGGCACCCCTATCGACCGCGCTAACGGCCCTCACCTTCACCGCTCAACCCGCCTCAGCAGCCACCCTCGCAGCTGACGCTGAGGCGACTCAACTGGCGGAACTATCCGACCAGCAGCTGAAGGATGACGACGATGATGACGATGATGACGACGATGATGACGACGACAAAACTGAACACCAGGAAACGCGCGAAAGCACGACCACAACCACCACGACGACCACGACCACCGTCACCCAAGTCACCTACACCGACGTCACCACTGACTATTGGGCCAGCGAGTTTATCTATCGCCTCGCCTCGATTGATATTGTTTCGGGCTACCCCGATGGTGAGTTTTTGCCCAACACCTATCTCACCAAAGCTCACTACGCCGCCATGGTCACCAAGGCTTTCAACAAGCGCGCCGTGCGAGAGACCGTCAACATTCGCAACGTGTCTCAATTTTATTGGGCCTACAACGCACTAGAAACGGCCTATGCTCAGGGCTTTATCGACTTAACGTCGGATAATACCTTCGACCCTGAAGCCAACATGACCAAGTTGGAATTCTTTGTGATGCTGGCTCAGTCGCTGGACTATACCGAAGTGACGTCCACCACTTACACCGTTGAAGAGCTGCTCAGCGTGTTTAGCGATGCGGATACGATTCCCACGGAATACCGCGTCATTATTGCGGCGTTGGTAGAGAAGGGCGTCATCGTCAACTATCCCACTCTGACCCGGCTCAATCTCTTTGAACGAGTCACTCGGGCTGAGGCCAGCTCGTTTATCTACCAGGCGATGGCGAGCAAGAGTTTGGTAGAGACGATCTACTCTGAATACATCGTCGATGTGGTGGGTCTGTTTGAGGAAACCACCACCACCGAGACCACCGTTGAAACTGAAACGACTACAGATGTCACGGTTAGCGGCGACGACGACGATGACGATGATGACGATGACGATGACGACGATGGTGATTAACGCCAGTTCGGGTTAAGCCAAACCCCACCTTAGGCACCCCGCCCCAGAGGGGATGGTCGCCTCAACTGGCGGGTCAGCGGGCCTCATGCCCTGATCCCGAACTCAGTAAATTGCCGTCGGGCAATCAATAGGCGCTTCGGCGCTTAAAAAAGCCTCTGGATTCCCTTATCTGTCAGGAATCCAGAGGCTTTCTTTTAGTGGTTGATCGACAGGCAGGCAACTCGCGGGCGGCAGTGACAAATGCACAGACCAGAGGCGCAGCTGCCGTTGAGGTGATTTGAGGGGCTAGCTAAATCCAGCGAGAATGAGTAGCACTCCCGCTCCCAGAGCAATCAGGGCCAATACGAGGCCCGCATTGGGACTACCTTTCCAAGAATAGTTTTTTTCTTTGGGCATCGTGATCCCTCTGACAAAGTGCTTTCCCTATTGTGACATTAGTGTTCTGTACTGCATCCATTCGTTGGTTAGAGGCAGCATTAGCGTACTTCAGTCATCCGCTGGCGACGGTTGGGCTTTCTCCTGGGAAGACGCCTTGAGCACAGGGCCTGCGGTTCAACCGGCATTCACCGCAATTTTCAAGTCAATTAGGAGAACTTGGGCATAGAGGCTTTTAAGTCAGTTCGGAGATGAGATGGCTGGAGGAGCGATCGCCCCTGCACTTGCCCCCAAACTACGGCAATCAGCCCAATTCGGACGGTTAATTCGACCCGTAACCCCAGCCAGGGTTTCACGCTGGCCACAGAATAGAGAAGAGAGGGTGCTCAACCTTCACAGCGCTGGAAGCAGACCGGTTTTCAACAGCGCGATTTTCGCTGCATTACCGGGAGTGAGGGGCGCGATCGCGCGCTGAGACCGCTCATTTTTTTTACCCGGCCTGATGCCACCCATTCACCGGGGCCAAAACCTCATTGTGAAAGTGTGAAAATTTGCATCGAATTAGACATCAAAACAATCTGAATCGGTAGCGTCAGGCCAGAGGGCTAAGCCCCCAATCAAAAGAACCTCCTGTGCTTTAGCGGCGGGCGCTGGTTTGTCTGCTACATTAGCTCGATGTCTTACTTTAGAGGTAGGACTTTACGGATACATACCCCATACCTTTCTCAGCCGTCATGGCTTGTCATCATGCTAGATGCACTCATCCTATTTTCCTTTGTGATTGCCGGGGCCGGCATCGGCTTTTATGCCCCTGAGCTGCTACCGGCAGCCACCCTCAAAGAGGTCAACAGTCTAGAAGGTCTGAGCTCAGTCACGGCGGTATTTGGTGCGCTCATTGGCACCGGCGTCGGCTTAGTCATGCAGACCAGCTATCGCCGGTTAGAGACCCAAGTGCGAGAGCTGCCGCCCGATCGCCTGCTGAGTCGCGCAGCGGGCTTAGTGGTCGGGCTGCTGATTGCCAACCTGATGTTGGCCCCGTTGTTTTTGCTGCCGATCCCCGGTGAGTTTGGGTTCATCAAACCGCTATTGGCCGTCATGGGCAGCGTGATTTTTGCCGTCTCAGGCATGAATCTGGCCGATACCCACGGGCGATCGTTGCTGCGGCTGGTGAGTCCCGGCACGATGGAATCGACGCTAGTGGCCGAGGGCACCCTGAAGCCTGCCAAAACTAAGCTACTGGATACCAGCTGCATCATTGATGGCCGCATTGAGGGCCTGCTAGAAACCAGCTTTTTAGAAGGGCAGGTGTTGGTACCGCAGTTTGTGCTGCAAGAATTGCAGCAGGTGGCCGATGCCTCTAACGATCAAAAGCGCATTCGCGGCAGACGCGGGTTAGACGTGCTCAACCGCATCCGCGAAACCTATCCCAGTCGTGTCGTCATCACCTCGATGGATTATGACGAGATTCCGACCGTGGATGCCAAGCTAGTCAGGCTCGCTCAAGAGCTGAATGCGATGCTGCTCACCAATGACTTTAACCTCAACAAAGTCGCTAGCTTTCAAGAAGTCGAAGTGCTCAACATCAATGAGCTATCCAAGGCGATTCGGCCTAACTTTTTGCCCGGCGATGATATGGGCTTGAGAATCGTGAAGGAAGGTAAGGAACCGCAGCAGGGGGTGGGGTATCTCACCGATGGCACGATGGTCGTCGTGGAGGAAGGTCGCGAGTTTATTGGCGGCGAAATTGATGTAGTGGTCACGGGCTCGCTGCAAACCTCGGCAGGGCGGATGATCTTTGCGCGTCCGAAAGATTCTGTCCTCGCGACTTAGCGGGGGGGTATGTCAGGTTTGCGAAAGGTCTTTCGGACTGCACCTCTCCGCCTGCGGTACCTCTCCTTACGAAGGCTACGGCTTATACATCAGTTATTCTTTGGCCCATGCATTGGGCTAGATCCCCCTTAAAAAGGGGGCAATCCAGGTTTGAATTTGAACAGAGCCCCCTTAAAAAGGGGGTAACGACAGCGGGGGATTGGCCTTTTCGCTGAGTTCTAGAGATGTATATAAGCGGCAGCCTTCGCAAGGAGAGGTTTAAGAATACTTCGGAGCCTCTTCTTCATAAAGAGAGGTGAGGTTGCCTCGGCCAGCCAAAACCGAGGTTTTCCAGGTCGATGTGGTTTAACTCAAGGTCTGTCTCCCCAACTTCTCTTACCGATGCACCGGCCCCAGTCCGCCTACATTCACATCCCGTTTTGTCGCCGCCGCTGTTTTTACTGCGACTTTCCGATCGCGGTGGCGGGCGATCGCGCACGGGGTGAGACGTCGCCCCGCATCCAGACCTATGTCGAGACCCTCTGTCGAGAAATTCGGGCCACGCCTGCTATCGGTGAGCCGTTACAGACGGTCTTTTTTGGCGGGGGCACGCCCTCGCTGCTGGCGGTGGCCCAGGTGGAACAAGTCTTGAAGACGCTGACCGCTCAGTTCGGGCTGGCACCCACGGCGGAAATTTCGATGGAGATGGATCCGGGTACCTTTACCCGTGACGGGCTGCGCTCGCTGCAGCAAGTCGGGATCAATCGCGTCAGTTTGGGCGTGCAGGCCTTCAACGACGAGCAGCTTGCCGCCTGTGGCCGCACCCATGGCGTTCAAGACGTGCATCAGGCGATCGCCGATTTAACAGCAGTGCAGATGCCCGCCTGGAGCCTCGATTTGATCTCGGGTCTGCCCCATCAAACCCTGACGGACTGGACAGCGGCGCTGGAGCAGGCAATCGCCTACGCTCCGCCCCATCTCTCGGTCTACGATCTCACGGTCGAGCCGGGCACCGTGTTTCACCACCGCTACCGTGCAGGTGAGTCACCGCTGCCCAGCGATGAGCTAACCACCAAGATGTATCGCCTGGCCCAACAGCGGCTGACTCAAGCGGGCTATCAGCACTACGAAATCTCCAACTACGCCCGCCCCACCTATCAGTGCCAGCACAACCGCGTCTACTGGGAAAATCGACCCTTTTATGGCTTCGGCATGGGGGCCGCCAGCTATCTGCACCAGCAGCGCTGGCAGCGACCGCGCACCACCCACGCCTATGAAGCCTGGGTAGACGAATACTGTGAGGCCAACAGTGCGGCTGAGACTTTACTCGGTGCAGCGGCGACACTGGACGATCGCTGGCTGGATCGCCTGATGATGGGGCTGCGCCTGAGTGAAGGGCTGAGTTTAGACGCCTTGACCCAAGAGTTTGGCGGCGATCGGGTCGAGCGTCTGCGGCATTGCCTGCAGCCTTACCAACAGCAGCAGTGGGTGGCGATTACCGAGCCCCCGGCCCCCGTGGTTCAATTCACCGATCCCGAAGGATTTCTGTTTTCTAATGTGGTCTTGGTCAACCTGTTTGAGACCTTTGGTGAGGCCTAAAATGCCCCCTTCTGGCCAATCGCCAAAGCGCTGCCCACCGCTTTGAGCTTAGGTCTGACTGCGATCTCGCCCCCGCATCAGGTCGAGGCGGCAACCTCAATGCGGCCCGCCTCATCCCCGCCCCTGATTGACCATGGCGCTGAGTATCCGCCGTGTCGGGGTTGCAGTCATAGAGTAAAATGACACCTGGAAAATTCCTGCAGCAACTGATTTTCAGCCGCTCCCATGAGCAGTTTAAAAACCCGCCAGTTGAGTCATTTTTCCGACTCCACAGCCCTCATTCTTTATCCCTGACAGCACTATGCCCAAGGTTCTCGTATCCGACCCCATCGACCAAGCTGGCCTCGACATCTTGTCGCAAGTCGCCCAGGTTGATGTTCAGACCAAACTGCCACCCGAAGAGCTGGTCAAGATTGTGGGTGAATACGATGCCCTCATGATTCGCTCGGGCACTAAGGTCACCAAAGAGGTGATTGAAGCCGGTCAAAACCTCAAAATTATTGGCCGAGCGGGGGTCGGCGTTGACAATGTGGATGTCCCCGCCGCCACCCGCCGTGGCATCGTCGTGGTGAATTCGCCAGAGGGCAATACCATCGCCGCCGCCGAGCATGCCCTGGCCATGATGCTATCGCTGTCGCGCTACATCCCCGTCGCCGATAAGTCGGTTAAAGCGGGCAACTGGAACCGCAAAGCCTTTACCGGCGTGGAAGTCTACAAAAAGACCCTCGGCGTCGTGGGCCTGGGCAAAATTGGCTCCCACGTGGCGACGGTGGCACGCGCCATGGGCATGAAGCTCTTGGCCTATGACCCCTTCATTTCCGTGGATCGAGCGGAGAAGCTGGGCTGTCGCCTGGTCGATATTGATTTGCTGTTTCGCGAAGCCGATTACATTACGCTGCACCTGCCCAAAACGCCCGAAACGACTAATATTGTCAACGCCAAAACCCTGGCAGCGATGAAGCCCACGGCCCGCCTAATCAACTGTGCGCGGGGCGGCATTATTGACGAAGTGGCATTAGCTCAGGCCCTCAGCGAAGACGAAATCGCCGGAGCCGCGTTAGACGTGTATGCCGAAGAACCGTTGGGGGAGTCGCCGCTGCGGGCCTTAGATCGCAAGATCATTCTCACGCCGCACTTGGGCGCATCAACCGAAGAGGCTCAGGTAAATGTCGCTACCGACGTGGCGGAACAGATTCGCGACGTGCTGCTGGGGCTGCCGGCGCGATCGGCGGTCAACATTCCCGGTTTGCGGGCGGAAGTCATGGAGCAGATGCGGCCCTATCTGCAGCTCGCCGAAACGCTGGGCAATTTGGTGGGGCAGCTCGCCGGGGGCCGGGTCGAGTCGCTCAACGTGCAGATGCAGGGCGAGCTAGCGCAGAAAGATAGCCAACCGGTGGTAATTGCGGCGCTGAAAGGATTGTTGTCCCACGCACTGCAAGAGCGCGTGAATTATGTGAACGCCAACATTGAGGCCAAAGAGCGCGGCATTCACGTGATTGAAACTCGCGACACCGACATTAAGGACTACACCGGTTCGCTGCGGCTAACGGCCATGGGCTCTCTGGGCGAGCATTCGGTCAGCGGGGTGCTGCTGGGCGGTAGCGAAATTCGGGTCACCGATATTGATGAGTTTCCAATCAACGTGCCGCCAACCGATCACATGCTATTCACGCTGCACCGGGATATGCCGGGCATCATCGGCAAGATTGGGTCGCTGCTCGGCAGCTTTAACGTCAACATCGCCAGCATGCAGGTGGGGCGCAAGATTGTGCGCGGGGATGCGGTGATGGTGTTGAGTATTGATGACCCGCTGCCGGAAGGCATTTTGGATGAAATCACCAAGGTGCCGGGCATTCGAGATGCCTATACTGTGGATCTGTAAGGGCACAGATTGAGGAAGAATCGGTCGGGCGATCGCTGCTGTTTGGAGATAGTCGAGCACTTTGGTTAATAGCTGGTGGGAGATTCAGGTTCTGTGTGATCCGGCTTTGGAGGATACCGTTTTTTGGCGGTTTGAGACCTTCGGCGGTCACGGTACGGTCAGTCAGCGCCGCAAACAACAGCGACAGGTACAAGCCTATTTTCCTCAAGTTGATTTTGAGCTGTTAGATGTCGCCGCGATGGCCCTGCGCATTCGCCAAGATGCCCTCTGCGCTCAGCTCCCTAATCCCCAGACGACCTGGCAGCTAATCGAAGACGAAGACTGGGCCAAAAGCTGGAAAGATCACTGGGAGCCCCAGCCGATTGGCGATCGCTTCCTCGTTAATCCAGCCTGGCTAGCCGTGCCCGCCGGAACGGAGCGGCTCGTGCTGCAGCTCGACCCGGGCGCGGCCTTTGGCACCGGCACCCATGCCACCACCCAGCTTTGCTTAGAATCGTTAGAGATGCGCGTCGGCAGCGATGACGCCAGTCGCGTAGTCGCTGACATTGGCTGTGGTTCAGGCATCCTATCAATTGGGGCACTGTTGCTGGGGGTCACGCGCTCCTATGCGGTCGATGTGGATACACTGGCGGTGCAGGCCACAGCCGAAAATGCCGCCCTCAACCAGCTCACCGCCGACGATATCAACGTGCAGCAGGGCAGCCTCGAAACGCTGATGGCAACGCTATCAGAGCCGGTTGATGGCATTCTCTGCAATATTTTGGCGGAGGTGATTGTTGACCTGATTCCGCAGTTGGGAGAAATTGCCCATCCACAGACCTGGGGCATTCTCAGTGGCATTTTGCTAGAGCAGTCGAAGCTGGTCGCCGACACCCTAGAACAGCATGGCTGGGTCGTGGCGACGCTCTGGCGTCGCCAGGAATGGTGCTGTCTCAACATCAGGCGGGCCGGATGAGTCAAACCACCGGGGCAGCTCAAATCGGTTTTGTAGTGAAGGTCATCGGGCTCTCGACCCTGATTGCGATCGCGTTTAAAACCCTGGCACCGCGCCTCGCGATTCCGGCCACCACCGCCGTCAGTTTGGCTCTGGTGCTAACCCCTTCCCTGCTGTTAGGAGCCTTTTTGACCTGGCAACTGAGGATAGCGCGTCCCCATTCCCAGTGATCAGACTCCCGAGACCATCCGAGAAACGCTGGGAAACTCAGGAGGCAGGGGCTAGCGTTGTCATCTTTTTCTAGAGAGCTGGTGTAGCCATGTCGACCCAACGCACCCTCGACGCCATTAACGAGCGCATTCGTCGCCAAACCATCGTCGTCGAAACGGCCGAAGCCTTCAAAGCGCGAGCCGCTGAGGCGGGGGTTACAGCCGCCTTTGAGGCAGTGGATATCGTCACCACCGGCACCTTCGAGCCGATGGAATCTTCCGGGGCGATGCTCAACCTCGGCCATACCGACCCGCCCATCAAGATTCGTGACTGCCGCATTGACGGCGTGCCCGCCTATGCGGGCTTTGGCGCGGTTGATCTATACATTGGGGCCGGTCAAGCCACCGAGAACAGCCCGAACGACAGCAGCCCGCTGCGGGAGCGCGGCGGTGGTCATGTCATCGCTGATTTGATTGCGGGCAAAGCCTTGCCATTGCAGGCGACGGGACAGGTTACCGATTGCTATCCTCGCGGTCGGTTAACCAACACCATTACCCGCGAGACGATCAACCAGTTTTATCTGTTTAATCCGCGCAACCTCTATCAAAATTTCATCGTCGGGGTCAACGGCGGCGATCGCCCGCTAGCCACCTATTTAGGCCCGCTACAGCCCAACCTGGGCAATGCCGTCTATGCCAACTCGGGGGCACTGTCCCCCCTGATGAATGACCCAGAACTCAACGTGGTGGGCATCGGCAGTCGCATCTTTTTAGGCGGCGGGGTCGGCTACATCGCCTGGGAAGGCACGCAGCATTTTCCTAAACAGCGACGCTTGCCCAATCAGACGCCGATCGGCCCCGCCGCCACGCTGGCCCTGATTGGCGATGCCAAACAGATGCAGCCGCAATGGGTGCGAGGCTGTTATTTCAAGGGATATGGCCCTTCTCTGATGCTGGGGGTGGGCGTGGCGATTCCCCTGCTCAACGAACGGATTGCCACCCACTGCGCCGTGCAAGATCAAGATTTGGTTGCCCCCGTGATGGATTTCTCGATTCCCCGGCGGGTGCGGCCCACCTTTGGGCTGGTCAGCTATGCCCAGTTAAAATCGGGGCAGCTCACCCTCAATGGCCAAAAAGTCCGCACCGCGCCCCTGGCCAGCATTTACCTGTCGCGGCAGGTGGCTAGCGAACTCAAAGATTGGCTCACCACTGGCCAGTTTGAATTAACGCAACCGGTCGCGCCCCTAGCCCGCGATCGCGCCTTTCTTTCCCAAGACACCTGGAATCCGCAGACTTGATTGCCCGGCCATCACAGCGGCGAGCTATCGGCCACAAACAGCGCAAACTCATGGGCTGGCATGGGACGCGACCACAAATAGCCCTGACCGTAGCGGACGCCCTTTTTGATCAGCGTCTGCCGTTGCGCTTCGGTTTCAACGCCTTCGGCCACCACCGTCATCTGGAGGCGATTACCCAGATCGATAATGCCCTCTAACACCGTAGCCGTTTGGGCCGTGACGTCACTCCCAGAGACAAATTTGCGATCAATCTTCAGATAATCCACATTCAGCTTTGACAGGTAATTAATCCCGCAGTAGCCAGAACCAAAGTCGTCTAGCGCGAGCTTGGCCCCGCAGGCCCGAATACTCGCCAGTGCCTCAGGAATATGCATCTGGGCATCCTCAACCAACACATTTTCCGTGATTTCAAACAGCAGATGCGGCGCTATTTCTGGATGGGTTGTTAACAGGCTCAGAATGCGCTTGCTATGAGCCTCTGAGGTGATCTGAACCGGTGATAAATTAACGGAAATGTAGAGATGAGGATTTTTTTTCAACAGGTCTGCCTGGGTTTGCAGTACTTGTTTGATCACCCATTCCCCAATTTTGACAATCAGCTTGGTCTTTTCCGTTAGGGGAATAAAAGCGTCCGGCAGCAACAGCCCCCGCGTCGCATGCTGCCAGCGAATCAAGGCTTCGGCCCCGACGCACTGCTCCGTCTCGATATCTAATATGGGCTGATAGTACAGTTCCAGCTCATCACTCGCGATCGCCTTGCGTAAATCTTGCTCCATCTGGGCTTTGAGCGCCACAAAATGACCGGCGGCGAGCGCCATCAGACTGCTCGACAACAGAGCGATGGGCACGCCGAGCTGAAAAAAGCTCCGCCAATCTCGGAGAATCCAAGCTCGCGAAACATTGACCACAATCGTCACGCCAATGTCGTCTAGAGACTGACTCAGCTGCAGGCGATCGCGGGCCGGTTGAGCCGATAAAATATTGCCCTCACGGGGCAGCTGTCCGGCGCCGTCGATAATCTCTTGGTCAGCCGTTCTGACAAAGGCAATATAGCCGTCAGGGCCTAATTCTAGGCCGTTGATTTCCAGCCAATGACTCAAGAGAATGGGGTCTACCAGAATGTTGATTTCCCCTTGGCCTTGAGTTGGCAAGGCTAACACCAAAGACCGTTCTTGCATGACCTGCGTGGTCAACGGCCCTAGAATCTGCAGTTCTTTTTTCGACAAGTCGAGGCGAGCCCGGTCTTGCAACAAGATGGGCGGCTCGATAAATCCCAAGCTCGTCAAATATAAGGCACCCGCTTCATTGACCACACCAATTTCTCGAAAGCGCGGATCACGGTAGACCGTTCGCTGCAACAGCTGCAGGTGCCGGGCATCATTGAGTCGATCTTGGCTGAAGTAGGTTTCTAGATCCTTTAGCGTGATTTCGGCGGCCCGAATCAGACTCGTCATCTGTCGAGCACTCAACGACGCGATGGACTGCAATTCGTTGCGTTCGTAAGTCAGGGCGTGAACATAAGACAGTCCTAACAAAGCCATCTGAGGCAAAAGGGTAATCCCAAAAGCCCCCAAAGCCAATACCTTAGAACCCCTAAACCATCGATAATGCAGGAGCTTTTGCAGCATCATTTAAAAATCAATTATTGCTGATAAAAAAGGATTGCTCTTAGTGACGCTACCCACGGCACAATACCCACAGACTGATGCTCCTTTGCGCTATCGGTCTGCTACCAAGTCAAAAAATCCCAACAACAATTCAGCCCATACGGGGGGTGAATATTTAGGAAATCGCTTTGACCCTTTTCAAAATAGGCAGACAAGGAATAATTTGAAGCTCGATGCGGGTCACTGCCCCGATTCAACGCCCGGTTGACAGGCTCTAGCCGTTGAACGTCCAGTTTTTTCGACACCTGTGATCGGGCTTAGGGGAACGCCGTCGGCAGGCGGGTCAGCGATCATAGGATTTTTTCTTCTAGAGGATACTTATCCTTTAGCCCTACTATCCTCAGTGATTACTGATCGATGTCTGGTGATCTAAATCACAAATAGATGAGTAGAACTCAATGACTAATGCCTCCCCAAAATAGGCTCAAAATCAGAGCCCGGCTCTTGCTCAAAGTCGAAGCAATTTGTGTAGATGCGAGATGGCGGTCAAGTTTATGGGTCAAATGTTAATTCTGGCCGCTGTTCTAGAATAGCCTGCACTTTTGACCACAGAAAATTCTCTTGCTGATAAAGCCTGAGCGCTTCTAAAGCCGCTTTTGCATCTCTCAATGAGCCCTCAGCCAGCAGCTGCAGCAGCCACTGCAGGGCATCATCTTGGCGCAGCGTCGCGATCGCCAGCAGGCCCGTTTCACGCAGGTCGCGGTGAGTAATTGTTTGCCACCAAGTTTGCAGCACCGGCAGCGCGGCGGGCAGGCGCGACTCACCGAGCACGAGGGCAATCACCTCGGCTCGTTCGATCACCTCGCGCGGATCAGACTCTTTTGTGCCTGCATGGAGCAATGTCGCCGCCAGGGGCAGGGTGTCGGGCACCGATAGCTGCAGTAATGCCGCCATGCATTCCCCAACCACGGTGGGGGTATCGCCCACCTTGATGCGCAACCGCAGCAAAGCTACCCCAAACGGATTTTCGCTATAGGCGATCGCGCGGGCGGCCCCGATGCGGGCTTCGACTTCGGGATCGGCGAGCAGGTCGGCCAGTTCGATCAGAGCGTTGCCGTAATTCATGCGCACCAGTCCCAGGGCACAGAGGCCGCGCAGCTTAGGGGCCGTATCCACCTGTGCGCCCCAGGTAGGCTCCCACTGCACATGGCGAATCCCCTGCAGAAAGAGCCCCTCGTCGGCGTGCTCGAGCCGATACAGGCTGTCGGCGATCGCCGCCTTGCCCCGGCAGCCCGGATCGCGGTCTTTGGCTTTGACCATCAGTCGGTCAAAGGCGCTCACCAGGTCAGGCATGAGGGCGCGAATTTCAAACTCCCCCACCAAGCGAGCCGCCTGAGCGATCGCAATGCTATGGCGACTAGCCATGATTTGACTCAAGGTAGCTAGGCCCAGCTCAGAGGTGGGGGCAGAGCGAATTTGGTTGAGTTGGGCGATCAGCGCTTCGAGCTGGCGTGACTTGGGCATGGTTCACAGGGGGCAGTTGTGAAGACATGACTCCAGCATAGTTCATAAGTACTTAATCCGGAATGTCTAACGCCGCGTTGACAGTCACGTCACCGGAGTTTGGGATAAGAATAAGTAACGCTTTTACCCACCGATGGAGCCTCAAATCCCCTCTCGGGAGGGGCAATATCCGGCTTCGGTTTTAACCCGAACTGACGTTAGCATCACCTCTTCTTGCCCCCTAGCTCCCCGACCCCCAGCGTTAGTCCGTTGCAAAATTAATGATGCTCTGTACGAGGGAGCGCGATCGCGATGATCTAGCGCTGGCCCGAGCGGCGGCAATGCTGAGGTGGATACTCTACCCGTCAACCTAAATCGGGTAGGATGGCCGCGATCGCGGCGGATAGTAGAGGGTCGAAGTCGATGCTGCAGTTTGGCCGAGAGATTTGTGGTGACTTAGCGACGGCAACGACGCGCGAATGGCTGGTGACCAATGGCATCGGCGGGTATGGCTGCGGCACGATCGCGGGCGTGCTCACCCGCCACTATCACGGCCTGTTAATCGCCGCGCTGAAGCCACCCGTAGGCCGCACGCTGCTGGTGACTAAGCTAGAGGAAACAGCGACTTATCAAGACCAAACCTATGCGCTGCACTGCGATCGCTGGGCTAGCGGCGCGATCGTCCCGCAGGGCTATCGTCACCTGGAACGGTTCGCACTGCAGGGCACCATCCCCACCTGGGTTTATGGGCTGGCCGATGCGCAGCTCGTCAAGCAGGTGTGGATGGAGCAGGGCGCGAACACCACCTATGTGCGTTACCACCTGCAGCGGGGCAGCGGTCCCGTGCAGCTAGCGCTCAAGGCCCTGGTGAACTGTCGCGATCACCACCACAGCACGCGGGGCACCGACTGGCGCATGCCAATTACGGCATTACCCCACGGCGTAAAGGTGCTGCCGGCAAAGGACGCGACGGCCTTTTATCTGGTGAGTGATCGCGGTGACTGCACGCCCCAGCACGAGTGGTACACGGGTTATGACCTGGCGGTAGAACGAGATCGCGGCATCGACCCTCACGATGACCACCTGCACGGGGCGACTTTTCGAGTGACGTTGGCGGTCGGAGAGACAATTACCCTTGCCGCCACGACCGCACCGCCGGCAACGATCGCGTTTCAAGACGCCCTGACCCGACAGCACCAGCACGAACGGCAGCTCTTAGCAGCCTGGCAAACGGATTGGCCCTCGCCTGACCCAGCCCCGACTTGGGTATCGCAACTGGTGCTGGCAGCCGATCAGTTTGTGGTGTCGCGATCGGTGGCCGGGCACGCGGGTAAAACGGTAATCGCGGGTTATCCCTGGTTTGGTGATTGGGGACGCGACACAATGATGGCGCTGCCGGGGCTGGCGATCGCGACGGGGCGACCGGACATCGCCCGCCCAATTCTGCACACCTTTGCTCAATATATTGATCAGGGCATGTTGCCCAACACCTTTCCTGAAGCGGGAGAGGCTCCGGCTTACAACACAGTTGACGCCGTGCTCTGGTATTTCGAAGCGCTGCGCGCCTATGTCGCCGCCACCGCTGACAATGCACTTGTCGAGGAACTGTTTCCGGCCCTCGCCGACATCATTCGCTGGCATCAGCAAGGCACTCGCTACGACATTCGTCTCGCCGCTGACGGTCTGATTCAGGCGGGGGAACCGGGTTCACAGCTCACCTGGATGGATGCCAAGGTGGGCGATTGGGTTGTCACCCCGCGCGTGGGCAAGCCAATTGAAATCAATGCCCTGTGGTACAACGCGCTGCTGATTATGGCCCAGTTTGCCGAGCAGGTGGGCCGCGATAGTGCCCCTTACCGCCAGCTGGCCGCCCACACCCGCCAAGGCTTTCAGCGATTTTGGTCAGACGAGCTGGGCTACTGCTACGACGTGCTTGATGGCCCGCAGGGCAACGATGGCAGTCTGCGCCCCAACCAGATTTTAGCGATCGCCCTACCCACGTCCCTCAATTCACCCGAGACAGGAATCACCGCCGCCCCATTGCTCTCACCGGCCCAGCAAAAAGCCGTCGTTGATGTCGTCGCGCGTCAGTTGTTGACGTCCTATGGGGTGCGATCGCTCGCGCCCCACCATACCGATTATCAAGGCCACTATGGCGGCGACCCGCGCACCCGTGACGGCGCTTACCATCAGGGCACCGTCTGGGGCTGGCTGATCGGCCCATTTGTGCAGGCGCACTGGCAGGTTTACCGCGATGCGGCCTTGGCGAGCAGTTTTTTGACACCGTTTACCGCTCATCTCCGCAGTGGCTGCATTGGCACCGTGAGCGAAATTTTTGACGGCGACCCGCCCTTTGCCCCGCGCGGTGCCTATGCTCAAGCCTGGTCAGTGGCTGAGGTGCTGCGGGCCTGGCGATTTTGTGCCGCCATGGAGCACTTGTCGGACAACGAAATTAAGCATTTCGTGTGACCCAGGGCCATCAATTCTCAGTGATCGGACGCTCGCTGCCAGCTGGGCCATGCCGGAAAGCACCAGTTCGACAAATTACAGCGACACAGATAAGTCGGCTTTCTCCCAGTAGGAGACACTGCGTGTTGGCCTGGCCTGCCCGTCGGGCTTTCGACTCCGCTCAGCCGACGTTCCTTGAGCGGAGTCGAAAGGAAAATCTGTAGCAAGGAAGATCGGTAGTCCAGCTGCAAAGAATTGGGATTGGGGACATCCGGCCGATTTATCGGCTTGTTTTCAGAGCATCGTGATAACGTCACGCAGTTGGCCGATCGGATCCAGGGCTATGCCGCCCATAGAACTTGTCAGTTTCTCAGCCTTGAGAAAGGTAAATGATCCGCCTTATGGCAGTAAGATGACCCCATAAAGCTCTCCTTTGTGACGTCGCTGCTTCAACATCATGGTCAATCTGCCCCCTTCTGGCTCCGACCCCAACGACAGACAACCCCCAGCCCGCCGCCGCGACAACGATGAAGCGATCGCAGTGGCGATCGCCTTCTTGTCAATTGGGACGGTCCTTTGGTGGGGGTGGAGCCGGGGCTCACAATCATTTCTATCGTCATCGCCGTTGCCCACCGTCTCAGCGCCGGCCTTAGTCGAGGAAGGTCCCCTCACTGGTGGGGGGGAAGACGCCGAGCGCCTGCTGAGGCCGAGCGATCGCGACTCCGCCCGCTTCGACGCGGCCACTGAAGCGGATGCAGAAAGGCTAGAAGCAGACCGCCGAGAAGACCGGTCGCTGTTTACTCCGGCTCCCCAGCAGGATAACCGGGCCAGGGTCAACACCGATCTTGCCGCACCGTCGGACGCTGTCACCGCGCCCCCGCCGAACCTCTCCACCTCGGAAGCAGCCATTGACAGTGAGCCCTCAGCGACTGACAGTGAGCCCTCCGAAACCGCCACCCCACCGCCCCTCGATATTTCTGACATTGCCCCCGACTATTGGGCCTATCCTTACATTGCCAGCCTTTACGAACGCGGGTTGCTGCCTGACCTGCCCGAGGGGCGACTCAACCCTGACCAAGAGATGACCCGAGCCGAGTTTGCCGCCCTGCTCAACAGTTCCTTTGTAAAGGATGAGCCGACCCAGCGATCGCTCAGCTTTGCTGACATAACGCCAGATTTTTGGGCAGTGTCCGCGATTGATCAGGTCGTTAATGCTGGCTATATGTCGGGCTTTCCCGACGATACCTTCCAGCCCGATCAGTTAGTGCCGCGTTATCAGGTGTTAGTCACACTCTCGACCGGCCTCGGTTTAGCGGCTCCGGGGGACGTGGATGGCCTGCTGAACCAGTTCAACGGCGGTAACGACCTCCCCAACTGGTCAAAAGCCAAGGTAGCTGCCGCGATCGACCAAAACGTGGTCGTCAACTATCCCGAACCCCAAGCCTTAGAACCGCAACGACCCGCCACCCGCGCCGAAATCATCGTCATGATTCATCAGGCTTTGTTAGCACAAGGGGAAGTCGAGCCGATCGAATCGCCTTATGTGAACCCAACCAACGAGTGATCTGTCAGGCTTGATGGGGTCGGTTAGGTGAGCGCTAGCCCTGTCATCAGCAAAGTGGGTGGTCGTCATTATCGTCGGGTGCATTGTTGTTTAACGACGGCTCTCGATCGCAATTCAGGCGATCGATCGTGATGCTTAATCGTCTTAGGGTACTCAAAAACTCCCCTGCCGATGGGCTCAAAAAGAATGTCCACTGAGTTGATGTGGTCAGACAAACAGGTTGATTAAGATAGAGAGCCGTAGCTGTGGAGTCACATCTCGAAAGCCATTTTCGATCAGCAAGTGAGACCAACCACCCCACTCAGATCATGGATGGGCTTCGGCCTATTGCTAGCTTTATCGGCTTGTACGCGGGGCCCGTCTGAGCCACCAACGGCCCCCGCGACTCCAGCATCGGAGAACAGCGAGAGAGCCGACGCCACCAATGAATTAACGCCCCAATCTCAAGTCACCTTTGCGGGCATCGGGCCGATTCAAATTGGCATGACCGTTGCTGAAGCCGAAGCAGCAGCCAATATCGAGTTGGTCGTGAGATATTTTGACTACGCGGGAACAGGTGAGCCCAGCCGCTGTGCCTACGCCAGACCGACAGCGGGGCCACCCGAGCTGGCTTTGATGGTGATAGAAGGTCGCAGCACCCGCGTCGACATCAGTTACCTCACTCGCCAAGAGGTCGATGGCCAACCGGTTGCCGTTGAGGTGGAAAGCAGCCAAATCACCACCCCCGAAGGGATTGGGTTATGGACCTCAGAAGCTGACGTGAGCGCCGCCTATCCAGAAGCAGAAATCACGCTGCATCCCTACGTCGAGGGCCATTGTCTCACCGTGATCGATCCCAATCCGCCGTATCACAGCCTCATCTTTGAAACCAACGCTGACCAGGGCAATCAGGTGATGAATTTTCGGAGTGGGCGATCGCCCGAGGTGCAATGGATCGAAGGCTGTAGTTAAACCGGTAGGAGGCCATTATGCTTGCCAGCAATAGACTCGCACAGGTTTAACCATACCCTGACTTTTTCTCCCACCTTTAGATTGGCGAATGACAGGAACCGCGCCAAACCCAAGGAATCGCATCGGCATGCGGGGGGCGAAACCCAAACTGCGAGTAAAAATCGGGGACGCCGCTGCAGTCATTCAACGTGACAGAAACGTAGTTTGACCGCCAAAGATAAGCCAGAACACCGAGCATGCAGCGGGTCGCAATCCCTTCACGGCGATAAAGCGGGTGAGTCATCACGTCCAAAACTTGAGCGACGTAAGGGTCACCGCAAACTCGCGCAAACCCCACTAAAAGATTATTTTCGGCGTAAGCGGCAATGTAGTAGTGACTCAGCCGCAGCATCTCTGCTGTTTTCTCGTCGGTTCTTTGTTCCCCGGCATCCCAGTCACAAATTTGATAGAGAATGTTCAGCTGCTCGACATCAACCTCTTCATTTTCGACAAAGATGACATCGGTTCGAGTAACGCAGGCTTGCATGGTATTACACCAGTCTGAAACAACAAATGGGCTAACGGGCGATCGCCGCCACAGGACGCCGAGGGCAAAACAAATCAGTGTGTATCACCATAACCAGCGCCCTTGGGGCTAACGGCCCAGTTGCTAAATCAGCAACGACCGACCGACGATAAACTAAGTAATGCTACGGGCATCGTCAGACCCGGTTCAGCCGTTTTTTGACGAGCCCAGCGATCGCCAACTAGCGCGATTAACGCTCTCAGGCAAACACCGACACCGATGAAGGCTGGCCCAGGCTAGTCACCCGCGATCGCCGGTCAACCGCTGGCTCAAAACCGCCTTCACCCAGGAGCCAAGGGGATTGAGGGCAAAATCTGCTAGGCATTGCTCCCCGCCCCAAGGCTGAACTGCCAGCTGATCAGCAGAACTGTCCTCGACTAAAGCCGACAGGGCCAAGTCTGGCCCCCTCTAATACTTGAGCAATCTTAGAGAAATTTACTTATGTAGCAAATCACCCAACTGGCTATTTTTGGCATCAGTTGGGTGAGTACGGGTAGCAGACCTCTCCTCTGTAAATTTCTTGATCACGCTAAGGGGCCAGAGGCCAGGTAGCAGATATAGCAATCACCAGTCCGGTTAGGACCAGACTTTTGTAGCTTAGATGCTGCCAGGATGGGGCTGTCCCAATACCGTCTCCGAGGATGTTCGGGTTGACTCCAAATTTCAACCGTTCTTTCCATATGCTCGAGTCGGTGTCCCGTCAGTGCGAGACGCCGCGATCGCCCAGCAAAGAGATAGCCACGAGCAGTTGTCTTCTCGACCGGTCCTCGGCAGACTGCTGAATCGCTACGGTCACCGACATCGAAACCCCTTAAGACCCAGTCGTTGCCGGGCTCGGCTGGGACAAATCGAGCGGGAGTTCGCTAGAGTCATTTCGTAAGCCGGAAGCATTTTAAGGAGCCCCCATGAAAACGCTGCCCTTTCCAAACGGTGATGAGATGCCCATGCTCGGACTGGGGACCTGGAAATCTCAGCCGGGCGATGTTTATCAAGCCGTCAAAACTGCCATTCAGCTGGGCTATCGACACATTGACTGCGCCCTGATTTACGGTAATGAAGCCGAAATTGGTAAAGCCCTCACCGAATGCTTCCAAGAGGGGCTGGTGACGCGTGAGCACCTGTGGATTACCTCCAAGCTGTGGAACGATGCCCACGCGCCGGAGCATGTGCAGCCCGGAATTGAGCAGACTCTGGCGGACTTGCAGCTTGATTATCTAGACCTGTATTTGATGCACTGGCCGGTGGTCATCAAACAGGGCGAGAGCTTCCCGCTGACGAAAGAAAAGCTGCTCTCGCTAGACGAGTTGCCGATCGCCACTACTTGGAAAGCGATGGAAGCCCTCGTGGACAAAGGCTTGACGCGACACATTGGCGTGTCTAACTTTAGTGAGAAAAAGCTTCAGCAACTGCTAGCCACGGCTCAAACTCCGCCCGCGATGAACCAGGTCGAGCTGCATCCTTATCTACAGCAAAACTCGCTGCTGGAATTTTGTCAGCAGCAGCAAATTCACCTGACCGCGTATTCCCCACTTGGGTCTGCCGATCGCCCCGATTCCTTAAAAGCCGCCGATGAACCCGTCCTCTTGGCCGATCCGAAGATTGGTGAGATTGCCCAAAAGCACGGTATTACCGCCGCTCAAGTATTGCTCGGGTGGGCGATTAATCGGGGGACTGTCGTGATTCCCAAATCGACTAATCCTGATCGCATTGCGCAAAATCTCAAGGCGGCCGACGTGACGCTGACAGAGGCGGATATGACCGCGATCGCCGACCTAGATCGTCATCGCCGCTATGTGGATGGCTCAATTTGGGTGGTCGCAGGTGGCCCTTACACCCTCGAAAATCTTTGGGATGAGAGCGCGTAGGGGATGCTGTTGGCGATCGCTTAAGCCCTCAATTCTGGCCAGCGGGACTGAAACTTTTGAGGTTGCACTTCAAAACACCGGTGAGCGCTCCTCGGTGTTCTCAGCCAAGTGGGCAGCGCATAATGGCACCACCGCCTAAATCAGGTTTGGGTTTCCTGGGTTTGCTCTCGAATGAGCGCACTCCAGTTGTCATCACTCATAGCGGCAGCCAGATCAGCTTGAGGATTGGCAACATCGCTGGCCGGGTCCGCAGTCGGCTGGGTGGCCAGGACGTCGTCGGCCATTGCCCGCTGGAGCTTCAGCTTTTTTGCTTCGTAGGCTTCTTGCTCGGCGACAGACATCACCTGGGTTGCGGCTTCGCGCACGGTACTGGCCCAAGTGCCATCAACATTGCCGGGTGGGGGGCTGGGTAGGGTCGCAATCCACTCATCGCGCAGAACGGTCATCGCATCTCGTTTGGGCACCTTGAAAGTCTGCACCTTGACTAGGGCGCAAACCGTGTCTCCTTTTTGGGCAAGATGGCCACGTAAGGAGAGCGAGACGTTACGAGAGAGGCCAATAAACTGGGTTTGTCGATCGCGATCAAGCACTGCATAAACGCCCGCCACTTTCGCATTTTGAGCTTGGTCACACCAATCCAAGATCGGCATCTCATCGGTTGCTAACACGGGAGCAGCAGTCGTATCGGCAGCATGTTCGTCAGCAGCGCTATACAAAAAGTCGTGGAGACCCTGGTGGGCTTGAGGAATATGCTGATGCTCGATCGCGTCTGATTTTTGGGGATCCACGGCAACTGCTGCAATAACGACAGATCTCTATTATCAGTGGAAAGCGTCTGATCGCCACATCGACGGCGACTGATGCTTTTTAGCGGGCATTACGGTGGGGAAAGGCGCAGCCGCAGGCTTGGCCTCATTGCCCATAGCCACGCACAGGCCAAGAGGGGTGGTCGTCAAAAAACTAGCGGGTACGCTGAGGGAGAAATGAGCCAAAGCACTAGCCCGGCAACTTGGCCAGCTTCGACAGAAGAGGATGAACCATGCCATCTGCACTAAAACTAACCCTGGCCGCCAGTGCGATCGCGGCCAACCTTCTGGGGTGGAGTTGGCCCACCGCCGCTCGACCTTACCCTGATCGCTTAGGCATCTGCTACTTCTATGAGGGGGAGAGCCAAGAAACCCTAGAGCCCTGCGTCATTGGTAGCGGGTACGGGGCCGGAGCCCACTACACCACCTTGCATTGGTCAGATGGTGTCGTCACCCGCATTGACCTGATTAATGCCTGCGAGCCCGATGAGTTTGATGCCCGTGGCTTTTGTGCATACACCGTTGATGACTCTGTGGCCGCCCCCTATGAACGCGACGTTTTCCTAGAAATCACAACGGTTGAGGACCCAGATAATTTATCTTGCTACCGCGTGATCGAGACCGATAACAGCGTCTGTTTCCGCTTTGAGGGATAACTGACAGAGCGCCCCATCAGAGATTTGCTCAAGTCGCGGCGACCCTGGGGGGCTTGAGGAAGATTCTGGTAGGCGATCGCGGCTGATTTTTGAGGATTCAGGGCAGCGGCTGTCATGGCCGCAGGATTTCATCATCGGGCGAAAACAGCTGATTGGCTGATGGGGCATTAAGCGACATTCATTCAGGCCCATAATTCAGACTGATTTTGAGGCGGCGGCAGTTCAAAATCAGGGAGCAGCGATCGCTAGAATGAGGGCAAAGACAGCGGGCACTCGGTCATGAAACTGCATCAGGGGTTATTGATATTAGGCATTGTGGCGATTGGGGTCGGCGCGCTGGTGCTCTGGACCTACAGCGCCGCCTCGGCCCCGTTGCCCGAGGGCTTTCCACCACCGACAGCGGCAGGCGCGATCGAGATTAAGCAGTATCCGGCTTACCGCGCTGCCACCGTGCAGGTTACCGGCGATTTGGCGCAGGCGCCCTCGCGGGGCTTTTCACCGCTGTTTCGCCATATCAGCAGCAACGATATCTCGATGACCGCGCCGGTCGAGACTCGGTATCCCATTGCCACACTAGAGGCTGAAGCGGCGACCGCAGGCGATGCGACCGTTTCGTTTTTATACCGCAGCTTAGAAATCGTGCCCGAAGCAGTGGCCCCAGATGTGCAAATCGAGGACATGCCATCCATGACGGTGGTGAGCGTCGGCGTTCGCGGCGGCTATGGCTATGACGTTTACACTGGCGGTATTGAGCAGCTGCAGACGTGGCTAGCCGCGCATCCTGACTACGTAGTGACCGGGCCGCCACGCCGGTTTTTCTATGATGGCCCCTATGTGCCTGATCCGCTGAAGCGAAGTGACATTCAGATTCCCGTTCAGCGCCAGTGACTGGCAGCTTGGCCTAAAGGGCTGAAGATGAGGGAAGAAGCAGATGTATCCGCACAATTTACCGCGATCGCCGGCATCAAACAATTTTTTCCTGGCCGCTTAGAATAGGAAGGCTTTGCCAAGACATTGACTCACTGACCGATTCACCGTTTGAGCAACGGCATTCTGCCGCCGCTTTTTGTCAACCTCACGATGATGTCAGTTCGGCATCAGACGCCGCCGCTGTTCATCCCTATTTCAGCTCAGAATTTGGTGAGCGAAATCTGCTTTGCCCACCCATTTGCCCCCTCCCCGAGAGAGAATTCTTACGCGGCCTTGTTGATCACAATTGCTTGAGGATAGCCCCCCACAATGTCTAAGCCCGCCATCTTAACCGTTGATGATGATGCTGAAGTGCTGCAGGCGATCGCCCGTGATCTGAGACAGCAATACGGCGATCGCTATCGCATTGTCCGCGCCAATTCCGGCCAGGACGCCCTCGAAGCAGTGCAGCAGTTGAAGCTGCGCAACGACACGGTAGCCCTGTTTTTGGCCGACCAACGGATGCCTCAAATGAGCGGCGTCGAGTTTTTAGAACAGGCCACAGCAGTGTTTCCGGAAGCCAAGCGGGCGCTGCTCACCGCCTACGCTGATACCGATGCCGCCATTCGCGCCATTAACGCCGCCCATTTGGATTACTACCTGCTGAAGCCCTGGGATCCCCCCGTCGAAAAGCTCTATCCCGTGCTCGACGACCTGCTGAATGACTGGTTAGCCCATTTCCATCCCGAGTTTCAGGGCATTCGGGTGATTGGCGATCGCTGGTCGGCCAACTCCCATCGCATTAAAGACTTCCTGGCTCGCAACCAAATTCCCTACCGCTGGCTCGATGTTGAACGCGATGCCGATGCCCAAAAGCTGCTGACCTATGCCGAGGCGAAGACGCCCTGTCTGCCGCTGGTGCTATTTGCCGACGGCGAGGCGCAGCCCAACCCTGACAACTTGCAAATTGCCGAGAAAATTGGTCTCCAAACCCAAGCCGCCAATCCGTTTTACGATTTAGTCATCGTCGGGGGTGGACCAGGGGGGTTGGCCGCCGCCGTCTATGGCGCATCCGAAGGGTTACGCACCGTTATGATTGAGCGCGAAGCCCCCGGTGGGCAGGCGGGCACCAGCTCCCGGATTGAGAACTATTTGGGCTTTCCGGTCGGGCTGAGCGGCAGCGATCTGGCGCGGCGGGCGGTGACCCAGGCCAAACGCTTTGGCGTCGAAATCCTAACGCCGCAGGAAGCCACTGGCATTCGCCTCAAAGATGATTATCGAGTCGTGACCTTAGCCGACGGCAGTGAGCTCGCCAGTCATGCCGTCATTTTGGCCATGGGGGTCTCTTGGCGACGGCTCAACGTGCCCGGCACCGAGCGCTTGACCGGTGCCGGGGTGTATTACGGGGCAGCTCAAACTGAGGCGATCGCCTGTCAAGGCGAAGAGGTGTTTGTCGTGGGCGGTGCCAACTCCGCCGGGCAGGCCGCCATGTATTTCTCGCGCTTTGCGAGCAAAGTCGTCATGCTGGTACGAGGCGAATCGCTCACCAAGAGCATGTCGCAATATCTGATTGAGCAAATTGACGCCACCGACAATATCGAAGTCTGGACTCATTCCAGCGTGATCGAGGCCAAAGGGGACAGCAATTTAGAAGCGCTGACCATTCAAAACTCGCAAACCGGCGAGGCCCAGATTCTGCCGGCCAAGTCGCTGTTTATCTTTATCGGGGCCCGCCCCTACACTGATTGGCTGGGCGAAGCTATCACCCGAGACGAGCGCGGCTTCATTCTTACCGGGCCCGATCAGACCCTCAGCCACCAGACCGCCGCACCGTGGCAGCTAGAGCGCGCGCCCTATCTGTTAGAAACAGCCGTACCAGGCGTCTTTGCCGTCGGCGATGTACGTCATGGCTCGGTCAAACGCGTGGCCTCTGGTGTGGGGGAAGGCAGCATTTGTGTGCAGTTTGTTCACCAATATTTGAGTAATCTCTGAGTTCAGAAGCCGGGGTTGGGAGTTCGGAGTTCAGAATTAGGAGTGCGGCATTAGTGGCGGCGTAGCGGCACTAATGCCACAATAAAACCCTCCCCAATGCACCGTAAAAGCCATTGAGGAAGGCATTTTAGACATTAAATCAGGCTAGCACCCTGATCAGCAGCGACTAGCCTTGGGCGCGATCGCGTCATTCAGCGGGGCGATAGGATTCGGGCTTAGGAATGCTTGCCGAGGACCTGATCTTTCAACGCGGTGAAGTTTTCCGTCAGCTCTTGCCGGTTCGCATCTTTGAGTAAAAAGCGATAGACAAACCAACCGCTATAACCTAAACCCACCAGTTCAAAGGTCGGTGCCAGCAAAGGCACCTCGTTGACGGCATGCAAAATGGCTAGCAGCAGCTTGACCGAAACGAACGCCGCCAAAATCAAGCCCACTGTGATCAGCGGACGCTGGTATTCCTTAAAGAAGTCCGTCACGTAGTCTGGCAGATTGGCCAGAATCCCGGAAACTTTGTCCAGAACCTGCTGCACCTGAGGGTTGGTGCCAGTTTCTTCAAGGGGTTCGGTATGCAGCGATGGATTTTCGACTTCGGGAACTTCGGGGATTGTCGTCTCAGAATTAATGTCTGTGCTCATATTTGTACGGTAGCTCACTACCCGGAATGACGTCTCTAAGAATAGATATTCCCTTGCAGTTAGACCAAAAACGGTAACGTTTCTGTACAGACTCACGAGGGGCTTGGCGATTACCGCAAAGCGATAGCAGATTTATAGTCTGAAACCGTTCAAATTTCAAACCCTATTGTGAGGAAATGTATGGAAAGGTGAATTAAACGCCACTTCATTGAGCGCGGCCAAAAGTTTCGTAAACGGGCTGGATCGGCCCTCTGAGAGCCTGTTTCAGGCGACTTTTTACCTCTATACCGGCCCGCTTTTGCGGCCCCGGCGGCGGCGCGGCCCCAAGGCACCCCACAGCAAAATTCCATTAGGATGGGATTCAAATCCATTTTGCGAGGAGAGTCAGGACTCATCGAGACGATTTACGGCGACCTACGAGGACTCAAGCCCAACCAGCTGAAGCAACTCCAGCGACTGTATCATCAGCGCTTACCGGGCGATCGCTTCACTACGCCAGAGTTTGCGCAACGGTTGGCGGCCATTAGCACGGACTTAGGCCAGCCGCTCTGCCTCTATTTAAACCGCCGCGGGCAGGTAATTCGCGTTGGGGTGGGCTCACCTCGCCAGACCCAGATTCCCCCCATCGAGCTGCCCCGGTATGGTGCCGAACGACTCAGCGGCATTCGCTGCATTGCCACTCAGCTCAAGCAAACGCCGCCCAGTACCAGCGACCTGACCGCGATGGCCATGCAGCGGCTTGATGCGCTGGTGTTAGTCACCCTATCGGGGGAAGGCTTTGAGCGGCGCGGTGGTGGCGCCACGGGCTACATTCGCCAGCTGTATCTGGCCCATTTGATCCCCCATCCCGAAGCGCGCTGGACGGTCTCAGACGCGCTCAGTCTGGAAACCGTCGCCCAGCAAGATTTTGTCGAACGCACCGAAGCGCTCGAAGCCGAGTTTCGCCGGGTGTTTGTGGCCCAGCAGGTCGATACCGACCATGATCGCGTCATCGTGGTCGGTTTGGTCACTGGCAAACTGTCGAAGTCGCAGTTTCGCTACAGCCTGATGGAAGTCGAGCGCCTGGTAGAAACGGCGGGGGGTGAAGTATTAGAAACGCTTTCTCAGCGCCGCGATCGCCCCCATCCGCAAACGGTGCTCGGGGCCGGTAAGGTACAGGAAATCGCCCTTGAAGCGCAGACCCTGGGCGCGACCCTGGTGGTGTTTGATCGCGATCTATCACCGGCTCAAGTGCGCAACCTAGAGCTGCAGATGGGCGTGCGGGTCGTCGATCGCACCGAAGTCATTCTCGATATTTTTGCGCAGCGAGCCCGCAGCGGCGCGGGCAAACTGCAGGTCGAGCTGGCCCAGTTGGAATATCAGCTACCGCGTCTGACCGGTCGGGGCCAGGCCATGTCTCGCTTAGGCGGCGGCATTGGCACCCGCGGCCCCGGTGAGACGAAATTAGAAACTGAGCGGCGGGCCATTCAGCGCCGCATTTCACGCCTGCAGCGAGAGGTCAACCAGTTGCAGGCCCACCGCGATCGCCTGCGACAGCGCCGCCAGCGCACCGACATTCCATCCATTGCCGTGGTGGGCTATACAAACGCGGGCAAATCGACGCTGCTCAATGCCCTGACCAATTCCGAAATCTATGCGGCTGACCAGCTATTTGCCACCCTCGATCCCACTACTCGACGACTCAGCATTCTCGATAGCGCCACGCAGGTGCAAACCCAAATGGTGCTCACCGACACGGTCGGCTTTATCCGCGATCTGCCCGAGTCGCTGGTCGATGCCTTTCGCGCCACGTTAGAAGAGGTCACCGAGGCGGATGCGTTGCTGCATGTCGTCGATCTATCCCATCCGGCTTGGCTAGATCAGATTCGGTCAGTCATGACCATTTTGGGTGAGATGCCGATTACGCCAGGCCCCATTTTGCTGGCGTTTAATAAGCTGGATCAGGCCGATAGCACAGCGCTCGCGCTGGCGAAAGAGGAATTTCCTCAGGCGGTGTTCGTATCAGCGCAAGATCGCATCGGGCTCGAAACGCTCAGAGCAAAGCTGATCGAGCTGTCGAGCTACGCCCTTTGTCAATAAGTTTTGCTGTTCAGCCATAAACTCCGGGCCGGCCACCCGACTCTCGGAAATGTATGGGGTAACCTGGGTTAGGGTTATGACGTAGCTAGACGTTTTGAGCGGTTATTTGCATGGATTTGCTTCGGGTAGGCGATCGCATCCTTCAGTCAAACGACCTTGTTCCGCTGCTGAGCAAGACCAATCTGCTGTCACGGGTGATTCAAGAAATCATCATTGATGACGCGATCGGCGATATTGAACTGACCGCTGAAGAAATTCAGGCCGCCGAAGTTGCCTTTTGCCAGCGCAATAAAATTACCAGTGCCGAAGAGGCCAACGCCTGGGCGCAGCAACAATATGGCACGCCCGACCTGATTCGGACGACCGCCATTCGTGAGCAAAAGCTGGCCAAATTCAAAACGCAGGCCTTTGCCAAGGAAGTGGATTCCTATTTTCTGCAGCGCAAAGGACGGTTAGACAAGGTGCTGTACTCGCTCATTCGCACCAGTCAGCTAGGGCTCGCCCAAGAACTCTATTTTCGCGTCCACGATGATGGACAATCCTTTACCGAGCTGGCTAAGGAATATTCCGAAGGGCAAGAAGCCAAAACCGGTGGGCTCATTGGGCCGGTTGAACTCAGCGTGCCCCATCCCGCCTTGGGGGGGCTGCTCTCGGTCAGCAAACCCGGTCAAATTTGGCCCCCCAAACGCATTGGTGAATGGTACGTGGTGGTGCGCCTAGAGAAGTTTTTTCCGGCTCAGATGGACGAGCCAACCAAACAGCGGCTGCTTGATGAAATGTTTCAAACGTGGATGCGCGAGCAACTGCAAAACTCGCCCGTCAGCGTCCCCGGTAGCGACACCCTGGCCGTAGCGGCTCAACCCGTGCCGCCCCCGGCAGCGGCCGCCATCCCGATGAATCAAGCCGCGATCGCGAAAGATACCGTCTCTAAGCCCAAAACACTGACGACGACAACCCCTCCCACTCCAGAGTCGTCCCCGACGGCAGCCAGCCAGCCACCGGCCTCAGACCCGACATCGGACAAGTCTGATCCCTGGTCTTAGGGATTTGGCAATGCCAAATCCTTGCCAAATCCCTTCGCCAGATATCCCTTAGCAGCGGCATGGACTGATGACGTAGCGCTGGCTATTTGCTAAGGCCATCGAGGAGCACTCTGAATCCTGTGCACATCCGCAAAGTGGCTCCGCAGTCTTGTCTGAACTGAACTAGCGACTGCGATATTGGCCGCTTAAGGCTTGTTCATCGCGTTGAACCAGACTCTCGACTGCACCTCAGGCAACGGAGATCAGACAAGACAAAAATCGGTTCCCTGAGAGAAATCTCAAGGAACCGTCATGACCGTCAGTATTTGATTTATCCAGTCGGCACAGAGGGCAAACGCCAGTTTAAGACTCTGCTTCTAACGAGGTTGGGAGTCCCCAACCCCAGAGATTGGCGGCTCTTTTAAGGCCAGCTCTAAGCTTCGTTCCAACTGATCACAAAGGTCAACGGTGGCGCCTCAGCGTCGCCCAAGCGAATTTCTAACGGATACGCTACACCCGCTGCGGGCGTGGGCAGCACCAAGGTAACCTCACCCGCCTGAGTTTGAGTCTGCGTCTGGCCAAGGCTCGGCAAACTCAGTTGACCAGCTTGGGGCACTGTGACCACCAGACTGATTTGCTGGGGCGCATCGGTCTGTAGCTGCGCTGACAGCGTCACCGGGCCTGCAGTGGTGAGCCACTCCCGCTGGCCGGAGGGAGCCTCAGGCGTCAGCGTTAGCGTCAGGGTATTGAGGATATCCTTCGCCGCGAGCATGGTCAAAGTGACTTGCTGCTGCGGGTTAGCCCCTGCGTAACCATCAGGGAAAGCGGCTTTCAAAGCTTCTGGATCGCGCGTAGCAGTACTACGCACGGTGGCATCCGCCAAGACCAGCCCAGCAATTTGATTCATGGCTTGGGGTTGGTCAGGAAACAGATGCTCGACCGCTTTAACAAGCTGAATGCCGGGCTGTAGGGACTCCGCGACGAGTTCTTGGCAGCGGTTGAGCAGGCCCACCAAGATATCTTCGGGCAGATCCGTCGGTAGCTGCAGCGATCGCAACTGCCGCATCCAGGGTAAGGGGCTGAGGGCAGTCAGTTCGGCGGGATATTCCTGCAGTTGTGATTCCCAAGGAAACAGGGGGGGATTTTGACTGATTTCGATCTCGAGCCGGCGTTTTAGCACCGTTTGAAAATGGTCTTGCACAGCAGGTAACTCTCCAAGTTCAGAAATGGGGGGCATTTCGATGGACATGTCGTTGATGAAGGTTGAGGATACGGTCTCGTCGGCCGCCAGGTTGGAAACACCTTCGGCCTCGGGACGAGGGGGATGCATAGTTTCGGGAGAGAGTTCTACTTGCGAGGATATTCCGTCTAAATCGTCAACCTTCCCTGATGGCGAGGAATCTGTCCGACTAAAGTGCTCAAGGAGCCCAAGTAGAAAACTCCGAATCATATCTGGGTCACTTTTCATCGCACGTAGGCCCCCTTCCGGACAATTCAAATCAAGAACACAAAGAATACAAATCTCAGGAACACGCCGCCCTCAGATAGCCGCTACAGATTACGAATTTCCCAAGCTTGCTCCAGCAGCTTGGTCCACTGCTTTTGCAGCTGAGTTGAGCTGATCCCCAACAGCTTCGCAATTTCGGTGTCATCATTGCCATCTTTTTTTAGATGCAACAGCTTCGTCTGAGTTTCGTTGATGGCTTGGTGCAGCTGATCCCACTGCTGGGGTGCCAAGCCCAGATTACGTTCCAAATCGGCTTCCAGCCACTCATGCACAATGTCCCAGTGATGAGAGAGGGCAAATCGCACCAAGTGATATTTAAACCGCTGCTGCAAATAGTCTCTCTGACGGGGGGTAAGTTTGAGCAGAGCTTCAATTTCTACCGTAGGCAGATCCAATAGACGGAGGGTGAAATAGTCAGCACAGTCTTCCTGATTGCGCTCTTTCAAATAGCTCAGCAAAGCTTCAATGACCCGATTGCGCAGCACCTCTTCTGGCAAGCTGTCTTGCTGGGCGACCAATTCTTCCCGCAGCCGGCGAATGGGCACCGAATCTCTGATGTCCTCAGCATCGCTGCTGCCACCATCGGCCGCCTGCTCAATGTCAACGGTTGCTTCTGGCGGCTGCTGTTTGGCAAAGGTCTGTGCCCGCAAGATCACTAACTGCTGACTGCGGCGACCCGGCAGAGGAATTCGGCGCTTGCCGTATCGCTCGGTGAACGCCATATACTCCGCTAGCTCTAGCAGCGTGCGAGGTTGATAATCAGTCGAGGTTTCCGTTTCCCGCCGAAAGGCGTTGAGCGCCTCCAGGTAAAAATTCTGCAAAAAGTCTTCAATCAGGGTGAGGCGCGCCTGATAGCTGGCTTGGGCATGGGGCAGTGAAATGTATCGGTATACGATCGCACTGAGGGTGCTGTGTAGTTCTACGCGTCCCTTAATCGAGCCCAATCGGTAGTACTTAAGACATTGATTGAGGCGATGCATACCCAGGTTTTGCGCCCAAGTTTCCACCTCGCCAGAATCTTGAATGCGCTGACTCTGGGTACAGATCCGCTGTACCTCTTCACTTAATCGCTCTGCCGTGGCTCGGCTGCTTTTATCAGAAGCCCGAGTGGCTTGCTTAAGCTCTTGGTAAAGTTTGTCTGAAAGTGCTTCCACGCGTCGGAAGATCAACCCCGATGCAGATGATCCTTCAAACACTAACACAGGAAACTTTATCGAGGGTAATATCTTTAACCGCTGTGCGGAGATCCTCATATTGCACGCCATGACTGTCGCGATCGCGCCGGGCTTTCCCAATAGCCGTTGGCCACCGCGCCTTCAGTTCCCTGCCGCCGATGCTTGGTTCCGCGAGTCCTTACTATCTTTTCAACCATGGCCTTAACCCTTAACGAGATCGTGCCTTGGGGACGCTCCTATGAAGAATATCAGCAGATGTTTGCGCTCACCGACATCGAACTCGGGCAGCGGATTTTAGGCTGCGCCGATGGCCCCGCCGCTTTTAATGCCGGGTTGACGCAGCGCGGGGGGCAAGTGATTTCAGTCGATCCGCTTTATGCCTTTACCGAGCTGCAAATTCGCGATCGCATTGCCGCCACCTACGATACGATTTTGCTGCAGCTGCAGCATTCTCAGGCCGATTATGTGTGGGAGGCGATCGCCTCGGTCGCAGACCTGGGCCGGGTACGCATGGCGGCCATGACGCAGTTTTTAGCCGACTATGAGGCGGGCAAACAGGCGGGCCGCTACCGCCCCGGCAGTCTGCCCGCCTTGCCGTTTGAGAATGATTACTTTGACCTAGCGCTGGTCTCGCATTTTTTGTGGCTTTACAGCGATCACCTCTCTTGCGAGTTTCATCAACAATCGCTGCGGGAGCTGCTGCGCGTTGCTCGTGAAGTGAGACTTTTCCCCCTGCTCACCCTCGACTGTCAGCTTTCACCGCACCTATCCGCCGTCACCGCACAGCTGCTCAGGGACGGGTTCACGGTTTCTCGACAGCGCGTTGACTACGAGTTTCAACGTGGGGGCAACGAAATGTTGGTCGTTCGGGCGGCTTAGCGGCCTCCAGCGGCAAACCGCCCGGCCCCCAACTATCTCCAAGGGGAAATAAGGGTTACGCTGAAATGCAGCGTTTGCAGACTTGGTCAACCCCTATGGATTCCAACATCGCCCCCCAGTTGCCGCTCACCCTCCGCCGGGTGACGCTCTTTGTGATCACCTTGGTGGTGGGCATCGTCATGGGGAGCAGCCTCATTGCCAGCTGGAATGAACCGCAAGTCGCGAGTCGACTAGAACTCTACCAAACTGATTTGCTGCTGCGCACCACCGCTTGGGATGGTGGGAACCTCTCGGACGAGCAGGCGATGCTGGTGCGACAAAATTTGCTGGGCGACCAGCCCCTGCAGGATGCGCAAAAAACCTATGATTCGGTGCGCACCACGGCCCTCAAAACGATTGCAGACAACACCGCTGAAACCGCTACGGTCGCGCCCTCACCCCGATTGCAAGCCGCCCTCACCGAGCAAGCCGAACTCCTCGATCTGCTCGATTTGCGATTGGGCATTCTCAATGCCGAACAGGGAGATATCGCTGCGGCCCAAGCCAACTGGGAGGCCGTCAAGGCCCGTCAGGCCAGAGGCGATGACCTGTGGCGCACCGCCGACACGCTGAACTTGCTGTGGCAAGGTGACGCCGTGCCCGCTGACAGTGCCGCGCTGCTGCAATCGACGCTGCAGGGCTGGTTTCGCGATCGCGCTCTAACCGAACTGTACAATCGCACCGCCGCCGCCGAAGCCCTAGCCCAGCTGGAGCAAACGGAAACCACCACCGCGCAGAGTCTCGTCGTCACCTTGGCGGCGGTGGGGGTCGTGCCTGTAATCGGCACAGTGCTCGGAATTGGGGTGCTGATTTTCGCCGGCATTCAACGCTTACTCAAGGGCGCCGACTCGCTGCTAGCTCAAAATCGCGATCAAGGCTGGGAAACCCCGTGGTCGGTCGAAACCGTATGGCTGGTCGTGGTCGGCGGCTTTTTATTTATGGGCCAGCTGATCGTGCCGCTCCTGATCATGCCCCTGAGAAGTCCCCTAGCGGCCTTTGGTATTCGCGGTCAGGCGTTGTTTGCCCTCGCCTATTACCTGATGATGTCGGCGGGGGCGATCGCAGTACTGTTTTTCGCCATTCGCAGCTATCGACCCCTACCTAAGGACTGGTTTCGCATCAATCTCAAAGGCGGTTGGCTGCTGTGGGGACTGGGTGGCTACCTGGCGGCGCTGCCGCTGATGCTGACCGTTTCTCTGCTCAACCAGCAGATCTGGCAGGGGCAAGGCGGCAGCAATCCGCTGCTGCAGACCGTTTTAGAAGCGCAAGACCCGTGGGCGCTGGCGATCTTTTTTGCCACCGCGTCTCTCGCTGCGCCGCTGTTTGAAGAGTTCTTGTTTCGTGGCTTTTTGCTACCGTCGCTGACGCGCTATCTGCCCGTATGGGGGGCCATTCTCGTCAGCAGTCTGGTATTTGCGATCGCCCACCTAAGTCTCTCGGAGATGCTGCCGCTCACTGTACTCGGCATGGTTTTGGGGATTGTCTACACGCGATCGCGCAATCTGCTGGCCCCGATGCTGCTGCATAGCGCCTGGAATAGCATCACGATGCTGGGGCTATTTTTGCTGGGCAGTAGCGCCAACTAAGCTAAAACCTACCGAACTTCTCAAAAGTGTGAAGTTCACTGAAACATTGAGGCTTTCTCCAGAGAGCAACAATATTTATGTCTATGTACATCTCAGATTTAAAGTACTTTGTTTTCTGCGGTGCCGTATTAATTCTGCAGAGCTGCACTAGTTCTTACGAAAATACTTCCTCTACGGAAGCTCTGTTGACTGCTCCTGCCATAGAAAATGAACAGGCTGCTGTCTCTGAGCAGATCTATCAACAGGCAACTCAAGAGAGCTTTTCCCCGGATGTCTCTGAGGTTTCTTTACTTAGTGTAAGACTGCTCAACTATTTAGCTCAGCAGAACGACAGAACCCGTCTATGCGAGGGAGAAACTTATGAACTCTTGCTGTTGCAATACTTTCCCAAACTGTATAAGCTCACCTCTCAAAAATATCTTGTAGAGCAAATTTGCGGTTCAGGAACATACAACACCTCGTATACAGCGTTTCTCACTCTGGCGAGGTACAGTAACAGCAATTTGTGAACCAGTGT
>ERZ1740060.248-NODE-248-length-40382-cov-23.380415_pt1 | contig 40382 bp, 38 predicted proteins | sample MGYA00581743_ERZ1740060 | MGnify/ENA primary metagenome ERZ1740060 (study PRJEB43018, sample SAMN04849235) | marine metagenome | isolation source: floating plastic debris | place: Pacific Ocean | collected 2008-08-27 | study: EMG produced TPA metagenomics...
CTGTTATGGAAACCGAGCACACGCTGGCATTTCGTGATCTTTATCCGCAGGCGCCTGAGCATATCCTCGTGATCCCCAAGGGCGCTTATGTCTGTTACGATCACTTCGCGCTAGAAGCCTCAGAGGCTGAGATTGTCGATTATACCCGTACCATCGGGGCGATCTGTCAGCAGATGGGGGTTCAGCCGGCCGCGGGCGGCGCGGGGTATCGCTTGCTTTCGAATGCGGGCGAAGATGCTATTCAGGAAGTGCCGCATCTGCATGTCCATATCGTGGCGGGCCGTAATCTGGGTCGGATGTTGCAGCCCGCAAAATAGCGGCGGCGCCCTGCAATTGTCATATTCGGCGGTTAAGCAAATCAAGAACTGAATGGGACATTCATTTTGATTTGGGCAGATTACATGATCGTGGGCGCTCTGCTGCTCTGGCCATTGGCCGAAGCAAGAGAGCGGTGGTTTGGTCCGGATGAAGGCTGGTTCATCAAAGACAACTGGACCAGAAACCTTGTTGCCTTTGTACTGATTGGCCTTGTCGCCATCGGCATGTACTTTCAGGATGTGTCAGATCTGAACGGCGAGGGTCCCCAAATCCTCTCTCGGTTTGTCACCGCTTTTGTCCGTGTTTTCTGAATGCCCGCTATGACCCTTCAGGCGCACCCCGTGCTTTCGCTTTTTCCAAATATCCCCGCCGGAGGCGTCACACGTTTGACGTCAGCGCAAGGAAGACATCCTCTAGATCAGGGTCTTCGGTCTTCACATCCTTGATCGTGATCCCAGCGGTGCGGGCCGTGGCCAGGATCGCCTCTGCGCTTGTTGTCGCGCGGTCATACGTGAACGCCAGCGCACCATTCGGGCGGCGCGTCATGTCCACCCCCGATGGCAGCGCAATCTGTGTCGGAGCCTCACTGTCCGGTTCAATGACCATCGTCTTTGCGTTCAATTGACCCAATAGATTAAGCGTACTGTCCTGCGCAATTTTCTGGCCGTGATTGATGATCGCGATCTCGTCGCACATCTCCTCGGCTTCTTCCAGATAATGCGTCGTCAGGATGATCGTCATTCCCGCCTTGTTCATCTTGCGCACATTGGCCCACAGCATATTGCGCAGCTCGATATCGACACCTGCCGTCGGCTCATCCAGCACCAGAATATGCGGCATGTGCACCATCGCTTTGCCCAACAGCAATCGCCGCCGCATGCCCCCCGAAAGGGACCGTGCATACGCATCGGCCTTGTCGGTCAGGCCAATGGTTTCCAGGATTTCGTCCGTGCGACGCTGCTCCTTTGGCACACCGTAAAGCCCGGCTTGAACCTCCAGTGCCCCGCGCGGTGAAAAGAACGGGTCCAGATGCAGCTCCTGCGGCATCACCCCAATCGAGGCGCGCGATTGCCGTGGGTTCACATCCTGATCGAAGCCCCAGATTTTCACCTGTCCCGCTGATTTAACCACCAAACCTGCAAGGATATTAATCAGCGTCGATTTCCCGGCACCATTTGGCCCCAGCAACCCGAAGATTGACCCTTTTGGAATGCGCAGATCGACACCTTTCAGCGCGACTTTCGCCTCTTGCCCCTTCTGCGCGGCATAGGTCTTTTCCAGACCTGTGATTTCAATGGCTGCATCACTCATGCGCGTGGTTCTCTCGTCTTGCCGGGAAGGGGGCTTTGCCGTATCTGAATGCGCAACCTAGAAGCCCGTCCAGCCAACGACAACCCGTGGAGCCAGAGAATGCCGACATCCCCGCGCGAAGTTCAGATCACCGACCAGTGGCGCGTGTCCTGCGACGGTGGTGAAGGCGCGCTGGGCCACCCCCGCGTGTGGCTTTCCGTGGACCGGGACGAGGGCTATGTGATCTGCCCTTATTGCGACAAGCTGATCGTCCACGAGGACTTCAAGGATGCCGTTTTCAAGAAATTCGGCCTGACAGACTAGCCTTGCCCCGCCCCCTTCGCTAGGTCTTGGGACAACCAAACAGGGGGCGCATTCCATGACTTTCGGCAAAGGCTGTCATCTTCATCTGATCGACGGATCGGCCTTCATTTTCCGCGCCTATCACGCGCTGCCGCCTCTGACGCGCAAGTCAGACGGCCTGCCGATTGGTGCGGTCAGCGGCTTTTGCAACATGCTCCAACGCTATGTCGAAGGGAACTCTGGCCCCGACGCGCCGACCCATGTCGCGGTGATCTTCGACAAGGGCAGCCACACGTTCCGCAACGACCTGTATGACCAATATAAGGCCAATCGCGACGCGATGCCCGAAGACCTGCGCCCGCAAATCCCGCTGACCCGCACCGCGACCGAAGCCTTCAACATTGCCTGCAAGGAGATGGAAGGGTTCGAGGCTGACGACATCATCGCCACCCTCGCCGTTCAGGCCCGCGAAGCCGGGGGCCGCTGCACCATCATCAGTTCCGACAAAGACCTGATGCAGCTTGTCGGCGGCGGCGTCGAAATGCTGGACGCAATGAAAAACAAGCGCATTGATACCGAGGGCGTCGAGGAAAAGTTCGGCGTCGGTCCCGACCGTGTGGTCGATGTGCAGGCCCTTGCGGGCGACAGCGTTGATAACGTCCCCGGTGCGCCGGGCATCGGCATCAAGACCGCCGCCTTGCTCATCAATGAGTTCGGCGATCTGGAAACCCTTCTTGAGCGTGCCGAGGAAATCAAACAACCCAAGCGCCGCCAGACGTTGATCGACCACGCCGACCAGATCCGCCTGTCGAAACAGCTTGTCACGCTCGACGACAAGATGGAGCTGCCCTTCACGCTAGACGACCTCGAAGTCCGCGACCCGGAGCCGGAAACCCTCCTCGGGTTCCTCGCCGAGATGGAGTTCCGCACCCTCACCAAACGCATCTCCGACGCGCTGGATGTCGAACCGCCCGTCATCGCTGATACCGATCCCGCAGGTGCCAATCCCGGTGACGCGCCCGGTCCTGCGGATGTGCCGTTTGACGCCAGCAAATACGAATGCGTCCGCGATGAAGCCGCGCTTCAGGCTTGGCTCGACCGCATCTATGAGCGCGGCTATGTCGCCGTCGACACCGAAACCACCAGCCTCAACGAAATGCGCGCTGATCTGGTTGGCGTCTCGCTTTGTGTTGAGGCCGGAGAAGCCTGCTACATCCCGCTCCAGCACAAAGATGGCGATGCCGATGATCTCTTCGGCTCCGATGCGCTGGCCAAAGATCAGATGCCGATGGCCGAGGCGCTCAAATTGCTCAAGCCGATGCTGGAGGACGAAAGCGTCCTGAAAGTCGGCCAGAACATGAAATACGACGCCAAGATTTTCGCCAACGAAGGCATCACCGTCGCTCCGATCGACGACACGATGCTCATGTCTTACGCGTTGAATGCGGGTCTGCATAACCATTCGATGGATGGCCTGTCTGAACGCTATCTCAGCCACACCCCCATCCCGATCAAACCCCTTCTGGGCACCGGCAAATCTGCGATCACCTTTGACAAAGTGAAGATCGACGAGGCCGTTCCCTATGCCGCCGAAGACGCCGATATCACCCTACGCCTCTGGCAGAGCTTCAAGCCGCAGCTGCACCAAAAGCAGGTCACGGTCGTCTACGAGACGCTCGAACGCCCCATGGTCCCCGTGCTGGCGCAGATGGAGCGCACCGGCATCAAGGTCGACCGCGACACGCTCAGCCGCATGTCCAACGCTTTCGCGCAGAAGATGGCGGGGCTGGAGGCCGAAATTCACGAACTTGCAGGCCAATCCTTCAACGTTGGCTCGCCCGCGCAGCTTGGCGAAATCCTCTTTGATAAGATGGGATTGGAAGGTGGCAAGAAAGGCAAGACCGGCAAATATTCCACCGGCGCCGATATCCTCGAAGACCTCGCGACCGAGCATGAACTGCCCGCCCGCGTCCTCGATTGGCGGCAAATGTCGAAGCTGAAATCGACCTATACGGACGCTCTGCAAGACCATATCAACGCCGACACGGGCCGCGTGCACACGTCCTACTCCATCGCGGGCGCGAACACGGGCCGTCTCGCCTCAACCGATCCGAACCTGCAAAACATCCCGATCCGAACCGAAGAAGGCCGCCGCATCCGCGAGGCTTTTGTTGCCGACGAAGGCAAGACGCTGGTGGCGCTGGACTACTCCCAGATCGAGCTGCGCATCCTCGCCCATATCGCCGACATTCCTGCTCTGAAACAGGCGTTCTCCGATGGCATCGACATCCACGCCATGACCGCGTCCGAGATGTTCGACGTCCCGCTCGATGAAATGACGCCCGAGGTCCGCCGCCAAGCCAAGGCCATCAATTTCGGCGTTATCTACGGCATCTCTGGCTTCGGCCTTGCCCGCAACCTGCGCATCCCTAGGGCCGAGGCGCAGGCCTTCATCGACACCTATTTCGAACGCTTCCCCGGCATCCGCGCCTATATGGACGACACGACGAAATTCGCCAAAGAGCACGGCTATGTTCAAACACTTTTCGGGCGCAAAATCCACACGCCCGAGATCAACGCCAAAGGCCCCACCGCCGGTTTCGCCAAACGCGCCGCCATCAACGCGCCTATTCAGGGGACGGCGGCAGACGTCATCCGCCGCGCCATGATCCGCATGCCCGCCGCGATTGAGGCGCTGCCCGCCAAGATGCTGCTACAGGTCCATGATGAGCTGGTCTTCGAGGTCGAAGACAGCGCCATCGACGACCTGATCAGCACCGCCCGAGAGGTGATGGAAGGCGCCTCCATGCCCGTTGTGAAGCTGGACGTGCCGCTGATCGTGGATGCAGGGCAGGGGGCCAACTGGGCCGAGGCGCATTAAAGTGAAGTCTGAGATCATTGTTCGAGGAGCTTTTGTAACATACTTGCTTGTAAGCGTGCTTTTTCCGACTGCTTTCGCACTTGCCAACGGCCATCCAGGCGATCTGATCCAAGTACCAACACTGATTTTTTTTATGTTGATCGCTGGAGTTTGGATTTTGCTGCCAACACTTATTCTTCTCGTTTTAACTTCTTATTTGTTTGCACGGATGGGTTGGGTTCTCCGCGCTTGGACTGTTCCACCATTCTTTGCCGGTTCCGCAGTGATTTTGATGATCTTGCTTGGTGCTGTGCGAATGTCAGAAGCAAGCTATTTAATCGCGGCAGGCTTTGTTGGGTTCATTACGGGAATTATCTTTTGGCTTGCTGCTTTTGGCCGCACGAAGCGCGTTCAGTTTGGTCAATAACCTATGCTCATCGCCTTCAACAAACCCATGAACGTGCTCTCCCAATTCACCGATGAGGGCAAATGGCAGGGCCTCAAGCACTGGATCAACGTCCCCAATGTCTACGCCGCCGGACGGCTCGACCGTGACAGTGAGGGCCTGCTGCTCCTGACCGATGACGGTGCACTGCAGGCGAAAATCTCATCCCCGAAGTTCAAAACCCAGAAAACCTACCTCGCCCAAGTCGAAGGCACCCCCACCGAAGACGCCCTCGAACAGCTCCGCCGCGGCGTGACGCTGAAAGACGGCAAAACCCGTCCCGCAAAGGCCATCGAAACCGCCGACCCAAACCTCTGGCCGCGCAACCCGCCCGTCCGCGTCCGCAAGACCGTGCCGGACACATGGCTCCGCCTGACCATCTCCGAAGGCAAGAACCGGCAGGTCCGCCGGATGACCGCCGCCGTCGGCCTGCCGTGCTTGCGTCTTGTTCGCTGGCAGATCGGGCCATGGTCGCTTGAGGGTCTGGCTCCGGGCGAGTGGCGCGAGGTTTCCGTAAGTTAACCCTTAAGACAGCTCTTCCGACGGAATGATCGGGAAAAAGGCGCCACCCGACCGCACGCCGAACCACTCAACGCCGTCATGCTCGGCATGCTCGCCTTCCTCCACCAGCCGGTAAAAGCTCTTGCGGTCAATCAACGCCTCTAGATTGGCGCGAATGCGTATATAGGGCGACGGCTCACCTGTCGTGGCATCCCGTTCAACCCGGATCGGGTTCTCGGGCCCTGCGGTGACTTCGTCCTCCACATTTGTGCGAAAGACCAAAGCGTCATCCGCCCGATCAAAGTCAATCGCCACGAACGGTGCATCTTCAACGGTGATTCCAACCTTCTCGACCGGGGTCACCAAAAAATAGTCGTCCCCGTCCTTCCGAATGATCGAAGAAAACAGCTTCACCAGCCCCGGCCGCCCAATCGGCGTGCCCTGATAGAACCATGTGCCATCCCGTTTGATGACCATATCAAGGTCGCCGCAGAAGGGAGGGTTCCATAAATGTACCGGCGGAGCGCCCTTTTTTGAGGCAGCCTGCGCCGAAGCTGCAAGGCTTTCTGCTGATGGTTTCACGATGTTTTGTCCGCTCATGGATTTTGCCATTTGTGTTATGCGTCATATTTGCTTTCATAAGACATATATTCACCGGGAGAGTTTTGTCATGGCCGATGCCGCCGATCTTGTTGCTGATATCGAAGCACTGGGCGAAAAACTGGGGCAGGCGAAGGCCAGCATCACCAAAAGATTCATCGGGCAAGAGCGGGTCGTTGACCTGACTTTGGCCGCGCTTTTGTGCGGCGGGCATGGGCTCTTGGTCGGTCTGCCGGGGTTGGGAAAGACCCGTTTGGTCGATACGCTCTCGGCCGTGATGGGTCTTGATGGCAACCGTATCCAGTTCACGCCCGACCTGATGCCCGCTGATATCCTGGGCTCAGAAGTTCTGGAAACCGGGGCCGATGGCTCGCGCGCGTTCAAATTCATTGAAGGCCCGATCTTCTGCCAGCTTCTGATGGCTGACGAGATCAACCGCGCCAGCCCACGGACCCAATCGGCGCTGCTGCAGGCGATGCAGGAAAAAGAAGTCACTGTCGCGGGCGAACACCGCCCCCTTGGCACGCCTTTCCATGTTCTGGCCACGCAGAACCCGATCGAGCAGGAAGGCACCTATCCACTGCCCGAAGCCCAGCTTGATCGCTTCCTTGTCCAGATCGACGTCCACTACCCCGACCGCGATACCGAGCGGGACATCCTGCTTGCGACCACCGGCGTCGAAGAAGAAAAATCCACTGGTGTTTTCACGGCGCAGCAATTGTTAGACGCGCAAACGCTCCTGCGTCGCATGCCCGTAGGCGAAGGTGTGGTCGAGATGATCCTCGATCTGGTCCGCGCCTGCCGTCCCGAAGATCCCAGCGCGCCGCAGATCATAAAGGACACTGTCAGTTGGGGTCCCGGTCCGCGCGCGGCGCAAGCGCTGATGCTGACCGTCCGCGCTCAAGCCCTGCTTGAAGGGCGTCTGGCTCCGTCACCCGAAGACGTTGTGCGTATGGCGCGGCCCGTTTTGATCCACCGCATGGCTCTCAGCTTCTCGGCCCGCGCGCGCGGCGATAACTTGGGCGATCTTATCGAACGCACCGCAGAGAATATCACCCGGGTCGAGGCCGCCGCGTGAGCCAAGCCGCCGATCTTCGCGCCCGCGCCGAAGATCAGGCGTCGCCGTTCCCGTCCCTTCTGGTCGGGGCGGAGCATCTGGCTGCGACCGTCATGCTGGGCGATCACGGACGCCGCCGCGCTGGAATGGGCGATGAGTTCTGGCAGTATCGCCCGATCCACGCAGGCGATGAAGCACGCTTTGTTGACTGGCGTCGCTCGGCCAAGTCCGACCAGCAATTCGTGCGTGAAAAGGAATGGCAGATCGCGCAAAGCGTTCTGCTTTGGGTCGATAGCGCGGCTGCGATGGGCTTTTCCTCTGACAAGAACCTGCCCAGCAAGGGCGAACGCGCCCGTCTTCTGGCAATGGCGATTACCATCCTGATGCTGCGCGGCGGCGAGCGTGTCGGTCTCACGGCTTTCGCGGCACCGCCCCGTTCGGGAGAGCCGCAATTGATGCGCCTTGCCAATCTGCTGTCCGCAGAAGGCTCGGACGCTGATTACGGCGAACCCGAAGCGCGCGGGATGGTGCCCAATTCCCGCGCCCTCTTTATTTCGGATTTCATGGGCGACATGACCAAAGTCGAAGCCGCCCTCGCCAAAGCCGCCGACCGGGGCGTCAAAGGTGCGCTGCTGCAAATCCTTGATCCGCAGGAAGAAGCCTTTCCGTTTGATGGCCGCACTGTGTTCGAATCAATGACCGGCGCCGTGCGGCACGAAACCCTCAAAGCAGGCGACCTGCGCAGCCGCTATCTTGACCGCTTGGCTGAACGCAAGGACCGGCTGCAAGCCATCGCCCGCGCCACCGGCTGGCAGTTTCAGACCCACCATACCGGCGACAGTGCACAGGCCGCCCTTTTGTGGCTCTACACCGCGATGGAGCGTGTCCACTGATGTTTATGCTTGGCCCCATCGGTTTCGCCTTTCCGCTGCTGCTGCTTGCCCTGATCGTTCTGCCGATCCTGTGGCTGCTGCTGCGTGCGGTCCCGCCCGCCCCCATCAAACGCCGCTTCCCCGGTGTCGCCCTCCTGCTGGGTCTTGAGGATGCCGAGACGCAAACCGACAAGACCCCGTGGTGGCTGTTGCTACTGCGGATGCTCGCTGTTGCCGCCGTCATCATCGGCTTCGCAGGCCCCGTCCTGAACCCGCAGGCCGAACGCGCTGGCTCTGGCCCGCTTCTGATCCTCGCCGATGCCAGCTGGGCCGACGCGCCCACATGGTCCGCCAAGCTGGACCGGATTGAAACCGCGCTCTCAGAGGCGTCTCGCGCGGGTCGCCCCGTCGCTTTGGCGCTGGCCACCGATCTGCCTTCGGGCGATCTTGCGTTTCAAGCGGCCGAAGCGGTTGCGTCGCGCGTGCCCGGGCTGGCGCCACAACCCTTTGCGCCCGATATGGCGCGGCTTGCCACATGGGTCGCCGCCCAGCCTGACCCGTTCGAGACGATCTGGATGTCCGACGGTCTGGCCCATGATGGGCGCGACGCCGTTCTTGACGCGTTGGAAGCCAAGGGCGATGTGCGGGTCTTCCAAAGTGCCCGCGCGGTATACGGCATGGCGCCTGCCACCTTTGCAGACGGCGTGCTTGAACTCACAGCCTTGCGCGCGGCCTCGGGCGACGGCGCTGACGTAACCATCGCAGCCCGTGGCCTTGATCCGAACGGGGTCGAGCGCGAGTTGGCGCGCGTGTCCCTGCGCTTTGAGCCCGATCAATCGCGCGCAACTGTCGAACTGTCCCTGCCGCCCGAACTGCGCAACCGCGTGTCGCGGTTTGAGGTGATCGGCCAACGCTCTGCAGGGGCCGTCAGCCTGACGGATGACACTCTAAAGCGCCGCGAGGTCGCTTTGATCGCAGGCCGCGAAGACCGCGAAGGCCTCGAACTGCTCTCGCCTTTGCATTACCTGGAACAAGCGCTTGAACCCACCGCTGATCTGATCGACGGTCCGATGGAGACGCTGCTTCTGGCCAACCCCGACGTCATCGTTCTGGCCGATGTCGCCAGCCTCGCGGGGTCCGAAGACTCGCAGTTGCGAACGTGGGTTGAAAACGGTGGCATGCTGTTGCGCTTTGCAGGCTCGCGCCTTGCCGCCAGCGATGTCAGCCGGTCCGAAGAAGACCCGCTGATGCCTGTGCGCCTGCGCGCGGGCGGCCGCACCGTGGGCGGTGCGATGTCGTGGGGGGAACCCAAAGGTCTGCGCGCCTTTGATGAAGACAGCCCCTTCTTTGGTCTGCAAATCCCGCCCGAAGTGACCGTCAATGCGCAGGTCATGGCGCAACCCGATCCCGATCTTCCGCAGCGCGTGATCGCCGCACTTGCCGATGGAACGCCACTGGTCACCCGCAAAACGCTTGGCGATGGGCAGGTGGTTCTGTTCCACGTGACCGCGAATGCAGAATGGTCGACGCTGCCGCTATCGGGTCTTTTCGTACAAATGCTCGAACGGCTTGCCGTGTCGACCCGCCCCGCGGCGCCTGATGCGGCAGACCTTGAAGGCACCACATGGCTGCCCGAGCAAACCCTGACAGCGTTCGGAAATGTCGAGGATGCAGGCGTGCTGCCCGGCGTGGACGGCGCCGCTTTGGCCAGCGGTTTGCCATCGGTCGACATGCCCCCCGGCCTTTATGCGGGCGGTGACCGCCGTCTGGCGTTGAATGTGATCTCGTCCGAAACTGTTTTGTCCGCGGCCGTCTGGCCCTCGCGGATCACAGTCGAAGGATTAAGCGTTGCTGAGGAAACTCCGTTGAAAGGTCTCTTGTTAAGCTTTGCGTTGCTTGCACTTGCGGTCGATCTGATTGCATCACTGGCCTTGTCAGGGCGCCTGCGCGGGCCGCGTGCGGCCAATGCTGCGCTGGTTGTGACGTTGGCCGCGGCGCTGGGCTTCGCAGCGCCGGTGGCAGAGGCGCAACAAGACGACAGCTTTGCGATTACGGCCACCAGCGAGGTCGTGCTGGCCCATGTTATCACGGGTGACGCGCGCCTTGATGAGGTGGCGCTTGCGGGTTTACGTGGTATCAGCCAGACGCTTTTCCGGCGGACATCCATTGAACCGGCCGAGCCGATTTCCGTCAATCTGGAAACCGATGAGCTGTCATTCTTTCCGTTTATCTATTGGCCGATCAGCGCCGATCAGCCCCTCCCCAGTGACGAGGCCTATGCCAAGCTGAACCGGTATCTGCGCACTGGCGGCATGATCCTGTTCGACACGCGCGATGCCGATACCGCGCGGTTTGGCGCATCAAGCCCGAACGGGCGCAAGTTGCAACAGCTTGCGCGCCCGCTGGACGTGCCCCCGCTTGAGCCTATTCCGAACGATCATGTGCTGACCCGGACATTCTATCTGCTTCAGGATTTCCCCGGCAGGCATGCCAGCCGCGACGTCTGGGTCGAAGCCGCACCGGCAGACGCCGAGCAGGTCGACGGCATGCCCTTCCGCAACCTCAACGACGGTGTGACGCCGGTTGTGATCGGTGGCAATGACTGGGCCTCGGCTTGGGCCGTGGATGCGCGCGGCAATCGCATGTTCCCGGTGGGCCGTGGCTATGCCGGTGAGCGCCAGCGCGAGATTGCCTTGCGCTTTGGGGTGAACCTTTTGATGCATGTGCTGACGGGCAACTACAAATCCGATCAGGTTCATGTCCCCGCTTTGCTGGATCGGCTGGGCCAATGAGGAGAGGTCGGATGCCTGCGGCGCGGATATTTGAAAAAAGCGAAGCCTCATGAGCGGGCAGGTGATCTTTGATCCGTTAGTGCCGTGGATGGTGCTTTATGGGGCGGCTGCAGTGCTTTTGCTGCTCGTCGTCTTCTCGTTGTGGCGCGGCCTTGCCGGCTGGTGGCTGCGCGGGTTGGCGGCGGTTGCTTTGCTGGCTGCCATCGCAAATCCGTCTTTGCAGAATGAAGACCGCACACCGCTCAGCGATATTATCGTGCTTGTGGTCGATGAAAGCGCCTCGCAAGGCATCTCGGACCGTTCAGCCCAAGCGGCCGACGCTGTTGCAGCGCTAGAAGCAGAGGTTGCGGCCCGCCCCAATACCGAGCTGCGGATCGTGACCTTGCGGGACGGGCAGGGCGATGAAGGCACCTTGCTGATGAGCGCTGTCACCGAAGCGCTGGCACAAGAACCGCAAGCCCGGATTGCTGGAATTGTGACGCTGACCGACGGACAGTTGCACGACGTTGAGCGGGCGCCTGAACTGCCTGCACCTTTGCATGTGTTGCTTACCGGGCGCGAAGATGACTGGGACCGCCGTCTGGTGATCGAAAACGCGCCAGCCTTCGCCATTCTGGGTGAACCCGTTGCGCTGACCTTGCGTGTCGAGGATCAGGGTGCCGCGCCCGAGGCCGCCCTCGCGCAGTTGCAAATTTCGGTCGATGGCGAAGAGCCACAGAGCTTTTCGGTGCCAATCGGTGAGACCTTAGAGCTGCCCGTGACCTTGCCCCACGGGGGCATGAATGTGATCCAGTTCACCGTGCCCACCGAAGAGGGGGAGCTGACCGACCGCAACAATTCTGCCGTTGTCCAGATCAACGGCGTGCGTGACCGTCTGCGTGTGCTTCTTGTCTCGGGCGAGCCGCATCCCGGCGAGCGCACATGGCGCAACCTGCTGAAATCCGACAGCTCGGTCGATCTGGTGCATTTCACCATTCTGCGCCCCCCCGAAAAGCAGGATGGCGTTCCCGTCGATGAGCTTTCGTTGATCGCCTTTCCCACGCGCGAGCTTTTTCTTGAGAAGATCGACGAGTTCGATCTGATTATCTTTGATCGGTATAAACGTCGGGGCATTCTGCCTGCGATCTATCTGGATAACGTCCGCAACTATGTTGAAGAAGGCGGTGCGGTTCTGGTGGCCGCAGGCCCGGATTTTGCCTCTGCCGACAGCCTTTATCGCTCTCCTTTGGGCGAGATTATTCCGGGACGCCCCACCGCGCGTGTGATCGAAGACGGCTTTTTGCCGCGCATCTCGGAGGTGGGCGGGCGCCATCCGGTGACAGAAGGGCTTGATGCATTGTCGCCGCCTGGTGAAGACGGCGCGCCCGGTTGGGGGCGTTGGTTCCGGCTGATCGATGTGACCGAAAGTGCTGGGAATACCGTGATGGTGGGCCCCGATGACAAGCCGCTTTTGCTGCTCGACCGGGTTGGCGAGGGGCGCGTGGCCCTGATGGCGTCTGACCATGCGTGGCTGTGGAATCGCGGCTATGAAGGGGGCGGACCGCAGCTTGAACTGCTTCGGCGCTTGGCCCACTGGATGATGAAAGAGCCACAGCTTGAGGAAGAAGCCCTGTGGGCCGAACCTGATGGTCAATCGATGACCATCGTCCGCCGCACCCTCGAAGAGACCGTGGGCGATGTGACCGTGACCCTGCCCGATGGCAGCGAAATCATCGTTCAGCTTGAGCAGACAGCACCCGGCCGTTGGCAGGCTGAATTCGAAGGCCCCGAGATTGGGCTTTATCGCCTCACCGATGGCGAAGAAGACGCCGTGATTGCGCTTGGCCCCGCGGCGCCACGCGAGTTTGAAAACACCATCGCCGATGGCACCTTGATGAGCCCGCTTGTCGAGACGATGCGCGGTGGTGTCATGGCGCTGGAGGACGGGGTTCCGGATTTGCGCAACGTGCGGGCCGGACGCCCTGCCGCGGGGCGCGGCTGGATCGGCATCACCCCGCGCGAGGCTTATGTGACAGCAGATGTCACCGTCACCTCGCTTTTGCCTGCATGGCTGTTTTTGCTGATTGCGGCCAGCCTGATGATAGGGGCATGGCTGCGCGAAGGGCGGCGTTAGACGCTAGCGTAAATTCACGCGATACGTGTCTTGGGCCATGCCTGTCACATTGTCACTTGCCCGGATCAGGATGTGGTCAATCCCGTCGGGGATCACGACGCCTGACAGGCTGCGCGTAAAAGGCTGCTCTGTTTCATGGGGGTGCAACAGCTTGCGATAGCCCAGCTGCGTGCCGTCCGGCGCCAGCACGGCCCATCCATCCGCATAGTGATCCCAGCCGGTATCGCCGTGCCGGATCGTCACGCTGATCGTCGCGGTGTTACCGGACATCGAAATCGTGGCAGCCTCGACGACCGGATCATCCGCGAAGGCGGGGCCTGCAAGGCAAGCCAAAAGAGCAAATGCGTATCTCATAGGTGCTATATAGGGGGCGGCCTGATGGCTGTCGCGTCACTTCTGTGTGACGGTTTCAGTGTCTGGCATCAAAAGCACACTTCTGGACCGCGACGCGAATTCGCGCCGCCAGATCACGCCCAAAGTCAGCAATGTCGCAAGGATCAATGCAGGCGCGCCGATCAGCCATAACGCAGATCCAAGACCAAAATAGATCGAGCGGAGCCCGCGATTATAGCCCGTTGCAGCCGTGATATTGATCTCGGCAGCTTTTGCGGCACGCGGATACGCGCTGGGATCGGTCTCGTCATTTGGCACGGCTGCCATGACGACGGAACAATAGCCAAACAGCCGATGCGCCCAGACGAATTTGAGGAAGGCATTCGCGATGAAGAGCAGGATCAGCAGGATCTTGACCTCCCAAACCACGGCCGGGGCGCGCTCGATCGCCAAGTCTTCGGCCACGCCTAGCAGCCGGTCGGTGTTGCCGATCAAGGCCAGCCCGCCGCCCATCGCAATCATGCAGGCAGAGGCGAAAAAGGCTGTGCCCTGTCGCAGGTTTCCAAGGATCTGCGCATCAAAGATACGGGGGGAGCGGGTGACAAACGCATGCATCCAGTCGCGTCGATAGGCCTTCATCAAAACCGAAACGGATGCGCGATGCGCAGGCGCATTCTCGATCACCACGCCAATCCCGATCCACGCAACAATTAAAAGGCCCACGGCAAAAGCATCAAGGGCGGTGAAAAGGCTAAGAACGTCGGCAAATGTCATGGGTCTGACGCTATCGCGGTTCGGAAAGCCTTGCCAATCCGTGAAATTGGTTATATTTGTTTACCAATAGCAAGCAATCGACCTTGATCCGGAGGAGATCATCATGGAAATGCCAGCACCAAACGCCGCTGTTCTGTCCAAGAAGGCCAAAATCGTTGCCCGGCTGCAAGCGGTGCTGCCCCCGAGTGCTGTAATCCATGAAGAGGCCGAAACCCGCGCCTATGAATGCGACGCGCTCAGCGCGTATCGCTGCCCGCCGCTTGCGGCTGTGCTTCCGTCGTCGACCGAAGAAGTCTCCGCCGTTCTGAAAATCTGTCATGAGGAAGGCGTGCCCGTTGTCCCGCGCGGCTCTGGCACCTCTCTGGCCGGTGGGGCGCTGCCGACAGCAGATAGCGTGATCCTTGGCGTTGCACGTCTGAATGACGTGATCGAAACCGATTATGAAAACCGCGTCATCAAGGTCCAGACAGGCCGCACCAATCTCAGCGTCACGGGCGCGGTGGAAGAAGAGGATTTCTTTTACGCCCCCGACCCCTCCAGCCAGCTTGCCTGCGCAATTGCGGGCAATATCGCGATGAATTCAGGTGGTGCGCATTGCCTGAAATACGGTGTGACCACCAACAATCTGCTGGGCGTGACTCTTGTGATGATGGACGGCACGATCACTGAACTGGGCGGCGCACATCTGGATGCGGGCGGTCTTGATCTGCTGGGGCTGATCTGTGGCTCTGAAGGTCAGCTTGGTGTCGTGACCGAAGCCACGTTGCGCATCCTACGCAAGCCCGAAGGCGCGCGCCCTGTCCTGATGGGCTTTGACAGCGCCGAAATAGCAGGCGCCTGTGTCAGCGATATCATCAAGGCAGGTGTCCTGCCTGTTGCCATCGAATACATGGACAAGAAAGTCATCGACGTGGTCGAGAACTACGCGCAGGCAGGCTATCCCACATGCGAAGCGCTGCTGATTGTCGAGGTCGAAGGCGCCCCTGCCGAGATTGACGAACAACTTGGCCTCATCACGCAGATCGCCCGAAAGCATAACCCGGTCGAACTGCGCGAAAGTACCTCGTCCGAAGAAGCGGCAAAGATCTGGCTGGGCCGCAAATCGGCTTTTGGCGCGATGGGCCAGCTGAACGACTACATGTGCCTGGATGGCACGATCCCGGTGTCATCGCTGCCCTACGTCCTCAGACGCATTGGTGAGCTAAGCGCCGAACACGGGCTTGAGGTCGGCAACGTCTTTCACGCAGGCGACGGCAATATGCACCCGCTGATCCTGTTTGATGCCAACAAGCCGGGTGATCTGGAAACCTGCGAAGCGCTGGGTGCAGACATTCTGCGCCTGTGCGTCGAGGTGGGCGGTTGCCTGACCGGCGAACATGGCGTCGGCATCGAAAAACGCGATCTCATGAACGATCAGTTCGCTCCTGACGATCTCGAAAACCAGATGGCCGTGAAGGATGTCTTTGATCCCACATGGCTGCTCAACCCGGCCAAAGTGTTCCCCCTCGCGGTGTCCGAACGCCGCCGGGCACTTGCGATTGCTGCTGAATAAAAAGGCCCTGAAATGACCCCGAACTCGGAAGCCGAGCTGGCCGACGCCATCGCCAGCGCCAAAACCCCTTTGCGCATCATGGGCGGCGGCACCCGTCCCGTGGGCAACCCAGTCGCGGGCGAAGTGCTTTCTACCTCCGGTTTGTCCGGCATCGAGCTTTACGAGCCCGGCGCGCTGACAATCGTTGCAAAAGCCGGAACCCCTGTCGACGAAATCGAAGCGGCGCTGTCCAAGGAAAACCAACGCCTCGCGTTTGAGCCGATGGACCACCGCAGCCTTCTGGGCACCAACGGCACACCCACGATCGGCGGTATTGTCGCCGCCAACGTCAGCGGTCCGCGCCGTGTGCAATCGGGCGCCTGCCGCGATCACATGTTGGGCGTGCGTTTTGTCGATGGCACCGGCACGATCCTGAAAAACGGGGGCCGCGTGATGAAGAACGTCACCGGCTACGACCTGGTCAAGCTACTAACGGGCAGCTACGGCACCCTTGGCGTGCTGACCGAGGTCTCGCTCAAGGTGCTGCCCAAGACCGACACGCAAGCCACGCTGATGATCCACGGTCTGGATTTCCCCCAAGCGGTCAAGGCGATGTCGGCGGCGCTTGGCTCTCCCTACGAGGTGTCGGCGGCGGCCCATATGCCTGATATGGGCGACGGCGCTGTCACGATGCTGCGCATCGAAGGCTTTGAGCAGTCGGTCGCATATCGCGCCGAACAGCTGGCCAACGAACTGGCGACATTCGGCGAGATTACGGTCGAAACCGACGCCGGGAAATCCGCAAAGATCTGGACGGCCTCGCGCGATGTCGCGGGTTTTGAGAACGCCGATGGCGATGTCTGGCGTATTTCTGTGAAGCCGACAGACGGTGCAACCATCGCCGCTAGTCTGGGCGCAGACCAGCTCTTTATGGACTGGGGTGGTGGCCTGATCTGGGCTGTTATGCCCAAAGGCACGGATTTGCGGGCCAGAATGAACGGCACCCCAGGCCATGCAACGCTGATCCGCGCCGATGAAGCCACGCGCGCCACATTGGGCACATTCCACCCCGAGCTTGCACCGGTCGCCAAGATCAGCGCGGGCCTCCGCAATAAATTTGACCCAAAGGGGATCTTGAACCCTGGCCTGATGACCTGAGGAGCGCGCCATGCAAACGACATTCACGCCCGAACAACTCACCGATCCCGGCACCAAACGATCAAACGAGATCCTGCGCACCTGCGTGCATTGCGGCTTTTGTACCGCCACATGCCCGACTTACCAGGTGCTGGGCGACGAACTCGATAGCCCTCGCGGGCGCATCTACCTCATCAAGGATATGCTCGAGAACGAGCGCGTGCCTGATGACAAGACGGTCAAGCATATCGACCGCTGCCTCAGCTGTCTGGCCTGCATGAGCACATGCCCCTCTGGCGTGCACTACATGCACCTTGTCGATCACGCCCGCGAGTATATCGAGCAAAAATACAAACGCAGTTGGAGCGACCGCGCCCTGCGTTGGATCCTTGCGCAGATCCTGCCTTATCCCACGCGCTTCCGGCTTGCGCTGCTGGGCGCCAAGATTGGCCGCCCCTTCGCATTTCTGATGCCCGACGCCCGCCTCAAGGCGATGCTGGAGATGGCCCCTAAAACCATCCCGCCCGTCTCGCGCAATGACGACCCGCAAACCTTCGCGCCTCAAGCGCCCAAGAAGATGCGCGTCGCGCTCATGACTGGCTGCGCGCAGAAAGCGCTGAACACCGACATCAACGACGCTACCATCCGCCTGCTGCGCCGTCTGGGGGCCGAGGTTGTTGTCGCCGAAGGTGCGGGCTGCTGCGGGGCGCTGACCCATCACATGGGGAAGACCAAGGAAAGCCACGCAACAGCGGCCAAGAACATCCGTGCGTGGCACAAGGAAATGGAAGGCGAGGGCCTTGATGCCATCGTCATCAACACGTCCGGATGCGGCACGACCGTCAAGGATTACGGCCACATGTTCCGCAACGAACCGCTCGCCAAGGAAGCCGCCGCCGTGGCTGGCATTGCCAAGGACATCTCTGAGGTTCTGATCGATCTGCTGCCCAAAGACGCGCCAGAGTTGACAGCTGTCAACTTTTCCCCGTGCGACATGACAGTGGCCTACCACGCCGCCTGTTCGCTCCAGCACGGTCAGCAGATCAAGACCTACCCCAAAGACCTGCTCAAACGCGCTGGCTTCAAGGTTGTGGAACCCGCCGACAGCCATCTTTGCTGCGGCTCCGCAGGCACGTACAACCTGATGCAGCCCGAGATCTCAAAGCAGCTCAAGCAGCGCAAGGTGGACACGCTCGAGGCGAAAAACCCCGACCTGATCGCCGCCGGGAATATCGGCTGCATGATGCAAATTGGCGGCGGGACCGATATCCCCATTGTCCACACGGTCGAACTGCTTGACTGGGCGACAGGCGGTCCGCAACCACCCGCGATGACCGTCGAAGGCAAACGCACGCCAGAAGTGCCGATCCTGCGCTAGGCAGTCTCTTCGCCGTCCTGACCATCCGCCCGGCTTGGCCGTTATGTCACGGTACGCTGATAAAGGTGCCAAGTGGTGTGGCCCAAAATTGGCAGCGTAAAGATCAGGCCCAGAAACGCGGGAACCAGCGACAACAGCATGGTGACCGTGATGATCGCGGCCCAGCTTAGCATGACCACCGGGTTCTGCGCGACGACACGGATCGACGTTATCATCGCCGAGACGAAGTCAATGTTCCGATCAAGCAACAAAGGCATGGCCACGACCGTGACCGTAAACAAAGCCGCTGCAAGGATAGCACCCACGCAAGTGCCAATCGCAAGGAAGGTCCAGCCTTCTGGCGTGTAGAGAACGGCGTTGATGAACCCGTCGACATCCGAAAAAGACGCGTCCTGCAGCACGATCACAAGCACTGCTCGAAACTGGTAGAACCAGACCCACAAGACGAACAGCGTTACAAAAGCCATCCAACCCATTTCGCGTTTGCGCTGATCGGCCATGACGGTGAGGATGTCGACCCAGCCAAAATCCTCTCCGGCCTCTCGTCGGCGGGACATCTCGTAAAGACCGGCGCAGGCGAAAGGTGCGACCAGCGGAAAGGCGACGAGCGCGGCGATAAGCATCCAGATCTGGCCAAGCGAGAAAAGGCACCACACAAGAAGGATCCCGAAAGCCGCATAAAAAAGCCCGAAAAAACCGCTCATCAAGGGGCGGGCCAGAAAGTCGGAAAACCCGGCCTTCAGTGATGCGGTGATGTCATCTGCGGTCACCACATTGACCTTGGGCATGCTGGGCGGCTGCGGCGTCAGACTGTCTGGTGGTGTCGGATCAGTGGTTTTGGACGTCATGAAAAACTCCTCCCCAATCATGTGATCTGGCGGGTCTGTCAGGTGCCAGATCCAGCCGTGGAACAGATATTCCGTGTCTGCCTATAAGGTTGCATGACGCGGGCTATCGGGGCAAGTCCGAGGCGGAAGCCTCATCCGGAAAAACGATATTATCCACATAATACAATAAGTTGGTTGGTACTCTGCAGACTTGGAAGCAGGTGTTGGCCTAGGTCACTCGATACCGAAACTTCTCTACCGATTGCCCAAATTTTGCCTTAAGGTTGCACTAAGCGTCGTGGACAGACGCGTTAGATGCAGGACAGGGCAGATCATGCGATCCTTGATATTGGCGGCGGTTTTGGCCGCTTTCCCGATGCTGGTTCAGGCCGATGACACAGGTCTGGTCGAGATGCGCACAGGCGATGACACCCGTGGCTGGGAAGCCGTTGGCCGCCTGAACCTTGGCGCCAGCGGCTTTTGCACCGGCGCGCTGATCCGTGACAATGTCGTTCTGACCGCGGCCCACTGTCTTTATGATGACGCGGGAAATGTGATCGACCCCGGCACAATTGAATTCCGCCCCGGATGGCGAAATGGCTTTGCCAGCGCCTTTCGCAAGGCCAAACGCACCCTCGCACATCCCGATTACAGCTATAAGGCCACCGGTCTTCGGGGGGCCCGCGTCAGCCATGATTTAGCGTTGATTGAGCTGTCCCAGCCTATTCGCAACACCAAGGTGATCCCCTTTGATCTGGGGCAAAAACCGCTCAAAGGGGCGGATGTGGGTGTTGTATCCTACGCCAAGGACCGGGCCGAAGCACCGTCTATTCAGGAAACCTGTTCGGTTCTAGCCCGCCGCTTTGCCACGTTGGTGCTGTCTTGTGATGTCGATTTCGGAGCCTCTGGCGCGCCCATTTTCAGCTTTGAAAACGGCACCGCGCGCATTGTTTCTGTGGTGTCGGCAAAGGCCGAAATGCAGGGGCGCAAAGTGTCCCTAGGCATGGCTGTCGACGGCCCGATGGACGATCTTATGGCGCGCTTTGATGACGGCGAAGGCACCGTTGCCGGCGCGCGCCCCAGTGCCACGCGCCTTTTGATGTCCGGCGAACGCCGCGACACGGGCGCCAAATTCCTGAGCCCCAACAAATGATCCGCGCGCTGATCCTGTCACTTTGCCTGATCGCGCCCACTGCGCAGGCGCAAAACTCCAGCCTGATCCGTCTGACTGATCGCGATGACCTGTTCGGATACGAGGCCGTGGGCCGTCTTGACATGGCGGGCAAAGGCACCTGCACCGGCGCGCTGATCGCCGCCGATCTGGTTCTGACCGCCGCCCATTGCGTCTCCCATGCCGGCACCGGAACCATGGACCCGGCCAAGGTCACCTTCCGCGCAGGCTACCGCGACGGTCAGTCTATTGCTGAGGCAAAAGGCACGCGCATTGCCGTGCACCAAGGCTATGATCCCGACGCACCCTCGACCATCGACCGCGCGCTGCATGACATGGCGCTGCTGCAACTCGACACCCCAATTCACGTGGGCCTCGCCGATCCCTTCGTCGTTGCCGATCCGACCCTCAATAGCCGCGATATCAGCATCGTCTCTTACGGCCGCGGCCGGAACGAGGCGCTGTCGTGGCAACGTAAATGCCGGATGCGCGGCAAGTATGACGGGCTGATCGCGTTCAATTGCGATGTCACCTTCGGTTCCAGTGGCGCGCCTGTGTTCGAAAAGATCGGCCACCGCGTCAAGATCGTCTCGCTCGTGTCGCGCGGCGGGCTGGACGAAAACGGCGATGTGCTTGCCTTCGGCATGGAACTGCCCCGTGCGGTCTCCGAGATGAAGCAGCAATTGCGCAGCGGGCGCGGCGTGACAGAAACCGCTGCTGCCAAGCCGACCCGCGTCATGCCGCGTCGTCTGGGCTTGCCGCAATCCGATGCCGGATCCAGTGCGCGTTTCGTCAAACCCTGACCTCTTGAAACGCCTCAATAGCTTCCCAATATAGCGAGTATCGGACGCCAATTCTGGGTCCGATACATTGAAAACAAGGCCTGTCCAGCTCGGAAGGCCGCCACATAAACGCTTATTTGTCGCTCAATGGAGGATGACCATGCGTACGTTTGATCTTGCACCCTTGTACCGTGCAACCGTCGGCTTTGACCAAATCGCCGACATGATGGACCGGGTTCTGGCCAATGATGTCAGCAACCAGACCTACCCCCCTTACAACATTGAAAAAACCGCCGACGATGCCTACCGCATCTCGATTGCAGTGGCCGGTTTCACCGAAGACGAGCTGTTCGTCGAAGTGAAGGAAAATGCCTTGCACGTCTCGGCTCGCAAAGCCGCTGACGAGACCGAGCGCACCTACCTGCATCGCGGCATCGCCACCCGCGCGTTCGAGCGCCGCTTCCAGCTGGCCGACCACGTCCGCGTGACTGGTGCGAGCCATGTGGACGGGATGCTCCACATCGATCTGGAGCGCGAAGTGCCCGAAGCGCTCAAGCCCCGCCGGATCGCGATTTCAAGCGGGTCGAAGGCGATTGAGAAAGACGTGGTTGACGCAAAAGCGGTCAACTAAAGCACGTCAAATGACGCAATAAACCGTCTGAAAAGGGCCCCGAGCAGCGATGTTCGGGGCTTTTTTCCGTTCGGAAAGGACGCCACGTTACCAAATTCAGGCCCAAACTGTGTCTTCGATGACGCAGTGCCCGGAAGTCTTTGTCCCCCCGTCTTCCTACAGCCATTCTGAGCCAGTCAGGTATTTTCAACGCTTCCGAATCTCGCTACAACAACCTTGTTTAAAACGGAAAACTCGAAAAGGGACATTCAAAGTGAAACTTCTTGCAACTGCATCTGCACTTCTTCTGCTTGCCACACCCGTGTTCGCGCACGAGCGCGTCGAATCCAGCATCGCGCTTCCCTCGATCGCACCCAACGGAAGCTACACCGCAACTATTTCTTGCGGCTCGCGCTACCACGTCACAGGCGGTGGCTACATTGCCACCAACAAAGTGAACGTTGAAGGTCCGATCTCGGTCACCGGCAGCTACCCCAGCTCCAAAAAAGACTGGTCCGTGACATTCTCGAACCGCAGCGGTCGTTCGACCACAAGCGGCGAGACTCAAGGCCAGCTGTTCGCGATCTGCAGCGCACACTAAGTCTCGGCTTGTGCCGATTATAACCTTCTAGCTGCCATAATACCTGAGTATGCAAAGTTCTCAGTTTCACGCTTTTAGAGTATAATCAGTGGCTTAAACAAAGAACCCCGGACAGAAATGTCCGGGGTTTTTTTGATCCGACCTGTTTTACTGGCTCAGGCTGTTTGCCAAGCGCATCAAGCTGATCGCTTCGGCGCGGTAACCGAACGGATCTTCCCCTTTTGCTCCTGTGGCCAATGCAATCGCATCGCTGTAATCCCACTCCAGCATCTGGCTTTCCCCGCGCAGCAATTGCGCAAACCCTGCCACCGCAGTTGCGAATTGCGCCTCCTGACCCAGGGTTGAGACATCGGGGAGCGGTGTTTCAATCAACTGGCTGACGCCTTCTCCGGGGGCCTTGTAGCGCAGCTTGAGAAACCCGATCTCCGCCCCGGGATCGCCTTGCACCGCGCCGCCATAGCGCAGCGGATCGCTCAGCACGGCGTCAGACCCGACAGGCGTCACTTCATAGATCGCAGTGACAGTGTGGCCTGCGCCGATCTCGCCTGCATCGACACGATCATTGTTGAAATCCTCTCGCCGCAGCGCGCGCGTCTCGTAGCCGATCAATCGATATTCCGCGATCCGCGCGGGGTTGAATTCGACCTGTACTTTCACGTCATTGGCAATCGGAAACAGCGCCCCGGTCAACTGATCCACCAGCACCTTTTGCGCCTCTGACAGCGTGTCGATATAAGCCGCTTGCCCGTTCCCGTTCTGCGCGAGGGCCTGCATCGTGGCATCATCCAGATTGCCGCGCCCAAAGCCCAGAACCGATAGATACGTGCCGCTCTCGCGCTTGTCGGCAATGAAATCCGTCAGGGCGCCCGGATCGGACAGCCCGACATTGAAATCCCCGTCTGTGGCAAGGATCACACGCGAGACCTCGCCCGCAGCGCTCATCCCCTCGGCCACGTCATAGGCCTGCTGCAACCCGGCCTGCCCAGCGGTGCTGCCCCCCGCTTGCAGCTGGTCCAAAGCGGCCAGGATCGTCGTGCGCTCCGCCGCCGGTGTCGGCTTCAGAACCTGCCCCGCGCTGCCCGCATAGGTGACAATCGACACCTCATCCTCGGGGCGCAATTGCGACAGCATCAGCCGAAAGGACTGCTTCAAAAGCGGCAATTTGTTCGCCGCCTGCATCGACCCCGACGTATCAATCAGGAACACAAGGTTTAAAGGCGGACGTTCGGTCATCTCGGCCCCCTGCAGTCCGATATGCACCAGCTGCGTGCTGCTGTTCCACGGTGTTTCGGCAATCGTCACTGTTGGCTGAAACGGTACATCTCCCTCAGGCGCGGGGTAGGTGTAGGGGAAGTAATTCACCATCTCTTCCACCCGTACGGCCCCGCGCGGCGGCAGCACACCGTTCATCAACGAGTTGCGCACCACCGCATAAGAGGCCGTGTCTACGTCGATAGAAAACGTCGAAACCGGTTCCTCGGCGGTGATCTTCAGCGGGTTTGTCTCCGCGTCCGGGAAAGTCTCGGTGTCATTTTTTATCGCAGGTGCAGGGGCCCCGGCATCCCCGTCCGGCAACACAATGGACGGGCGTGGCGCGGGCTGCGGATAGATGCGCGTTTCGGGCCAGTCATAGCTTTCAGACTGGCTGTTCCGGCTCAGGAAGCCTGATTCCGGCCGAGCGGGTGGCGCGTATAGATTTGACGCACCAGCCATCACATCGTCGATCATGACAGGCTCGGCTGCACTGACAGTGGGTGCCTCCTGCCGAAGGATTTCCGTCGCGGGGCGATCCTCGGCCAGCATTTCAAGCGGCTCGGGGCCAACACTGGCTGGTAAAGTCACCGCCTCCGGCTGCGCGCCGAACTCCAGCAATTGCGGGTTCAGCGCGACAAATCCAATCGCGATCAAAGCGGTCGAGGCGACAAGCCCGCCGCGGGTGGTCATTGTAGAAAGCATGGTCTTCACTCCTGTCCAAATGCGATTGGACTTGGGACGCAACACCGGCTGCGATCCTTGGAGATCTGCGAAATTTTTCCGCGCCAAAGCGATATTGTGCGCCTTCGCATCAGCATCCGGCGCAGGCGTCGCCGCCTTCAAAGCCTTGCGGAGATCATCCAGATCGTCGGTCATGTCGTCTCCTTTTCCTTCAGGGCGCGCAGGTGCTTTTTCGCCTCTGACACGCGCCAACTCACCGTACCTTCCGAAATGCCCAATACTGCGCCCACCTCGGCGTGGTTCATGTCGTCCAGCACCAGCGCCAGCGTATCGCGCAAGGCCTCGGGCAGCGACCGCATCGCGGTTTGCAACCAGTCCTGCGCAGCGGCAGCTTCTGCATTGGCCGCCACGCGATTCACCTCCCAGTCGCCCCAGCCTTGCGCTGCTTTTTGATGGCTTGCGGTCCGGCGCCGCCGATCATGGGACGCGTTCACCACAACCCGGTAAAGCCAGGTCGAAAACGCCGCCTCCCCCCGATACGCGCGGATCTTTGCAGGCAGCGCGGCACAGATATCCTGCGTCAGATCCTCTGCGTCGGCCTGTGTCCCGGTCAACCGGTAGGCCAGCCCGAACATCCGGTCATAGTGGCGCTCCAGCAAGCTGGCAAAGGCGCTTGCATCTCCGTCAGCGGCAGCAAGGCCAAGAGATCGATCATCGGTTGTCATACGCATCTTGATAGATCAGACGCACCCCGCATCGGCATCCTTGGAAAAAAATACGAAAAGATGTCATCGGAGTGCTGCGGCCAGCAGATCGATACCCGGCGCAATCTTCGTCGTCGGGATCGACGAATACGCAATCCGGTAGAGATTTTGCGGCGCATCCTGTGCGGCAAAGAACGGCGCGCCGGGTTCGATCAGCACACCCTTTGTTGCCAGATCCCGCGCCAGATCACTGGTATCAAGCGGATCGCGGGCGCGCATCCAATAGCTTGACCCACCATAAACACCGCGCCCCGCGACGGTCAGCGCGTGCTTGTTCAGCGCGGCCTCCATCGTGTTGCGGCGCTCGTGATAGACAAGGCCCATCCGCCGCACCAACGCATCATAATGGCCCAACGACAAAAAGTAGGCCGCTGTGCGCTGAATATGCCCCGGCGGGTGACGCAGCACCGAGGATCGCAGCGCGCGGACCTCGGCGATGAACGGAGCCGACCCCACCAGATAGCCCAGCCTGAGCCCCGGAAAGATCGACTTTGAGAAGCTGCCCACATAAATCACCCGCCCCTCCTTATCGAGCGATTTGAGCGCGGGAGAGGGGGACTTCAGGAACGACATCTCAAATTCGTAATCGTCCTCGACAATCAGGAAATCGTCTTGTGAGGCCCGCCGCAACAGCTCTTGGCGCCGCGACAGGGGCATGGTCGCGGTTGTCGGGCATTGATGGCTGGGCGTGGTAAAGACAACGTCGGTGTCTGTCGGAAGCCTGTCGGGGGGCAGACCATCGGCATCCACCGGGATGGGCGCCAGATGGCAGCGCGACTGGGTCAGGATTTCGCGCAAGGAGGGATAGCAGGGATCCTCGATCGCGGCGGTGCGTCGCTGGGTCAGCAGCACCTGCGCTGTCATCCACAACGCGTTCTGCGCGCCCAGCGTTATCAGCACCTCGTCGGGATTCGCCAGGATCCCGCGTCGCGGCAATGTGTGGCGCAAAATAAAATCGATCAGTTGCGGATCATCCTGATCGTAATAATCCGCCGTCAGCGCTTCGAAATCGCGTTTGCCCAAGGCCTGCAACGCGCAAAGCCGCCAGTTGGCCCGGTCAAAAAGTGTCTCGTCGGCTTGCCCGTAGATGAACGGATACTTATAGCGCCGCCAATCGGCGGGCTTTCGAAGCATCGGCGTTTCCGCATAGCGATGCCCCAGCGCGCGGTTCCAGTCCACTGTATCCACGCCGCGTTCCGTCGGCCTGAAATCAGGCGGAACCGGCGCATTATCAGACACATAATAGCCCGAACGTCCGCGTGAACTTAGGTAATCATCCGCCAGCAATTCGGTATAGGCCAGCGTCACAGTGATCCGGCTCACGCCCAGATGCGCCGCCAGTTTGCGCGATGATGGCATCTTTTCCCCGGCGCGTAATCGTCCTGACAGGATACCCTGCGCCACCATCTGCTGGATCTGGTTTTGCAACGTACCTTGCGCATCGGGGTCCAGAAAGAAGCTGTCGGCAGAAATTGGCATCGTGAACTGGTCTTATTTCAGGTTACCTACTGGATATAATGAAAAAGTGCTATCACGGCTAGCGTCAACTGTCGCAAAGACTCACAGCTGGGAGATTGGCTATGGCGCTCGATGTTAAAACAAATTCGCTCGAAGAGTTCTGGATTCCGTTCACCGATAACCGCGGTTTCAAAAAAGACCCGCGCTTGGTCGTTAAGGCCAATGGCGTTTACATGCAGGATCACAAAGGGGGAACCGTGATTGACGGCTCGTCCGGGCTGTTCTGTTCGCCCGCCGGTCACTGTCATCCCAAGATCGTTGAGGCCGTCCATACGGCGCTTCAGGATCTGACATTTGTCTCGCCCTTCTCGACCAACCATCCGTTGTCATTCCAACTTGCCGAAGAGCTGTGCCGACTGACCCCGGAAGAAATCAATCACGTCTTCTTCGTGAATTCAGGATCCGAAGCGATTGATACCGCACTCAAGATCGTCATGGCCTACCATCACGCTAAGGGCGAGAACCGTCCCCGGTTCATCAGCCGCGAACGCGCCTATCACGGTGTGAACATCGGCGGCGTCAGCCTGTCCGGTCTGGTTAACAACCGGCGCGCGTTCCCTGCTGTGATGCCAAACATTGTGCACATGCGTCACACGTGGACAGACGAAGAACTGCACACGCCCGGCCAGCGTCATACTGGGGCCGACCGCGCCGAAGACCTGCAGCGCGCGATTGATAATTTCGGCGGAGAGACCATCGGCGCTGTGTTCATCGAGCCTGTCGCAGGCTCCACCGGCACCCTGCCGCCACCCCATGGCTACCTCCAGCGCATCCGCGAGATTTGTGATGCCAACAACATCCTGCTTGTGTTTGACGATGTGATCTGTGGCTTTGGCCGCGTCGGTGGCAACTTCTCTGCCGATGCGTTTGACGTCACACCTGACATCATCACGATGGCCAAAGCACTGACCAACGGATCGATCCCAATGGGCGCGGTCGCCGTGCGTGACGATATCTACGAGACGGTGACTGATGCCTCCGCCATGGGCGGGATCGAACTGTTCCACGGCTACACCTATTCCGGTCACCCGGCGGCTTGTGCGGCTGGTCTTGCCAGCCTTGCCATCTACCGCGAGGAAGGTCTGTTCGACCGTGCTCAGGAAATGGCCCCTTACTTTGCCGAGGCCGTGCATTCGCTGGGCGATCACCCGATGGTCAAGGACGTGCGTTCCATCGGCATGATGGCGGGCGTGGAAATCCACCAGCACCCCGAACACGGCTCACTTGGCGTGCGCGCCCAGACCGAGATGTTCTGGAAAGGTCTGCACATCAAGTTCACCGGCAATAACGGGATCGTGGCGCCGATGTTCATCTCCGAGAAATCTCATATCGACGAGATCGTGACCAAGTTCCGCGCAACGCTGGATGCGCTTCCGCATTAATCCCTGACCACTCACAGACGGGATACAAAGGGCCGGGATCCTTCCTGGCCCTTTTCCTTTTGCTGCATCCACCTCGGACCTAATCCGGATCAGGCCTCTCTTAACCCACCGTCTGCGGTAGCCGCGCCCAGGCGCGGTTCTCTGCCGTCGAATGTACGCCGGTCAGGCGCACCGCGGCGATTGTTAGCAAGATTTGCGGCAGGTCTGGTTGCACAATAACGCCTGCCTCCAGCGCCGCAATCGCCAACGATTTCGGCACCCAGCCAACCCCCACACCGGCCTTCGCCAGTTCCAGAACAGACGTCGTCAGCGCCGTCTCGGCGCGCTTTTCAAACGGGAAGCCAAGCGTAATATCGCGCTCGGTCAGGGTACCAAGATACACATCCGGCGGATAGGCGATCACAGGCAGCGGCGCGCTAAGCCTCAGATCGGGGGCGCAGACCGGGATCAGGCTGTCGGTGCCCAGATCAAGCGCCTCAAAGAAACCGTCGCGCCCCGGCGTTGTGTCGCCCGCCGTGCGGTAGGTGATCGTCAGATCAGCCTCGCGCGCAATCAGCATGCCATAGCACTGATCCAGATTGGCCGAGCGTAGCCGCACCGTCAGCCCATCCTGTGCGATCAGGTTTTGCACGATCTTCGGCGCCATCGACGTGGCAATCGCGTGCTGGCTGGCGATGACGATATGGTTCTGCGCCGTTGCGGTTTGGCTGCGCAACTCGTTCACCAAGCTGCGTAAATCCGCGGCCAATGCCCGGATATGATCTTCTTGAGCGGCGGTGGCGGGCGTCAGTTGCACTGGCTTGCGCGCGCGGTCAAACAGCGGCACACCCACATGCTCTTCGATCATGCGCACCCGGCGCGAGAAGGCCGATTGTGTCAGGTTCCGCCGCTCTGCCGCTTCCGACAGTGAACCGGTATCGACCACCGCTAGAATATCTTCGAGCCATTCGAGTCGCATGCGCGCTCCTAACTTGCATATCTTGCACAATACTCGCGCAAAATATGCATTTGCACCTTTCTTGACCCTCTGTAACACTCGCTTAACGCATAATCCACAAAGGACTCACCCCATGCATCTGGCCCGCTTCCCGCGCAAGCATTTTGCGCATTTGCCCACCCCTCTGGAAAAGATGGAGCGTCTCAGCGCGGAGTTGGGCGGGCCCGAGATCTGGATCAAGCGCGACGACTGCACTGGGCTCTCCACCGGCGGCAACAAGACCCGCAAACTTGAGTTCCTGATGGCCGATGCCGAAGCCTCCGGCGCCGACATGGTCATGACCCAAGGCGCGACCCAGTCCAACCACGCCCGCCAGACGGCAGCGTTTGCAGCAAAGATGGGCATGAAGTGTCACATCCTACTGGAGGATCGCACCGGCTCCAACGATCCCAACTACAACGAGTCCGGCAACGTCTTCCTGGATGATTTGCACGGCGCGACCCGCGAAAAGCACCCCGGCGGCATCGACATGAACGCTAAGATGGAAGAGGTCGCCGATCAGATGCGCGCCGACGGCAAAAAGGTCTACACCATTCCCGGCGGCGGCTCCAACGCCACGGGCGCGCTGGGCTATGTGAACTGTGCGTTCGAGCTGATCGCACAGGCCAACGACCGTTCCCTTGTGATCGACCATTTGGTCCACGCCACGGGCAGCGCGGGCACGCAGGCGGGCCTCATCACCGGTATCAAGGCGATGAACGCCAACATCCCGCTGCTTGGCTACGGCGTCCGCGCGCCGAAGGACAAGCAGGAAGAAAACGTCTTCAACCTCGCCCTCAAGACGGCCGAGAAGATCGGCGCACCCGGCGTCGTCAAACGCGAAGACGTGGTCGCCAACACCGATTACGTCGGCGAAGGATACGGCATCCCCCGCGAAGACACGATCGAAGCGATCGAGATGTTCGCCCAGCTCGAAGGCATCCTGCTCGATCCGGTCTATTCCGGCAAAGGCGCGGCAGGCCTGATCGACAGCTGCCGCAAAGGCCATTTCAAGAAAGGCGAGCGCATCGTCTTTCTGCACACCGGCGGCGCTGCGGGCCTTTTCGGTTACACATCGGCCTTCGACTTCAAGTGAGTGCGCCGCGCGTCATAGGCGTTTTGGGCGGCATGGGGCCAGCGGCCACAGTCGACCTGATGGCGCGGGTGATCCGCGCCACGCCTGCCTCTGACGATGCAGGCCACGTCCCGATGATCGTCGCGCAAAACACCCAAGTGCCCTCGCGCATCGCGTCGCTGATCGAAGGACAGGGGGACGATCCGCTGCCCGTCCTCATCAAGACCGCGCAAGACTTGCAGGCGGCAGGGGCTGAAGCCCTCGCCATGCCCTGCAACACCGCGCATCACTATGCCGAGCAGATCGCGGCCTCGGTCGATGTCCCGTTCCTTCACATGATCGCGCTTAGCGGTGAAGCCGTGCGGGGCCGCCCCGGCATTCTCGGCTCCCCCGCGCTCCAGCGCGTGGGCGTCTTCGAAAAGGCAATGCCCGGCGCGCTCTACCCCACCGATCCAGACGCGCTTTTGGCCGCGATCCGTGATATCAAGGCCAACGGTCCCACTGATGCCGCGCGCGCCGCGCTCAAAGCCGCCTCCGAAGACCTCACCGCCCAAGGCGCTGACACCCAGGTCATTGCCTGCACCGAATTTTCGCTGATCGCGGACGAAATCGCAGCGCCCAGCATCGACACGCTCGATATTCTCACCGACGCCATTGTCGCGTTCTCAATCAAAGGCTGACGTTTATGACTGTGACTTATCTGAAAAAGGCCACCTCCACCTCGAAATCCGGCCACGAGGACGTGCGAGACCGGGTGGAGGCGATGCTGAACACCATTGCCGAGAGCGGCGATGATGCAGCGGTCGACTATAACCTCAAGCTTGATGGCTGGGACGGCGCGGTCTTCGCCACGCCCGAGCAGATCGCCGAAGCGACCGCCAAAGTGCCCGAGCAGCTTAAGAAAGACATCCAGTTCGCCCACGCGAATATCAAACGCTTCGCCGAGGCGCAGAAAGCGTCCACCGATGATTTCCAGACCGAAGTGCTCCCGGGCCTCGTCGCCGGTCAAAAGCAAATTCCGGTGTCAGCTGCGGGCTGCTACGTCCCCGGTGGCCGTTACGCCCATATCGCCAGCGCCATCATGACCGTGACTACCGCCAAAGTGGCTGGCGTCACCCATATCGCCGCCTGTTCGCCGCCCAAGAAGGGCGAAGGCATCCATCCCGCGATCCTCTATGCGATGGACCTGTGCGGCGCCGACCGCATCCTGAACATGGGCGGCGTGCAAGGCGTGGCCGCCATGGCCAATGGCCTCTTCGGGCTGCCCAAAGCCGATATTCTCGTCGGTCCCGGCAACCAGTATGTGGCCGAAGCCAAGCGCATTCTTTACGGGCAGGTGGGCATCGATATGTTCGCAGGCCCGACCGATTCCATGGTTGTGGCTGACGGTGACGCAGATCCCAAGATCGTCGCCTGGGACCTCGTGGGGCAGGCCGAACATGGCTACAACTCGCCTGTCTGGCTGGTGACCGATACGCAGGCGCTCGCCGATGCGGTCATGGCAGAGGTGCCCAAAGCCATCGATGATCTGCCCGATCTCAACCGCGATAACGCCGCCGCCGCCTGGCGCGACTACGCCGAGGTGATCCTGTGCGAAACCCGCGAGGAGATGGTGCAAATGGCCAACCAATACGCGCCCGAGCATCTAACCGTGCTGTGCCGCGACCTTGATTGGTATCTCGACAATCTCAACGCCTATGGCTCGCTCTTTCTGGGCGAAGAAACGACCGTGGCTTTCGGCGACAAGGCGTCCGGCACCAACCACGTTCTGCCCACCTCCGGGGCGGCGCGCTATACCGGTGGCCTGTCGGTGCACAAGTTCATGAAAACCGTGACATGGCAGCGCTCCACCCGCGCGGCGGCCAAGCCTGTGGCCGAAGCCACCGCCCGCATTTCGCGCCTTGAAGGGATGGAGGGCCACGCCCGCACTGCGGACATTCGCCTCGCCAAGTTCTTCCCCGAAGAGAGTTTCGATCTGAACGCCGATTAGGGGCGCGGCACTGTGAGACTTGCCTAAAGGGCCGATGCGGTCCTACCTTGGAGGGTGACTCGCCAAGGGAGGACACGCGATGCCATCATCTTATCAGGGCCGTACAGAGCAAGACCCGCAGGCCCAGAAAAGCCAATCGCAATCGGCCGCATCCAACCTGCGCACCGACAGCTCAGGCGCCAGTATTGCGACGATCCTCGCTGAAAAAGGCGGTGGCATCGTGCAGATTTCCAGTTCGGCCCCCCTGCGCGAGGCGATGGACATGATGGGTCAAAACCGCATTGGCTCTGTGCTGGTTGTCGATGACGGTGCGCTTAAAGGCATCTTGTCGGAACGCGATGTGGTGCGCCATTTGTCTCAAGAAGGGGCAGGCGGGATGGAAACCGTCGTCGGCGATGTCATGACCTCCGATCCGGTGACCTGCACCTCTGCTGACCCGCTGATTGCGGTGATGCAGGCTATGACAGACGGCAATTTCCGCCACATGCCGGTGATGGATAACGGCGCCATGGCGGGCCTCATTTCGATCCGCGATGTGGTCAAGCACCGCCTGATCGAACTGGAATACGACGCCTTGCGCATGCGCCAGATGATCGTCGGCTGACGCGCGCATGTTTGAAAACCTTGTGCTGACCCCGGTCACGGGCACGCTTTTTCTGTTGATCCTTGTCTTTTGCGGCCGCGGTTTTCGTCAGAACTGGAAAGCCCAGGACGAAGGTTGGGTCCTGCGCGGCTGGCTCTATGCAATCCCAGTGCTGATTTCATTTTCGGCGCTGGCGTTCCTGCCGCTGGAATACGGATAACGCCACCTCACACCAGCGTGAGTGAAATAACTCACATGTGAATATCGACGATGTGATGTGCGAAGGCGCACAGTTGGCACGATCATCCTGTGCGTTTTCTTACCTAGGGTCATGCGCCATTTGTTTGTCATCGGAAGCGCAAACTTCCCGACACACACACAACGCAACATGACCTAAGGAAGACCACAATGACACGTATCGCACTTATCGCAGCTCTCGCACTTGGCGCCGCAGCACCGGCATTCGCCGCAAGCACACTGGGCGTCACGTCCCCCGCCGAACGGGCTGCCATGAACAACTTCGACGTTGATTTCATGACTTCGACCGATCTGGGCAAAACCTCCCCTGCTGAGATCGCAGGCATGCCCGCACAGTCGTCCGATGTGATCTCCACACAGAACGCAAACACGCTGGCAACGCTGGGTGTCACATCCCCAGCCGAGCGGAACGCTCTGAAGTAAGTCACCCACTACAAACGAAAAAGCCCTCCGAAGCATCACCTTCGGAGGGCTTTTTTCATGCGCAACCGAAACGGATCAGGCTTCGGCCTCACGCTCCATCTGTGCGACCATCGCGCGGGCGCGCTTGCACTGCAGCCTATCGCGCAGGGGGCTGTCCGGGTCGACGGGCTTTTTGCACACAAGACATTTGTCTGCCCCCGCAACCGCGTTCAAACCGCCACAGCTTCCCTTGATCGTTTTGCCCATCAAAATCGCACCAATCGCCATACCCGTGACGATCAGCAACAAAAAGATGAAGGCAAAGATGAAGGTTTCCATGACGATCCCAACGGCTGCTTACTCCAACATAGTATCGCCGATCAGCTCTGAAAAGGCACGGCTGGCGGATGTGACAAAAGCGCCGTCCTCACGTGTGATGAACAACACGGCAAGCCCTTCGGCCTCTGCCATCGGCAAGCCCACCTCTTCACCCACCACCAAAAGTGCCGTCGCCCAGCCATCTGCCAGCGTGGCGCTTTCCGCCAAAACGGTGACCGACGCAGTGTTGTGCGTCACGGGTCGACCGGTGGTCGGATCAAGAATGTGCGAATAGCGCTGCCCGTCCGCTTCGAAATAGTTGCGGTAGTCGCCCGACGTCGCCAACCCATAGCCCGATACCGGCACGATCAGTTCGACAACGCGCCCGGCCACATCGGGCCGCTCAATGCCGATGGCCCACGGCTCCCCCTCGGCGTTGACGCCTCGGGTCACCAGATCACCCCCGATCTCGACAAGATAGCGGGTCACGCCCGCATCTGTCAGCGTGCGGGCAACCGCGTCAACGCCAAAGCCCTTCGCAATGGCCGACAGGTTCACCGACACGCCATCAGCGGATTTCGTCAGCGTCGCGCCATCCATTGTCAGCACCGATCGTTGACCAACCAGATCAAGCGCTGCGTTTACCTCGGCGGGGGGCGGCACGGCGTCCTCGGGCGTGCGCGTGCCAAAGCCCCAAAGTTCGATCAACGGCGCCAGCGTGACATCAAACCGTGCCCCGCTTGCGTCGTGAATGTCGTTGGCCATCGCCATCACGGTGGCAAAATCCTCTGACAAGGGTACGGGTTCAAGGGCCGCAGACGAATTGAACCGCGACACCTCAGATTGCGGATCCCAGTTCGACATCGAGGCGTTCACAGCCTCCAATGTCGCCGCGATTGCGCTTTGCATCGCTTCTTCTTCCAGGGTGTCGGGCGGATCGACAACGGTCACGTTAAAGGTCGTGCCCATTGTCTCGCCCGAAAAGCGCAGCACATCGGGCGTGTCGTCGCCAAAAATGCACCCTGTCAAAGCAAAAAGGGACAAGAACGCGGCTAAGGATCGGATCATAAGGTCTGCTTTCCCAAAGAAGTGTATGGCTGATGCTGAAATATCGGCGACGGGTCAAGAAAAGAGCCTGACCGATGGCGGCAATTTGCTAAATGCGACCCAACGGAGCATGGGCAATCTGCCGCATAGAGTGCGCGTGCACAAAGGCATACTAATCTAGCCAAACCAAGCCAGCCTCTCGCCAAGGCAACGAGATAATATGACAAATCTGACTTTCAAGAAGGGCCTCGACCTGCCAATTGCAGGGGCGCCCAGCCAAACAGTGCAAGACACTGATTTCCCTGCCTCAGTTGCCCTGATCGGGGCCGATACTGTGGATTTGAAGCCCAAAATGCTGATCGCTGAAGGGGACGAGGTGCGCCGCGGGCAGCCGTTGTTCTGTCACAAGGATTCGCCCGATGTGATGTATACTGCGCCCGCCACCGGTAAGGTTCGCGCCATCAATCGTGGCGCGCGTCGCGTGCTGCAAAGTGTCGTCATTGACGTCACTGACGCCAAGGATGCCGGTCTGGATTTTTCGAGCGAGACGGATTTGCGGACCAAGCTGGCCGCCTCCGGGTTGTGGACATCGTTTCGGACACGCCCATACTCGAAAGTGCCCGCGTTGGACGCCGAAGCGGCCGCGATTTTCGTCACCGCCATGGATACAGAGCCGCTTTGCGCTGACGCCAGCGTCATCATCAACGACCGCGCCGCCGAGTTTGAGGAAGGCTTGCTAGCGATCGCTTCGCTGACCGAAGGGCCAACATATCTGTGCCACAAGCCCGAGGATCAGATCCCCGGTATGGGCGCACAGGAAATCACTCCGCAAAGCTTTGCCGGCCCGCATCCTGCAGGTCTTGCAGGCACGCACATCCATTTCCTGCAGCCTCCCAAAGCGGGTGAGGCGGTCTGGACCGTCGGGTATCAAGACGTCATCGCCATCGGTGCGCTGCTGCGCACGGGCTATTTAGACCCAAGCCGCATCGTCGCGCTCTCCGGCCCAATGGCCAAGAACCCACGCCTTCTGCGCACTGTTCTTGGCGCACCGCTTGTCGAATTGACCGAGGGTGAGATCGAAGGCGACGCGCCTTGCCGCATCATCTCTGGCTCGGTCCTCACAGGAACAGCCGCCGATGGCCCCTTTGCCTATCTGGGCCGCTATGCCCGTCAAGTGACCCTGATTGAAGAAGACCACAAGCAACTGGTCCTCGGCTGGATCGCCCCGCAAACGAACCGCTATTCCACGCAGCCCGTGCTGGCCTCCAGCTTCTTGGGCCGCAAGCTCTATAACATGACCTCCAACCTGAATGGCGGTCGCCGCGCGATGGTGCCCACTGGCACATTCGAACGCCTCATGCCGCAAGATTACCTGCCCACGCAGCTGCTCCGCGCGCTGCTGGTCATGGACACCGACACCGCACAAGCGCTGGGCGCGATGGAGCTGGACGAGGAAGACCTCGCCCTGTGCACCTTCGCCTGCCCGGCAAAATACGAATACGGAGAGGCGCTTCGCAAAAGCCTCACCAAGATCGAGAAAGAGGGCTGAGCCATGGGCACACGCAGTTTCTTCGACCGACTTGAGCCGCATTTCGTCAACGGGGGCAAATACGAGAAGTATTTCCCGCTCTACGAAATGGTGGAAAGTTTCGTCTACACCCCCAAAACGGTGACCAAAGCCGCGCCGCATGCGCGCAGCTTCATCGATATGAAACGCATCATGATTTACGTGGTCGTCGCCACGATCCCCTGCATCATGATGGCGTTCTACAACACTGGCTTTCAGGCCAACGCCGCAATGGCCGCCACGGGGATCGAACCCTCGGGCTGGCGCGCGGCGGTCCTGTCGGCGCTGGGCATCGGGTTCAACCCCGACAATGTCTTCGCCAACATGGCCCACGGCTTCATGTATTTCCTGCCGATCTACGTGGTCACACTGGTCGCAGGCGGCGTGTGCGAGGTGATCTTTTCGGTCATTCGCGGCCACGAGGTGAACGAGGGCTTCCTTGTCACCTCCATGCTTTACGTGCTGATCCTGCCCGCCACCACGCCCCTCTGGCAGGTGGCCCTCGGCATCATCTTCGGTGTCGTGATCGGCAAGGAAGTCTTTGGCGGGACCGGTAAAAACTTCCTCAACCCCGCCCTTGTAGGCCGCGCGTTCCTCTATTTCGCCTACCCTGCACAGATGTCCGGTGACAGCGTTTGGGTTGCTGTGGACGGCTACTCCGGCGCCACCGCGCTGGCGATCAGCGCCTCCGACGGCTACCAGACGCTGGCGGCCAAAGGCATGACATGGTGGGACAGCTTCCTGGGGTTCGTGCCAGGCTCCATGGGCGAAACCTCGACCCTCGCGGCGCTCATCGGCGTGGCTTTCCTGATGCTCACCAAGATCGCCAACTGGCGTCTGGTCGCAGGGTGCCTCTTGGGCATGATCGCCTTTTCCGGCCTGCTCAACATCATCGGCTCTGATACCAACCCGATGTTCGCAATGCCGTGGTACTGGCACCTTGTGATCGGCGGCTATGCCTTCGGTCTGGCCTTCATGGTGGTCGAGCCGGTCTCGGCCAGTCACACCAATATGGGCCGCTGGATCTACGGCGCGCTCATCGGCTTCATGGTTGTGATGATCCGCGTCATCAACCCAGCCTTCCCCGAAGGCATGATGCTCGCGATCCTCTTTGCCAACATCTTCGCCCCGCTGATCGACCACTTCGTCGTTCAGGCCAACATCAAAAGAAGGGCCAAGCGGTATGTCTGACGTCCAACCCACAGCCCCCAAAGGCCCCATCGGCCGCTTTCTGGCACTGCCGCCCGACAGCACGCCCAAGACGATCTTCGTCGCAGTGGCCCTGTGCCTGTTCTGCTCGATGATCGTATCGGTCGCTGCCGTGTCGCTGCGCCCGGTGCAGGACGCCAACTCGCTGGTCGACAAGCGCAAGAACATCCTGCAGGTCGCTGGCATCTACGAGGACGGCATCAACGTAAACGAAGCCTTCGGCGCGTTCGAGCAGCGCATCCTCGAAGTGTCCACCGGCGAGTTTTCTGACGAGATTTCGGTCGAAGGTTTTGACGATATCCAATCCGCCTCCGATCCCGAGTTATCGCGCGAACTGACCAACGACATCGCAGGCATTGGCCGTCAGCCCAACTTCGTCACCGCCTATCTGCTGAAAGACGAGGCGGGCGAGTTGGACAAGGTTGTCCTGCCGCTCTGGGGCTACGGCCTTTGGTCCACGCTCTACGGCTTTGTCGCAATCGAAGAGGACGGCAACGAAATCTACGGCCTGCAATTCTATGACCACGGCGAAACGCCGGGGTTAGGCGCCGAGGTCGACAACCCCAACTGGAAATCCCAGTGGCAGGGCAAGAAGCTGACCGACAGCACCGGAGAGCTGCGCATCACCGTCGCCAAGGGCAACCCCTCTGCCGACATGATCGACCACCACATCGACGCGCTGGCCGGTGCGACGCTGACCTCGGTCGGTGTCGACAACCTCGTGAAATTCTGGATGGGCGAGCAAGGCTACGCCCCCTTCCTCGTCAAACTTCAACAGGGAGGGCTGTAATATGGCCCAGACAACCCGCGATCTGCTGGTCGACCCGATGGTCGACAACAACCCGATCACCTTGCAAGTGCTGGGCATCTGCTCCGCGCTCGCCGTGACCTCCTCGCTGACCGTGTCTGCGGTGATGGCGCTGGCGGTGACGCTGGTGACGGGCTTTTCCGGCTTCTTCATCTCCTGCATCCGCAACCAGATCCCCAGCTCGATCCGGATCATCGTTCAGATGGTCATCATCGCCTCGCTGGTGATCCTCGTGGACCAAGTGCTCAAAGCCTTCGCCTACGAGATCAGCAAGACGCTCTCGGTCTTCGTCGGCCTCATCATCACCAACTGCATCGTGATGGGCCGCGCCGAGGCCTTCGCCATGAAGAACCCGCCCGTCGCGTCCTTCCTTGACGGCATCGGCAACGGCTTGGGCTACTCGCTGATCCTGCTCATGGTCGGCTTTTTCCGCGAACTTTTTGGTGCAGGCACGCTCTTTGGCATCACCGTGCTGCCCACCGTGAACAACGGCGGCTGGTATGTCCCGAACGGCATGCTGCTGCTGCCGCCCTCTGCGTTCTTCGTGATCGGCCTCATCATCTGGGCCTTCCGCGCCTGGAAGCCCGAACAGGTCGAAAAGCGTGAATACAAGATCCAGGAAGCGGAGGCACACTGATGGAAGGTCTTCTCTCCCTCGCCGTAAAGGCCATCTTCGTAGAGAACCTCGCGCTCTCGTTCTTCCTTGGCATGTGCACGTTCATCGCCGTGTCGAAAAAGATCAGCACCGCGCTTGGCCTGGGCATCTCTGTCATCGTTGTCCAAGCGATCACCGTGCCCACGAACAACCTGATCCTGACCTACCTGCTGAAACCCGGTGCCCTCGCTTGGGCCGGCTTCCCTGAGGTTGATCTGACCTTCCTTGGCCTCATCAGCTACATCGGCGTCATCGCCGCCATGGTCCAAATCCTCGAGATGACCCTCGATCGCTTTTTCCCGCCGCTCTACAACGCGCTGGGCATCTTCCTGCCGCTCATCACCGTGAACTGCGCCATCCTCGGTGGCTCTCTTTTCATGGTCGAACGGGACTACAACTTCGCCGAAGCGACCACATATGGTATTGCATCAGGCGTTGGTTGGGCGCTCGCCATCACCGCAATGGCAGGCGTGCGCGAGAAGCTGAAATACTCTGATATTCCTGACGGTCTGCAAGGCCTCGGGATCACCTTCATCACCGCTGGACTGATGGCCATTGGCTTTATGTCCTTCTCCGGCGTCAAACTGTAAGGGAGCGTTTATAATGGAAACCTTCAGCCTTGGCGTCGCGCTGTTCACGCTCATCGTTATCATGCTGGTCACCCTGATCCTCGTCGCCCGCTCGCGACTGGTCTCGACCGGCGATGTCTCGATCACGATCAACGGCGAAAAGACGATCAAAGTCCCCGCCGGTGGCAAGCTGCTGCAAACGCTGGCCGAACAAAAACTGTTCGTCCCCTCGGCGTGCGGCGGCGGCGGCACCTGCGCCCAATGCCGGGTGAAAATCCACTCTGGCGGCGGCTCCATCCTGCCGACTGAGGAAGGCCATATCACCAAGCGCGAAGCCTCCTGCGGCGACCGCCTGTCCTGTCAGGTCGCGGTCAAGCAGGACATGGAAATCGAAGTCCCCGAGGAAGTCTTCGGCGTCAAGAAGTGGAAATGCAAAGTCCGCTCCAACGACAACGTCGCGACCTTCATCAAGGAACTGGTGCTGGAACTGCCCGAAGGCGAGGAAGTCAACTTCCGCGCCGGTGGCTACATCCAGATCGAAGCCCCCGCCTATGAGCTGTCCTACAAAGACTTCGACGTCGACGAGGAATATCACGAAGATTGGGACAAGTTCAAAATCTGGGACGTGAACTCCAAGGTTGATGAACCGATTGAGCGCGCCTATTCCATGGCCAACTACCCCGAAGAGCAGGGCATCGTCATGCTCAACGTCCGCATCGCCTCACCGCCCCCCGGCAGCGAAGGCATCCCCGCGGGCAAAATGTCGTCCTACATCTTCAACCTCAAAGCAGGTGACGAGGTCACAATCTCGGGTCCTTTCGGCGAATTCTTTGCCCGCGAGACCGAGAAAGAGATGATCTTCGTCGGCGGCGGCGCTGGTATGGCCCCCATGCGCAGCCACTTGTTCGACCAACTCCGCCGCTTGAACTCCAAACGCAAGATCAGCTTCTGGTACGGCGCCCGCTCCAAGCGCGAAATGTTCTATGTCGAAGATTTCGACATGCTCGACCGCGAGAACGAGAATTTCGAAT
>ERZ1740060.249-NODE-249-length-40300-cov-24.101975_pt1 | contig 40300 bp, 23 predicted proteins | sample MGYA00581743_ERZ1740060 | MGnify/ENA primary metagenome ERZ1740060 (study PRJEB43018, sample SAMN04849235) | marine metagenome | isolation source: floating plastic debris | place: Pacific Ocean | collected 2008-08-27 | study: EMG produced TPA metagenomics...
CGCTCGGGTTCCTGTCGCAGTATGAGACTGCTTGAAGATACTGCAAGATGTCAGTAGTCCAGTTTCAGAGAATTGGCATAACACGCCAATCGCTTCCTAAGCAGACCGTCATTCGCAGCAATTCGCAGGCAGCAGCCGTAGAGTCGCTGCCGTCACAATCGCGCCCAAATCATCCAGCCCAAGCTGTGATCGTGCTACTCAAAGCTGCGGCCAAAGGGAAATAGGGCCAATATCATCAGCTTGAAGTGCTGCTTGGCAAAGGGCAAACCAATGATGGTAATGGCCAACAACAGACCCCAAAGCAAATGATTGAGGGCGATCGCCCAGCCAAACACCACAATCCAGACGACGTTGAGAATTTGGTAGAGGGCGCTGTCCGCTTCGGGACTTTTTTTGATTTCGCGGCCAAAGGGCGTGAACGAGGCGATGCCCACTTGAATAGTAGCTAGCCCAAACGGAATGCCAATGATGGTGAGGCAAGTACTCAGACCACCGAGAATGTAGCCAACACCGCTGAAGAATCCACCAAAAATCAGCCAAATAATATTGCCTAACAAGCTCATGGGGGCATCCTTGCGATCGCCGCAATCTTTGATGTCACCAGCATATCCTGCCGGTCTTATTCTGCAGCCGTCCCCCCGATGGGGGATTCCACTCCAGTTGAGAGAGAGGGCAGGGGGGAAAGGGGGAGAGAGAGCGCGCACCGTTGCCTGACTGGCAATTTGCCACACTTACTCCTGGGTTACCGGAACTTGGGATTATCGCTATTTCTCGCCAAAGGGCTGTAGCCACTGCCACCGCAAAGCCAGGTTCAGCGCGATCGCGCAGCCGCCAAACAGGACCAAGCTTTCACCACAGGCAGCCAGAAAGGGCCAGAAGTTTTGTGCGATTGCCGACCCAGCATCGACCTGGGCCAAGCCGCGCACTAGCGTAAACGCCAGCACCACCCCGGCTTTGAGCTGAGGATTATCGTCGCGGCGAATGGCGTAGCGATAGGTCAGGGCAAACAGCGCGCCAGACAGTAGGGCGATCGCGCCGGTCACCAGCAAGGTCAACCCCGCCAAACTAGAGAAGAGGTCGCGCAGCGGTGGCAAACGGGTCAACGGCGGCCAGCGATGACTGAGCAGTTGCGCCAGACTGAGCAAGCCCGCGCAAATGGCACCGCAGAGGGCGGCCTTCAAAGATTCAAGGCGCTCAGCGGGCGTAAAGGGAGAAGCCTGATTCATTGCAAAATCGTCACGTCTGCAGGTGGGCTTTGTTTTATCATGGATGATGCACTGTGAATTCTGGCAATAAGACACTTATGGATATTTTGACGCTGGGTTGGGTTTCGCTGCTCGTAGTTTTCTCCTTTTCGCTCTCGATGGTGGTTTGGGGACGCAACGGCTTCTAAAACCAGGCCGGTGAAATTCCGCCTTGATCGTAATGGCTGTGACGGTGGGTAAATCATGAATACAGCGTTTGAGGCACAGGCCTTTTCGGTGTTAGCCGTTTCGGCTGTGTTGCTGCTAGTGGTGGTCACCGGTGGTGTGGCTTATCTAACCACGGTGGAATGGCGCGATCGCCGCCGTCGGCAGCGAGAACAGCAGGCGGCGGCACCGCGCGTCAAAAACCTCAAAAATAAGAACAAGAAAAAGGGCCTTGCTGAATAGCCGCTGGTTGACGCCACGGTTCGCCCGTGACGTCAAGGGGGTACTCGCACATCGCCTCCTTGATCGTTGGGGTTTAGCACTGCCAAACCCCGACCGCAATTGGCCAGCCTGGGGAGATAATTTAAGCGCCGCTCTCTCCGGGCGATTGACTATTTCTGGCGATGGGGAATCAGCCAGGCCAGCAGACGTAATTAGCCGTTGAGTACCGTGTCGACTGAAGTGAATGCGAACGCTCTCTCGCCAGCCCGCCAGCTGGCGTTTGATGCTTTAAAGGAAATTTATCGGGGCGGGTTTGCCGACGTGGTGCTGCACCGCTTGTTGCATCAGCGACGACTGAGTGCCGTCGATCGCCCCTTTGCTACCGAGTTGGTGTACGGCACCGTTCGGCGTCAGCGCACCTTAGATGCCCTAATTGATCAGCTGGGCAAACGCGCCGCTCATCAGCAGCCCCTCGATCTACGCATTGTGTTGCATCTGGGCTTATATCAGCTGCGATTTTTGACTCAAGTGCCTGAGTCAGCGGCGGTCAACACCAGCGTTGAGCTGGCTAAAGCCATTGGCAAGGGCAAACTAGCGGGCGTGGCCAACGGCATTTTGCGCCAATACATTCGCCTGCGCCAATCGACAGCCGACCCGCTGGTGGTGCCGAGTGATCGCCTGCAGGCCCTCGCCATTCGCCACAGCTACCCCGATTGGATCGTCGCCCTGTGGCAGCAACAGCTGGGCTGGGCGGAAACCGAGCAGCTATGTAACTGGTTTAATCAATCACCCACGATCGACTTGCGCGTCAATCAGCTCAAGACGACCGTGACTGATCTGGCGCAAACGTTTTTAGCTGCCGGTATCGAGACGCAACCACTACCGCACTTACCCCAGAGTCTGCGCCTGACCCATCATGCCGGAGCCATTCAGCAGCTGCCTGGCTACGCCGATGGCTGGTGGACGGTGCAAGACGCCAGTGCCCAGCTAGTCAGCGCCTTAGTCGATCCGCAACCGGGCATGGTGGTAATTGATGCCTGCGCGGCACCCGGTGGCAAAACCACCCATCTGGCCGAACTCATGGGGGATGAGGGCCTCATTTGGGCCTGCGATCGCACCACCTCACGCCTGAAAAAAGTGAAGCAAAACCTGAAGCGCCTGCAGCTCACCAGCGTTAAACCCTTTACCGGCGATAGTACGACCCTGACGCGATTTGCCGGACAGGGCGATCGTGTTTTAGTCGATGCGCCCTGCTCGGGACTGGGCACACTGCACCGCCATGCCGATGCCCGCTGGCGGCAGACCCCGGCAACCGTGGCTGAACTGACGCAGCTGCAGGGGCAATTGCTGGCGCAAGCCGCCACCTGGGTTAAACCCAGCGGCACGTTGGTCTATGCCACCTGTACCCTACATCCAGCCGAAAATGAGGTCGTCATTCAGCAGTTCCTCGACGCCCAGCCCGACTGGCAGATATTGCCCCCGCGTGCCGATGAAGCGGCGGCGGCCTACACCATGCCCGAAGGCTGGATTAAAGTGTGGCCCCAGCGCCAACAAATGGACGGATTTTTTATGGTGCGGCTAGGGCGAGCCGACGACACTGCTCAGTAATCCGACTTGCCAGACAATCTTGGCCACGCCAAGGAGCCGAGGGCCAGGGAGCCAGATTCGTCATCTTGTTTCAAAAAAGTCGGTATTCCACTCCCCTACTTCATAGACATGGCCAAGCACACAGCAGGAGCATAGTTGAGGATGCAGGTTAGTCATCAACGCCTTCAATCGGCGCAAAACCTTGGCGCTGCACGTTTTCGCTGACGTGGCGCGGTTCTAAAAACTGCAGCAGATAGTCGGGGCCTCCCGCTTTCGACCCCACCCCCGACATCTTGAAGCCCCCAAAGGGTTGGCGAGCGACGATCGCGCCAGTGATGCTGCGATTGATATAGAGATTGCCGACGGCAAATTCGGCCTGCGCCCGCTCAATGTGAGCCGGGGTGCGGGAATACAGGCCCCCCGTTAACCCGTAGTCAGTGTTGTTAGCGATCGCCAACGCCTCGTCAAAGGTTTCCGCCTTAATCACCGCCAGCACAGGGCCAAAGATTTCTTCCTGAGCAATGGCAGCATCAGGGGCCACCTCCGTGAACAGGGTTGGCCCGACAAAATAGCCCGATTCTGGGGCGGGCAGGGCGAGCGCTAAAGTCGCGTCTTGCTGACCGCTGGCGATATAGCCCTGAATTTTGGCTTGGGCCTGGGCATCAATCACCGGCCCTACTTGCGTTCTTGGCTGGGCGGCATCGCCCACATTCAGCGAACGGATGGCCTCAATCAGGCGCTGCACAAAGGTGTCATACATTGACGACAGCACAATGACGCGCGAGCAGGCCGAGCATTTCTGGCCGCTGTAGCCAAAGGCCGAATACACCACCCCCTGCACTGCCTGATCGAGATCGGCACTGGCGTCAATAATCAGGCTATTTTTACCTCCCATTTCTGCTACGACGCGCTTCAGGTGCTTTTGGCCAGGTTGCCATTGGGCAGCTTCGGCGTAGATGCGGCAGCCCACCGCACGGGAGCCGGTAAAGGTGATCATCTGCACGTCAGGATGCTGCACCAGGTGCGCCCCCACAGTGGAACCGATCGCCGGTAAAAAGTGCAGGACGTCTTGAGGAACGCCCGCTTCGTAGAGGATTTCCACCAGTTTGGCCGCAATCACGGAGGAATTTTCTGCTGGCTTGAGCAGCGTGCAGTTGCCCGCGACTAAAGAGGCAACCGTCATGCCTGCGGTAATGGCGAGGGGAAAGTTCCACGGCGAAATTACCACCCCGATACCGCGAGGAAAGTAGCGATAGCGGTTGGTCTCACCGGGGTAATCGTAGGCATAGCCCGTGTCTAGGCGCTCCATTTCGTCGGCATAGAAGCGACAGAAGTCGATCGCCTCGGACACTTCGGGGTCGGCCTGTCCCAAAGGCTTGCCCACCTCCAGCACAATCCAGGCGCTGAGTTCGTGACGACGAGCGGTCATCAGGTCAGCAGCGCGCCGCAAAATCGCCGCCCGCTCTTGAGCTGGAGTCGCTGCCCAGGCGGGAAACGCCGCTTTGGCAGCAGCCAGTGCCTGATCCGCCTGGGCCGCACTCGCGAGCCCCACCTTGCCCACTAACTCCGCCGGGCTAGACGGGTTCACCGAATCCAAGCTGTCATCAGTGCTCACCGACTCGCCATTGATAATTGGCGCGTAGCGCTGGCCCAGCTGTTGCCGCACGGTTTGCATCGCGGTTGCCGCCGCTGCCCGGTGCTCAGAGATCGCATAATCAGTATCTGGAGCGTTGGCAAACGGGGGCCGCCAATCGCCCAGATCCGCCGCCTCACCCACCTGATCCACTGCTGCGAACGTGGGCGCGACAAGCAGTTCCTCACCCGCCGTATCTTCTAAGTTCTGTCGGACAAAAGAGCTGTTGGCCGTATTTTCCAGCAGACGGCGAATCAAGTATGACATGCCGGGAATCAACTCCCCAAAGGGCGTATACACCCGCACCCGATAGCCTTGAGCGGCCAGCGTTTTGGCCAGCTTATCGGCCATTCCATAGAGTACCTGCAGTTCAATCTGGCGCTTAGGAATTTTCAGCGTTTCGGCAATCGCCATCGCATGGGCCTGCGATCGCACATTGTGGCTGCCAATCGCCGCATACAAAACGTCGTGATTTTCCAGCAGCAGCTGAGTCATCCGTTCAAAGTTGGCATCGGTGGAAACCTTCTCCCGATACACGGGGCTGGGCCAGCCGTTTTGGCGAGCCGTAATCGTTTCCTGATCCCAATAGGCGCCTTTCACCAGGCGCACGGTGACGGGGGTACCTCGTTCCTTAGCCCAGTCCACCAGCGCCTGCAGATCTTCATAACTATCCCGCAGATAGGCCTGCAAGGTGACGCCGATATCGTCGCGCTGGCGAAATTCGGGTTCCAGCAAAATGTCCTGGAGAATCGCTAGCGTCAGGTCTTTATAGCGATACTGCTCCATATCGAAATGCACCATTACCCCCAGCTCAGCCGCGCGGCGCAGCAAGGTGCGAATGGGCTGACTGACGGCTTGACGACTGCCCTCGGCATCCAGCGGGTCAAATTGGGAATAGAAGGCAGTGAGCTTGACCGTCACCTGCACTTTCGACAGGTCCTCACCGTCAGCCTGATCAATCGCGGTCACCGGCTTCCACTGCTGCGCCGCAGTCGATAACTGCGTCATCAAATCCAAATAGCGATCGAGGTAGGCTTGGGCCTCCGCTTCCGTGATGACGGCTTCGCCAAGCAAGTCCATCGTGAAGGTCAGCTTGTCTTTCCGCATCCGTTCGATGGCCTTGATCGCCTTGCCCATGTTTTCGCCAGAAATGTAGCGATAGGCGAGAGTTTCCACGGCTGGAGCCACTGTTGTCGCAGCTAATTGCCCCGGCACCGAATCCGGATTCGTGAAGTTCAGCAGGCTCTTGAGAGCATTCGGCAGTTCCACCGCATCTGCCGACAGATACTCCTGCAGGTGCCGGGCAATCGCCGATTTGCTCCGCAGAGCCGGGAGCGTATCAATAAAGCGAAACAGCTGAACTTTGAGGCCGGGATTGGCCATGGCAAAATCCATAATCTTGTCGTCCCACCGCATCTGGTCACGCATCTGGGCGAAAAAGTTTTTTTGCTCGCGGGTGGCTTTGAGCAGCTTTTGGGCGATCGCAAGGGTTTGGGGTTCGTAGTCGGTCTTTTGGAGTTGAGCAACCATGATTGTTGAGGCCGTTATGGACGTCGTGGGGAGACTGCGACTCGGGCAAAGGGCACACACCGGCGCTACCGGCACGGAGCAGGCATCGGACAACTGACAAAAACAGGAATGTCGGCGACTCTATCAAAGTTTTGCGGCGGAAACTGTTACTCAGCAGCCACTTAAGCGATATACGAAGCCACAAATCAGCAGGCATCCTCACTGGCGCTGCCCGCTCAATCATGAGCTGCCGTCACCGTTCTCTGCCCGTAGGGCGGACACGGCATGAACAACCGTCACTTCAGGGAAGTTGGCGTCGACAGTAGCCCAGCTCCCCAATTTCTAGCCCTGATCTAGCCAAGAGCCGACTTGTTCAATGGCTATCGGGGATTTAAACAGACCGTTTTTATCCTGGTCAGGCGGCCCTCAAGTGCTGGCTGAGTCGGGTATTCAAAGAGAAGGCGATCGCTGACTTGCGGGTACCTGCAGGTTCACAAACCGCTAGCGTCACCGGCTTTCCCTCCATCGCTGCCATCTCTATTTTACGACAGCTGATTTTGGTGTTATTGCCACCGGTCTAGGCCACTTCAGGAAGTTGTTTCCAAATAGCTTCTCCGATCGCAGGGGTTTGGCACTGTCAAACCCTTTAGAGGAAATTGTTTGTCCTGGGGACATTATTTAAGCGTAGTTCCCCAAATGCCTTGAGTTCTGGGGATATCTCAACATCAGCGGTTGGGCACGGCGGCTTTGGTCGACGTGGTCTGAGATGACGGAGCCGTAGTGTCTAAAAAGGGCGGAATCGGGCAGTCGAGGGTAATGACGATCGCTCGCAGCAGCTCAGCTTCGCGAATCGTCACCGACTGATCGACAAGGACCGCATGGGCCGCAGCATCGACAATGGCCTGCTTGAGTTTCGGTACGGCGGGCTGCAGGCGCTTTAAGCTCGGCCCCAAATGGGCCAGGGTAAAGGTGGGTAATGCCTGAGGCAAGGGGCGTTTGCTCGCGCCCGGCAGGCTGGATAAAGCGGACTTAAAGGCGTAAAAGGCGTCATCGGTGTTGGTATGACCGATTTTGGCCAACAAGGTGAGCACGACCTGGCAATCTTCCCAAAGCGGGGCCAAGCTGGTCACCGCCTTGGGTTGCTCTAGCCGTTTCTGAAAATGGGGGCGCAGCCGCTTTTGCACAATCAGCTGCAGCACATATTCTGACAGGCTCAGTCTGCCATCGGCCTTGACCAAGGCCTGAATTTGCTTAAAGAAATCAGCGCACTGCTGCGGGGTGATTGTGCGCAGCACCGGAATCGACAGATCGAGCAGGGGCAAATATTTACGAGCATCGAGACCGCTCAGCAACTTGGCGAACTGCTCAACCTGGGCAGGCTCAATCGTTAACGGTGAGGCTTGCACCAGCGTCAGCTGCCGCGATCGCACCGCCGGACGCGCATCCAACAGTAGACTACACACTAAAGTCATAGCCCCCGTGGGCGATCGCAGTGCCTCATTCAGTTCCGGCGGCAGCGACTGCAGCCAGGCCTGGGCTTTGGCCAAATGCTGGGGACTGGCAGTGCCCACGCTGGCCATAAACTGTTCGACTTGGGGAATGGCGACCATTGAGCTCGCGGGAGTTGAACCCGTCGGGGGAGTGCTTTGGCCAGCTAATCCCATCGCGCCCGCATTAGCCAGTCCGCTCGGGGCGGCGATCGCCGGTGACGATACCGGTGCCCCTGACCGGCCCGTCATGCGGCGAATGCGTTCACTCAGCGGCGGGTGGGTGGCCATCCAGCCCTGCAAAAAGGTGGGCTGAAAGACGGCCCCAAAAAACATGTGACTGGCCGATTCCGCTTTGGGAGATCGCAGTCGCGAGCCGGTGCCATGCCCGCCAATGCGCCGCAACGCCCCGGCTAACCCCAGCGGATTGCGAGTGAACTGCACTGCCGAAGCATCGGCCAAAAACTCCCGCTGCCGCGAAACGCTGCTCTTGATCAGGCGACCAAACATGAGGCCAATGCCCCCCACCGCCATGATCGCCAGACCAAAGCAGACGATCCGACCATCGCGGTCACGGTGCCGAGAACCTGACGAACTGCTGCGGGTCAATATCCGCCCCGCAATATAGATGTAAAGCAACCCTTGCAACACGCCCATCAGCTTCAGGTTAAGCCGCATGTCGCCGTTGAGAATGTGACTGAATTCATGGGCGATGACCCCCTGCAGTTCGTCACGGCTGAGCTGCTCAAGACAACCCCGAGTAACGCCAATGACGGCATCATCGGGCGCGTAGCCCGCGGCAAAGGCATTAATACCGATTTCGTGATTGAGCAAATACACCGTGGGGATGGGGGTGCCGGAGGCTAGGGCCATCTCAGCCACGACGTTTAACAGCTGCTGCTCTCGAAAGTCAGTCGTTTGCGGATCAACTTTGGCGCCGCCGAGGCTTTCTGCTACTGCTGGGCCACCGCGCCGCAGCTCGACCATTTTAGTCACGCTGCCCGCCCCAATCATGCCGAGCGTGCCCACACTCACAACTAGCAAAACCTCGGGCTGCCAGAGCTGTAGCGACACCTCAAACAGCCAAATAACAGCGACGATCGCGATCGCATACAGGCTAGCAATCATGGCAATGATGGCCAGCCCAAACAACCCAATCAGCTGTTTGGTGTTGCGTCGGGCTTGATCCTGATGTTCAAAAAAATCCATCACGTGACGTCGATAAACTCACAGGCGTTGGGGGCGGGCAAATTGCTCTGACTGACCGTGGCTAAAAGGAAACCTGGGGGGCAGCGCGCATTTCGGGAGATTCGATCGTCTCTAAGAGTTCTGCCGGTTGAAAGTTAAAGCTGCCCGCGATCGCACTGTTGGGAAACACTTCGCGCGTCGTGTTATAGCGGGTGACGGCATCGTTAAAGGCCTGTCGAGCAAAGGCCACCTGGTTTTCGGTCGTTTGCAGCGCCTCAGTCAGCTGCGCCATATTTTGACTGGCTTTGAGGTCAGGGTAATCCTCGGAGAGCGCAAACAGGCGGCCTAAAGTGCCGGTCAAGGCCGCTTCAGCGCCAGCTAACTGCTGCATGGCGGCGGGGTCGCCGGGGGCCTGAGCGGCTTGCTGACTCGCGTTGACCGCGCTGTTGCGGGCGTTAATGACAGCTTCTAAGGTTTCTCGCTCGTGCTTCATGTAGCCTTTGACCGTTTCCACCAGGTTGGGAATCAGGTCATAGCGGCGGCGCAGCTGAATATCGATTTGCGAAAAGGCGTTTTGGTAGCGGTTACGCAGGGTGACGAGCCGGTTGTAAATGTTGACGGTAATGATGGCCAACACCACCACAATCATCACTAAAAAAATGAACAGGCCGATGAAAGCGCCCATAAAGTAGTTGTCTCCTTGAGGATGATGAGAGGCTAAGGGTTAGCTACACTGCAGCCCCGCCAATTCTCTGAAATGGCTTTCTTTGGCCGTAGAGTGCCCGGTCGATTTTCCTAAACCAACACAGCGGCTGCGCAAAAGTGACGTCTCTATTCGTTGATGTGGCTGGTTTCACATCTATCTGGGTTGAGCCTGAAAATCTTTAAGCTCTCAATTCTGGCGTGCCTGGCAGGCTTTAAGCCTCTTTTCTTGCATGCCTAGAGGGCTGGCTATCGGCAGCGAGGCTGCTGAATATCAGAATTCGCCAGTGTTGAGGCATCAGGATAGGATCATACTTTTTGCTGCTAGCATTGCTAATGCTTTTTCCTGTACTGATACTTTTTCCTGTAAAGAATCCTTGTTGATCTCGACGGGAATTTTCATCGGCATCACTTTGCAAAGACGAAGCGATTACCGTGGCCCTCATAGGTCAGCGGTGCCACGAGTTGGTAGAGCATCGTGGCTATTTCCAGAGTTTCCCGTCAGAAGACTCCACACCCACCTCACAAAGCGGCGGCAGTCTACTGAGTGGACGCGATCGCGACCGTGTCATGCCTAGCTGTCAACGACTGTGCCCGATCGGTCAGGGAGAAAGCAGAGGGGCTTCAATAACGGGGACGTTGCTCTTAGACTAGAGGCGGGAAAGAGTCAGCGAGGTGGTTACGGGTTGGTTTTGCCAACTTGAGGAAAGTCCGGGCTCCCGAAAGACCAGACTTGCTGGGTAACGCCCAGTGCGGGTGACCGTGAGGAGAGTGCCACAGAAACATACCGCCGATGGAGCTTGGCTCACAGGTAAGGGTGCAAGGGTGCGGTAAGAGCGCACCAGCAGCATCGAGAGGTGCTGGCTCGGTAAACCCCGGTGGGGAGCAAGGTCGCAGGGGTCATGGTTGGTCTTTTTCCAGCCCCGCTTTTGGTGTACCGCATGAGGCGTCTGGTAACAGCCGTCCCAGATAGATAATCGCCCTCTCGGCTTGGCCTGAGAGAACAGAACCCGGCTTATGTCTGGCTCTTTCCTACTTTTTGAGGCTGTCTAAGGCGAGCCGTAGCTGGCCCTGGTGCGCCTCTAGGCAAGCGTCTGCTGCCGCTAAGGTCAGCTCACCCCAGTGCATTAGCAATGCCGACTTGACTCGCTGCTGGCTGCGATCAAGCAGGTCAGCCGCCGCCGCCCGCTCAAGCCCAGTCAAGTCACTGAGCATGCGAATGGCGCGATCGCGCAGCTTAGTATTGGTCACAGCCACATCAATCATACGGTTGCCATAGACCTTGCCCAACTGCACCATGACGCCGGTCGAGAGGATGTTGAGCGCCATTTTGGTCACCGTCCCGGCCTTGAGGCGGGTCGAGCCGGCCAACACCTCGGGGCCGACCAGCAGGCGAATATCCACGTCGTAGTGGGCCGGTACCTGTTCAGGCGGCACGCAAGCCATGAAAATGGCGATCGCTCCGCGTTGTTGGGCGGCCTTGAGGGCACCATGCACATAGGGGGTAGTGCCCCCGGCAGTAATGCCAACCACAACGTCGTGGGGGCCAATGCGATGGTCGTGAATCACCCTTTCACCATCGGCGGCAATATCTTCTAACCCCTCTGAACTGCGCACTAGGGCCGCTGCCCCTCCAGCGATGAGGCCCTGCACTAACTCCGGTGGTGTGCAAAATGTGGGCGGACATTCGGAAGCATCTAACACGCCCAGACGGCCACTGGTACCGGCCCCCACATAAAAGAGGCGGCCCCCCGCCCGGAGCGCCGTCGCTGTCTGCGCGATCGCCTCAGCGAGGGCTGATTTGGCAGCCGCGATCGCCCGCAGGGTGTTTTGGTCTTCGGCATTCACCAATTCCACAAAAGCTAAGGGCGAGAGCTGGTCTAAAGACTGGCTGGCGGGGTTCGCCTGCTCAGTCAATAAATAGCCGCGATCGGTGAGGTCCTCGGGCTGAGAGGCAGGGGATGTCACAGGGCGTTCTCCAAAGCGGCGGGGAATCAGGATGACCAGACGAGGCCGGTCGGGCGCAGTAAGCAGCAGCTTTCTGGCCAGCAGCGACGCGGTCAGCGACCGGTCAGGCTTTGCCTCGGAACTGGCTGCGACGGTGGGCATCACGGTCTGGTTAGAGCAACTTTTCTAGCTGTTGTCGAATGCTGTCGAGTTCTTGATTAGACAAGCGCGATTCGTCAGCGGTGGGGGGCACTTCTTCGACGGCATTGCCGTCTGGATCCCAGGCTGTCTGATCAACGCTGTTCTCTGGCGGCACCATCAGCGCCCCCGAGGCCACGAGTTTGGCTTCAAAGCCCGCTTCGGCACAAAATTCTTCAATATCGCGCTGATCAAATTCTTCGACTGTGGGAGAGGGAAAATCTTGAGCCTCTAGCATGAGAGCAAAGCGGGTGGCATCGTCTGCGTCTTCAAAGATTAGAACGGTGTTTTTGCCGTTGGCCTGCAACGAATGAATACCTTCGTTGTCGGTTCCCGCGTTGAACAAGAGCACGTAGACTTGCATGAGTCTGTAATCCGGTTTTCATCTGTAAGCGTTAATTTTAAGTATCTTATGGGCAGCGAGACGATTTAAGTCAGGATGTGGGCTTAAACTTAGTGACCAAATCAGTCAGGGAAGACGTTAGACCGCTCAAGAGTTGGTAATGTTTTTAATGGCCGACGGGACTTTCCCGACCGTGAAATGCGTCAGACAACACAGTTATGAGGGGTCATGAGTAACGGGTCATCGCCAGAGCCGGAATCGACTAATGCGAAACAACGGCGGCGAATTTGGAAGACGACTGGCTTAACGATTGGCGCGATCGCGATTCTCGGTGCGGCTGGAGGCACCTTGGCCGCCTGGATCTTTGTGAACGAACGGCTCTCGCCCTGGGCCTCACAGCTGCTGAGCGATACCCTTGACCGCCCAGTTTATCTGGGTGAAGTCGAACGAGCCTCGCTGACCGGCGTGCGGTTTGGTCAATCGGCGATGCCAGCGACTGCGGATGACCCCGATCAGCTCGTGGTCGAGACGGTGACGATTCGGCTGAATCTGCTGCAGCTGCTGACGCGCACCCTGCGACCGCGCATTACCTTTGAAAATCCGATGGTGTATGTCGAGCAAAATGCCCAAGGAGAATGGCTGGACATCGACTTTGACTTCGACGAGGAAGACGATGATGAGGAAGACGATGATCGCGATCCCTTCATTCGCATCAGCCCCATCGTCGAAATTCTGAACGGCGAACTGACGGGCCTGCCCCACAGTGAAGCCCCGGCGACAGCGAGTCCGCTCAACATCAACGCGATCACTGGTTCGGTCGAAGTGGCCCAGGTCGAGACGACTGACTTTAGCGATCAAGAGACCTTAGTCAAAGCGCAAACGATTACCTTTGACGTCAGCGCCGAGCCCGAGGACGCCGGGACACTGGTCGTTAGCGGGGTAATTCAGCAGCCGGAAAGCGATGAGGACGATGAGACGGCGTCCGCGATCGCTGCCAACCTGGCGCTCCAAGCTCAAGGCCTAGATTTAGGCATTCTGTCGCCGGTGCTGCTGGCGAGTCTGCCCCAAGATCTGCCCTTCGACGTGACGTCAGGTCTGCTCAACGGCAACCTGGAGGTCAGCCTGGCCCCCGAGGCCGAACCCAGCCTGACAGGTACCGCCAGCTTGCAGGATGGGGCGATCGCCTTTGACGCCCTGACCACGCCTTTCACCGATATCAATACGCAGGCGCAGTTTCGCGATAATGGCGTCCGCCTAGATGAGATCACGGCTAACTTTGGTGAAATGTCTGCCGTTGCCACCGGCACGATCGACGCGCGTAACGGCTATGATCTGACCGGCGAAATTTTTCCCGTAGCGCTGGCCGATATTGCCGCAGCCTTCGACTTTGAGCCGCCCATTCCTGCCGAAGGCACGCTCAGAGCCGAAGCGGTAGAGATTACGGGGCCGCTGGCGCAGCCTTTGGTGGCGGGCAACATCCTCTCGACGGATGTCGTGACGCTCGACAAAGTTCAGTTCGCGAATATGGCCACCCGGCTCAGCTACAGTGCTGCCGGCTTAGCCTTTACCAACTTATCTCTAGAGCCCTTAGCGGGCGGCAGTCTCACTGGTGAGGGGGCTCTGTCTTTTGGTCGGCCAGCGACCTTGGCCTTGCAGCTAACTGGCCAAGACTTGCCCGCCGATGCCATTGGGCAGGCTTACGGGTTGCCCGACACGGTAGTAATTGGCCCGGTGGCCTTAGAGGCTGATATTACCGGTCCGCTGAATGACTTAAATGGCTTAGTTACCTGGAACGCCCCAGCCGGGACGTACCCCACCAACGGCACGGCAGAAATTGCGGCCAATACTGTGGTGGTGCAAAATGCCGCGATTGCCGGGGGTACGGCTTCGGGCACGGCCAGCCTCAACGCGGGGCAGTGGACGGCGGACGTCGCGGCCCAGGGCCTGCAACTCGGCGTATTTAATCGCTCGCTAGAAGGTGTGATTGGCGGTGGTGACGTGCGGCTGGCGGGCAGCACGGCTGATTTCTCCCTGCGGGGAATTCGCGGTGATGGCGCCATCACCGCCGCGCTGCTCGGGGGGACGCTCAACAGTCAGGTGGCCTTAGCCAACGGCGCGTGGACGGCAGATGTGACCACCCGCGACTTTCCCGTCAATCAATTGGTCGCGAATATCCCCGTTGATCGCATTAATGCCGATGCGCGACTCTCAGGAACGGTGGATGACTTTAGCCTGGCGGCGCTACAGGGTGAGGGCACGGTGGCGGCGGCGATCGCGGGCGGTACGGTCACCAGCGATTTTCGCTTGGCCAGCGGGGCGTGGCAGGCTGACGGCCAAGGCAGCGGCCTGCAGTTGGGGCAGTTTTCACCAGAGCTGCAGGGGACGGGCGACGCCACCTTTCAGCTGGCGGGTAATTTGGACGAGCTGACACCGGCTGGGGTGCGGGGTCGAGCCAATATTCGCCTGTCCGACGGCTTGGCGACCCTGGCGGGCACCAATGCCGCGCTGGCGCAATCGCGATCGCCCCTCGATGCTAGCCTTGCTTGGGATGGCCGCCAGCTGCAAATTGAGCGCTTAGAAACGGCGGGGCTGTTTGCCAGCGGCACTGTGACGCCACAGTTCACCGGCCCCAATGCCCCCGGCATCGCCGCAATTGACTTGGGGCTGATCGCGGAAAACTACGACTTAGCCACCTTGCCCATCGATTTGCCGCCCGTGTTGGGACTCGAAGGCCAGGCCGATTTTCAGGGTCGCCTCACGGGCACACCCAGCGCCCTGAACTTTGCGGGCGATCTGGCCCTGGCTAATTTGGCCCTCAACGACTTGGTGTTCGAACCCTTGTTGACCGGCGACGTGGATTTCTCCTCCCAAACCGGGCTCGTGGTTTCGCTACTGGGTGTAGAGGATGAAATTTCCGTCACCTTTGATCCACAGCCTCGACAGCTCGATGTGACGGTGCGCGCGGGCGAGTCGCTGGCGATCGCCACCACTGAGGGCAACCTGCTGCAGGCGCAGCTTTACAGCTTCCCCATTTCGGCCTTAAATCTGCCACCGGCCAACTCTGCATACGGCACGCTGCGCGGACAGGTCGAGTTTGCCAATGCCACCGTCAATCTGAACGATTTCAGCACGACGGGCCAGTTTGATGTGCAAAATCTGGGCATCGGTTTCTACAGCGTTGATCGCCTCTTCGGCGGCTTTTCCTACGCCGACGGGGTGGCCCGGTTGGCCAACGGTCAAATCCTGATGGCCGATCGCGATGCTCGCGGGGTGGCGATCGCCACCCGCACCTACGATGTGTCGGGCCGCTACGGCTTTAACCAATCGCCGCAGCTACAGGCCACCCTATCGACTGAAGCCGGGGAACTGCGCGACGTTTTGGAAGTGCTCAAAATTCAGGAACTGGCCGATTTTAGGCGTGGCTTTAAGCCCAACGAGGGCTTCATTCCCAACTCGCCGGAAGAAGCTGAAGCTATCTTGGCCACGACGGCGGCGGGCAATCCCAACGGCACTCTGCTCGATCAGCTGCGACGGCTCTCAGAAATTATGGAGCTGGAAGTCCAGGAAGAGATTCAGGCCAGTGAATCGACCATTCCGCCCCTGAGCGAGTTGCAGGGTGTCTTTGATGGCGTGGTGAATGTCTCGGCCGATCTGCCGGAAGATCTGCGAGTCACCTTTGATCTCAACGGACAAGCTTGGCGCTGGGGGCCAGACATTAGTGCTGATGTGGTGTTGGCCCAGGGCGGCTATCGCAACGGCCTGATCACCCTGGCACCGCTGCAATTTAGCTCTCAGGGCGAAACTGAAGTCTCCTCTGTCATCCTGGCCGGTGAGTTTTCCCTTGACCCGGCGGATAATGAAAACCGCCTCATGACCCTCGAAGTGGTCAACCTCCCCAGCCGCCAGCTAGAAGATTTGGCGAATCTGCCCTTTGCGTTGACCGGCGACGTCAACGGCACCGCCGAGCTGCGGGGCCGCTTGAGTGCGCCCAACCTGTCAGGTCAGCTGCAGATTGCCAATGGCACCCTTAACAATGCCCCGATCGAACAAGTAGAAGCGACCTTTTCCTATGTCAATGCGCGGGCAGGGCTCGATGCTGAGCTGCTGCTCGTTGGGTCTGATGACCCGCTGACGCTATCGGCACGGGGGCCTTACCAGCTGGGCTTTGTGGCGCAACCACCGACTGACACCAGCTACCGCCTCGTCGCCAATGTCAAAGATGAAGGGTTTGCCCTGTTAAATCTGTTTACCCGTCAGATCGCCTGGGAGTCGGGCGAGGGCACGATGATTTTGGATCTGCAAGGTGATACCGCTCAGAATAACGGCATTCCCAGCGAATTTCAGGGGCTCGTGACGCTGACTGGCGCCACGATCGCTGCCGCTGCTTTGCCGGTGCCGATGACTGACATCACCGGACGCATCCGGCTATCGCCCGCTAATTTTGGCAGCATCGTCGTTGAAGATCTCACCGGCCAGTTTAGTGAGGGCCAACTCATGGCAGAAGGGGTGTTTCCCCTGTTGGTGCCCTTACCCAGCCAAGAGGCGGCTGAGGCCGATCCTGACGCTGATAGTCCAGAAGCAACAGTGAATGCCCCACCACCAGAAGACGGTTCAGACATTGAAGACACCTCAGAGACCGCAACTGCTCCACAGGCTGATGACGATTCAGAGACCGCAGCTGCTTCAGAGACTGAAGATGACAATAGTTTCTCCGCTCAGATTCAAGACAGCTTTGATGCCCAGCCTCTGACTCTAGATCTCGAAAACATTGCCCTTAACCTGCGGGGGCTGTATGACGGGCAAGTCAATGGCGAGACACAACTGCTGGGCAGTTTATTGTCAGGGCCGGTGCTCTCCGGTGCAATTGATCTCACGCGCGGCACGATTACGATTCCTGAGGGCAACGATGCGGCTCCCGTCACGACAGCAACGAACGATCGCTCGACGCGCGAAAACCCACTCCCCCCCCTGCGGTTTGATAACTTGCGTTTGGTGCTAGCCCGTAATATCAACATCGTGCAGGGTAATTATCTAAATGTGACGGCGCGGGGAGGGCTGCGGCTGGACGGCACCATTGATAATCTGCGGCCAACAGGCACAATTCAACTGCCGTCGGGCCAAATCGGCTTGTTTACGGTGGCGTTAAGACTGGCTGGCGATAACGATCGCGCCGAGTTTCGCGGCAGTTTTGATTCAATCCTGGATGTGACTCTCCAGACCTCTCTGCCCGATGCGTCTTCCTTTAGTCAGGGCATTGGGGTGACGACGAGCCCATTCCCCCAAAATGAAGTGTCAGATAACACCCTTAATGAGATTGGCCTCACTCAACAGGGCAACACCCTGGTGCGCATCAATGCTCGCTATACCGGCAAAGCCAGCGAACTCGCTGACCTGACGACCGATTCGAGAAATTTGGAGTTAACGAGTTCGCCCTCACGGTCTGAACAAGAAATCATCTCGCTGCTCAGCGGCAATGTGATTGGCGCATTAGACGCATTAGGCAACAGCGATGATGCCCTGGCTGGGCTGGGAACATTCTTGGGCTCGGCGCTGTTAAGCAACGTTCGAGACTTTTTGGGTGACACGATTCCTCTGAGTGAGTTCCGCATTTTTCAGGTGAACGAGAGCAGTGGTGGGGTCAACGACTCAGAGGATATCGGCGGCGAAATTGGCTTCGACGTCACCTCTAACATCTCTGTGTCGGTACTCAAGGTTTTGACCGATGACACCCCCTTTCAATTCAACACTCGCTATCGATTAAGTGATCAGTTCACCCTGCGTGGTACCACCAGCTATCAGGATTTCAGCGAGCGCACCGGAGTCTTGCTAGAGTATGAAACGCGGTTTTAAGCAATAGGTGGCGATGAAATCCTCCCCAGATGACTCTCCGGTAGCGGCGGCGGAACCCGCTAGTGAGCCCGCGACGCCAGCCGCACTGCCTCGCTGGCGTCGCCTGTGGGCCAGTCAGCAAGAGAACGTCCGCATTCTGGCGATCGCGCTGCTGGTGGCCATTGTGCTGCGGATCTTTGTGGCGGAACCCCGCTTTATCCCCTCCAACTCAATGGAACCAACGCTCCATGTGGGCGATCGCCTGCTGGTCGAAAAAGTTTCCACCCATTTGCAAACGCCCCAAGTTGGCAACATCGTGGTCTTTGAGCCCCCGCCGCAGCTCCGCCAGTATGGCTACACTGGCAAGCAGGCTTTTATCAAGCGTGTGATTGCGACCCCTGGCGAAACGGTCACGGTGTCCGACCACCAGGTCTTTGTCAACGGCCTGCCCCGACAAGAAAGCTACATTTTGGAACCGCCCGATTATCTGATGGGCACTGTGACCGTGCCCCCCGGCAACATTTTTGTCATGGGTGACAACCGCAACGACAGCAACGACTCCCACGTCTGGGGCGTACTGCCTCAGGAGAATGTCATCGGGGTGGCCCGCTTGCGGTTTTGGCCCTTGTCACGAGTCGGTGCGGTCTCGTAATTCACCTGAAGTTCAGAATTAGGACTAAGGCCCGCTGAGCGTCAGACATTGAGATAATGCATCCACTGGCTAGTTTGGGCAGCGGATAGGCGGAGTCGATAATGGGCGTCGCCCCAATTGAGAAACGGCGATCGCCGCCTTTCATTAATGATTTGCTCGGCTACTCGGGCTGACATGCCCGGTAACGCCATCAATTGCCCCACAGTGGCCTGGTTCAGCGACGTGGACTGAGCGACGACTAAACTCTCGGGATCGTAATAACAAAAAGCCAGAACGGGGCTCAGCGGCTCTAGAGCGCGACTAGAGATGCCCAACGCGGCGGCGATATCGTCTAAGCCACAAAACACGACGCCATTTTGACTCAGCGTGGCCAGGGTGCGCGCTTGATGAATCGACAGGCCCGGCAACCGTAACCAATCATCAATGGTGGCCTGATTAACATCAATGGTGATACCCAAATCAGCCGCGATCGCCACCTCTTCGAGGCTGTCAAGCCGCGCCAAGGGGTCGCGCTGCAGTCGTGATCGCGCCGGATGAAACTGTCGCAGCCAGGCCTGTAGGGGGCGACGAGCTGGCTCTTGGGGAGGTCTAAAGTGGTTCGCCATGCCCTGCTGAATGCATCGCTAAATCACTCTTAGTTTAGCTTCGCTAGCAAATTGCGCCGCTTTTGTTCAAACTCTTGCTCTGAGAGCAGTCCCTCTTGGCGCAGCTGCTCCAACTCTCTGAGCGCCGCTGCGATCGCCTGAGTTTGCTGCGAGGCCGTGACGCCGGCATCACTCACCGCCGCGCCTGTCGCCTCGGGCAATTCGCCCCGGCGCGACTTCGACAGCAACCAAACCGCCTCAACAGCACAGGCAATTCGCGGAATTTGCGTCCATCCCAGCAGCAAATATACCCCGCCCCAAATAGGCTGTCCCAGATAAAACTTATGGAGCCCAGTAATCGGGAAAGGACTGAGCGCCCCAGCAAAGGCGAGGGCGGCAGCAATGCGCCATTGTTGCGATTGCTCTCGGGGCGTTTTTTGAGCAGTGCTCGATGCAGTTTGACGACTCGTCATAGGCACCTCAAACCATCCTGTTGCCTGACTCTGACTCTGTAAAAGTTAAAGCAGAGCGGACCCGCTGTCAGCTTCCCCATAGCCTAACGTCTAGCTGGCCCAACGATCAGACTCTTGTGGTGAGCCAGCCCCATCTCGTCAGCCTCAATGGAGGTCATTAAACTCGTCGCAAAGCCGCGACCGTGCAAAGACTCTTGAAACACAAGGGCAGCCTAGCGGTTTATTCATTAATATGGCTGTTAGGCTCGTGTTAGCTCACAGCCCTGGATCGAGTGAGGATGCTCTAGTCGCCACTCATTTCCTTCCATAACCGGTCTACAACGTTAGTTTAGGGGCACTCCGGCTTAGTCAGCTTACGGCTCTGTGGCCCCCCGCTCAGAACGGCCAGAAAAATATGTCCCTTGTTGATTTCCCCGTTTGCCCCCATCTTGTTCGATTTGCATGACACCACCGGTTTTTTCACCCGACTGGCTTAAACAGTTTTCTGATCCCTATGCGGTATTGGGGGTTGCCGTTACGGCTGACGAAAAACGCATCGCCAAGCGTTATCGACAGATTGCTAAATGCTTGCACCCGGACCAGCAAATGGGGGCTGAGGCAGCCGCTCGCGAATTTGCCAATCAGATCCTCACTCGCTTGATCAACCCGGCCTATCAACGCCTCAAGCAAGATAAGGGGCGCGCCGAAACCCTGGCGACCTTGCGTTTCAAAGTACGTCGCCTGAACCGAGAAAAAAAATTGACCAGTCAGGCCAGCCTTTCCAAACAGCTGCTGGCGATCGCTGAGCCCGAAGTCGAAGTGTTTTACGAGAAGGCCCTCACGGAACTTTCCGAACCGCAACACACCTCAGTCGAATCATTTGTCACTCAAACGACCGCGATCTCTGAGCTCAATTTGATCTATCTCCGCCGCAAAATGGGCGACCCCGTCATTCGCGAAAAACGCACGGGGCTGGTCGCGTCCGCCACAGTCAACAACGGGGCGACCGTCACCACGGCACCAGTCCCTCCCAAGGGCACGAATAAAGACGCGCCTGCGGTTGATTATGCGCAGCGACATGTGATGCGCGCCAAAACCTACATTGCCAGCAAATCTTTTCCGCAAGCGGTGCAAGAGCTGCGAGATGCCGTTCGCATCGAGCCCGAAAACAGCAATTACCACACGATGTTGGGACAAGCCTACCTCATGCAAAAAATGGTGGGTATGGCCAAAGTGCATGTCCGTCAGGCGCTTAAACTTGACCCCAACAATCGCATTGCTCACAAATATGCCAAGCAGCTCCAAATTGAGATCGTGCCTCCTAAAGCGCAAAGCAATGGCCAACACAATGGCCGCAGCCAGCCCCAAAAAGGCGGCTTCTTCAGTTTTTTTACGCGTAATCGAGCCGCTAAGTAGGGTTATCTCGCCTTGGCGACGCGATCGCGCCACTTTTAGAGTGAAGTTGTAATCACGGAGGTTAACCAGGGGTTTAATCAGGGCTTGAGAGATGCTCTCAATGATGTGCCTTGTTAACCGGCTGTTCTCTAAAATTACTGTGGTAACCAGTTTCTTTTTCAGCAGAACATATTATTAAGCACTCGGTGAAATGGGAATTTTTGATTCTGAAATTGTTCAACAAGAAGCCATGTCACTGTTTCAGGACTATCAGAACCTGATGCAGATGGGCAGTGGCTATGGCAAGTTCGATCGCGAAGGCAAAAAGCTCTACATCCAGCAAATGGAAGATGTGCTGGAGCGCTACCGCATCTTTATGAAGCGGTTTGAGCTATCAGATGATTTTATGGCCAAGATGACCGTGGAGCAGCTCAAGACTCAGCTCAGCCAAGCCGGTATGACGCCGCAGCAAATGTTTGACCAAATGCACGTAACACTAGAGCGAATGAAGGCTGAAATCAAAGAGTAAACCGGAGGCATCCAGAATCCACGACAACAGGCCCGCAGGGATCGGGTTTGTGGATGCTCGGCATCAATGAAATTAAGGTGTTCGTTCAACTCGCCCATACAGTCAGTCGCAAACCGTCATTAAACCAAGCTGGCGGTGGTGCGTCACGCTAAGCGATGACGCACCCTATGATAGTGGTGGTGATCTACTTACACCGATTCTCTGAAACTGGACTACAGATCTTCCTTTCGACTCCGCTCAAGGAACGTCGACTGAGCGAAGTCGTTCGCATCGCGTCTCCCCGAGGGAGAAAGCCGACTTGTATGGGTCGCTGTAATTTGTAGAACTGGTATTACCGATATCTTCTGGCCGGGCAATCGCCTAAGTGTTTGGTTGGCCGTTGCCAAGAACGTTGGGGCAATGGCGTTTCACGAGAGGCCGCCTATCAGCAACAGCTCGCTTGGCAGAGCGCTCGTCTGACCGCTACTCCGGCAGTTTGTACTGACTCACAATTCGCTTAGCAAACTCGGGCACATGAGCCGCCAGCTTCTCAGGATAGTGGCGCTTCGTGTAGAGATAGTTACGGGTGAAGTGAGAATCGATCGAGAAGCGCGCATATTCCAGCCCTTTGGGCCCGATACGCTCAATCACCACGCCCATCAGTTTGGCCGCCCACATCGGCAGTGTCACACCCTTATCATAGGCCGGAATGCTCTGCTGCACCGCCGCCTGGCGATCGCCCGTCGACATGACTGGCTGGGTATCGAGCTGATCCATCACCAGATCGAGCATTTCTTGGCCGCGATCGTTGCGCACGGTAATCCACTGCCAGCCAAAGGGTGCCCCCATATAGCCAACGACAATATCCGCCAGGCCATTCACATAATCGAAACAGGTCATGCAGGAGGGGGCAAAGACATCCTTGAGCTGATCGGTTTTTAAGCCAAAGAAGGGCACCGTCTCAGTCGAGCCGTCTTCGTGCTTAAAATGCACTCGGAAATCCTGCATGAATTCGTAGTGCACGACGGTCTCGGGGGAACGACTGGTGGTGTCTAAAAACTTTTGCAGGCCCGCCCGAGTGACATTATCCACGCAGGGAGTGCCCAGCACGTACAGCTTTTCTAGCCCCATCGATTTTTCTACCGCCCGCAGCGCCTGAATCTGGCAGCCGACACCGATGACGAGCAGCCGTTTCATGCCCGACTGTTCTACCTGTTCCAACACCGACAGGTTGGGCGATAGGGTGGGTTTGTTGACTTTGGCCGCCAGGATTTCTGCCGGCGTAGTGGCAATAATCGGCTGGGGTTGGAACCGGTCTTCTGGCGTATTCTGCACGCAGACAACGCCTTCGACCTTGCCCTGAGTCAGCATTTCAATCGCAATCGTGCTCACAATCCCCGTCCACTGAGCCCCTTCAATCGGCTGCTGCTTGCGCGCCGCCATCATGTCTTGATGAACACCAAAATATTGCTCGTTTTCATTCTCCAGATCGCGATCGCGCCCGTGGGTTTGCGCTTCTAGCGCCGGAAACTGCTGGTTTAAAAACGCGCAGGCTTCTTTGACATAGTGAATGTAATAGGTGTCGCAGAGGCCACATTCGCTACAGAGTTCTTTGGCCGGACGGCGCGCCCCTGGACGAAGGGCTTTGGCTTTTTGGTGAGAGGGCTGAGCCAGCGTCATAAGATGTGTAAAACGTATTTCGCAAGTGTCTGCTAATCACCATACCGCAAGGGTTTGGCCCTCTCCTTTTTCGGTTTCTAAATGTAACGAAGGATGGCCAAAGTCTATTTATAGTTGCAGAGTTCTCAATGGCAAACCCATCACCCAAACTGGCGGATATGGGGTCAGCAGCAAGGCGAGGTGGGCAATGTCGCCGCTAGTTCAGGCGGTCAGCCTCCCGGTGCCATTCGCCTTTAATTGACTGACCCAGTTGCCTTAGCTGCCAGGCCTCTCTCGGATATCACTTTTGCCGTCGGGGTGGGCAGTATTAAACCGGGCAATTGGGAATGCTATTGGCGGCAACTGCCTGGCTAGCCGCCAATAGCGGAGGAAATCGGGCGAGAAAATTTTGAGAATTTCACCGAATGCGCAAGGCTTCAGAAATTCTAGACTATGCTTAACGTTAAGTTGAATTGAGCGACTGCCCAGTGCCGCTGGTGATGCCAACCCCAGTTTTCAGCGGTAGAAGAAAATTCTAGACTGGTGAGAGCGGCGGCCCAGGTCTCGGCCTCACTTCTGGAGTCATTGCTGACGCGTAGTGCTGGCTAAGTCCTCAAGCCCCTGCGTTCTTTTCTAAGAGAGGCGGCTCCGACTACGAGCAACGCGTGCGATTTTGCCGGAGACTTACCGGACTGAGCTGCTGAATGATTTCTTGTCTAAACCCCCATTGCTCCCATCCTGATAATCGCGACACCGCCACGGACTGTCGCAATTGCGGTAAGCCGTTAGTGAAAATGCTGCGGGGCCGCTACTATCCCGAAAGGCTGATTGGCCGAGGTGGCTTTGGGCGGACCTATTTAGCCCAAGACAGCGATCGCCTCAATGCGCCCTGCGTGATCAAGCAATTTGCGCCCCAAACCCAGGGCACTAAATCTTTTCACAAAGCAGTCGACCTGTTCAATCAAGAAGCCATACGGCTGCATGACCTGGGGGAGCATGTGCAGATCCCTGCTTTGCTGGCCTATTTCGAGCACGATCAGTATCTATATCTGGTGCAGCAGTTTATCGACGGCAAAACCCTCATCCAAGAGATTGTGGAAAATGGGCCGCTGGACGAGATCGGCATTCGGGATTTGCTCAACGATGTGTTGCCCGTTCTAGATTTTATTCATCGACACAACGTCATTCACCGCGATATCACCCCCACCAACCTGATTCGCCGCGACACCGATCGCCGCTTGTTTGTGATTGACTTTGGCATTGCCAAGCGCTTTGGCGAAGCCCTTGCAGACGGCCCCGGCACTCGCATTGGCACCGAAGGCTATGCCCCAATTGAGCAGCTGCGGGGCGGGCAAGCCTATCAGTCGAGCGATCTCTACAGTTTGGGAGCCACCTGTTTGCACCTATTTACCGGGCGCAAACCCGATAATTTATACGACCACATGGCGGGGCGCTGGCGCTGGCGCGACGTATTGGCCAAGCAGCACCGCTCGATCAGTACAGAATTGGCCGCTGTGCTGGATCGCCTAGTGCTCGATGCCGTGGGCGATCGCTTTCAGACCGCGCGCGAAGCCATGGCGGCGCTGCAGGCACTACCGACTTTTCAAGGTGCGGTGCCGGGCTGGGTGCGGCAACACCCATCAGGCAGTCTGCCCTCTTCGGCAGAGATGCTGCCCCAGCCAGCGGGGGTGCCTGCCGTGGCGATCGATCCGGTGCCCGAGACGGTGCCGCCGCCGCCGACCCCGACCCTCACAGTCCCGGCACCACTGACGCCGGCTCCCGTGGCGGCTCCGCCCCCAGAGAGGTCAGCCGTCACCCTCTCTTCCGCCCCGACCGTTGCTGATTTTGCCCCTTCTGGCATCCCCGAATGGCAGTGTGTACGCACCTTGACTGGGCACCAGTCTTGGGTGACTGCCGTGGCGTTTAATCCGCGCTCGGCCACGCTGGTTAGCGGCAGCCTGGATGACAGCATTAAAATCTGGAACCTGCAGACTGGCAAGGTCGCAGCCACGTTACAGGGCCATCCACGGGGCGTTAATGATTTGTGCATTAGCACCAAAGGTCAGGTGTTAGTAAGCTGTGGCGATGACGACACGGTGAAAGTGTGGAACCTGGTGGCCGGGCGGTTGATTCACACCCTGGAAGGGCACGTGCGCGATGTCACCAGCGTAGCGATCGGCCATCAGGGCTGGACCTTAGCGAGCAGCAGTAAAGATAAAACCATCAAGCTTTGGAAGCTGGATAAAGGCACCCCCATTGGCACTCTGTTAGGGTCGCCCGCTGCGGTGAGAGCGGTGGCGATGACCCCCGATGAGGCCTTTCTCTTTAGCGGGGGCCTCGATCATAAAGTTCGCCTGTGGGATCTCAAAACTGGGGAGATGGTGCGCTTCTTTTCGGGGCATGTGAGCCCGGTCAATGATGTCGCGGTGAGCCGGGATGGGCTGGTCGTGGTCAGCGCCAGCAAAGATAAAACCCTCGTGGTGTGGAGTGTGGGCACCGGCTCGATTATTCACGTGCTCAAGGGCCACAGCAAAGAGGTTAACTCCGTCGCCATTGCCCCCGACAATCGCACCATCATCAGCGGCAGTAGCGATCGCACCGTCAAAATCTGGGATGCCCGCACCGGCAAACTGTTGCATACGCTGATTGGTCACAGTCATACGGTGAATGCGATCACCATTCATCGCACCGGGCGGCTCATTGCCAGCGCCAGTGCCGACAAAACCATTCGCGTCTGGCGCTTTGGCTAACGGTAGCGGTGAGCCCCGAGATTTTCCGCCGTGGTCAGATCAAACCTCGTACAATCACCAGTAGAGTCAGAGTGCCCGACGTATCGTATGCCAGCCTCTGGTCGGTAGGGAGAATGCTCTACCCGATTCGGTGCCCCACTGCAGTCTTAACCTCATCGCTGTCTCATTTTTTACCCCTATGGACTTTGCGCCCGCCTTGCCCACGTTTTTTGTCACTCTGCGCGAAGGGGTGGAAGCTGCCCTGGTGGTCGGAATTGTGCTGGCCTGTTTGGGCAAAGCGCAACAAAGTCGCCTCAATCGCTGGGTGTATTTGGGCATTGGGGCGGGGCTGTTGGGCAGCCTGCTGACGGGCATCATTATCTTCAACAGCGTGGCTCAGGTGGAGCGGGCGTTACCGACGCTAGAGCCCATCGTTGAACCGCTGTTCGACAGCCTGTTTTGCGCGATCGCCATCATTATGCTGAGCTGGATGCTGCTGTGGATGACGCGCCAGGCGCGATCGCTCAAGTCAGAGCTAGAGGGTTCCGTCACGGCGGCCCTGAGTGAAAATGACGCCGCCGGTGTCACCATCTTTAGCCTGGTGTGCATCGCCGTGCTGCGTGAAGGCATTGAGACGGTGCTGTTTATCTTTACCAGCGTGCAGCAGAGTGGCGCGGCAGCGATTGGGGCCGTGGGTGGATTAATCGGGGCCGCTTTGATCGGTTTGGCGCTGTTCAAATGGGGCCTGCGCATCAATCTGCGGGTCTTTTTTCAAGTCATGGGGGTGCTGCTGCTGCTGATTATTGGCGGTTTGGTGATCTCGTTCTTTCGCAATTTGGATGCAGCCTTTTTCGCTATCAGCAGCTTTGACCCGGTCAACGCCGATTTGTGCATCGCCCAAGACTCCTGCATTCTCGGGCCACTGCTTTGGGATGCCCATGACGTTCTGCCCGACAAGCAGTTTCCGGGCATTTTGCTCAAAACGCTGTTGGGCTATCGTGATCGCCTCTTTGCCGGTCAGGCCCTGGCCTATGTGGCCTTCCTCGTGACCGTGGGCAGCACCTACTTCCGGAGCCTCAATGCGCCGCTGCCGGCCCAACCCAAATCGGCCTCTAGCTAACCTGCAGATTTTCCCCATCCGGGTCGCCCATGGCTGTCTTATTACCCGCAATCGCGCCGGTGGCCCTGATCGTCTTCATCGGCTTCCTGGCGGGTCGCACACTGTCCCTAGAGCGCACCACTCTGTCGCGGTTGAGCCTCTACGTGCTGCTGCCCGCGCTGATTGCCAGCAGTCTCTACGGCATGACGCTCTCGGTGCGCCAAGCCAGTGCGATCGTGGCGGGCTTTTTTCTCAGCTCGGCGATTTTGGCCGGTCTGGTCTACGGCCTCTGTCGGCTGCTTAAGGTCGATCCGCTGACGCAAAAAACCCTGCTGGCCACCAGCCTATTCGCGAATACCGGTAACTTGGGGCTTCCTTTCATTAGCTTTGCCCTGGGGGCCACGGGGCTAGAGCGAGCCATTGTTTACCTGATCAGCAGCAGCATTTTGTTGACCACGGTGGGGCCAACCTTGCTCAAAGGAGCGGGATTGTGGGTGGGCCTGCGCACGACGCTGCGCCTGCCAGTGTTTGGGGCGATGCTCGCCGGACTCACGCTGCAGGCGCTCAATCTTCCCCTGCCGCTGCGGTTAGATGCCGGTCTAGAACTGCTGGGAGGAGCGGCGATCCCGGTCGCACTAGTGACGCTCGGCTTGCAGTTAGCCAAAACTAAGCTGTATGTAGATCGCGCAGTACTGGTGGCAGCAGCCCTGCGGTTAGGGGTGGCACCGGCGATCGCCCTCACCGTCGGCGCGATGTTGGGGCTACAGGGACAGGATTTGCAGGTCTTGGTTTTGCAGGCAGCGATGCCAACCGCCGTGAATACCTTTATCTGGGTGACAGAGTTTGGGGGGGACGCTGATCTGGTAGCGCGGGCGATCGTCCTATCCACTCTGCTCAGCTTCATGACCTTGCCGAGCCTGTTGTGGGCGCTGGTGACCTGGAGCTAAGGGCAACTTGCTCCTAGGATGAAAATTGCCGCGATCGTCCCACCCTCTCAACTCAGAGGATATGATCAAGTTACCGTCTCCGCCAAGTTCGGTAGTTACGACCGAGCAACTTCGGCTTCATCCGACATCTTTCGCTCGTAACACTTTACAATTAGCAATGCTGCCAATTTTAGACTTCAGCGTCGGTGTGTTCTGATTGTCAGAGTGCAAACGCTCCTAAATTGACGTAGCAAGCACTTCCTTTGAGCCATCTCAAAGAAAGCCAGCAACGGTTTGTCGCACAGAAACTAGAGAGCAGTTATGAAAAAGGACCTTACACGCTATCGCAACATTGGCATTTTTGCCCACGTAGATGCTGGAAAAACCACCACTACCGAGCGGATTTTGAAGCTCACGGGTAAAATCCACAAAATTGGTGAGGTCCATGAAGGTGCGGCAACTACTGACTTCATGGAGCAAGAACAAGAGCGCGGGATTACGATTCAATCCGCCGCGACTTCCTGCTTTTGGAACGAGCACCAGCTCAACATCATTGATACCCCTGGACACGTTGACTTCACCATTGAGGTCTATCGTTCACTCAAGGTACTGGACGGCGGCATCGGCGTATTTTGCGGGTCTGGTGGCGTTGAACCCCAGTCTGAAACCAACTGGCGCTATGCCAACGATTCCAAAGTGGCGCGGATTATCTACGTCAACAAGCTCGATCGCATCGGCGCTGACTTTTTCCGCGTGGTCAAGCAGGTAGACGAAATTTTGGCGGCCAAGCCGTTAGTCATGGTGCTGCCCATTGGTGTAGAAAGTGACTTCGTTGGTGTCGTCGATCTCCTGACGGAAAAGGCTTGGGTCTGGGATGATTCGGGTGAACCGATGAACTACGAGATTCAAGATGTCCCGGCAGATATGAAAGAACAGGTGAAGGAATATCGTGAAGCCCTCGTCGAAATGGCGGTTGAGCAAGATGAAGAAGTGCTGATGAAGTACCTCGAAGGCGAAGAGGTGACCATCGATGAGATCAAGCACTGTATTCGCAAGGGCACCCGTGAACTGACCTTCTTCCCCACTTACTGTGGTTCCTCTTTTAAGAATAAAGGGGTGCAGCTAGTGCTGGATGCCGTTGTCGATTACCTGCCCGCGCCGGACGAAGTGCCGCCGCAGCCCGAAGTTGACCTCGAAGGCAATGAAACTGGCAACCTCGCCTACGTTGACCCCGAGAAGCCTTTGCGAGCACTGGCGTTCAAAATTATGGACGATCGCTTCGGCGCGCTGACCTTTACCCGCATCTATTCTGGCGTCATCAATAAAGGTGACAACGTGATGGATACCGCCACCGGCAAGAGTGAGCGCATCAGTCGTATTGTTGAAATGCACGCGAACGATCGCCAAGAGGTGGCCAGTGCTCAAGCCGGTGACATTGTGGCGCTAGTCGGGCTCAAAAATGTGCAAACGGGCCACACGCTGTGTGATCCTAAAAATCCCGCGACGCTGGAACCGATGGTGTTCCCTGAGCCGGTGATTTCCGTTTCCGTAGGGCCTAAGACCAAGGGCGACAACGAGAAAATGGGCGCGGCGCTGAGCAAGATGGTGCAAGAAGATCCTTCTTTCTACGTGGAGACGGATCAAGAAAGCGGTGAAGTCATCATGAAAGGGATGGGCGAACTGCACCTCGACATCAAAGTCGACATTTTGAAGCGCACTCACGGGGTCGAAGTTGAAGTGGGCAAGCCGCAGGTGGCCTATCGTGAGTCCATTACCAAGGTGCTTAACGACAGCTACACCCACAAAAAGCAGTCTGGTGGTTCCGGTCAGTACGGCAAGATCGACTACACGATCGAACCAGGTGAAACGGGGACAGGCTTCCAGTTTGAGTCCAAAGTGACCGGCGGTAACGTGCCTCGGGAATTTTGGCCCGCGGTACAAAAAGGCTTTGAAACCAGTGTCGACAAGGGGCCGCTGGCCGGCTACCCAGTGGTTGACCTCAAAGTCACGCTGACTGATGGGGGCTACCACGCGGTTGACTCATCCGCGATCGCCTTTGAGATTGCCGCCAAAGCCGCTTACCGTCAGTCTTTGCCGAAGGCTGGTATTCAACTGCTAGAGCCCATCATGAAGGTCGACGTGTTCACGCCTGATGACTACATGGGCGATGTCATTGGTGACCTCAACCGTCGTCGCGGCATGATTCTCGGTCAAGATACTGGCCCCACTGGGGTACGCATCAAGGCGGAAGCGCCCTTGAGTGAGATGTTTGGCTACATTGGCGATCTGCGCACCATGACCTCCGGGCGTGGCCAGTTCTCAATGACCTTCTCTCACTATTCACCCTGTCCGAACAATGTGGCAGAAGTGGTGATCAAAGAGGCCAAAGAACGCGCGGCTTAATCACTGACCATCCACAGCTTTGACAACTGTGGAATAAGGCTTTCAAAGGGGCCAGAACGGCGATCGTTCTGGCCCTTTTGAGTTTTTGGGTGAAGACGACTGGGATGCTTCAAAACGATTGCCGACACTCCGAACCCCCAACTCGAACCAGTACCCACTACCGGCCAATGTTTTCGATGAAATTGAATTCAGCTTTGCTTTTAACCGTTGACCAACGCTACCGGTTATGACCGTCATCGGCGTAACCAGGTACAGGAGTATCTGGTTTGGCGGGTATATGACGGAGAGTTGGATTGGTTTCGCCTGCAGGCAGGCAAGTATGTGCCGCTAGCGGCCAATGAGGCTGGCATTCTCTGTTCGATCGCGTTTCCTGGACTCTGGCTCGATCGCTCTGCGTTGCTAGCTGGGGATTTGACAACTGTGCTGACTATCTTGCTACAAGGGCTCGCAACACCGGCTCATCAAACCCTTGTAGAGTGCCTATCCACCGCTTCAGAATAAATCAATCTAGAGCGGCGAAGCATTACAGGCCGCATCGCTGCCTGGTTGAGCCATTGCATCTGGCAATCCACAAAAATCGCAGCTTTAAGCCCGGTGCCCATGACAGCAGAATTCGTTTCAGTTTGCAGGTACTGAGGCAAAGCGCTTGGCTGGAGGCCCTGAGTTCAAAGCAGATTAAAGACAGAGCCGATAAACCAGGCATAAAAAATGATGAACAGCCAGCCTTCCCAAATGGTGACCTTATTGTCTTGAGCAATAAAGAACGTCATCAACGAGGCTGAGATCAGCGTCGGCAAGCCCGGAATAATCACCGCATCGGGGACTGGCAGCGGTTGAATCAAACCGGGAATACCAATCACCACAAAAATATTGAAGATGTTGGAGCCCAACACATTGCCGATCGCGATTTCTGCCTTGCCCTTAGAAGCCGCATTGATGGTAACAATGAGTTCTGGCAACGAAGTGCCTAAAGCAACAGCACTCACCGCAATCACCTCTCGCCCAATATTCAACACTTCAGAAATCCGAATCAGGGAATCAATCGTATATTGAGCGCCTAAAAAGATAAAAATACCGCTGAGCACTAACACCAGCCCTTCTCTCATCTGGTCGGCGGCGCTGATGGGGATCGCCATGCCATCCGGTGGCGCTGCCTCCGCTTCACTAGAATTCTGGGGTGTGAGCACCTCGCTCGCGGCTTCATTACTGCTCTTGAGAATGTAAAACAGATACATGATGTAGCCGATGACGAGCAGCAGCGCTTCGCCTCGGCTAAAGGTTTGATTCCACGCCATCAGGGTAAATAAAAACGCCGAGCCCATAAACAGAGGCAAATCGACGCTCACCAGGTCATACAAGACCCGTATGGTGCGCTTGCTAATGATGGCGGCAGTGCCAATGACTAAACAAATATTGGCAATGTTTGAACCCACCACATTGCTCACAGCGACTTCTGGTGCGCCCTGAAAAATGCCAAATAGGGAGGAGAGCAGTTCGGGTAAAGACGTACCGACAGAAACGATGGTAACCCCAACAATGAAGGGAGGCAGTCCCATGGCGAGGCCCAGTTTTTCTGCTGAGTTAGTGAAGAAGTCTGAGGCTTTGACCAGCGTCAATAGGCTAATCGCGAAAATCAACAGCAGCAGCAACGGACTAGTCATAAAAATTGGCAGACGGGTGAAGATAACTGAAGACGTTGATATTAAAGAATTTGACGCAGCAGCCCAGGGCTACTGTGTGCCGAGGCTGGGAGCCCCTCGATTCTAGAAGGCTTAAACCTCAGACGTTAGCCGAAACAGACCAGGCTCCTCAGTGCTGATTCGCGCATCAACGGGGGCGGCCCGCCGCACCGCTGTTGACGGAGTCGCTGGGCATAGATCAAAGCCCCCTTCTCTGAGCTTGGACTCCCCATAAAATTGCCGTGGCGCTCCCTCCCTCCCCATCAAAAGGAGACAGCTCAATCTAGGTGTGGAATAATCGCTCCCTTTTGGTGGTGCAGCCTGCCCAGAGGGCTTAGGGTCAGCGACAGCAGGGGATCTACGATCGATAGCGCTATTTTGCAGAATTGGTCTGAGGGGCACAAACAGCATAGACGTCATCAAAGCTTACGCCATTGATGGCGCGATCGCTGCGCTGAGCACCCGGTAGACATCGTCAGCAGTCATGGCAGTTTGAGTGGGCATCTATGTTTCACGCCGAGCTTTGCCAGCTGGGTCGGTAGCAAGTAGTACAAGTTGCCCCAACACGTCACCGCGCTCAATCATTTCATGGGCCTGTCTGGCCTGGGTTAAGGGCAGTTTCGCTGCGATCGCCGGTTTGATTGTGCCTTGAGCCAGCAGTCCGAAGAGCCAGGCTAAATCTGTTGCCAAGCCTTGGCCGGTGCCAACCGACGACGGGAAAAGTTCTATTCTTTCTCTCCCTCTTATCGTCTCTTGGGATGAGAGACGCGGCGCGGCTTCAAGCGCCGGGGGCGCACCTGATGAGTAGCCGACTCATCCCAGCAAGATTTCCACTATTGGTCCTACCAAGGCTGGCAAAAGTCGAGTAACTTGGGTTCGGCGTCCGCAACTGCTAAGGGGCTGTGTGATGCCCTCAAGCCTGCTGTTGGTGGTGCATGAGCCTCAGGCGGCTTTGTCACACTACAACAGATTCAAAAGCCTCGTTTAATCGACCTCTCAAGCAACGGCTCAAGCTCGTCATAAAAATCAGCTTAAATGATTGACAGATATCGCTAAAACTTCTATTTCAAAGAAGCACCTTAATTATCTTTATATTCAACATAACCATTTCTAAACCCGCAAGAGATCGCGATAAAAACATGAGGTTTTGGGGAATACCCAACTAACCTCACCGAGTCTCTCTGATGACTAGCCAGTTCAAAAATAATCCACCTGCGATTTTTATTTACAGGATGGAATCTCCAGAAATCATACCAAGCATTTTTGCCAAATAATCCTGAAGCGTTTACCTCATGAGCTTTAGGGGAAAACTCATCCTCGGCATCTCTGTCAGGCATCCAGGACTACACAAGAGCTTGCAGACGAAAAAATTTCCTTATGAGTAGAAAAATGACCTGAAGTGCTGGCTCTCGATCATGATCGACAAAGACAGGTTGATGTTTTAATTATGTTAATAAATTCCCCTGACTCATTGTCGCCTGTGTGAGGATAAAGGGGCTTCCTCCTGTAGAAGGGAAGAGATTTTCTATCTTTCCGATTAAATATCGGATTGTAGTTTCTTTAGCTAGAGCTGATTTGAAGACTCAAGAATTTAAGCTCGTTGCGCTTTAATTTAAAACCCAATTTCAACATAACAATGGAGAAAATCAGATGGATGTCAAATTTTTTCTGCGTGCATATAGCCAGGGCGATCGCAACTTTCAGGCCGCGATTTTGCACGGGGTTGACCTGAGCAACTGTAACCTGAGTGGCATTGATCTCAGTCGCGCTGACCTCAGCGGCGCTAACCTGAGTGGTGCTAACCTGAGCCGCGCTAATGTAAAGTATGCCAACTTGGCTGGTGCAGACATTAGCCACGCTGATCTCAGTGGCGCTCACCTCGAATCGGTAAATCTCATTGGCGCTGCCTTAGACGGCGCAAAATTAGTGGGCAGCAATTTGACTCGCGCTGATTTGCGCACCGCTGATGTCGAAGGGGCTGACCTCCGCGGCGCTAATCTCACTGAAGCCGACGTCAGCGGGGCAAATTTCCGCCAGGTGGATCTGGCCAGTGCTTGTTTAGAAGGCGTAGATCTGCAGGGAGTGGATCTAGACGGAACAGATATCTCCCAAATTCTCTCTCGAGCTGAACAGGAATCGGCGGGGATTGCTCGCGATTGGGTCAGTTGGGGGGCTCATTAGAGCATCCACACCGCTCAAGCCGAGTAACGCATTGCTCGCAGGTTGAAGCTGCTCAAGCAGGGGATTGGCCAGTCCCCTGAGAGCATCATGGCCTTGATTAACGCCAGTTCGGGTTAAGCCAAACCCCGTTGCTTTCCCCTCTGGGGAGGGGCTAATGGGGTGGGTCGAACCATTCTCAGCGAGAGGCTCGACACCCACCCCGCCTTGGGCACCTCTCCCCAGAAGGGATTGTCGCCTCAAAAGGCTGGTCAGCGTGCCTCATGCTCTTATCCCGAACTCAGGTTTGATTAGTCATCTAGGGTGACCTTATCAAATAGCGGCTGGCCATCCCGCTCACCATCAGCTTGCTGAGTCAGAGAGTGCTCTCTCAGCTTCGCCGACCTAGAGGCCGACCTCAAGGCCTGACCGCTGGAATGTCCAGTTTTGCCTGAACTCCAGTGATGAGCCCCCCGCCGCCAACGAGCCCGACTCGGTCGGTGAGCCAATCGCTGAGCGATCGCGTTATCACGGCGATGGAGAAAGACCACTCACACTGTCAACTCACATTGTCAACGATGTAGTGAGGCCAGTGAGCTGTTAAGAATGCCGTCATGGCCTGACTATCTAAGGGGCGACTAAACCGATAGCCCTGCATCTGCTGACAGCCCAACGCTTGTAGGCAGTTCATTTGTTCAGTGGTTTCGACGCCTTCGGCCACGAGGCTTAGGTTCAGCGCTTGGCCGAGCGCGATGACGGCCTTCAGCATGGCCACGTCTTGCGCATCATCGGGGATGCCATCGACGAATGAGCGATCGATCTTCACCCCTTGAAAGGGCAACTGTTTGAGATAGCTGAGGGAAGAATACCCGGTGCCAAAATCATCCATTACAATGCGTGTGCCCAATTTTTGCAGCTGATTGAGCGTCACCACAGAAGCCTCTAAGTTGGCGAGGGTAGCGGTTTCGGTGATTTCTAATTCCAGACATTGAGGGACAAGGGCAAAGGCGCTGAGCACTTGCTCAATTTTGTCTACTAGCGCCGAGTAATGCAGCTGCCGAGCGGATAAGTTGATCGCGATTTGCAGCTGCTCGAATCCTTGCTGATGCCAGAGCTGTAGCTGACAGCAGGCTTGCTCTAACACCCACTCGCCCAAGGGGACGATCAGGCCAATTTCTTCAGCGATGGGGATAAAGTCCTGGGGCGGCACTTCACCTAGTTCTGGGCTAAACCAGCGAGCGAGGGCCTCAATGCGACAGATTTTGCCCGCTGCCAGGTCAATTTGCGGTTGAAAGTGCAGTCGAAATTCTCGCCGCTGCAGCGCTTGATGGAGATGCTTTTCTAGCACCAGCTGCCGTGAGGCCGCCGAGTTCAACAGGGCGTTGTAAAAGCGATAGGTATTGCGGCCATCCCCTTTAGCGGCGTACATCGCGGCATCAGCATATTGCAGCAGCGTGGTCACCGTGTCGCCATCGTTAGGGTAAACAGCAATGCCAATACTGCCGGTAATGTAAAGTTCGTGATGTTCAATCAGAAAGGGGGGTCTGAGTTTTTCGGCGAGTCTTTCAGCGACGTTTGCGGCCTCATCAATGGAGCTGAGATCACGCAGGATTAAAGTAAACTCATCACCGCCCCACCGGGCCAGCATGTCGTTGCGGCGGAGCCCTTCGATCAGGCGCTGGGTTGCTTGCACTAAGAGCGCATCGCCGATCGCGTGACCGAGCGTATCGTTGATGTTTTTAAAGCGATCTAAATCTAAAAACATCACGGCAATGAGGGTTTCATGACGCCGGGCAGTCGCCATCGCCAGGGGCAGTTGTTGATTGAAGGCTGTGCGATTGGGCAACCCCGTGAGCGGATCATGAAACGCCTGATAACGCATCTGCTCTTCGGTGTGGCGTCGTTTAAAAGCGCCACCAATGCTGGCGGCAATGGTAACTAAGATAGATTCTTCGCTAGGGGTCCAATCGCGCATCTGACGACAGGCATCGAACCCGATGTAGCCCCACAAATCATGGTCAATAAAGATGGGCACCATGACCAGTGAGACGATGCCATCCTGCGACAGCAGTTGCTGCTCCACCCTGGGAAAAGTGGAGACTCGTCCCCGAATTGACTGACCCGCTTGAAAAGCGCGATACCACCGCATGAGGCCATGTTCGGCATAGCTCTGATTTTGCCAGTGAGGCTGATCAAGGCGGGGGGGAATGCCGGTCTGCATCCATTCATGCCGCATACTCATGCCGGGGGCGTCAGTTTTGGCATCACGGTGATTTTCGTACAGGTAAGCCCGATCAGCCGCCGCGGCCTCACCCAAAATGGCCAGAACCTGGGCAATGGATTGTTCGATATTGAGATTGGTCAACAGGTACTGGCTGCTTTGAGCGACCCCCTGTAGCAAGCGATCGCGCCGATATAGCTTGAGTTCGCTGCCCTTGCGCTCGGTAATATCTTCAACGGTGCCCTCAAATCCCACCACGGCCCCGTTGGCGTCGTAGGTGGTTCGCGCCGATTCGGAGATCCAGATCACAGTGCCGTCTTTTTGGTAAACAGCGGACTCGTAACCAATAACCGCTCCTTGAGTCAGCATCTGCTTAACAAAGATTTCGCGCCGCCCGGGCTCGACATACAGCTGCTGCTCGATATCGGTGAGGCTGGTGATGAGTTCTTGGGGCGAGGCATAGCCATAAATCTTGGCCAACATCGGATTAACGGTGAGGTAGCGACCACTGGGCGTGGTTTGAAAGATGCCCTCAACGGCGTTTTCAAAAATGCTGCGATATTTAGTCTCGGCTTGGCGCAGGGAGATTTCGGCTTGAAATCGTTCCGTCGCGATCGCCACCGCATGAGCCGCTACTCGCAGCAGATTGACCTCTGACTGCGACCAAATTCTGGCCGCCTCACAGTTGTCAAAGCCGATCAGGCCGCTGAATTGACCCCGCACCTGCAACGGCAATAGCAAAATGGATTTCACGGCAGAGGGTGCCTGACCCAAAATTTGCTGCAAGGGTTCAGGAAACTGATCTAAGGTCTGATTAATACAGTTTTTCTGACTGAGTTCAGCCACCCAATCCGCGATCGCTCCCTGCATATCAAACGTTGCCACACTGGGGTGCCGATAGGTCGAGACCGTATCCGCTGAGGTCCACTGGGCTCGTTGCACCAGTTGATCCGGCAGCCGCTCATACAGGTAAACTCGATTGGCTTCAGTGGCTAACGCCAACGGTTGCAACGCCACACAAAAGCGAGCGTTGTCCCAACTGCTATCGAGGTCTAACAGCTGACGTTGGAGTTCGACTAACGCAGTTAAATACTGTTCTCGCCGGTTGAGATTTTTTTGAAAGGCAATGCGATCGCTCACATCCTCCAAACTCCCCAACACGCCAATCACCTGTTGGTTAGCATCATGAATCGGAAATTTGCTGCAGTTGATCCACTGGTTCAGGGGTGCTTCCTTGAACTCTAGGGTGTTGATCTGGGGCCAGTTGGCCTGCATGATACGACAGTCTTGCTGACGATAATAACTAGCCTCTTCGACTGAATAGATCGGCAACTCATAGTCCGTTTTGCCCACAACCTCAGCCGAATTTTGTAGCCCGACGCTTTCGGCAAACGCTTGATTGCAGCCGAGGTAAGTGCCTTTATGATCTTTCCAAAACAAGTGTTGGGGAATGCTGTCGAGCACGAGGCTGAGAAACTTTTCTCGTTCCATCAGCGCCTGCTCTGCTTCTACCTGCTCAGTCACGTCGCGAGACACGGCCAGCACCTGGCGAGCGCTCAACTCACTAGGCTGGTTAATCATGCAGCCAATGGTTTCAAACCAGCGATAGTCACCGCTGCGATGCCGAACGCGAAACCGTAGCGTGGGCCCTGCCTTAAGGCGCAAAAATTGCCGATAGTGCTGCAAGACGCGCGGCTTGTCTTGGGGATGAAGAAACTGCTCAGGAAAGCGGCCAATTAATTCTTCTGGGGTATAGCCGAGCAAATTGTGACAGGCGGGTGACACATAGTGAAAGACGCCGGTCAAATCATGTTGCGAAATCAGATCTAAAGAGCCTTCTGCCAACATGCGATAGCGGGTTTCGCTCTCACGTAAGGCCGCCTCAGTCTGCTTCAGCGGCGTAATGTCGGTGATAAAGCCTTCTAGAGCGATGATCGCGCCAGCGTCGTTCAAAACCGCCTGCCCCTTTTCCCAGACCCACTTTTCTTCACCATTGCGGGTGATGATGCGATATTCCACCTGATAAGGCTGGCCTTGGTCCAAGGCTTGCTCAATCGTTCTGACTACTCGGCACAAATCATCGGCATGGGTGATGTCGTTATAGGAAACGGGACGGTTGTCGCCAACCAATTCCTCCTGGGTATAGCCGATGAGACGACTGCAGCCGTCGCTCAGCCAGCGCATCCGCCAGTCGGGTGGCCCCGCCGCCTTAAACACAATGCCCGGTAGCGTATTAATAACGCGTTGCAGTTGCTGCTGATAGGCCGTTAGCGCCGCTTCTGTTTGCTTAAGGCGGAGAATTGAGCCCACTTGTACCGCGATCGCCTCAACGAGTCGTAAGTGGTCGTGATCGTAGGCCTGCACCTCACTCATGAAAAAAACGAGCACCATCAAGACCTCACCATCCAAGGTCACCGGGACGCCCAAACCAGCCCCTAAACCGTATTGCTGCGCTAAGTCTCGCCGGTGAAAGGTCGTTAATGAACAGTGAGCCGTATCGGCCAGCCATTCGGCTTGACCCGTGGCATAGACGCGCCCTGGCAAGCCCTGACCCCGGGCGAACTGACGACGATAACTGTCCTGATCAAACTCCGCCAGGTGGGCTTCCGTGGTGTAGGAAAGGCCGCTGTGAACGAGCTGTTGAGCTGTTTGCGGCAGCCAAACTTCGCCAAACACCCACCGGGTAGAAGTGCAAACCAACTCTAAAAGCAGCAGCAGCGCGGCATCGAAATCAGGCGATTGACTGATTGCTGTAGCGATCGTTTGCAGCAGATTCAAGGCCGCAGCATCGAGACCAGAAGCATCGCTCCTAGATGAGTGCAGGGAATCAACATGCGTAAAATGAGTCATCGATCGCTCGTAGAAGTCTCCTCAAACACCAGACAAATTGAGCACCTAGGGCAGTTAAGCGCCTAGGAAGCCGAGAAACTTGAAACGTGTAAATCCAACCGTTACGAGTTCTAATCTTGCATGAGCGCTCGCAGCTTGGCCATTTGACGCTAAGGGGCTGTTTGACATTAGGTTTCCCAACACAATCCATCAGCTGTTGAAATTGCAAATTTATCGCAATTTAAAGTTGATGACTGCTGGCTAGATAACCAAACCTCCAGACTGTCAGCCGTGAGCAATGGCCAACTCTGAGGCGGAGCATTTCAGTCACCTACAGTGGGCTAAGGGGGGGGCGAGGTTCTCCAGTGGGACGTTTGACACGAGCTTTAGGGCATCGCCCAACTCCACACAGCGAGACACTGCATCCAGTTTATTTTCAGCACATACCGCATCGGCAAGATTGGAGAAATGACTAAGCAAAATAGTTCGTTCATCCCTTCAATGAATGCGGGGCGCGGGCGTGGTCATGTCTGGCCTCAAAAATCTTAAGCTGTTGATTGATGGCGCCCCTAGGGCATTAATTAATGGCAGGCATCAGTCGTCACCGAATCCCGCCGCTTGCTCTGGCAATTTCGCTAACTGAGTGAAGTTACTGACTTGGCATCGCTCACCGAGTGAAAAGCCCACGAAATTCAAATCACGAACTCGCTTAGAACTGCGTAAAGCTATCAATAGTTGTAAGTACCTGGAGGCAAACGTTTTCGCGATCGCCGGCCTACAACCGGGGCTTGAAGATTGGCTTAGCCCTGAAAGGGTGACAAGGCGACTCTAGCCTATGTCAGGTAGAGATTTGAGAGAATAACAAGGCAAAAAAATAGGGAACCTTCTGAGGCTCCCCCACAAAAATATGTTGCCTGCCTCATACCAAAAGACGCTCCGGGCTCATCTGAGCG
>ERZ1740060.250-NODE-250-length-40041-cov-8.007002_pt1 | contig 40041 bp, 29 predicted proteins | sample MGYA00581743_ERZ1740060 | MGnify/ENA primary metagenome ERZ1740060 (study PRJEB43018, sample SAMN04849235) | marine metagenome | isolation source: floating plastic debris | place: Pacific Ocean | collected 2008-08-27 | study: EMG produced TPA metagenomics assembly...
ATTCTGCGGCTCCTCGGTTCTGCTTCTCAAGCCTATTACTTGCTTTGTTGAGAGGCCGGTTTATTGCCAATATGACACTTGGGAGGGCGGAATGTCGGTTTCAAGACCTTGAATTAAAGCGCTTGAATCGTCCTGAAGAATTTGACCAAATTAAGCTGTTGTAGTGCGACACCTGCCTCTAAGTAAGGTAGTTCGGGCAAGTCCGGATCGAGTTTGATCACCTGCTCCAGGGCTTTTTGGGCTGGGTGGGGTCGCCACTGATAGACATTCACAAAGGTTAGATAGGCCCAAGCATAGGGGTTCTCAGGGGTGATCTGCGTGATTTGCTGCAGAGTCTCGATCGCGTCTGCACCCTCTTGCTGCAGAATCTGAGCCAACAGCAGGGAATAGAGCCACTTTAAATTATCAGGCTCTTGGGTTAATCGATGCTGCATCAGGAGCTCAGTTTGAACTAAATAGTCCTGATGGGGGTCATATTGATTAATCGGACCAACCGCCTTAAAAACGGGATCAATACCGCCCGTTTCTAGCCCAGCGGAAAGCTGCCGCAATCGGGTCACCAAATCCACCGTGGGTTCAGGCTCAGGAGCGGGCTGACTCGCAACCAGTTGAACCGTCACTTCAGGTGCGGGCAGCGATCGCACCGCCTGAGTCTCACGATCTAGGTATTGGGCTTTCAACCGGTACTCCCCTAAAGGCGTATCTGCAGGGGGAAAGACGGATAACTGTTCAACCACCTCAAAACCCTGATCATTAGCGGGTGCTTCTGCATAAAGCTGACCTAAACCAATGCCATGGTCACTAATCCAAGGGTGGGACTGGCTAGCTTCAACAGTATTGTCGGTAGCTGCCGGTGCTAACGATTCCCAGGTAAGCAAGAGCGCCCCCTGGGTCAGTTTAGGCCAAGGTCCCTGCAGGGTATAGGTGATGGGGGTGGCTTGCCCAACGGCAATGGTCTCTGGCACTTCGACAGCTTCGAGGGCAACTTCCATTACAGGGCGATTGAGCGGATTGACCCGGACGGGATAACGCTGCCGCCGGTGGAGTAACAGTTGGCTGTTATCTGGGAGCGTCCACTGTCGATGAATTGATAGATCTAGATCGCTCTTGACCAATGCTTTTAGACGGGCTTGGCCTGCCTCAATGGTGTTGTAGGCACCTTGATCATCCGTTTTAGTGAGATACCAGTTGAGTGCCTTAGCATCTGCTTCTGCAGTTTCTGGGTCCGACGCCAATTGGCGACTATTCACCTGAAAATTTGCCAACCCGCCGTAAAAATCCATGTTCAAGGGGTTGATTTCAGGGGTATTCACCACCATGCCCAAGTTGGGTCTCAACCAAGGATCGGCCTCCACTAAGGCTTGAATTACCTCATGATTTGGCCAGGTTTCACCTCGGTAGGGCCATTTGTTGCCCACAGTCGCATTTAAAAAAGTCGGCTGGGGCAGAGGAAAGAGAAACAGAGTGACCCAAATGGTAGAGAGGGTAATTGCGCCCCATCGCAGCCCCTTTTGCCAGGGGCGATCGCGCCACGTTAAAACCTGAGCAAAGGCGATTAACAACATTGGCAGGGCCGGCACCAAAAAGCGTGGCACCTTATTAGAGCCCAGGGAACCCAGAATATAAATGCCGAGTAGAAACGCGGTAAGCCAGCCTCGATTTTTATGCCTCTGTGGCTCCGGCTGTAGGGTGTCTTTGGCTTTAGGCCTCGATTTCGACATGGCCAATGGATTGGTTAAGCCTTGCCGGATCGATCGAAATTTTTGGATTGCGAAAAGCCCTAAGGTGCTGCCCAGGATAGGCCACAGCACCATAACGCCAGGGAGAATGCCTGGATAGTAGAGCCAACCCGCTAATGTACTGGCTTGGGGAGAGGTTCCATAAACGACCCCATAGGCACTGCCTTGAAGGGTGGTGCTGATAATGGTGAGCCAGTTCAAGCTAAACCAAGGCCAGATCACTCCCCCGCCCACCACTAAGCAAAGACCCATTTGTCCCAAACGCTGCCAATGGCGGCACCAAAGACTGCGGGCGATCGCCCAAATCAAGGGCGGCATCAGAAACAGTAATGCGGAGGTCCGGGTGAGGATGCAGAGGCCGAGACCCATGCCAGCAACCACTGCCAATCCCCACTGGCAAGATGGTTTATGGGCTGTCCACCAATAGGTTAGTGCCGCAAAAGTGGCCGCAAACACGGCGGTCATCCCATAGTCCAACAAATAATCCAGCCTGAGCCGAATTAAGTTAGGGGACAGCAATGCCAAAGCTGCCGCCCAAAGCCCGACCTGCCGTGAAAATAACCGACGCCCGGTGAGATAAACAGCAACCAGAAGCATCAGGGTAAAGAGCAAATTAACCGCCATGCCTTGATCAAAGCCCCGTCCCCACAAGGCAAAAAAGGGCGCGGTCATTAGATAAACTAGGGGCGCACGTTGGGTGGGCGCCTGTTGCCATAGGGTTTTCCACCATTCACCGTCAAGCCAATGGGGGGACTGCAAGACACGCCAATGGCTGAGGGCATAGTTCAGATGGTTACCTTGATCCCAAGCTGGAACGCTGTGATCCAGATGAATCCAGGTTGAGTCGCAGAGGAGCACTAAACTCCAAAGCCCACTCAGAATGAGTCCGTCTCGAATCCAGGGCGATTGCGCAAGGCGTTTCACAGCAGTCGGTATTAAATTATTGAGGAACCCATTACGACTAGCACAAATTAGGCTCCCATTGGTTCTTCCCTTGCCAACCTTAGGCTAGTGAGGAACCTTGAGACAGTTGTTAGGGTTTACGTTGTGCTCAGCCCCCATGCATCTGCCCGTGTTGCCGATCCGATTCCGTCTTTCCACCCTGATGCTTCTAGCTGGGGCCGCGGTGTTACTACTGCTGCGTAGACCTGCGCAAAGTTTGATGGACCATGATGAGGGTTACTATGCCCAGCAAGCTCGCTGGATTCTAGAAACGGGGGATTGGCTAACGGTGCCATGGTGGGAACCCATTTACGATCGCACCATTGGTTTGCAGTGGCTGATTGCGAGTAGCTATGCCCTCTTTGGGGTGCGAGAGGGCACGGCCCGCTTACCCAGTACCTTGGCGAGCTTGGGCGCTATTTGGTTGATTTATCAAATCGGTCGCCATTGCATTGGTGATCGCCGGGCCTGGTGGGGCGCCGCAATTTTGGCGGTCACCCCAGTGTGGGTCCAAGCCAGTCGTCTCGCCACTCAAGACATTCCTTTAGTCTGTGTGGAGCTATTCGGACTTTGGGCGCTTTTACAGGTCGAAGACCATCCTAAACACCGGTGGCAATGGGGGATTGCTGCAGGCAGCAGTGTAGGGTTGGCTTTTCTGATTAAGGGCTTTATGGCAGTGCTGCCAGTAGTCGCGATCATGCCGTATCTGGTCTTTACCCAAAGGCAACAACGCCATCTGACCAATCCAGGATTATATGGGGGGCTGCTGCTGGGGTGCTTGCCACCCGGACTATGGTTGGGGCTAAGTGTGAATCAATATGGTTGGCTTCCCCTAGAGCAACTCTTTGGCAAATTACTGCACCTATCGGGGGAATACGTCTACGCCACCACGCCTTTGTATTATCTCTGGAATATTCCGGCCAATGGCTTTCCGTGGCCCTTATTTGCTTTGGCAGGACTGGTTTTAGCTTTCAAACAACGCACAATAAGCCGTCCTTGGCTGTTTCTAGGCTACCCGTTGATATTGCTCCTTGAGCTAGCCTACTTCGACACTCGTACCTGGTACTATCCGCTCCAGATTTATCCGTTTTTGGCCCTATGGGCTGCTGTAGCCTTAGTTCATTTGGCTAAATTATACGGTCAGCGAGATAAGTCCCACCGTCACCTGCCGCTGGGATTAAGTTACGGGCTGATGGGGTTGGCATTACTTTTGCTGATTGCTGGCGCTGTAGTGGTCACGATGCCAGAGAAATTGGGAGATGCAACCCTGAGGCCCTATGGCCTTTTGGGTCTCGCTGGGGGGGTAGGCTGGCTTTTACCAGGCTGTATTAGCTGGCGCGATAGACGCAGTTGGCCCCCACGGCCCGAACTGTGGCTGACTGGTTGGCTGCTCGGTCCTGGGTTGATTTTGGCCACACTGGGGTTGACCGGACTATGGGGCAACTATGCCGCTGACTTGAAGGCAGCGCTCCAAGCCCCAGCCGTTGAGCAGGTTTTGCACAACGAACCGGTTTATTTTGTGTTTACGGGTAGTGGTACTGCCGAGAAAACCCCTATCCTACTCACCTACTACACGCCTCACCCCGGAGAGCGCCTAGACGATTTGACCCATATCCCTAGCAGAGGATATGCCTGGGTGGATCCAAAAGTGGAGCTTCCATTACCAGCGGGCTATACCCAGATTGGCGCTGCCCGCGATTGGCGATTGGTACAAGCGCCTTGAACAAAATCCATGCTGCCCTTATAGTTCAAATGAACTATTTTGCTTGATATTGTGAGTCAAGGCAGTGTAATGAATAGGCACTTAAGCAGGGTGCAGAAGAGCTGGCCTCTGCTCGTACTGGCCGCCTTAGCAAGTATGATGATGGGTCGCCCTTTTCCTGAATCAGTTAGAGCCCAAGAAAATGACCCAGTAACGGAAGAGGCGCGCTCTCCATGGCAGGGCGGCTCTTTCCCCGTCGAAGATTTTGTTGCCTACACCTCTCCTTTCGGCTACCGACAGCATCCTTACGGGGGCTATCGCTTTCATTACGGCCTTGATATTGCTGCGCCCAGCGGTAGCTACATTCGGGCTTGGTGGGATGGGCAAGTGGTGGAAGTCACTGACGATACAGCCTGTGGAACCAGTGTGGTAATTGAGTCGGAACAGTGGCTGCATATCTACTGCCACATGCAGGGACATCGCGTGATTGAATCCGATGGCGATCGCTGGTTTGTGGATCCAGAAGGCGGCCTCAAAATTCGTCAAGGCGATTGGGTTGCGGCGGGTCAACCCATTGGCCGGGTGGGACTAACGGGTCGCACAACCGGGCCTCATCTCCATTGGGGGCTGAAATATCAAGGTACCTGGGTCGATCCGGCCAGGGTTTTGCAGGCCATGGTCGCGGCTCAAAATCAGGCATCCTTGAGGCAGGCGCAGTAAGTCGCCTGAATTCAGCTCAGGTCCGCATGCCGACAAACCCCGTTTTTGAGGCCATGGGTTACCATTCAGGGGGTATGGGGTCGCATCTCTGCAGAAAGGGATGAATCAGAAGCCGGTTGCATCGAATCCCCGCTTTCACGCAATGCAGTCATCGTCTGCGGTTGTTTCGCACCATGGATGACATCTCTTCTGCCATAGCCTCATTGTTCTCACTGCCCAGTCTTTTGTGACTTCTATCGAGCCTCCTTCTTCCCAGTCCTCAAAGCCAGAGCGGATTGATCACGGCCCTGTGTTGCTAACGGCGCTGATGATGTTAGGGGTCGCTTGGTTGATTTCCCATGAGAGCCCGCTGCTGACCTGGGGCTTGCCCCGTCGCCCCGTGCCCCAATCAGAGCTGGTGGCGTCTCCGCTGCCCCTGGTGATGGAAGGGGGAGATCCCCATTTGCGGGCCTTGATGCGCACCATTTCAGCCGCAGAGTCTAACACCAGCGCCCCCTACCACGTGTTGTACGGGGGAGATGTGGTCAGTGATTTAAGTCAGCACCCCGATCGCTGCATTGAAATTATGTCAGGCCCTAATCGCGGCGACTGCTCCACAGCGGCTGGACGCTATCAGTTTCTGACCACCACCTGGGCGGAAAAAGCGGCGCGGTATCACCCTACCCCACCTGGATGGCTGGCTTTTTGGTCAGACTACAGTTTTGAGCCCAGGGCTCAGGACGGGGTGGTGTATGAATGGTTGAGTGATGAACAGGCTTGGGGGGTTGATATCGCAGACTTACTCCGCCAAGGCCGACTTGAGGAGGTGCTCGAAATGTTGTCAGGGACCTGGACTAGCCTTGGATACGGCATTGAGGACAATAGCACCACCCCTTACTTAGCCCAGATCTATCAGGAGATGCTGCAAGAGGAACTCCAGACGAATCCGTTGTAGAGCCACAAATGTAGAGCCACAAACTGCTGCCTTAACAGACTGGCGACTGCACACCTGGCCCATTGATTGACGATGCGATCCCCAAGTTGTCCAGTTAAAACGCTATCTTGGATAGCGCACGGCAACCGTTGGAGTCGATGGGTTCAATCAATCAAGCCCTAACGTTGTTTTTGAGTTTATTGGTGGAAGCCACGCCATTTCTACTGCTTGGGGTGATCTTCTCCAGTGGCTTGGCCGTACTCATTGATGAGCGGGCGCTGGTGAAGCGGTTGCCGAAACATCCGGCCCTTGCGGCGCTTACGGGGAGTCTATTTGGCTGTTTATTTCCGGTGTGTGAATGCGGCAATGTGCCCGTTGCGCGCCGATTGCTGATGCAGGGAGCACCCTCAGCCATGGCGATCGGGTTTTTGCTGGCGGCTCCGACCGTAAACCCGATCGTGTTTTGGGCGACTTGGGTGGCCTTTCGTGATCAGCCCGAAATGGTGTTTTGGCGGGTCGGTCTGACCGTATTAATTGCGGTGATCATGGGCTGGTTGTTTAGCACACAAAAGGATCTGCGGCCTTTTTTGCAACCGGCGATCGCCCGCGCCATGATATCGCCCGCTCAAACGCCTGCCCCAGCAACCGCCAACCCATTGCTGGCCGGGGGAACCTTTTTACTGCAAGAGCCCGGTCAAACCATGAAGCTAGATGCTCCCTATGCCGAAGTAATGGGGGCCATGGCGGTTTTGCCCCAGTCGACCCCGGCCAAGCTTCGAGCCGTGCTGGAAATGATGCTCCAGGAATTTCGGGAGCTGGGCGCTGTATTGGTGATGGGGAGCGCGATTGCAGCTACGGTGCAAGTAGCCATCCCCCGCGAGTGGATTTTGGCCCTGGGCCAAGGGCCGATTACCTCCATCGTGGCGATGATGGTGCTGGCTTGGGTGGTGTCGATCTGCTCTACGGTAGATTCCTTTTTTGCCCTATCCTTTGCGTCGGTATTTACCAGTGGCTCCCTACTGGCTTTTCTGGTATTCGGCCCCATGATCGACCTCAAGAATATTTCGCTGCTGCTAACCACCTTTAAAGGACGGGCAGTGGCCTATTTGTTTGTGTTGGCGGCTCTGCTCACCTTTGCGCTGACCCTGTTCGTCAATCTCTATACCAATTGGTGATCAGGCCATGACCCGCTCTCGCCCCAATCTTTGGCCCATTGCCCTGGATATCCTCGCCCTGACGCTGTGGGGGCTAATGCTGCTGCGCTATTGGTGGACGGGGCTGCTGCCCGTATTGCTCCACCCCGATTATCACTGGTTAGCGATCGGAGCCGGTTGGCTCTTGATCGGATTGGCCGCTTGGCGCAGCATTGACTTGGTTCGCACCCGCCGTAAGGCCAATACCGCCCACATTGCGCTCTTGCCCCGACAGTGGAGTTTGGCCATTTTGGTGGGGGTCGCCGTATTTGGCCTGATCTATGTGCCCCGCCCCTTTACCAGTGATGTCGCGCTCGCCAAAGGAATTGCTGAGCCGGTTGCCCTGACCCGTTCCCAGCCCCAGCGCTTTAGTCGGGCCACGCCACCGGAAGAGCGCACCCTAACGGAGTGGATCCGCACGCTGAACGTTTATCCAGAACCCGATGCTTACCAAGGGGAGCCCGTTAACGTCACCGGGTTCGTGATTAATCCGCCGGACTGGTCGGATGACTATTTAATGGTGGCGCGATTTGTACTCACCTGCTGTGCGGCTGATGCTTACCCAATCGGGTTGCCGGTTCAGGTCACTGCCGAGAACAACTACTCCCCCGATAGCTGGATTAACGTCACCGGCACTATGGATACGGACACCATTGAGGGACAACGCCGTCTAGTCATTCGCGCTGACACTATCGAGTCGGTCCCGGAACCCGATCAGCCCTATGAGTTCTAATCGCCGTCCATCGCCCCATTCTATGCTTGGGCATCCCCTAGACCAATGGGCTTGGGGAATGGGGGCACTATTGTTGGCTATTTCCCTACTGCTGATTTTGCTGGGGGATTACTCTACGGTGCGGGTCCAGTCCTTTTCCTGGCAGAGCAGCACGGTGGGAGCGGAAAACGGGGCCTTTGTGCTCACCTTCAACCGCCCCATGAATCCAGATAGTATTCGCGCTGACACTGCTCCGGAAAGTGTTTGCGCGGATGATCAGGCCGATGACAATCTGATCGTTACCCCATGTTTACCTGGGCGGATCAGTTGGGCGGGGCGGCGACTGGTTTACACCCTAGATGCCCCTGCTCCCTACGGTGAGGGGTTTACCGTATCTTTGACCGATGCCCGCGATCGCCTCGCCCAGCCAGGAGACGCCAACTTTGAACCCTTTATCGGCAACTTTGCCAGCCGCGATCGCGCCTTTGCCTATATCGGCACAGAAGCTGAGGAACAGGGTCGATTGGTGCTTGTAAACCTATCCCAGCAGGGGGCCAAAGCGATCCTCACCCCTGCCAACCTGACGGTGCTCGACTTTGAGCCCTACCCGCTGGGCGATCGTCTTCTATTCTCCGCCACTGCCCGCAACCAATCCGACGGGATTTTGGATGCCAGCCTGTACACCGTCGCTACTGGGCTCACGCCCCAGCCCCCAGAGGATCCGGTTTTGGTTGAACAGGCTCTTAAGCCCACAACTGAACCCCAAGGGACGGTGACGGAAATTTTGCCCAGTGGGGACTATCAAACCCTTGCCTTTGACTTGGCCCCCAATGGCCGCACCCTGGTAGTCCGACCGGTGGGCAGAACCAACAGCACTGATGATCTTGACATTTGGGTTTTAACTGAGGGGCAGGACTTGCGGCGGCTCAGCGCTGAGCAGGCAGTGGGCGAGTTACTCATTGCTCCTGATAGTAAGACCCTGCTGCTGCTGCAGGGGCAGGGTACGACCATCATTCCCCTAGATACCGAGACGAATGCCGACACCGTTGAAGCTGAGCGACTTGACTTCTTGCCCGAATTTGGCAGAGTATTTGACCTCACCAGTAACGGTACCGCCGCTGCCATGGTGGATTTTAAGCAAAACAACCCGGAACTCCGTTGGACTGAAACCTTAGTTCTGGTGAACAGTCAGGGGGATGAAATAGAACTCCTGAATGTTGATGGCGGCATCAGCGATGCCCAATTCGACCCCACCAACCAAGTCATCTACATCCTTGCCAGTAGGCTGCTCCCGGTTGACGACTACCAAGAACAACCCTTCTTGACCGCAGTGAATTTAGACACCCAAGACAGCGTTGAGCTGTTGACATTGCCGCCTCAAACCCAGGCGACAATGGCGGTGGCCCCAGATGGCCTAGCACTTTTGTTTACAGCGGTTGATCTGGCAGAAAATAATGCCACGACTGAGCCGATTTGGCTGTTGCCGCTGTTTACCACTACTGAAGATCGCTTTGCCGCTACTCCAACTCGTAATTCCCCTCAACCCTTGCCCTATCAGGGTCTACAGCCTAAGTGGTTGCCCTGAGCGCAGCCAATCAAGAACGATCAAAAGCCTTTGCATTGGTATTATTCAATGCTTTACAAAGGCCGTGAAACGGGCTAAATCTAGCCTCACAGCATCTACGGATAAATCGCATTAGGCCCTTTATGGCCAATGCCGCAAGCTTGGCGATATTGGCGACGCCAGAAAGCCTGTGGGTAAAGGTTTTCAATTTTGGAGCGTGCCGAAGGCTTTCTGACCCCAGCGATAAAAGGGCACATTCTCAACGCGCTTACGTCCAGTGGGTGGTGCGTGATGAGAGGAAAGCCCCCCATGACGATTCGTTATGACCGCTCTGTAATGGCAGCCTTAGCGATCGCGACGATAGCCCCGAGTGCGATCGCGAGTCCCCTGAATGCTGAAGGCGGCGGCCAAGCATTAAGTCCCACAGCTGCGTCCCAGGCAACTCTCGATCCTATCCAGCCCAATATCGCGCCGACCCTCGTTACCGTTGCAGATTTAGAGACGACGAGTTCAGAGATTGAAATCTCCCCTTTAGACCAAACGGTAGAACCTCCTACATCGACCGCTGACCCTATTGATCGCGCCTCCGAAACTAGCCCTGCTGAAGAACTGCCTTTGCCGCTGAATTCAATTGATGCGGTTTCTCAGCGTCCCTCTGTGAGGGGCCTTTCGGATGTACAACCGACCGACTGGGCCTTTCAGGCTCTCAGAAACTTGATTGAAAACTACGGCTGCCTGGATGGATTCTCGGACGGCAACTTTCGCGGCAATCAACCCATTACCCGCTTTGAGTTTGCAGCGGGGTTATCGGCTTGCTTAGACGCCATCGTTCAGGTGACCCCTGGCGACATTGCCACTGTTGCGCAGTTACAGCAGGATTTTTCTGCCGAACTCAACACCCGTGTCGAAGATCTCGAAGCCCGCGTCGAAGAGCTGCGCGCTGATCAGTTCTCTACGACCACGCGCCTCTTTGGTCAGGCCATCTTTGGCCTCCAGGTGCGGAGCAACAACACTGCCGATCTCTTCCCCGTGGATGGTACCCGTGAAACCGAAGACCCTGGCGGGGGCGATACGACTTTTTATTCCAACGCTCAGTTGAGTCTATTGACACGATTCAGCCCTCGCAGTTTGCTCCTCCTTGGCATTCAGGCTGGAGAAGGCAACAGCTTGTTTGATAACCAATCCAACCAAGCCTTAGGTCTAACCAATAACGTCCGCTTAGCCTATGAGGGAGACTCGAACTTTGATGTCCGCCTCAGCGACCTTACCTATCGTCATTTGGTGAACGACAATTTTGCCCTGATTGCCGGGGCGGCAGGGGTTGACCCCGTTAGCGTTTTTCGAGGCCCCAACCGCTATGAAAGTGCGGGGGCTGGCCCCTTATCTTTATTTGCCCAGCGTAATCCGATTATTGCGATTGGCAATGGCAATACGGGGGTGGGGTTTGACTGGCAGATTAACGATCGCCTCAGCCTACAAGGGGTCTACTCTGTGGCAGAAGCCGCAAATTCAAACAATGACGGGCTCTTCTCCGGTACCTACGTCACTGGCCTGCAACTGACGGCCTCGCCAACTAATAATTTGAACTTGGCCTTTAACTATCTCCATAGCTATTCCGCTACAGGGGATTTAGGCACTGGCGTCGGTGATAGTCAAATTACGACCCGCGACCAAGTCACCGGCAACCCAGTCGGTATTAAAACCAATGCGATCGGGGCAACGGCCACCTGGCAAACCAGTCCCGGCCTGGTGCTGGGGACCTGGGGCGGCTATACCCACTCGACGATCCCTGGGGAAAGCGGCTCGGCTGAAACCGTTAATTGGATGCTGTTCGCCAACTTCCCAGATTTGTTTGGCCCAGGTAACTTAGGGGGACTCTACTTTGGGCAACCACCCCGCATTAACAACAGCACGTTTCGCCAAGGCCAAAACATCCCTGATCTCTTTGCCGGAGGGCTAGGCGATGCCGGAGGGCGACCCGGTAGTACCCTACATTTAGAGGCGTTCTATCGCTATCAACTCACCGACAATATCAGCCTGACCCCTGGGTTTATCCTCATTTTTGAACCCACCCACACCCCCGCTAGCGACACGATCGCGATCGGTGCTTTACGTACCACGTTTACCTTCTAAACCCTCTGAATTTGGACCAGAAGGTTGTGAAGCATTTTCTCGATTTTGGGAACCTCTGCAGCACCTGCCGGTCTAATGCCCCATAAGGCAACTTTAGATATCCCTAACCTAACGTCTCGTTTGCAGGAGATCCGGATCTATGGCCCCCCTTAACAACCGCTATACCTTGATTGGTCTAACCACGGGTATTGCCCTCTCATTCGTAGCGGCACCTAGCCCAGCCCAACTCGACGTGACAGGGGGAAGTGCCACCATCAATGATGCTGACGTTTTTGTCCCCACTGACGGGACGATTACGGGTACACCCGCTGGGACAGATAATCGGGCCGTGATTCGAAACGGTGAATTTGATGCCGTCACCATTGAGACTAATCAAGGCAACATTCCAACTTCAGCCGTCTTTCGAGCCAATACACTTCCGACTATTGACAATGGCACAGCTCCAGCTCTAGGCGGGGATCTCCAAAACGCTACGGGCCAGGTTTTGGGCACATTGTCATTCCCGAGTATTGGACCCCAAGGCGCGATTTTTCTCAATATTCCGACCACGCTTAACTTCACTGTGGCCAACTCGGTAGACGTTAGTGCTGGGGCAGCTATTACAGAATTCCGTGCGGTTGGCTTTATTCTGCAAGAAACCGGTTTTGTCGCAGGTGCCCAGGGCGTGGGGGTTGTGCAAAGAGAAACTCCGGTCACCCTAGTACAGTATGGAGCAGCCCCAGCGGATCAAACCGTCTTAGGCACCGATGTTGCCGCTGCTGCCTACACAGCCCAACGGGTTGGCACTGAAACCCAAAATGTTCAAGTCGATTTGAGTTTTGACAGTGGGACGATTTTTACACCACCGGGCTTTGCACTGAACCCAGCCGACGCGACTCAAACACCCGGCATTGACTTCGGTCAGTTTAATGATGGCCAGTCCCAAATTACTTACTTCAGCATCTTCACCGATGTTGCCTTAATTGACTTGCCTGATTTCGACGACATCATCTTTGAAGACGAAAACGGCGACGTTGTTGATGGGGATGGGGATGACGATGATGGTGACGTCATTGCCGATGGTGGCGATAGTTCTGACAGTGACGGGGATGATTCCGACTCTGACAGTGACGACGATGACGACGATGACGACGATGACGACGATGACGACGGCGGCTCAACTGGTGATAGCTCCGGTGATGGCGGCGTAGTCGTGGGGTCTGTTGGTGTTTCCGTTGGTGTCGATTTCGGCGTTTGTGGTGATTTTTCTGTTGTGGGTGTCGTTGTCGGTGGTTCCGGTAGTGGCTCCGATGGCGGCGTAGTCGGTGACGGTTCTGACGGCGGTGATGGTGGTGTCGTTGGTGATGGTACCGATGATGACGGCGATGTTGTTGCCGATGGTGGGGACAACGACGATGACGATGACGACGACGATGACGATGACGACGACGACGACAGCGGTGTCGTTGCTAATCCCAACGATGGCTCAACCCAGTTCCGACCCATCCTGCCCGGTCGCTTCATCTTTGTAGGCATTTTCGTATTTACCAACGTTCCTTCAGGGCGCTGGGTCGATCCGCCCTCTGCTGATGGGTTTGAATACGAGATGACCCCCCGGGATATTCCGGTTGGGGTGGCCAGTCGCGTCTTCCCAGGCATGACTGGGGTGGGCCAAGCCGATGACTCAGTGTTCACGCGCATCAGTGGCTTCCCCATTAATGTGGATGCTGATGACACCTTTGTGGTCTCCGTTGAGGGCACTGTCTTAGGGGAGTTCAGCCCAGGGGATACCCTCCGATTTAGCGACTATGCTGAGCTGCTGGGCGACAACCTCGTCGATGGCGGGGTTCGTAAGTTCATCATTAGCGAAATCAATCCTGCTGTTGATAGCAGCAACCCAGTGGCCTTCCCCTTGCAGCTTGAGTTCAACACCAACACCGCCAGCTTTGAGATGCGGGCCTTGGAAGATGCGGGTGATGACACCCAAATTTCCAGCGCCGTCGACTAGGGCGTGTGGACAACCAGCACTATAGGCTGCCATCGAGCAGAAAAAGCATGGTGATGTTCTAGACAAGTGTTTGCTGCAAGATTGAGTTATTCTCCATCCTGTTGTTACATCCATGGTCCTTGAACCCATCTGCTGCCCAACCTGCCACAGTCCTGAGGTGATCAAAAACGGTAAGAGCAACGAAGGTAAACAACGCTATCGCTGCCGCAACGCAGATTGCTCTCGCGCCTCCTTCATTCTCGATTACACCTACTGAGGCTACTTGCCAGAGGTCAAACAGCAAATTTAGTGAGATGGCGATGAATGGCAATGGCAATTGACGCTTATGGAATTGGAAACTCCGGACGATTAGACGTTGGAATTATGCAGATTTCAGCGGTTTTGGGATAGCGCTTTCAGCGGCTATTTGATACATCTGGAGAGAACTCCTTCCGCGCGATCGCCATGTTCAAACAATTCGTCCTTTTGATCAGCTCGGTCCTGATGTTGGGGGCTATCCCCGCCGCTGCCGATGATTTTTACTGTTACTTAGAGCTAGAGAACGGACAGTCCTTTGATCTCGGGACGGTTTGTGGAGGGGAGGATTCCTTTGGCATTAGCAGTCCATTTGGAGTGGCCCCCAGGGTTCCGACCACTGATACAGAGGCGGCGTTCTTGACGGAATACACAGTGGCATTTTTTGCCCGCAACCCCGATTTAGCTGAATTTGCCCCCACAGAGGCAGCGGTGCAGGAGGCCGTTGGTTATCGCGATGGGTTTGAGGAGATTTTGGATAATGCCTATCGCCTCTGCCAGGGACGCCCCCCTGTTTGGCTCTATCCGGAGTTCACCGAAATCGTTTTTCCCAACAATACCTGGACAGAATTTGTGCAAAGTCTGGATAGCTTTGCCCCCCTTTGCGGGGCAACTCCGTAGCCAGGTCACATCTATTCCCTTTTGCTCAGGTGACTTCTTGAAAAGACTATAGAGCCGCCCCCCAGTCCCTAACTTTGATATCAATGGCGAATACACAGATCGAAACATCGGCAGGGTAATTAAGGCTTTCGAGGCCCCCCAGCCCCCAATTTTGGGGGAGCAAGATCTGGTCTCCCCCAGAATTGGGGGACGGAAGGGGGCTTAATGCGCCTTGGCGACATTGCAAAATATTTCACCAGCAGTATCAATTCTGGGGTACTTCCGGCTTCCAACTCCCCCAGGATTGGGCCTATTCTTTACGAAAAAGTTGTTCTATCGCTTTTCAGAAAAGAGGTTTGCAAGTTACTTGTCCCCCAGAAGAGCCAATATCGGAATTGGGGGCTGGCCCCCAAACCCCCTGATATGGGGGCCTAACTCCCCCAAACCCCCGAAAGGGAGATGCGGATTGGGTCTTGAATGCGCACGGTAAGACGACTGGGGCGAGGCTAGGAACAATCCATTCCTCTAGGGGCTGATTTAGAGGTGTTACTCCTGGCAACGTCAGGCCAGAACCCCCTCTATATAAGCATTGTGCAGAGTTCTGCCTAACGAATAGGAATATAGCCCAGGGGGCATACAAGAAAAGGGGGCCTCAATAATGGATAGATTCCCCTTAATACACTTGCGTGCAGGCAGGGCCACAGTTTTACCCCTATCAGACGGGTGGGTGGCTTAAGTCTCTATGGATAAAGGGCTTGGCGTTTTCCCCAGAGTAGGTCGCTACGATGTGGCCCTGGCCAACCAAGTGATACTTATAAGTCACTAACCCCTCTAACCCCACCGGTCCGCGCGGAGGCATGCTCTGGGTACTAATGCCCACCTCTGCCCCAAACCCATAGCGGAACCCATCGGCAAATCGGGTCGAGCAGTTTTGGTAAACCCCTGCTGCCGTAACTTGATTGCGGAATTGAGCCGCGATGGTGGCATCCTCAGTCACGATCGCTTCTGTGTGGCGCGACCCATAGGTATTGATATGGGCGATCGCAGCCTCGACAGACGCCACCACGCGAACGGCCAAAATCAGATCACTGTATTCTGTCGACCAATCTGCCTCGGTTGCGGGTAGCGCATCCGGCCAAATCGTCTGAGTTGCCGGATCCCCCCGGAGCACCACCCCTTTCTCAGTCAGAGCCGCTGCCAGTTGGGGTAGAACCGTTGGGGCGATTTTTTCGTGAATCAGTAAGGTCTCAATGGCATTGCAGGCAGAGGGATAGCCCACTTTGGCATCAACGGCGATGGCGATCGCTTGGGTAATATCAGCCGCCGCATCCACATAGAGGTGACAGATGCCATCCGCATGGCCCAACACCGGGATGCGAGTATGGTCCTGCACGTACTGCACAAAGGCATTAGAGCCGCGTGGGATAATCAGATCTACATCTTTGTCTAATGCTAAAAGGGCGCGGGTCTCTTCGCGGGTGGTGAGGAGCTGTACCGCATCGGGGTTGACTCCCGCCTGACTCAGGCCCGAGCGAATCGCTTTGACCAACGCTTGACAGGAGCGAATCGCTTCCTTTCCCCCTTTCAAAATCACCCCATTCCCCGATTTAACTGCCAGGGTAGAAATCTGCATGACGGCATCGGGGCGGGACTCAAAGATAACCCCCAAGACGCCCAAAGGGCAGGTGACCCGCTGAAGTTCGAGGCCTTGATCGAGTTCTCGATGGATTTGAACCGTACCAACCGGGTCCGGCAACTTGGCCACGTCGCGCACACCCGCGATCGCCCCCCGCAGCTTCACACCATCGAGCTTGAGGCGACCATAGAGGGGCTTGGCCAGGTTGTCGGCAAGGGCGGCTTCGCAGTCTGCAGTATTGGCAGCTTGGATGGCTTCGGCGTCTGCTTCGAGGGCTTGGGCAATGGCCTCAATCGCTTGGTTTTTGGCCGTCGTAGACAGGGTTGCGAGGTGTTGGGCGGCGTGGCGAGTCTGACGCGCGATTTCAGCTAACGGGGCCTCTTCGAGAGCTGTAGAGGCTGGCACCTGAATCGCTGTCATGATTGCTTCCCTAAATCTATAAAGCCATAAAGGGCGATCTTAGCAAAATGCCTTGAGAGACTGTCATTCATTATTTTTCAAGGGCAAGGCCGCATTGATCGCGTCCATTTCTCTGGCCTCCATGGCGTTGACCTCTTCGATGTAGTTTTCCAGGATAGTGCTCAGGCGGGGATGATAAAACCGGTGCAAACTGTAGTTTGAAGTCGCCGGAAAGCCCCGGCGTTTTTTATGGCGACCGCCTGCCCCTGGGTCAAAGCTTTGAATGCCCTGCTCGATCGCCCATTCAATCGGTCGGTAGTAGCAGGCGTTGAAATGCAGATGGTTGTAGTCTTCCTGGCTACCCCAGTAGCGACCATAGAGGCGATCGCCCTTACGCAAGCAAAAGGACATGCCGATGGGGTCCGGGCTGTCTTCACCGTAGGCGGCAAAAAACACCAGCCGGTCTTGATAGTCGGGGTAAAGCTGTTCAAAAAAGCTGCGGGTTAGATATTTACTGCCCCACCAGCCAAACTTGTCGCAGGTATCGCCATAGAAGTGGTACATCTGGGTGCAAAGCGCCCGATGTATCGCGTCCCCGACCACCGGCTCTAAGCGCAGTTGGGCCTTGTCTAGGGACTTACGCTCCCGCTTGATGTTACGGCGCTGGTTGGCGTTGAAGCGGGCCAAGTAGTCATCAAAGGTTTGATAACCTTCGTTGCGCCAGATGTAGCTGTGGTGGAGCCATTTGTGAAACCCTGCTGCCTCCAGAAGGGGTCGCCAGTCGGGATCTACATATAGGAAGTGGCAGCCTGAAATATGGTTGCGATCGCAAAATTGGTCAATCGCCTGCACCATCAGCGCGGTCAAAGCAGCCTCATCTTCATCGGGTGCCATTAAAAACCGGTAGCCCTCTGCTGGGGTAAAGGGTGTCATCCCCAAGAGTTTGGGGTAATACTCAATGCCGAGGCGTTCGGCCAGTTCAGCCCATTGGTGGTCAAACACAAACTCCCCATAGCTGTGCCCCTTCAGGTAAAGCGGGGCTGCTGCCACCAGGGTGCGGGCCTGACCGGGGTCCTGTCGCCACACCACCAAGTGATTGGGGAGCCAACCGGCATTGGCCACTGCACTGCCTGAATGCTCTAGGGTTTGCAGCCAAGTCCATTCTAAAAACGGGGTTTGTAGGGGTAGCGCTAAAGCATCCCATTCGGTCTGGGGAACCTCACGGATTTGGCGTATCCAAGCCAAGGTGTACTGAGACTGCGGCGAAGGGGCCATAAGCAATGGGTGATTTTGAATAATGAGGGCGCTTTGTCCCCTCCTGGGAGGAGTGGCCAAAGGCCGGGGTGGGTCAAACCCCTTAGCGATTCGCCGGAAACCCACCCCTCCCAGGAGGGGAAATTTCTCTCTTAACTAACGCTAAAGACAAACGTTTCTTAGCCTAAATCAATCCCCCTCGCCATGGCTGTAGCGATAGTGTAAAAACACTTCCGAGCCTACGGTTTTGACCCCAACTAAGGTCAGGGGCCAGGGTCCGGGCTGACCCAGGCCATCCACAGGGGTCGGGGCCTTAGCCCCACCAATGAGTAAGGGGCAAACCGTTAGATACAGCTCATCCACCAGACCCGCCCCCAGCCAGGCCGCAATCAGGGTGCCGCCCCCCAATAGGGCCAGGGTCTTGATCCCGGTAGCCCTTAAGGTCTGGGCCATTTCCTGCCAGTGGGTGGGGGACCGTGGCGATAGGGTGAGCACTTGCTCGAACTCGGCTTGGCCTTGCCAGCGCTGGGTCCCAGACTCGCTGGTAATCAGCCATCGCGGCACTGGCTGCTGAAAAAAAGGCCATTGGGGATCGAGGTTGCCGCTGCCGGAGCAGACGATTTGGATCGGCTGGGGGGGCTGCTGGCGCTGCGATCGCTCCTGCAGCAATTCTGGTTGCCGCACCCTCAGGCAGGTGCCGTAGGCTCGGAGGGTGTTGGCCCCAAATAGCACCCCGTCAACCTCGGCAATTTGGGTTTCGAGATGGTCTAAGTCTGCAGCAGAAGAGAACCGAGCCGCTTGGCGATCGCGACTAATTTTGCCATCGGCACTCATTGCCAAAATAACCGTCGTATAAGGACGGGGAGTCTGGGCATAGGGCGGCGATAGTTTAACCATGGTGGTTTGGCCAATTTGGGGACAATGCGCGATCGTGCCCAAGACGCCTGTATTGCTATAGCAGTCGCCAGTCCGGTTAGGACAAGACTGCGACCCACTTTGCTTGTGCGCTAAAGGCCAGAGCAATTCTCGGTGTCTTAAGCAAAGTGGCCGGGGCCATATTACAGGTTACTGGCCTACGTTCGCCCCCACCCCGTCACCGCCCTCTTTTGAGGCCATTATCATGGGAAACGTGTGTTCTCCAATCAATGATGTTGGCTATTGAAGGGTGCTCAGGGGTGAATTTAACTCACGGCTACCAGATTCCAGCTTGTAACCTCGTTTCTGGCGGCGTCCCCTTTTGAATGTCGTTCCGTCATACCTGCTCTATGGGCGCATACCACCCCCGTTCCTTTCGTCGCATTTTGGTCCTGAGGCTCCTGCTGTTAGGGATCCCAGTCTTGCTGATTGGTCAGTATGTCACCCTCCGCAAGGGGCGCACCAGCCTACTCGAAACCGCCCGCCAAAATATTGTCAGTAGCGCCACCCGCAAGGCGGCTTTTTTGGGCCAAAACCTGACTCTATTGCAAAGCAACCTCCAAACCCTGGGCCAAACCTCAGCCCTAACCACCGGAGATTCAGCCACAACCCAGGCTGCAATTCAGCAATTTACGACCCAAATTCCTCAAATTGCCACCTGCATTCAGCTCTATGAGGGCACGAGTGCTGAAATCGCCCTCAATACCTGCCCAGCCCCTTTGACTGTTCCTGTCGAAGAATTGCCTTGGGTTGCGGTTGGGGCCGCATCAGCCCAGCCTGCTTTTCGCTTGGTCTCGGTTCAATCTGCACTGGCTGGAGAATCTGAGCCGGATATTTCGCAAAACACGACTCCCATTGAGGTGGTCATGGCTGTGCCGGTCTACGACCCAGAGGGTCTACTGCGCTATACCCTGGCCCTCCAAGCCCAATTTGACCAGTCCACCCACAGCGGGGCGCGCTCGTTAGTGGGCTACACCGCCGTTATGGACGAAAGCGGTAGCCCCTTGATTCATCCCAACTTAGATTGGATCGGGCAGCCCATTTCTGAAATGGCGGGCAGCGATCGCCTGCAGAACATTCAACGCCATGTGCAAGCAGGCCGCAGTGATGTCTTGCACCTATTCAACTTTCTGCCCAGTCACACGGAGTGGTTAGCGGGCTATGCCCCCCTTGAGATCGAGATCGCCCCAGGCCAGTCTCAAACCTGGACTGTGATGGCCGTTGCCCCCTTGGACCATGCTTTGCAGGGACTGAGCGATATTCGCAACACCCTGCTCTTTTTTACGTTAGGGCTGTTAGGGGCTCAAATCCTACTGGTCCTCTACCTCACTCAACGCCTATCGCGCCCGGTTGAGCAGCTCTGTAACTATGCTCAGGCCGTACAAGATCTGTCCCAGGTCAAAGCAGTCCCCCAAAACTTCCGGATTTGGGAGTTAGATCACCTGGCCAAGGTGTTTAACCGCATGCTCAACCGTTTAGAGCAGCGAGCCCGAGAGCTACAGCATGCTTGGCAAGAAGCCCAGATGGCCAACCAGCTTAAAAGCGAGTTTCTGGCCAATACTTCCCATGAATTACGGACACCCTTAAATGCCATTATTGGCTGCGTTCGTCTGGTTCGAGATGATTGCTGCGATAGCGAGGAAGAAGCCCAGGAATTTCTAGATCGCGCTGATCAAGCCGCCATCCATCTTCTGGGCATTATTAACGATATTCTCGATATCGCCAAAATTGAATCCGGTACCCTAGATGTCTACTTAGAGCCCGTGAATTTGCAGCAATTGATTGCAGAAGTCGTTGCCCTGCAAACGGTTCAAGCCCAAACTAAAGGAATCGATCTGGTGTCTGCAGAACGAGCCGAGCCGCTATGGGTTGAGGCCGATGCTGCCAAGCTCAAGCAGGTCATCCTAAATGTGGTTTATAACGCGATCAAATTTACGGATGAGGGTGAGGTGGCTCTCCATGTCTGGGTTGAGCACTGTGAAAATGAGATTATGGGTCCAGATGGTGCCATTCGCTTGCCCCAGGGGATCGATCTACCGACGGCGGTTCCCAGGGTGTTGATTAGCATTTCCGATACGGGCATTGGGGTTGATCCCAAGCAGCAGGCCAAGCTCTTTAAACCCTTTGCCATGGCGGACGGGTCCACAACCCGCCGATTTGAGGGTACTGGGTTGGGGTTAGCGATTTCACGGAATTTGATCACCCTGATGAAGGGCAGTATGACGCTCTACAGCGAGGGGCTGGGCAAAGGCACGGAAGTGGTGATTGCCTTACCTTGGCTAGATCCTGACTTACCCAGAACTGAAGCGATCGCAGCAACCACGCTAGATGACTCCCCCCAGGTTGCGGCTGCAGAAAAAGAGCAGAACCAAGAAACTTCCACCCCACTCATGTCTCTAGCGGGTCAAGCTGCAGCTCAGCCAGGCCCAAATACTGTATCCCTTGAGGATCAACCTTAAACCGACAGGGTAAAACCGTTACCCCTTGGGCGATCGCGGCTCTAAGTAATTCACCATATTCGGGGTCAGCACTGTCCCCTGGGGCAAAAGCAGTGCAGTCCCCCCGGTTGATAAAATACAGCATCACGGCCCGGGCTGTGGGCACGAGGTCCGTTAGCTCCCGCAGGTGGTTTTGGCCGCGCGTGGTCACCGTATCGGGGAACAGCGCCAGGGTATCTTTAGCCCAGGTCGTATTTTTGACCTCAACATAAATGGGCGTGCCGTCGCTGCCGGTCAACAGAAAGTCAATGCGGCTTTTGCGATCGCGCCCATACTTCACCTCTGACTTAATCTCGTCGTAGTCCCCCAGCTCAGGGAACAGGCGCGCCTCTAGCGCGGACTTAATCACTCGATTCGGTAAGGCGGTATTGGTCCCGGCCCAAGTCGGCACCGTATCGTGGACCTCCGTCAACTCCCAGGTGTAGGCCAGCTTGCGCTTGGGGTTGTCATGGTGGGAGACCATTACCCGTCCGCCAATATGGCAGACCCCAGTCATCGGGCCAGTATTGGGACAATGGGCCGTAATGGTTTCTCCAGAGTCCAGCTCAATATCGGCCAGAAACCGCTTGTAGCGTTTGAGTAAAGTACCAGGATATAAGGGCGGAAACGGATAAGTCCAAGGTGCCACAGCATCAACCTAAACAACGCCTTTGGAGAATAAACCGATTTACGGAGATTGCCTATGGGGCTAATTATTGCCGGAGAGCGCAGCGGCGCGGGTAAAACCACGGTCACGATGGCATTGTTAGCCGCTCTTCAAGCCCGTCAAGCCAATGTCCAGGCGTTTAAAGTGGGGCCGGACTACATCGACCCGATGTTTCACCGATTGCTAACCGGCAAACCCGCCTATGCACTGGATCCTGTGCTCACCTCAGAATCCTACGTGCAGCAGTGCTACAGCACCCATGTGCAGGGCGCTACCTATGCCCTAATCGAAGGGGTGATGGGGCTGTTTGATGGGGCCGGGGGAACAGATTGGGCCAGCACCGCACACATTGCTCGTCTGCTGCAAATTCCAGTGGTGCTCGTGGTGGACTGTGGCCGCTTGTCGCGTTCCCTCGCCGCTATCGTCCATGGCTATCGCACGCTAGACACCCAGGTTATTCTGGCCGGTGTCGTACTGAATCGCGTGGGCAGCGATCGCCACCTGGCCATGCTCCAAGCCGCGATGGCATCCATAAAGATGCCGGTTTTGGGCGTGCTGCGTCGCCACGATGACATTACCCTGCCCGATCGCCATCTCGGCCTAGTCCCCACCGATGAACTGCCGGATCTAAGCCAGCGGTTTCAGCGCCTGGCCCAGCTTGGGAAAGCCTGTTTTGATTGGCCCCAATTAGAGCGGCTGCTTACAGTTTCCGCAGCAGAGCGCACCCTAGCGTCCCAGCACCCCAGCACCCCAGCACCTCCGCCCAAGGTGCGTATTGGCATTGCCCGCGATCGCGCCTTCAACTTTTACTACCCCGACAATCTAGAGCAACTAGAACGCTTCGGCGCGGAGCTGGTTGATTGGAGTCCCCTAGCCGATTCATCGTTGCCGCCAGGGCTGGATGGGTTGTACCTGGGCGGTGGCTTTCCCGAGCTGTTTGCAGCGGAACTCTCAGCAAATCAGGCCCTACTCCAGGAATTGGGCGATCGCCTCCAAGCTGGGTTGCCCACCTATGCTGAATGTGGCGGACTGATGTATCTGTGCCAAGGTCTGGTGGACTTTGAGGGGCAGCGATGGCCAATGGTCGGCTGTTTACCCACCACGGCACAGATGACGGGGAAGCTCACCCTCGGGTATCGCCAGATTACTGTTCAGCGAGATAGCCCTCTGGTTAAAACCGGACAAACCTTCTGGGGCCATGAGTTCCATCGCTCTGCCCTGACCGTCGCGCCCTTAAGTCCCTTGTATCAGACCCAACCCTACGGCATCGTAAATCAGCCGCTGCCAGCACCCCAAGCGGAGGGCTGGCAGCAGTATCAAATCCACGCATCCTACGTTCACTTGCATTGGGGCAGTCATCCCGAGCTTCCACAACGGTTCATCGACACTTGCCGACATCAACCCAGTGAATGGGCCAGCTAAATCAAACGCTTGCCGTCAGCTCAGGGATATTTTCTTCCCATTTGCGCGGGGGGCTGGCCCGCCGGATATTGCGCCAAATTTGAGTGGCGGCCAAGGTCCCATCCGCCACTGCGATAGACACCTGATTCAGCCCTTGTTTCAAGTCGCCAAGGGCAAAGATGCGATCGTGGCTGGTTTTTGACATGTTGTCAGTCACCAGATTTTCACCATTCCACTCCAATCCTGGAATATTTTTCAGGTAATGGTTGTGGTAGACCGACCCCATGTTGATGAGCCCGGTCGTGGCTTCAACCACTGTGCCATCGGCCAGCTCGACCCCGCTCATTTTGTGGCTCTCACCGAGGAACTGGGCGATCGGAGCCTCATAGAGGGGATAGCCGTGGGCTGCTAACTTCTGACGCATTTCATCGCCAACTGAAAATAAGCCATTGGTCAGTACTGAGATGTAAGGGGTGTACCAGTTCAGCACAAAGGCGGCGTTAATTTGAGATTCTCGGGCAGCAATCAAAACGGCCTTTTGATCCCACATATCAAATCCATCGCAGATCATGCAGACGTGAAGGGTATAGCCTGCATAGTTATAGACGTTTTGCATATTGTCGGTTTCGGGTAGCAAATCAATCACTCCAGAAGCCGCAATCAAGTACTTAGTTCGGAAAACGGGATAAACGCTGTCCTTTCGTCCTATTTTGACTTTGACTGCTAAGTTATCGCCTTCATCCGTGACTTCTTCTACATAGCCGCGCAGATGATCAGCACCCCAGTCAATCGCTTGCTTAGTACCGTGCTTTACAATATCTCGCCCCGGTGTGTCAGGATCCAACCCTAGGTAATTGCGCAAATCCTGCATCCAAACGGAGCGGCCTTTGCCTTTTTCAATCACCAAACATTTCAGGCCGTAGCGCGCCAGGTAAATTGCCGCCGACAATCCTCCCATGCCTCCCCCCACCACGATGGCGTCATATAGGGTGTCGAGACGGGTATCCAGGTTTTTGCTAGAGAGTTTCATGGCTCACCTACCAGGTCAATGCGGTTGTTAAAGAGAGTGATGCAGGCAAAGGCGAGAAGTCCAATCTCCGCTTTGCCTGCGCAATTGGTCGTTAGCTAAATTAGCCAACAAACTCTAGGCGAGGTTCAGAAACACCGGTTGCTTCAGTGCCCTTGAGGTAAGCCAACATGGTGTCAGCGTCAGATACTTCAAAGGGGTCACCACCGGCATTATCAGCAAAGTCAGGCTCGACAAACATTTTCTCGATCGCCCCATCATTCACCACCATGGAATAACGCCAAGAGCGCATCCCAAAGCCGAGATTGGACTTCTCGACTAGCATCCCCATCTTGCGGGTGAATTCACCGTTGCCATCGGGCAGCAAGAAGACATTCTTGGCACCGATTTTGAGGCCCCACTGGAACATCACAAAGGCGTCATTTACAGAAACGCAGATGATGGCGTCAACGCCTTGAGCCTTGAACTCTTCGTAAAGCTCTTCATAACGGGGCAGGTGGTTGGAGGAGCAGGTGGGGGTAAAGGCACCGGGCAGAGAGAACACCACCACTTTCTTGCCGCCGAAAATATCTTGAGTGGTTGTATCTTGCCAACGATAAGGGTTAGAACCCTCAACAGACTCATCACGGACACGGGTCTTGAATACAACGTCGGGCACGCGTTCGATAGCCATAGTTACCTCTCTAAGTCGTTCTCACGGTGATCTGCAGCAACTCGCTGCGTTCGCTAGTGCTACTATAAACCAGAATAGTTCTGATTTAGGAATAAATCAAGAAAAATAATCTTTTCTTTTTTGTATGCCTTAAAAGATGATTTCTATTATAGGATGAGTGCGCTAAGCTAATAGGCACAGATGCTGGCTTGAAAAATCAAGCCGATGAAGGGACAGAGGACCTATAGATATGCAGGAGCAAGCGAACAATATCGTCAAGGTGCTGCAGGCCCATGGGTTGCGAGTCACCCCTCAGCGATTTGCGGTCTATGCCAATCTGCTGGGTCGTAGCGATCATCCCAAGGCAGAGCAAGTTCTACAGGACCTGAACCAAGCGGCTCCTCAGTCCTCTCAAGCAACGGTTTACAGTTCGCTGCAGGCGCTGAAAAAGGTCGGTTTAATTCGAGAAGTCTTGTTGGAAGAGGGCGTCTGTCGCTATGACGCCAATGTTGAACCTCATCACCACTTCCGCTGCGAAAGTTGTGGTGAAATCGAAGATATCCCTTGGGAACAGTTCCAAGGCGTTCAGATCGGTTCCCTGAGACCTGGGCTAACGGTCAACAACTATGAAGTGACGATCCATGGCTGTTGCGATCGCTGCCAAACCCAATAATGCATGGGCTAAATACGTTTTTTGAACAATTGCTGACCTGAATCGGAGGATGCGCAACACCATCCTGCTCTCAAAACTAATCCTTTAGAAACCTCAATTCTGGGGCTTTGATCCTGCAATAGTGCTTTATCTAAGCCGCTGAAAGACCGTGCTATGCTGAGCGGGCGAATTGGGTCCAGGGGGGATCTGCCCCTGGATGTGTTGCCAACTCTGAAGTCAACACAGGGGAAAGTCCGGTGTAAATCCGGCGCTGTCCCGCAACTGTAATCGCTAGCTTCAGTTCTGTTTCAGGGTTCATGGCTGTTAACGCCAACCGTTGAGAACTGGGCCAACCGTAAGTCAGAACGCCCACCAAAGTCGCTTCATTATCATCTCAATCTGCGAGGTACAGATGCGTGATCCATTGTTTTTAGCGGGGCGGCCCAATGGCCGTTCCCAAAAGTCTGCTCGAAAGATTCTGGCGTTTACCTGGGCGATCGCTGGGTTGGGGATATTAGCGGCCCCTGCTTATGCTCACCATCCCTTTGGTGGCCAAACTCCGGCCAATGCGCTAGAGGGCTTTCTGTCCGGTTTGGGGCATCCCGTAATCGGGTTCGACCATCTCGTGTTTGTGGTTGCGATTGGCTTGCTGGGGGCTTTTAAGCCTAAAGGGGTGATTCTGCCGGTGGCGTTTGTGATCGCAACTTTATTGGGGACCGGGATTCATCTCCTGGGCTGGGATCTACCGGCCCCAGAATTGATCATTTCAGCTTCGGTGTTCAGCCTTGGCTTGCTCTTAGCGCTGGGGCGACATCTCAACGTTTTTGCCCTAGCGGGTTTAGGGGCACTGGCGGGCCTGTTCCACGGTTACGCCTATGGGGAGGCCATTGTTGGGGCTGAGATGACGCCCTTAGTGGCCTATTTGCTCGGGTTTGGCTCGATTCAACTGGCGATCGCGATCTCGGCACAGACCTTGGTGCAGCGACTCTTCCAGGGAGAGCGAGCGACTCAACTGCCAGTGCGTTTTGCCGGGTTCACCATTTTGGGAATCGGCATCACCCTGTTGTCTACATTTGTGGTGGGGTAGGTCATGCATAAGATTCCCGTAACTGTAATCACCGGCTTTCTTGGGGCCGGGAAAACGACGCTGATTCGCCATTTGCTGCAAAATAACCAGGGCCGCCGCATAGCCGTCTTAGTCAACGAGTTTGGTGAGGTCGGCATTGATGGCGAACTGCTGAAATCTTGCCAGGTGTGCGATGAAGACGCAGTTGACAATGGCATTCCCAGCACTATCGTAGAGCTGACCAACGGCTGCCTCTGCTGCACCGTTCAAGAGGAGTTTTTGCCAACGATGGAGGTCTTACTCCAGCGGCGGGACAGTTTGGACGCGATTGTGATCGAGACCTCGGGCTTAGCCTTGCCCAAACCCTTGGTGCAGGCCTTTCGCTGGCCTGAAATCCGCACCCATGCCACCGTAGATGGCGTGGTTACCGTCGTAGATGCGGCGGCTTTAGCCTCGGGGCAACTGGTGGGTGATCTAGCCGCTCTAGAAGCCCAGCGCCAGGCCGATGACAGTCTTGACCATGAGACACCCATCGAGGAGCTCTTCGAAGACCAGCTCAACTGCGCCGACTTAGTGCTGCTAACCAAGCTGGATGGCCTGGATACTGCAGCCCAAGCCAGTGTGAATCAATGGCTGGCAGGGAATATGCCAGAGGGCATCAAGGTGGTGCCCTGCGATCGCGGTCAGGTCAGCCCTCAGGTTCTCTTGGGCTTTAATGCCGCTGTGGAAGATAACCTGGACCAACGCCCCAGTCACCATGATCACGAAGAAGACCATGAGCATGACGATGACATCGGTTCGGTTTCAGTGAATCTCACGGAGACGACCGATCCAGGGGGATTGGTTCGCCGTTTAGAAACCCTGACTAAAGACCATGAGATTTATCGAATCAAAGGGTTTGTGAATGTGGCCAATAAACCCATGCGGCTGGTACTGCAGGGGGTGGGTCACCGATTTGAGACCTTTTACGATCGCCCCTGGCGACCGGAGGAAAATCGCCAAACTCGGTTAGTCATCATTGGTCAATCCTTAGATGAGATTGCCCTTTCTGAGGCCTTGCAGACTGAGAGCGTGCCATAACCCTGAGAGTGCGTCATACTCCACAGTGAGGTTCAGGATCCCCCACTTCTCCATGCCCCTGGCATCTACCTGAGCCTCCAAGTCTACGATTCAGCAGACCGCCTTGATTAACCCGCCAGTCGCCTGCGGGATTTGCCCAAAGTCTAGGGGTCTGCGGGTGATAGGATGGCTCCCAAGCAAGGGGCTGTCATCAATTAAAACTCGGTTACAGCCCCTTGCATATGAGATGACCAAGGTTTGAAACCATTGAACGGAGAGGGTGGGATTCGAACCCACGGTCCTTTTGGGACACTCGATTTCAAGTCGAGCGCAATCGACCACTCTGCCACCTCTCCAGAGGCGTCACCATTCTAAGGCATTCTTGACCTGGATTGAGCGTCCGCTGCTAGGGCTAGCTCAGCCGAGAGAAAATCTACAAACTGCCGTGCCGATCGCCCTGATCGCCCGTTATGTCGCGTTGCCCATTGCAGCGCCTGCTGCACCAGTTCCGGCTCGGGCAAGGCAATTTCAGCCTGAGCCGCCAAATGTTTGACAATCGCCAAATACGTTGGCTGATCTGCGGGTTCAAAGGTGAGGGTGAGGCCAAAGCGATCGCTAAAGGACAGCTTTTCTTGCCATGTATCCCAGGCTTGAATCTCATCTTGATCGCTGGGTCGGGGACGCTCCGAGAAATATTCCCGCACCAGGTGACGGCGATTGGACGTGGCGTAGACCACCACATTTTGGGGGCGGGCGGTGACATTGCCTTCGAGCACGACTTTCAGTGCCTTAAAGGCGTCGTCATCCTCTTCAAAGGACAAATCATCTACAAAAATAATGAACTTCTGAGGCAGCGATCGCACGTGCTCCACAATCATCGGGAGCTGTGGCAGACCTGTCTTGCTCACCTCAATCAAGCGCAGCCCGCGATCTCGGTATTCATTCAATAGGGCCTTAACCAGAGAAGACTTGCCCGATCCACGGCTGCCGTAGAGCAAGACATGCAGTGCTGGGTAACCTGCCAATAAAAACTCAGTGTTTTTGATCAGGTGCTGACGGGGATGGTCATAGGCGGTCAACTGGCCCAGCCGCACTGGATCTGGGTTGGCAATGCCCTGAAGCTGGCCATCGTGCCAGCGAAAGGCCCCGTAGGCATTAAAGGCCCCTACCCCATGGCAGCGATAATAGTGAGTCAGTTCTGCCAATCCGTCTTGCCAATCGGGTAAGGTCGGAAAAGATACCGTAGGCGCTTCTTGGGGCAGGGTCCAAACCACAGGGGTTTCAGCAATTTGGCACACGGTCTGGACCCATTGGCTGAGTTGCTGCCCCTGACAGTGATAAAGGAGCTGCAGCCGCTGTAAGTCTCGACTCGCAGCGGTGACAAGGGCCGCAGGCAACTCAGGTAGCGGTTGTCGTTGGGCCTGTTGAGCAAAAGGATTGTCTGACCGCAAAATTTGCTGCAGCAAGTGGGTCTGCCAGGTTTGCTGGGCCTCAGCTTGGGCGCGAAACCAAGCGCCATAGGTGAGGCGGCATTGGGTTGAGTCTTCTCGACAAAGGGCCTCAAGCAGCGCTAAGAAAGCCTGACTAATGTTGGTGTTCAACACGGACTGATACAGCAGTAAAGACGCGGCTTGCTGCCGATAGCGCTGCACTATCGCGATCGCCTTTGCGGCTAACCCACCCATGGTTGCTCACTTGATGAGGTTAAAAACTGAGCCATTTGATCAAGCGCCAATGCATCCCAATAAAAAAGGAGGTGCCTGTAACACCTCCTTAAATTTAATCAGGAGAACCGCGTATCCATCTGCTTTTTAAACAGCCTCTAAACAGACTGGGGAACCGTTGGCTGATATTCAGAGGGTTGAATCTGATGCTTCACTAAATTGGCTAGCTCCTGCAGTTGGCTAATGGCCTCTGCCCCCTCTAGCTTCATCAACTCTCGGTCATCGCGCATCTCAGTCCAGGTGATGCCATAATCAGAGACCAAAAATCGAATTAAGTGGTCATTCCCTAAACTCACCATAAAGGAGGCGCTGTTCATCTGTCCGCCACAGGTATAGCAGGACGCCAGATAGCCTCGTTTCTCCAGGACGATAGCAAGAGCCTGGAGATTCATAACCAAGTCTTGGACGAACTGTCTATGCTGCTCTGCCAACCGAATAAACATACGCTAGCCTCCCAAGCATACGAATTTAATACACGAATTCATCTTTATATTCTCTTAATACTACCTTTGAAAAGCCCCTATGCCCACTTTTGACGGTTAATTCCTATGGGGCGCGTCATCAACTACGGGTGAAAGCCTTGCTGGGCAAGTTGACCGCGCCCGTTTCTGTAATATTGCTAGGGGCTGAAACTGTTGCATCACAAGGATCTTAGCTTTAATTGATGACAGCCCCTAGATAGGGACTTGCTCAAAGTAGAGAATCCGACTCTCCTGAGCTACTTCTAAACACATAAACGACCGAAACCGCCAGCTTTAGAAAATGTGTATCAGCACCTTAATTCCCTCACGGTAACGGTGGGATTCAGGATGTACAGTATATTTCGAAACACTCATCAGGGCTGAAAGCAAGAAAGGGGGATGGTTAGGGGTATTTTGTTGCGTGGCACTGCTGTTTAGGGCGTGTGGACAATCAGCGACGAAATCCTTGCAGGGTGAGCATTGTCACGCCCGCCCTACTCAATCAAGCTAGGGGATGTGCGTACTCACGATAGGTCACCGTCTGGGAAGGCGATACAACCGTTGCACTGGGGGGATTTGCGGTCGGAGCTGAACAGCCCCCCAAGCTCCAGCTCAACAGTAGGGCCGTCAACCTGCGGAATGACCGTAGAGACAGGCGGTTGTAAACCATGGCATCGCTTTTGGGAGGGTCGGTGGGCTATCCCCCTAAGGGACGGGCACTATCGTGAATGATAACCACCGAGATTGATTCGGCTTGGAAAATGCCTGTGATGCCCTCGCCCGCCACGTCCCCTGATACCTCTACTTACTGCCCTTTACTGTCGGTGGTTATCCCCATCTACAACGGCATGGCCGATTTGCCTGGGCTAGAAACTTGCCTGTTGGGGCAGACCTATCGCCGCGATCGGGTTGAATATTTGTTAGTAGACAACAACAGCCAAGACGGCACGGCTGATCGATTACAGGCCTTTGCCGCAGCAGTCGCCGCCCAAGGACTCACGGTTCGGCCCCTTTCTGAGCCCAATATTCAAAGTTCCTATGCAGCCCGTAATGTCGGTATTCGGATGGCCCAAGGAGAGATTCTGGCCTTTACCGATGCTGACTGTCGCCCCCGTCCAGATTGGCTAACAAGACTCATACAGCCGTTTCAGCAGTCCGACATCGGTTTAGTCGTGGGAGAAATTCAAGCTTTTTCAGGGCAAACCCCCCTCGAAGACTATGCGGAATACCGCGAAATCATGGCTCAGAAACACACCATTGCCCACCCGTTTTATCCCTATGGGCAGACGGCCAATTTAGCAGTGCGGACCTTGGCCTTTAAAGAGGCCGGTTTATTTCGGCCTTACCTCACGACCGGAGGGGATGCCGACCTCTGCTGGCGGGTGCAGATGAACGGCAACTGGCAGTTGCATTATGCAGAGGACGCCATCATTGCGCACCGCCATCGGGCTAGTTTTGCAGAGTTGGCCAGCCAATGGCGGCGCTATGGTCGCTCCAATCAGTATTTGCATGATCTCCACGGGGTTCCCCTGGGGCCAAGCCTGGGGGCTAGAGAAGTCAGCTACCGCCTCATGCGGTGGCTACTCAAGGACTTGCCTAAATCCCTATGGCGATCGCTGCAAGGCCAAACCCCTTGGGTGAGTCTGGTTGGAATTCCGCTGGATTTATTTTGTGCGCAATCGCGGGCAAGGGGGCAACGGGATGCCCAACTGCCGGAAGCGGCTCGTCAGATTGAATGGTTATAGGACGTATAAATTTAGACAATAGCAAGAGCTATATGCCCTATGGGTTTTATTAGATCAGTCGACGAGAAGATAAAGGCTAATCTACAGCCAGAATATATATAAGCTCAAATAATTGGATCCCTATTTTTTACTTAACTCTCCCTAGTGAATCCGAATAGATTTATGGCCATAAATATTTGACCGAAAGAGCTGAATAGACTTAATTCAATGCATTTCACTTCTAATAGAGATATTTTATTTTGCCAAATTCGGTCAAAGTATTCTAAAAATATCTGCGCTAAAATCTAAAGGTAAATCATAAAAGTCCGAATGACTTTTGTGATCAATGCACATAAGTAAACCTTAGAAAATCTAATCTACAACCAAATCTCGACAGGCTGATTGTACGGTTTATTCAATCAGTTTGACTTCTGATTGGGCCGTATGGAGCCGTTTTGAATCATTACCTGGGAGCTTAAAGCCATGGTTGTTGCGTTTTCCCCTGAGACCCAGCCCCTGTCTGACGAAGCCCTGAATAAGCTGCAGGCCTACTGGCGGGCTTGTAATTACCTAGCCGTGGGGATGATTTATCTGCGGGACAACCCCTTGCTCAAAGAGCCCCTCAAACCAGAGCATGTCAAGCACCGGTTGCTGGGTCACTGGGGTGCTTCGCCCGCCCTGAGCTTTACCTATATCCACTGCAATCGGCTGATCAAAAAGTACGACCTCGACATGATTTTCATGGCCGGTCCTGGCCATGGCGCGCCGGGGGTGTTGGGGCCGGTTTACCTAGAGGGGGCCTACTCCGATATTTACCCTGACAAGAGCCAGGATGCCGTCGGGATGCAGAAGTTTTTCAAGCAATTCTCCTTCCCTGGGGATATCGGTAGCCATGTTACGCCAGAGACCCCTGGGTCCGTCCATGAGGGGGGCGAGTTGGGCTACAGCGTCTCCCACGCCTACGGCACTGTGCTCGATAACCCTGATCTGATCACCTGCTGCGTGGTGGGAGATGGGGAAGCGGAAACCGGTCCCCTGGCCACGGCTTGGCATTCCAATAAATTTATCAACCCAGCTCGGGATGGGGCGGTGCTGCCGGTCCTGAATCTGAACGGTTACAAGATTGCCAACCCGACGCTACTGGCCCGGATCTCCCACGAAGAGCTGGAGTCCCTGTTCCGGGGTTATGGCTACACCCCCTACTTTGTGGAAGGCAAGGATCCGGCGGAGATGCATCAGCGCATGGCGGCGGTGATGGAGGAATGCATCCTCGCCATCAAGATGATTCAGCGGGAAGCCCGCATCAATGGCAAGATCGAGCGGCCCCGCTGGCCGATGATCGTGCTACGCACCCCCAAGGGATGGACCGGGCCTGAAGAAGTAGACGGCCATAAGGTGGAAGGCTTTTGGCGGGCGCACCAGGTGCCGATGGGGGGGATGCATAGCAACCCCGAGCATTTGCAGCATCTGGAAGCCTGGATGCGCAGCTATAAGCCAGAGGAGCTGTTTGATGAGAATGGCACCCTGATTCCTGAGCTGAAGGAGCTGGCTCCGGTGGGCGATCGCCGCATGGGCACCAACCCCCACAGCAACGGCGGTTTGATCCGTCGGGAACTGAAGATGCCTGCCTTCCAGGACTACGAAATCGCCTTTGACCAGTCGGGCACGGTGGAGTTTGAGAACACCAAGGCCCTGGGGATTTTGATGCGGGAGATCATCCGCCATAACCCCGATAACTTCCGGTTGATGGGGCCGGATGAGACCGCCTCCAACCGGCTGCAAGATGTCTACCAGGTCACGAAAAAGGTCTGGATGGCGGACCTGTACCCCGAAGATGAGGATGGCGGTGAGCTGTCTCGGGATGGTCGGGTGATGGAAATGCTGAGTGAGCACACCCTCCAGGGCTGGCTGGAGGGCTATCTGCTCACCGGTCGCCACGGCCTCTTTCACACCTATGAGGCCTTCGCCCACGTGGTGGATTCGATGTTTAACCAGCACGCCAAGTGGCTGGATATCTGTCGTAACCACGTGCCCTGGCGAGCGTCGGTGTCGTCGTTGAATATCTTGCTGTCCTCCCTGGTGTGGCGGCAGGATCACAACGGCTTTAGCCACCAAGATCCGGGCTATGTAGACTTGGTCACCAACAAGAGCCCTGACGTGGTGCGGGTTTACTTCCCCCCCGATGCCAACTGCTTGTTGTCGGTGGCCGATCACTGTTTCCGCAGTGTGGACTACATCAACGTGATTATTGCCGACAAGCAGAAGCACCTACAGTACCTATCCATGGATGAGGCGATCAAGCATTGCACCAAGGGGGTTGGCATCTGGGATTGGGCTAGCAATGACGACTGCGGTGTGGAGCCCGACGAGCCCGATGTGGTGATGGCCTGCTGCGGCGACATTCCCACGATGGAGTCTCTGGCGGCGACGGCGATTCTGCGGGAGGAGTGCCCCCAGGTGAAGGTGCGGTTTGTGAATGTGGTGGACCTATTCAAGCTGGTGTCTGAGGGTGAGCATCCCCATGGGCTAAGCGATCGCGACTTCAATTCCCTCTTCACCCCCGACAAGCCGATCATCTTTAACTTCCACGGCTATCCCTGGCTGATTCACAAGTTGGTCTATCGTCGGTCGAATCAAGAGCGCATCCACGTGCGCGGTTATAAAGAGCGGGGCAACATCAACACCCCCTTGGAGCTGGCGATTAACAATCAAATCGACCGGTTCAACCTGGTGATCGACGTGATTGACCGGGTGCCAAAGTTGGGGTCGGCGGCGGCCTATGTGAAGGAGCGGATGAAGAACAAAATCATCGAGTGCCTGGCCTATGCCCATGAGCACGGCACCGATTCTGAAGAGATCACCGGCTGGAAGTGGCCCTATGAGGGGAATTGCCCGTAGGGGCAGATTTCCGTAGGGGCACCGCTTGTGGGTGCCCTGATTGCCCGCCCATTTTCAAAAATCTGGAATGGCGTTTTTACCATGTCTGATAGGGGCGCACAGCTGTGCGCCCCTACGTGACGGTTGCCAGTTTCCTCATTGGCCAAGGAGCTAGGGAAGGATGAACATTCTGGTTTTGAATGCCGGGTCTAGCAGTCAAAAAAGCGAGCTGTATACCTTAGGGGAGACCCTGCCATCAGAACCGCCCACCCCGATCTGGTCCGCCCAGTTGGACTGGCAAGATGCTGATGCGGCCCATTTGACGGTTGAAACTGCTCGGGGCGATCGCCTTGAACAAGAGCTGACGGATATTTCTCGCTCATCAGCCCTTTCTCAACTGTTGAGCACCCTTTGGCAGGGACCCACCCAGATGATTCCCAATCCCCAATCCATTGATGGGGTGGGCCATCGGGTGGTGCATGGGGGCCAGGACTATCGAGCTAGCGTGATTGTTACCCCTGAAGTGAAAGCGGCGATCGCCCGTCTCAGCAATCTCGCTCCCAATCACAACCCGGCCAACCTAGAAGGCATTGAGCTGATGGAGCAGCTGCTCGGAGACACGCCCCAAGTTGCAGTATTCGACACGGCGTTTCACAGCCAAATCCCTGCCGCTGCCGCCACCTACCCTGGCCCCTACGACTGGATCGAGCAGGACATTCGCCGCTATGGCTTCCACGGCATTAGCCACCAGTATTGCGCCCACCGGGCCGCTCAATTACTGAAACGAGATTTGAATGAACTGCGTCTGGTGGTTTGCCATTTGGGCAATGGCTGCTCCTTGAGTGCGGTGAAAGGGGGGCGCAGTATCGACACCACCATGGGCTTCACGCCCCTAGATGGGCTGATGATGGGCACCCGCTCAGGATCGGTGGACCCCGGTATTTTGATTCACCTGATGCGCCAGGGCTACACCGCCGATCAGCTCGACCCATTGTTGAACAAAGGCTCGGGCCTAAAGGGGATCTCAGGGCTGTCTCACGACTGGCGGCAAATCGAGCAGGCGATCTCCGAAGGCCATGACCGGGCAAAACTGGCGCGGGATATGTATCTGCATCGCCTCAAGGCTAGTATCGGCGCGATGATCATGAGTCTGGGTGGGGTAGATGCGATCGTATTTACCGCTGGGATTGGCGAACACGCCGCCTCGGTGCGGGCAGCGGTGGGGGAATCCCTGGCGTTTCTGGATGCCCAGATTGATACCACGAAGAATCAGGCGGCTCCGGTTGATAGCGATATTGCCACCGTTGACTCCACGGTGCGAATGCTGGTGATCCAAACCCAAGAGGATTGGGCGATCGCTCAAGACTGCTGGCACGCCATAGGTCAAAAGGCCCATGGTTCAAGGCGTTAAACCTTGTCCATAAGCCTTTTGAAATCAATCAAACGACTACCGCCCACCCGTAGCCCACAGATTAAGAAAACCTGACCGAAAGATCCCCTCTTTGGGAGCTATCCGTTAGGCAGAACTCTACACAAGATTTGTATAGAGAGGGTTCTGGCATGACGTTGCAAGTGGGAAAACCCTCTAAATCGGTCCCTAGAGGAATGGATTGTTGCCAGCCTCGTCCCTGTCGTCTTACCGTGCGCATTCACGACCCAACCCGTATCTCCCTTTCGGGGGGTTTGGGGGAGTTAGGCCCCCATATCAGGGGGTTTGGGGGCCAGCCCCCAATCCTGACATTGGCTCTTCTGGGGGACAAGCAACTTGCAAACTCCTTTTCTGAAAAGCGATAGAACGACTTTTGTGTAAAGAATAGTCCTTGGGAGGGGTGGCCGAAGGCCGGGATGGGTCAACCGCTTGGCTATCACCGGAAACCCACCCCTAACCCCTCCCGAGAGGGGAAAATCTTTTAGGCGGCTTTTCGATGAGTTGATTAACTGTCCTTACCTACCGGCAGGAGGCAACCGCTGAGGAGAGCTGAGCCCCTTTTTCAGGAGCCGCAGCCTGAAACGGTGCGAAGGTTTGGCTGTCAATGCCAGTGTTTCCTGCAGATGGATTCATATGACGGACCACGTAACTGGCTAAGTCGTGATAGCGGTTAACGGAGTTCTCGGTATCAAAGTAAGCGTGGATATAGAGATTTTCGCCAATTACATTCACGTTCTCTTCGATAAATACTGACGAAAACGGCGTCAACTCATGGGCCTCGGGACCATGATCTTGGGGCGCCATGCCGTAAAGGCTACGCAAAGGACCCGTCGCCATCGCCTCATTCAACTCGGCAATAAAGGTCTCGCGATTTTTCGGCACGGACCCGACCCGGAAACGAAAATCAATGATGGAAGCGCCGGTGTAAGGCACCACGGTGTAGTTCACCCGGAAGTTGCTGTCATCAACGTAATCGAGCAGCAGCTTGGCCGATTTCTCCAGGGTGCAAAAGCGGCGATCGAGGGTGAAGCTCTGATCTAGCTTGTAGGCTGGAATGTTGTGAACCACATTTACATCGCTATCCACCAGGCCGTATTTCTGGTGAATGTAGTTGGCCAAGGGCACATAGGCATTCACCGTGCAGGACCCGTAGGAAACCACCTTTAAATCCGGGGTAAAGTCCTGATGGTTAAACCCATACACCAGGGTTTTATCGGCATCCCAAGAGGTGGCTGAAATCAAGACCCGCTGGGTGTTACCGGTCAAATAGGGCTGGCAGCGCTCGGCAACGGTGGCTTTGCCGCTGCATTCAAACACCACATCTGGCTGACCGATCCAGGGGATTTCGGTGCGATCGCAGTGGGAATATGCAATCTCAATGTAGCGATCGCCCTTCGCAAAGCAGAGGAAATCACCCTTGCGGATCACGTCAAAATCATTGAATTGGACATAGGGATCGGTATTGATAATGTCCAGGGCTTTATCTAAGTCTAAGCCGTCGTCATTAATGTATTGAATGGTGTAAGGTGCATCCTCAACATGGTTGAGCCAGTACCTCAATAGATGCAGGCCAAAGCGGCCAAATCCATTCATTCCTGCTTGAATTCTCACCATGTCTCTATTGCCTAATGCTTCCGTTTCTGACCCGGCCAAATCCCGTTTTTAAGGCAATCTCAGACCTAGCAATGTACTGAGTTACAGATCAGATAAACCTGTATAAATCTGCCTTGACGGAATCTGTTTCTCTACACCCTGATCCTATGAGGTGGGGCAGTGGTTATGGGTAGCGCGGATCACAGTGCCGCTGTGAACCCAAAGCCCTTTAACCGTGAGCATTCCCTTGAATAGAGGATGCCTAACAATACACCCCCCAGTGACCGACACATCGACAGGTGACTTCTATCACCCATTTCCATTGATCTCCCTCGCGTAAAGGGATGACCTTAATTCAATTCAAAGCAGTTGATAAAATGAATTGCTTTCTTTGACCCTTGAATTAGATCAATCTTGATTAAAGTCTATAACTTCATTCTATAAATGATATTGACGAAGTCACAGTAACCAACATCGGCCTACATTTTTCTAGACTCTCCTGAGTCCATCTTATTTAGCCTGATTTTCTCTGATTTCTCTTAGGGATATTCCGCATCGTCTTACCCAGTGAGTTAGGGTCAGCTCTCAGCGATCGCCCTTTAATGGGATAGTGGGGCGAGACTTCAATCCGACGGTGCGGGAATTTGAATAAGTCCTATCGATGGCTGCTGATTTGGTCGGGGTTGGGCGTGTTGCTGAGATTGACCCGGTTACCCCTCAAGCCCGCCTGGATGGATGAGGTGGCCACCGCCATCTACAGCATCGGCAATAGCACCCACGATTTGCCCTTCGATCAGGTGGTCGGTCTGAGCGATATTTTGCGATCGCTCACCCTCTCTGCCAGCGCCACCGTGGGCGATACTGTCCAGTACTTGACCCAAGAAGATCGTCATCCCCCCCTCTATTTTGTTTTGTCCCATTTATGGGTGATGGTGTTCCCCGATGCCGACGGCTTGCCCTCTTTAGCGGCATTGCGCGCCTGCTCTGCTCTACTCGGGGCACTGGCCGTACCGGTTGCCTATTGGGTGGGCCGAGTGGCTTATAAAAGTGCCTTGGCAGGTTCCATGGCTGCGGCGCTGACTGCCGTGAGTCCCCTCAGCATTGCCCTGGCCCAAGAGGCTCGCCATTATGGGTTGGCTTCCACCTTGGTCACTGCCTCCCTCGGGTGCTTTGCTTTGGCCTATCGGCGGGTTTGGCGATACCAGCCCCTGGGGATAGGACTCACCCTAGGCTGGGTTTTGATCAATGCTCTGGGGTTTGCCACCCACTATTTCACCCTGTTGACCTACGCCGCTGAGGCGCTGGTATTGGCGGCGATCGCCCTCATCCAAATCCGGCAGCAGGGCTGGCGCATCTTGGTACAGCCGGTTTGGCTGCAGCTCTACGGGGTGGGCATCGGTACCGCTGTCAGCATCGGGGCATGGTGGCCGTTACTGGTGGGGCTAGAAGGCAGTAACCAAATTTTGAAAAGTGACTTGAGCCAATGGACCAGTTGGATTAATCCCATTGTTCAAACCTTATTGGCCTGGATTTTTACCCTATTCACCCCAATCACCTTTTTTGCCGATACGCCGTTGCGACTGGCGGCGATCGTGATTACGGTTTTGGTGATTTTGTTCGCTTGGCTGCGGCTAGTGCCGCTACTCATACGGGGCTTACTCATCCTTGAGCAGGATGCCGACCGTCGTCCAGGTGCATGGGCGATCGGCAGCTTTTTACTCGCAATCATGGTGATCTTTGCGGTAGTCTGCTACGGCTACGGCACCGACATTACCAAAGGACTACGCTACACCTTTGCTTACTACCCCGCCGTCATCTTACTGATGGCAGGGGCGCTGTCAATTTACTGGCCCCAAAAGTTGCCTCGGGGCCGTTGTAGCTGGACAATTCCCCTTTGGAAAAAGCGGTTTAGCGGTCGCTGCCTCGTCCAAATCACCTGGGGATTGAGCCTGATCAGCGCCTTATTTGTGGTGAATAACTTGGCCTTTTTAAAGTTCTTTAGCCCCGATCGCTTTATCCCTTTTGTTCAGGCCCATTCTGAGCACCCCATCGTTTTTGCAGCGCCGGTACCCCGTTATGAGGCCAAGCGGGCCTTAGGGATTGAATTTCTTAGCGTGGCCTGGGAAATCCATCGCCATTTTCCCCCTGACCAACCCGATAGCGGCTGGGAGCAACCTCCTCAATTCTTGGCTATGGGGCTGGAGGCACCAACGGTCCTTAATTGGGAACAGCGCGTTGGTGAATCATTAGCCCAGCAAACCAATCCTTACGATCTCTGGATTCTCCATGGAGGGCCTGATTTAACGGCCTATGGCTGTGTGCCTGCCCTGGATGCGCCTCAGGGGAATAAGGGCAGCTATGTATATCGTCATTTCACCTGCGGTTCTGCAGCCTAATCGGTCAAAGACTGGTCTTCGGCGATCTCATCCCCCAGGGAACGTCGATGATAATGGCGCTCTCGTTTCCAGGGGTTACGCCTTAGTGGTGCAGAAAAGTCCTGCAACCCCTTTGAATAGGTGAGTCTCATTT
>ERZ1740060.251-NODE-251-length-39976-cov-24.402194_pt1 | contig 39976 bp, 33 predicted proteins | sample MGYA00581743_ERZ1740060 | MGnify/ENA primary metagenome ERZ1740060 (study PRJEB43018, sample SAMN04849235) | marine metagenome | isolation source: floating plastic debris | place: Pacific Ocean | collected 2008-08-27 | study: EMG produced TPA metagenomics...
GAGGTGATGCTTTCCACCTCTTCAATCGGGATCGCTTTGCCAATCGGCTTGATGTCCAGCAGGTCGCGCAGATGGATCGGCGGATTGCTCCGCATCTTCGCGGAATACTGCTTCCACATCTCGTAGGACGCCTTGTTACAAGCGGTCTGCAGCATGTGCATCGACTGCGCTTCCCACGCGTGCTTCTCGCCCGACCGGCGCGCTTTATAGAAACCACCGATGGGCAGCACATCATTGCCACCCCGCCATCCGGCGCGGTGCACGTCTTCGATTTTGCGCTGAATACCGGTCGTCCCGATGCCCGAAATGCGGCTGGTCATGCCCGGGAAATACTCCGCCACCATAGCACGGCTCAGGCCCACAGCTTCAAAGTTGAGACCCCCGCGATAGCTGGAAATCACACTGATCCCCATCTTCGCCATGATCTTCAGCAGACCTTGGTCAATCGCATTGCGATAGCGCTGCACGGCTTCCGTCAGCGAGCAATCAATCAGACCACGCTCAATGCGATCTGCCAGCGAATCCTCCGCCAGATAGGCATTAACCACAGTCGCACCGCACCCAATCAGCACCGCGAAATAATGCGGATCAATACACTCAGCCGAGCGCACATTGATCGAACAAAAGGTCCGCAGACCCTTGCGCGTCAGCCAGCTATGCACCGCAGACGTGGCAAGGATCATCGGCATCGCCACGCGGTCCTCGTTCTGCCCTTGATCGGTCAGCACGATATGCCCCGCACCGGAAGCCACAGCATCCTCCGCCTCGTCCCGAATGCGCTGCAGCTCCAACCGCAAGGCGCTGGGGTCCGAATTGGCCGGGAATGTGCAGTCGATATCGACGCAAGGCGCGTTGAAATTCTTCCGAAGCTCAGCGAATTGGGCATTCCCCACAAACGGCGAATCCAGCACCAGAATTTCGGTCTGGCTGCTATCCTCATCCAACACGTTCTTCAAATTGCCGAACCGCGTTTTCAGGCTCATCACCCGGTACTCACGCAACGAGTCAATCGGCGGGTTCGTCACCTGAGAGAAGTTCTGACGGAAGAAATGGCTCAGCGGGCGGTACTTTTCCGACAGCACGGCCGAAGGCGTATCATCGCCCATCGACGCCAACGCCTCTTTCCCGTCCTCGGCCATTGGAGCCAGAATTTGCTCAAGCTCTTCAATGGTATAACCCGCCGCGATCTGCCGCTTGCGCAGCTCCGCACCGGTATATTCGGCCTTTTCAGTGACACCGCCCAAAGGTCCGTCCAGCTCGTTGATCTTGCCAACCCAATCGCCAAAAGGCTGTGCCGCGGCCAGCTTGTCCTTGATCTCGGTGTCGTGGAACAGAACGCCTTCCTTCATGTCCACAGCCAGCAATTGGCCCGGACCCAAAGCGCCTTTTTCCTTCACCGACGCCTCGTCGACCGGCACCATGCCAGCCTCCGATCCTGCGATCAGCAGACCGTCGCCCGTCACGACATAACGCATCGGGCGCAAACCATTCCGGTCAAGCCCCGCGCAAACCCAGCGCCCATCGGTCATCGCCAGCGCCGCAGGGCCGTCCCACGGCTCCATCACCGAGTTGCAGTAGGAATACATGTCGCGCCACGCCTGCGGCAGCTCTACCGCCTGCTTGGACCAGCTTTCCGGAACCAACATGGTTTTCGCCATCGGAGCAGACCGCCCCGCGCGCACCAAAACCTCAAACACAGCGTCCAACGCCGCCGAGTCCGACGACCCTGCCGCCACAATCGGCTTGATGTCTTCCGCCATCTCGCCAAATGCACCAGACGCCATGCGGATCTCATGGCTTTTCATCCAGTTCAGGTTGCCCTTCAGCGTGTTGATCTCACCGTTATGGGCCAACATGCGGAACGGCTGCGCCAACCACCATTGCGGGAAGGTGTTGGTCGAATACCGCTGGTGATACAGCGCAAACGCGCTTTCGAACCGCTCGTCCTCAAGGTCGGGATAAAACTCCGCCACCTGCTCGGCCAGCATCATCCCTTTGTAAATGATCGACCGGCAAGACAGCGAGCAGATGTAAAGCGCAGGCACCTGAGCAGCCAGCGCTGCCTTCTCGATCCGGCGACGGATCACGTAAAGCTCACGCTCGAACGTCTCTTCGTCCACACCCTTGGTGTTCGAGATCAGGATTTGCTCAATCTCGGGCCGCGTCGCATTGGCCTTCTCGCCCAGACACTCGACCGACACGGGCACATGGCGCCAGCCATAAATATAATAACCCATCCGCAGCACTTCAGATTCGACAATCGTCCGGCAGGTTTCCTGCGCCCCGAAATCCGACCGCGGCAGGAAGACCTGACCGACGGCGATCATCTGATCCATGTTCGGCTCATGCCCTGTGCGGCGGATCTGGTCGTAGAAAAACTCGACCGGGATCTGCACGTGGATACCCGCACCGTCACCGGTCTTGCCGTCGGCATCCACAGCACCCCGGTGCCAGATCGCTTTCAGCGCCGTGATGCCAGCCGCCACAACCTTGCGCGACGGTTTGCCGTCAATCGACACAACCAAACCCACGCCGCAAGACGAATGCTCTTCCTGCTCGGAATACATCCCGTTCTCGGCCATCCACTTGCGCTTGGCTTCCTCGGCCGCAACCCAATCTGCGTCAAACTTGGTCATGTTATTTACCTTCCATTTACCCGGTGGGTCAGGGTTGTTGCCCTGTTTTAAACTCTATAGGCGTCGCACATGCATATCGGATGCATATCGAAGCCATATCTGGTCTGTATCGAAACCATATGCGGTTTCAGGCGCTATTCGGCGGCGACGGCTGCGGCCCCGTTCAGGTAGGCCAGCATCGCTTGAGCCGCATCGCGACCGTCCTTGATGGCCCAAACCACAAGGCTCGCGCCGCGCACGATATCGCCCACGGCATAGACGCCCGGCAGGCCGGTCGCGCCCGTGTTAAAGTCCGCCTTCACGGTGCCCCAACGGGTCACTTCCAGCTCGGGCACACCCCAAAGCGTCGGCAAATCCTCAGGCTCAAAACCCAGCGCCTTGATGACCAGATCAGCCTCTTCGATATAGTCCGATCCTTCGATCACTTCCGGCATCCGGCGGCCTGTCGCATCGGGCGCACCCAGACGCATCTGTTGCACCATCACACCGTCGACAGTGTCGCCCGTGAACCCCTTCGGAGCGCTGAGCCACACGAACTCCACGCCCTCTTCCTCGGCATTCTGCACCTCACGCTGAGAGCCGGGCATATTGTCCCGATCCCGGCGATACAGGCATTTGACCGACGTCGCGCCTTGCCGCACAGCCGTGCGCACACAGTCCATCGCGGTATCCCCGCCACCGATCACAACAACGCGCTTGCCCTCGGCATTCAGATCCCCATTGTCGAACTCAGGCACCGCGTCACCAAAGCTTTTGCGGTTACTCGCGGTTAGAAAATCAATCGCACGAACAATACCCTCGGCCCCCGATCCCGGAGCCTGCAAATCCCGTGTTTTATAGACGCCCGTGGCAATCATCACAGCATCATGCTTCTCGCGGATCTCCTCGAACGAGATGTCTTCGCCGACGTTGCAGTTCAGAACGAACGCGACCCCGCCCTTCTCAAGCTGCTCGTTACGACGCATCACAACGTCCTTCTCAAGCTTGAAGCCGGGGATGCCATAGGTCAGCAAGCCGCCTGCGCGGTCATAGCGATCATAGATCGTCACCTGCACACCCTGACGGCGCAGCACGTCCGCCGCCGCCAAACCGCCGGGGCCCGCGCCAATAATGCCAACACTTTCGGTGCGCTCTTGATATGGCTGGATCGGCTTGACCCAACCGTTTTCCCACGCCGTATCCGTGATGTATTTTTCAACCGATCCAATGGTGACAGTCCCGTGGCCCGACTGTTCGATCACGCAATTGCCTTCACACAGGCGGTCTTGCGGGCAGATACGGCCACAGATTTCAGGGAAGGTATTTGTCGCCTGAGAAACCTCATAGGCTTCCTGCAAGCGCCCCTCTGCGGTCAGACGCAGCCAGTCGGGGATATTGTTGTGCAGCGGGCAATGGGTCTGGCAATAGGGCACACCACATTGCGAACACCGGCTCGCCTGCTCTTCGGCTTTGACGGCCGCGTACTCTGCATAAATCTCATCGAAGTCCTGATTGCGTAGGTTCGGCGCACGCTTTTCGGGCATGTCCCGCTCCACCTGCGTGAACTTGAGCATCTTTTGACCGGCCATAGTCATTCCTCCCGTGACGAGATTTGCGAGCCCTCCTCCTAATAGGTCCGCTTCGGAAAGAAAAGTCATAATGTTTGACCTATTTCAAAAAATAATCGCGCAATCATAATAAAATTACATAGTTGTACGAAAATTTAGGTAAGTTTAGTTTCCCTATTAAGGTGCTAGCCCCTGAGTCTCAAAGGGTTACGGTGCCAATCAACGAATCACAGGCCGCCTCAATGACGCTGTTTCACCTCTTTCTTGTTGCCGTCATTCAAGGGATTACCGAGTTTCTGCCGGTGTCTTCTTCAGGCCACCTGATCCTTCTGCCAAAACTCACCGGAATTACAGATCAAGGCCAAACCATTGATGTTGCAGTGCATATTGGCACGCTCTTTGCCGTCGTGATCTACTTTTGGGCAGACGTGAAAACCGCGTTTGCCGGCATTCTTCGACTGATCCAAGGCAAGATCGACACCCAAGGCGCGTTTCTGGCTTTATGCCTGTTGATCTCGACAGTCCCCGTGGTGCTGCTTGGCTTCGTTCTGCACATGTTCGATATGGCGGAAATGCTCCGATCGACGGCTGTCATCGGCTGGATGATGCTTGTTTTCGGGATCGTTCTTTATTGGACCGATCAGAAGGGCGAAACGACAAAAATCTCGGAAAGCTGGTCGCTCAAGGATGCAGCCATCATGGGGCTTTGGCAGGCGCTGGCGCTGATCCCGGGCACATCCAGATCCGGCATCACCATCTCGGGCGCTCGCCTTCTAGGATACGCGCGCGAGGATGCGGCCAAGCTGGCAATGCTGATGTCGATCCCCACAATCCTTGCCTCCGGCGCCCTGCTTGGGGCGGATATCGCCGTAAGTGGCAACACACTGATCTGGCAGGACGCAGGCATCGCCGCCGTCTTTGCCTTCATCGCTGCGTTGTTCGCCTTGGCCCTGATGATGCGCCTTTTGAAATCCGTCAGCTTTACGCCCTACGTGATTTATCGCGTGATCTTCGGGGTTATCCTGTTGGGCATCGCCTATCTCTAATCCGTGCGCAGGTTCTTCGCGGAATCCTTGATCGCGTCATACTGCCCAGACGGGCGAAACCGCCACAGGTATTCAGGCAGCACAGCCTCCAACGCCGTGGGTTTGATCCCAAGATCGGTAAAACGCATCGCGTCTGACGACACGACATTATCCCGCCGCAAATTCTTGACCTGATCGCGGGTAATCATGCCGTTGGTAAAAAGCCCGAACGAGAGTTTCTGAAGCATATCAAAGCTCCACCCCATCAGCCGCGCCATGAACCACGGCGTATTCAGAATCAATTTGCGGCGGTGGATGACCTGCAACATCTGCTGCATCAGCTCTTTGAACGTATTCACGTCCGGGCCGCCCAGCTCATAAATGCCCGGCTTGGCCTGACCCAGAACACCCATCTCGGCGGCCTTTGCGACATCCCCGACATAGACGGGCTGAAACTTCGTCCCGGCCCCGACAACAGGCAGCACCGGGCCCATCCGCGACATGCTCGCGAACCGGTTGAAGAATTGATCTTCAGGGCCAAACACGATGGACGGCCGCAAGATCACGGCATTCGGCTGATGCTGCAAAACACCTTGCTCACCAAGCGCCTTGGTTCGCGCATATGCGCTGTCGCTCTTCGCATCTGCCCCAATGGCCGAGATTTGGACCATCGTCATAATACCCTCTGCCGCCGCGATGCGGGCAATCCGTTCGGCCCCTTCGTGTTGGACGGTATCGAACTTGTTTTTGCCGACAGCGTTCAAAATGCCCACACAATTCACAACGGCATCCGCGCCCTGCATCACCGAACGCACAGAGACATCGTCACGAATATTACAGAAAACCGGCTCAACCTGACCAACAGCGCCATAGGGTTTGACGAACATCGCTTCATTCGGGCGACGCACAGCAACCCGCACGCGCCAGCCTGCTTTCGCCATACGCTGGGTGATGTAGCGGCCGACAAAGCCAGAGCCGCCATAGATTGTCACCAGTTTCGACATCCGTCTCTCCGATCTAGTTCATTGCCCGTTCCTAGTAAGATAGCGCGCCTGCGACAACCGACTAACGCAAAGCCAGCGAATCCCGTTGACACCCCAATTTCAGAGGGCTAAACGCCCGTCTCACGACACCTGCCCAGGTGGCGGAATTGGTAGACGCGCTAGCTTCAGGTGCTAGTGTCCGTATGGACGTGGAGGTTCGAGTCCTCTCCTGGGCACCATTCTCCGAAATCAACGGGATCACGCCAACCGGGCTGTCTGCTTGCGTTGATCGCACCCAAAGTTATACCAGAGCGTAACTTTTTCGGAGCCTGCGATGACCAACCACCTTTACCAGAACGACCTGCCCGATGGCCTTGATCTTGGCCCGGTTGTCGCAATCGACTGCGAGACGATGGGGTTGAACCCGCATCGCGACAGGCTGTGTGTGATCCAGATGTCCGGCGGCGACGGCGATGCACATCTGGTTCAGGTCGCCAAAGGCCAGACAAAGGCGCCCAACCTGTGCAAGATGCTGGCCGATCCGAACGTGCTCAAGCTTTTTCATTTTGGCCGGTTCGATATTGCTGCGATGCTGAATGCATTCGGCACGGTCACCGCACCCGTTTACTGCACAAAGATCGCGTCAAAGCTGGTGCGCACATATACTGATCGCCACGGGCTCAAGAACCTGCTTCAGGAACTGCTAAATGTGGATATCTCCAAGCAGCAGCAATCCAGCGACTGGGGTGCCGAAGCGCTTAGCGACGCACAGATCGCCTATGCCGCCTCCGACGTGCTTTACCTTCACCAACTGCGCGAGACGCTGGACCAGATGATCGCCCGCGAAGGCCGCACCGAGATGGCGCAGGCGTGTTTCGACTTTTTGCCAATGCGAGCGCAACTTGATCTTCAAGGCTGGCCAGACATCGATATTTTCTCCCACTAGTGTGGACCCCATGACAGAGCACGAAACCTTCCTGAACACTGCACGGCGGGTCATCCGCACCGAGGCAGACGCGCTTGCGATGCTCGAGCAAAGCCTGAATGGCGGTTTTGGCGAGGCAGTCGAGCTGATCCTAAAGGCACCCGGGCGGATTATCGTTTCGGGTATGGGTAAATCAGGCCATATCGCGCGCAAGATCGCGGCGACCCTGGCATCGACGGGAACGCCGGCGCATTTCGTCCATCCTGCCGAAGCCAGCCATGGTGATCTGGGAATGATGACCCAGGGAGATGTTGTCCTGCTGCTGTCAAACTCTGGCGAGACACCGGAACTTGCCGATGTCATCGCACATACCAGACGGTTTTCAATTCCGATGATCGGTGTTGCAAGCCGGGCGGACAGCACGCTGCTCAAGCAATGTGATGTCGCCCTTGTTTTGCCAAAAGCGGATGAGGCCTGTGGCACGGGTGTTGTTCCGACCACATCGACGACCATGACGCTTGCCCTTGGCGACGCGCTTGCCGTGGTCTTGATGGAGCATCGCCAGTTCACGCCCGCGAACTTTCGCGACTTCCACCCGGGCGGCAAACTGGGGGCGCAACTGACAACAGTCCGCGACCTGATGCATGTGGGTGACGCAATTCCAAAGATCCATCACACAGCCCCGATGAGCGATACGCTCCTCATGATCTCGCAAAAGGGCTTCGGCGTGGTTGGTGTGACGGATCAGAATGACTATCTGATCGGCATCGTGACCGACGGTGATTTGCGCCGTCACATGGACGGGCTCCTGAACCTGACCGCTGCCGAGGTGATGACCAAATCGCCCCGCACAATCAGTCCTGGGGCTCTTGCCGAGGAAGCCGTTGCTATTATGAATGACAGCAAAATCACCTGCCTGTTTGTCGTCGATCCGGATGGAACAGACGCGCCGCTGGGTATCTTGCATATTCATGATTGCCTGCGTGCTGGCGTGGCATGATGGCCGCGCACAGTCAGGGGTATTCACGCGCGGTTGCAGGTCTGAAGATCATCCTGCCGCTGGTCGCATTGGGCCTGCTATCGACACTTTTTCTGCTATCCCGCCCTGTGGATCCCGAAGCAAACCTACCTTTCTCGGAAGCTGAAGTGGAAGAACTCAAGCGCGAGCAACGTGTCGGGCGGCCCACCTATACCGGCATGACAGGCGATGGATCTGCCATCACCGTCATCGCCGACAGCGCGCGCCCCGACCTGAGCAATCCCGCGCGCTTTGCGGCAGACAACCTGTCTGCCCAGATCGAGACCGAACGCGGCGTTTTGATCGACATCGATGCACCCACTGGCGTGATCGACAATGACACTGAGCTTCTGACACTTTCGGGGGGTGTCGAAGTCCAGACGTCGGACGGCTACACGGTCTTGACCGACGAAGTTGAGACGACGCTCGACAGCACCCGGCTGCAGACGACAGGCCGCGTCGAAGGCAGCGGCCCTGCCGGTGATTTATCAGCCGACCGGATGGAGATGACACAGCAGGAAAACGGCTCCACGCTGATGGTTTTCAAAGGCGACGTTAAGGTGATATACCAAGACCAATAGAGCGGGGTGATCGACGATATGCGTTTGGGCTATTTTGCAGGTGTGCTTGCCATCGTGGCAACCGGAGCCTTTGCGCAGGGCGCTCAGGTGAATTTCGGCGGTTTGGAAAATGATCCCGATGCGCCGATCGAGGTCACATCGAACGAGCTTCAGGTCAATCAGGATGAAGGTTGGGCGATCTTCACCGGCGAAGTGATCGTCGGCCAGGGCGCGATGCGCCTGTACGCCCCCTGGGTAAAGGTTTTCTATACCGAAGGCGGCGGAGATATTGAGCGGGTTGAAGCCAAAGACGGTGTCACGCTTATAAACGGACCCGAAGCCGCAGAAGGCGAAACAGCGGTTTATACGCTGGCCGACAGCATGGTTGTCATGGATGGCAATGTTCTGGTCACACAAGGCGGCAGCGCCGTATCGGGTGACCGCCTGCGCGCCAATATGGACACTGGCGAAGCGCGGGTCGAAGGACGTGTGAAATCGCTGCTCACCGGCAATGACGACGAAGAGGAAACACCCTCTGATGGCTGACAGCCGCAAGCTAAGTATTGCCAGCGAGCAACCGCAGGACCTTGTGATTGAGAACCTGCAAAAAAGCTACCGCAAACGCCCTGTCATCCGCGATGTCAGCATGACACTGGGCCGAGGCGAAGTTGTAGCACTGCTGGGCCCCAATGGATCCGGCAAAACCACCTGCTTTTACGCGATTGCCGGTTTGATTACGCCCGAAGGCGGATCTGTTACGATTGATGGGCGTGATGTCACAACGCTGCCGATGTATCGGCGCGCGCAGTTGGGCATTGGATACCTGCCACAGGAAATGTCGATCTTTCGCGGCATGACCGTTGAAGACAACATCATGTCGATCCTCGAAATTGCCGAGAAAAGCCGCTCTGCTCGCCAAACCCGGCTTGAGGATTTGCTTTCTGAATTTGGCATCGAACACCTGCGCCGTGCGCCTGCGCTTGTTCTATCCGGCGGTCAACGACGCAGGGTCGAGATTGCGCGCTGTCTGGCGGCACGTCCGAACTACCTTCTGCTGGACGAACCTTTCGCGGGTGTTGACCCGATTGCCGTCGGGGACATCCGGTCACTGGTGGCCGATCTGACCAAGCGCGGGATTGGCGTTTTGATTACGGACCACAATGTCCGCGAAACGCTCGAAATTGTGGACCGTGCCTATATCCTGCATGACGGTAAGGTCTTGATGAGTGGCACCGCCAAAGAGGTGGTCGAAGACGCAAATGTTCGCCGAGTCTACCTGGGCGAAAGCTTTAGAATTTCTTGATCCGATCTGTCGCAGGTCTGAATCGACCCCGAAGACCGCATCAAATTCGCCTGTTGAATCAATCAGATAAAAGAAATTAGTTTGAAACGACGTTACCGGTAAGCACTCATTTTCCAATTACAATGATTGACAGAACACCCCCCAATAGCGCCAACTGCCAAAGATGAGAGTCGCTGCACGCAAGACGCCGCCTCACGGCATATCGGACGCTAATGCGCCCTGTTCGACCTTAGCCAGCAATCGCTTTCATCGTCTCCATTAACGACGCTGTAACTTTTTTCCCGGCCCAATCAGTGCAGGGACACAGCCGTCTCAAACGACCAAGGGAGTATGCATGCAATACCAGATCAGCGGTAAACAGATTGATATCGGATCAGCGCTTCAGACACATGTGAAAGAAGAAATGGGCGACGTGGTTGCGAAATACGCAGAGCGCCCAACCGATGCGAACGTCATCTTTTCGAAAAGTGCGCACGAGTTTGTCTGCGAAGCCACGGTGCATCTTTCGACAGGTCTCACGGCCCAAGCCAAGGCCCACGCCACTGAAATCTATGCTGCATTCGACAGTTGTAATGCCAAGATGGAAAAGCAGCTGCGCCGCTACAAACGCCGGTTGAAAGACCATCACCGCGAACGCGCACAGCCTGTTGAACTTATGGAGGCTTCCTCGTATATCCTCGCGTCAAATGACGACACCGATGGGTCTGAACCTGAATCACTCCAGCCGATGATTATTGCCGAGATGGAAACGAAAATCCCTTCGATTTCTGTCGGTGAGGCCGTGATGCAAATGGAACTTCAGGAAGCGCCCGTCTTGGTGTTTCGGAACGAGGGAAACAACGCGGTAAATGTGGTTTACCGCAGGGACGACGGGAACATCGGCTGGATTGACCCGAGCAGTCTGAAGGCGTAAAGCCGCGAAACCCGGCAAAGGGGGCTGGGCAACATGGAACTAGATACGATTCTCAAAGCTGAGGCCGTTAAGGTTGTCAGCAGCGCCACCAGTAAGAAACGCCTGTTCCGCGTTCTCAGCGAAACAGCCGAAACAGCTTATGGGCTGGATTGCGGCATTGTGCTTGATCGTTTGCTTGAGCGTGAAAACCTTGGCCCGACCGGCGTCGGCCACGGTGTTGCTTTGCCCCATGCGCGGCTGTCCGGGTTGGACAACGTGTTGGGTCTGTTCATTCTGCTTGAAAAGCCTCTGGACTACGAATCCGTTGATCGCCAGCCGGTCGATTTGGTCTTCGCCCTCTTCGCGCCCGAGGATTCGGGCGTGGAGCATCTTAAAGCGCTTGCTTTGGTGTCGCGGACCCTGCGCGATACGGATTTTTGCACCAAGCTGCGCGCCAACCCAAGCGCAGACACGCTATACACAATCCTGACCGAGACTCAGACGGCCATTCGTGCCGCCTGAGGATCAGACCCAGTCGCCAAATCCAAACGTCATGTAGTCGCGCTGGTACACCTCGCGCACAGCCTGTTCGACTGTGTCGTCATAAATATCGACCAGCTGCACGGGATAGCTGTTGTCCTGCTCAACCAAGGGCGGGCACGCATACCCCACCTCGCGGGCAACAAAGCCCAGACCCTCTTCCATGCGATCCGCGCGGACGATGACATCGGGTAATGCAAATTGGCCAAACCCCTGCAGGCATTGCACCTGACTGGCCCAAAAGCCATCTACGCGAATACCCGTCTGATTGTTCAGATTTCCCTTCAGAAACGCCACAAATGCCAAAAAGGCCTCACGGTGCTGGCGGCGATCCCAGGTTTCGTCAACCTCACCTGCCGGGATCGGTAACTTGTAGACGCGCCGCAATGTGCTGCGAATCTCCTTGAAAGAGCCCTGACCTGCGTTCAGGATTTTTTCACAAAAGGCGACATGGGCACGTTCGACCGGGTGCTGAACCACAGTAAAGCTGCGATGCCCCTCGTTCTGACGTTTCCACTGACGCAAAGACTTTTGATTGTAATTGCCCTTCAGCGCTCCCGGCTTGACCCCATCAAGCGCAGCGAGCCACGCCTTGATCTTGCGGTCCGGCCCACCTCGCACCGGCAAATACATCAGCGGCGCCTTGGCGGCCGTCAGAAAGCTGGGCACCTGCGGTCCACGCCGCGCTTCGAAATTGGGTGTGCGTGACAGATCAAAGTGATCGGTCTTGCCCAGCGCCACCTGCATATCGTCGAAATTCTTTACCTTTTCAGACAAGGGCGCCGGATTCTGCTTTTTGAGCTTTTTCGACAAGCTATCAAGCGCTGTCGTTTCGCCCAGAAAGCTTGCCAGACCGTTCATGACGTTCACGTCCTGAACGTCCTCATAAGCCAGATAGAACGCTGTCTGCCCGGTGACCTGCAGGGTGTTCAGAATGCGCACCTGGAAGGCCTGCAAGGCTGTCAAATGTCGGTCAAATTCATCAGCATCGAACGTGATCTTCGCTGATTTACGCTGCTTCATATCGGCCAGCTTCCACTGCCCGGTCTGCTGCGCGATTTTCCATGAGACGTAACTCTCAACCGGGTTGCGGGTCAGAATAATCTTGGCGCAGCGTGGGTCGGGCAAAAGATGCTCAAGCACACGCGGGTCGTGATCGTGAAAGAAGCGAAACCCTGGAAGGCCATCGGTATTCTGCCGCATCGCATCGATCAAAGAGGCCGGGTCCCCTTCGCGCATGGCTTGGGTCACCCCGAAAAGGTCGGTCTTGTTGGGGTAGCAGATGAAATGCGGATTGAAGGCTTCGCCATAGCACGACAGGCCGGGAAACTCGTTTATATTGGTTTCCAGGAAGTTCGATCCTGTCCGCATCTCTGCAAAAACGACGAATAAATCAAAGTCTTGGGACATGTTCCGTTATCGCACCAGGTAAGGCTTGCGCGGCTTGTCTTTAGACGGGATCGGATCTTCGCCAACGGGAAAGTCACCCATCAGATGTGGGTGCATGCCCTGGTTCTTTAGGTTTTGCAGAAACTGACCAAAGCCGGTCAGATCCACCATACGCGGGACTTCTGTCAGGCGACGCAGGTTCTTTGGGCCGATCTCGTCAATGATGGTTTGCAACGGCTCCATCGGGCTTTCGACAAAATCCGCCATTGTCCAGATACGCACACGCGCCTTGCTGTAATAGGACCGCAGCACATCAAGGTGCTGGCTTTCGATCTTTTGCAGACGCGCCGCCTCTGCCCGCAAATCGGCGAAATTGCGGTTCGTTTTGAACAGCGGAACCGCCCATGCCCCGGTAATGACCGATATTTGCGCATTGGGATCTTTCGCGATCAGCCATTCGATCTTCTGATTGTCGTTGGGACCAAACTGAAAACACTGCCGCTCCCCACGGGTGTTCCAGATCAGGTTGGTCAAAAACGCCTGCGGCCGGTAATCCCGCGCCTTGGGAGAACTGTAAAGCGCGCCCGCATAGTTTGGCTCACCACCCGCAAAGGCGACTTTATTCTTGTCGAAAAGGTGGCCGTGCACCTTGGCACCGGACGCGCGCGTGAGCCATGGCTCAAAATCTTCGAAAAGCTCTGTGAACCCTTCAAAAACGGAATAGGGCGCGCTTGTAACGCCGTTTTCCCAGCCGTCATTCGGCAAGCGGCTTTGCATATACAGGCCGGCACGCCCCCGTGTTCGACGTTCGACCGCTTTGGCAAAGATGCGGTCGATCTTACCGGGGTTGGGTTCGGTTCGCTTCATCGCACCATCGGCATCCGTCAGGAACGCCGCATAAAGGCGGTCGGCCTTTGACCAGATTTTGCGCGCTACGAAACAGTCAGAGCGGCGCAAAAGCTGTAGATGGTCGTCGTAAAAGATGTGTGGTTTGCCTTGAAAATCGAACTTCGACAAAGTCAAAGAGCGGCTTTCCACGTTGGACGAATAGATGCGGCAAAGTGTTTGGAAATAGCTTTCATCCGGGATCCAGACCCGTTTGAAGTAGTTATCGTAAACATGTCGATCCGGATCTTCGAGGATGGCCGAGAGCGTTTGTCGCGTCAGGCACCACCATTGCGATCCCATATGCGGCACGATCCCAGCCGGGATCCGACGCTTGAATCCAATCTTGCGCTGCAGCTCGACGAACCGATCAAAGAAATAGCGGCGCTTTTTCCACGAGAAAGGAAAGCTGAGCGTAAAGCGCTCTGCATCCAGGCCACCGACCGTCCAGGGCACATCCTCGGTCGTGGCTGATTCAATGAAGTCGGTGCGAGGGCGATCTGCCAGGTAATCAACAAGCTCTTGCACAGGGCGCAGCGGCAAACAGGAACCGGACGCCAGATAGACATGCGTGATCTCATTATTGGTGCGCAAAAGCTGCGCCGATGCAGCCTGAGACGCAGCAACGATGCCCCAAGTGCCCCATTCACAGCGATACCTGGTCTTGCAGAATGAAACCTCTTCGACATCTGACAGGTTGCGCACGAAGGTCTGATAGGTCTGGCGATCCACAAACTTGTCGCAATGGATCACAACCGGACACCCGCTGGCCGCCCAGTGGCGTGCGACTTGTTCCGCCCGGTGCAAGGACGTGTGCACCAGCATGACGATCCCGACAGTCAACGTGCCCTCCTCATGCCCAGTTGCCTTTGGACATCAAACCAAGGATCTCAAGTTGTCTCCAATTTATGTATTTTTCCGACCATTTGCACCAAAGGTCCGGATTTTCCTGCAAACCTGCGGCATAAGCGCGATATTCGTGGCTGTTTGCGTAATGCTGTTTGCGGTTCAATTCCTCACGGGCCTTTTCGGGAAAGGTGTTGAGGAACTTGGTATGAAGCAAGCAGCCAGAAGCTTTTTCGCCGCCCCATTCATCATATACCTGGTTCAGGCCGCGCGGCAGCAACATGTGCGAAGAACTGGCATAGGCGTAATTGCGGTGCCATTTGACCAATGGAATTTTATTCAGCGCGGGCGCACGTTCAGGCTTGTCTGCAAAAAAGACGCGGGCGCGCGGACCGCCTTGGATCCAAAGATTGCCGAACCTTCTATTACGCTCGATCGTGTAGTTGCCTGCATCAAACCACGATGCGATCTCAATCGGGTCCTGGCCTTCATGATAGGCGACATCGTTCAGCGGCCCTTTGGGATACATATCCAGCAGCATCGCGCTGAAAGACTTGATCGACGAGGCGTCAAGCCAATCGGTCAGCGCCTGAATGGGCCGCGTATCGCAGAACGGATATACCAAAAATTCATCCGGATCGACGACCAGCGCCCAGTGGCCATGGGCATATTTCAGCTGCAGATAGTTTAGCCAATCAACACCAAAGCGCGACCGCTTGTAACTGCCTTGCGTGCTCCAGACAGAAACGTCCGGTTGATCCTGAAGAAACTCAAGCGACCCATCATCGCTGTCATTATCGACAAAGAAGAAATGGTTCACGCCCATATCGCGGTAATACCGCAGGAAATATGGTAGGCGGATACGCTCGTTCCGTTGGGTGGTGAAGGACAGCACATCGCCCGGTTTGATCTGGCTGGTCCGATTGACCGTCGATACCAGCTCACGGCTTTTGCGGTACGCACGAAGCCGGAACCGTTTGCGACGCAACCGCAGGCGATATGTTTGTACCAGTCCCAAAATGCCCTCTAATTACCCTTACCTGCGCCCAGACCCGTATCACGCAACCCTTAAGACGATATTGAAGTGGTCTGTCCATGTCGGAAGCGCGGCCTGATCTTGCGCTACCTGCTTACTCGACCGTTGATTTTCCCCAAGTAGCAGTGTCTCAACACCTTTTTTCCAACGATACCTGTCATTTACATTCAGGTAAACGGGGATGTCTCGCAGAAATTCGCGGTAAACCGGCAGGTCTGCGCATAAGACCGGCGTTCCAAGCCACGCGGCCTCGGCCGGAGGCAGACCAAAGCCTTCGGCGATGCTTGGAAAAAGCAGGGCATCCGCGCCTTTCAAAAGGGTGAAAAGATCAGCGTCAGACAGGCTGTTTAGCTCAAGTATCGCTGCATTTGCCTGGTCGAGACGCTTAAAGACAGCTTCGTTTTTCCACCCGCGCGCGCCTGCAATCACCAATTGTGGCATCTCGGTCGGGGCCCGCTCGGCAGCCAGACGATCCCAGACATCAAGCAGCAACGCGTGGTTCTTGCGCGGCTCAATCGTGCCGACACAAACAAAGATCGGACGTTCGGGATCAACCTTTTTTGGCCAGTGGCCGCCGGTCAAATCAGGCTCTGTTACGCCCAAAAGGGCCACGATGCTTTTGGGCGACAGGCCCCAGCTTTCGAAATGACGCTGCGCGTCACGCTGACTTTGCGCAGAGTTGTAAACGATCATATCAGCGTGCGCGCCAACGCGGCGCAATTTGGCGGCAAAGGCCTCGGGAACGCCGTCAGCCTGATATTCAGGATGATCGAGCGGGATGGTATCGTGGATCATCACGATCCGCCGGGTATGGGCGAACGCGTCAAGCATGCGGCGGCTCAGGTTGCTGTGACCAACATTGAAATAGCGCGCATCGCCGGGGATATGCTTTGCGATCATGCGCGCAAGCCCGCGCGGGTGGCATCGCGCCATTGCATGCTGGCGCAGCGCGGTTTCGGCGCGCTGGCGATCAGGCGTGGCGCGGTTTCGAAGAAGGCTAAGCATATCGCGGCGGGGCCACTCATTGGCAATCAGTCGTTCCGCAATGGCTGTCGTGCCCAAGCGATCAAGCAGCACATACCCCAAAGACGTTCGGACAATCGCAAAAAGGGGATCGCCAAGCTCAACAAACTTTGTGAGATACGCCATTTCAACCCGGTCAACGCCTGTCATCCGGCGACCTGCCCGCGAAATGAGGCGCGTCAGGTCCAGACAACGCACCTGCCCGTTATTGATTGTAGTGCCCGGTTTGGTGCCAGCGCCATGCATCGGTAATCATCTGCTTCATATCCGACCGCTTGGGCCGCCATCCAAGCTCAGTTTCGGCTCTAACACTGCCGGATACAAGCATTGTGCAATCGCCCGCACGCCGCTCACCTTCGACTATGGGCACGGTTTTGTTCGTCACGTTATGGCTTTCATCAACCACTTCACGCACCGAAAACCCGTTGCCAGTCCCCAAATTGAAGACTTGGCTGTCCTTGCCGCTTTGTAGCCATTTCAGGCCCAGAACATGCGCATCGACCAAATCCATCACGTGCACATAATCACGAATGCAGGTGCCGTCGGGGGTATCGTAGTCAGTGCCAAAGATCGTCAGAGCGTCGCGCTTGCCGTCAATCGCATCCAGCATAAGCGGCACCAGGTGGGTCTCGGGCTGGTGAAACTCTCCGACATCACCGTCAGGGTCTGCACCAGCCACGTTGAAGTATCGGAAAATCACAGATCGCAGGCCATCACTGGCAGCAAAGCCTGCCAGCATGTCCTCGATTGCGCGTTTCGAGGCACCGTAAGGATTGATCGGCTCTTGCGGGCAGGCTTCATCCAGCACGACATTGTCGTGATCGCCATATGTCGCACAGGTCGATGAAAAGACAATCTGTTTGCAGTCTGCTTTCAGCATCGCCTCAAACAAAGTCAGCGATCCGACGACATTGTTGCGCCAATACAGAGCCGGTTTTTGCATGCTTTCGCCAACCTGGCTCAACGCTGCGAAATGCATCACCGCGACAGGCGCATATTGGGCAAAAACCTGATCCAGCCGATCTGCGTCTGTCAGTTCACCCTGCTCAAACGGACCGAACTTTACGGCGTCGCGCCACCCGGTCGAAAGATTGTCGTAGGTCACCGGCACAAAACCCGCTGCTTTCAGCGCTTTGCACGCGTGCGAGCCGATATACCCGGCCCCGCCCGTCACCAACACATATGTCATGCGCCGGACTTACTGCGCGGCGTTTTGTTGGGATACCATATGGCTCAGATACTCGGAAAACTCACCCTTCAGATCGTCGCGACCCAAGGCAAAGGCAACAGTTGCCTGCAAGAACCCGGCCTTTGATCCGCAATCGAAACGCTGACCACGGAAGCGATATCCAAACACATCCCGTTTTTCGCTGATCTCATCCGCGATCGCATCTGTGAGCTGAATCTCTCCACCCGAGCCGGATTTCAAACGGTTGAGGTTTCGCAAGACATCCGGGGTCAGGATATAGCGCCCGATCACAGCAAGGTTTGAAGGCGATTCGTTGGGGTCTGGCTTTTCAACCATTCCGTTAACCGCCACCATGCTGCCCATATCTTCGCGCACATCCAGCATACCATATGATGACGCTTTTTCGGGCGGCACTTCCATCGCAGCAACCATGCATCCACCCGTTTCCTCATAAGCCTCGACCATCTGCTGCAAGCACGGCTTTTCAGCGGCGATCACATCATCGGGCAGGATCACTGCAAAAGGTTCGTTGGCGATAAGGCGACGGGCACACCATACGGCGTGGCCAAGACCCAATGCTTTGTGCTGGCGAATATACGCAATCGCGCCACTGTCCATGTTGGTGCTTTTCAGCGTGTCCAACAGTTCGGTCTTACCCTTCTTGCGCAAGGACGATTCAAGATCCGGGGCGTGGTCAAAGTAATCTTCAAGCGCGTTTTTCCCGCGTGACGTGACAAAGATAAACTCTTTGATCCCGGCGGCGCGCGCCTCGTCGATGGCGTATTGGATGAGCGGTCGGTCGACCAGCGTCATGATCTCTTTGGGGACAGCTTTGGTTGCAGGCAAAAACCGGGTTCCCAAACCCGCAACCGGAAAAACGGCCTTTGTGACTTTGCGCTTCATTCTGTCCCTACCTTTTAAGTCGTTGTGAACGCCACGTGGCGCCGCATGATTTCGGATATGCCGTGACTGTTCGAATTAAGAACGGCACCTTGTAAAAAGTTTAGCAGATTTATCGCACTGATTTGAATCGTTTTTCTGGGGAGGTGTCACAGGTCGGCGTCAACAAGCGCACGCATGGGCGCACAACGGCTCACCTCTTGAGAAACACGACCTTTGAACCCTTTCGTCAAAACGGGGCCCGCCCTGCGATCGGACCGACCCCAAAGCCCCCCAGATTGAATCCAGATACCAGGCGTCTCGTACCGAACATGATGTCGCCGGAAGGAGGGACCGAACAGAAATATCGTCACGATCTGACCTTTTTCACGCAACTTATACGCCTGCTGCCTCAATTTTGCGCGCTGCCACGTGCGTCCTGCCAGCAAAACCGACCCAGCCGTTGCAGTGGATTGAAACGGTAGAAACGAGGAGTTTTGCCTGACGATTCCATGTGGCGCCAGCGGACGATTGAGGCCTTCTGCAAACCCATCGCGCAGCGTTTTCAGCAATCGTGCGACATCCCGAGGCTCGATCAATCCATACACGAGATAGTTCAGGATCCGACGCCTTTGCTGCTGCTCGTATGAAGCGAAATACGGCTCTAATTTGGCTGAATTCGCATGTTTCCGCAGAAACACAGCCTTACTTGCTCCAAGTTGAAACAAGCTCTTGGGCGCGCGGGCAGCGCTTCTTGTGGCATTTTCGGCAAAGCCATGGTGAACCTCCGCGCCGGGCACAAAGGCGATCCGATGACCTGCTTTGGCAAGCCGCAGGCAAAGATCGGTTTCGTCCAGATAGTAGTGAAAGCCCGGATCGAACCCACCAATCGAAGCCAGCGCCTTCCGGCGTATCGCCATGTTGGTTCCTTCAAGCTTTGCAACATGACCGTGCGGGACGTCAGCAACGAAAGGCACGTCACCGCTTTGCAGATCAACGCGCTGTCCTGTTTTGTCGACAGCGCCGGCTTTCCATTGGAACGATATCCCGTTTCGACCGCGGACAAAGCCACCAACAGCGGCAACGCCGTCCAGCTCGAACCCTTTAATCAGCTCGGCAAGCCAGGTTGGCTCGGGCACAGCATCGTCATCGATAAAGGCGATGATGTCCCCGTCAGCCTGCGCAATCCCAAGGTTTCGCGCGACCGAGATGTTGGGCTCATCAAAGACAGTCATCTTGATCTTATCGGTGTAGTCAGACAGCGCTTTGCACCCGGCAGGGTCAGAGACCACGACAATTTCGTAGTTCGAGTAAAGCAGTTGCGACAGGCCCACGACGCATCGTTTCAGCAAGTCTGCGCGATGACGACTTACAACAACGACGCTCACCGGTGGTTGGGTCATTTAAGACCCATTTGGGCCATCATAGACTCTATTTTGGGCACGTCTTCTGGATTGTTAAGCTCCCAGAACTGCTTGCCCTTTGCATCAACGGGCACGCATAAAATACGGCGCCCGTTTTCGAGAAAGCGCAGCTGTTCCAGCCCTTCAAGCTGTTCAAGCGGTCCACATGCCCAGCTGGGATAAAGCGCCAGGGCATCAGGACGATAGGCATAGACCCCCACATGGTGAAAGACGGGTGTCGGACCCGTCTTTGCATACTGTTTGGTGGTGAACGGGATCACTTCCTTACTGAAATAAAGCCCATGGTGGGAGGCATCAAAAACCGCTGTCGTCCCGCCGACCCTGCCCTCGGCGCGGTCCTGCTTGAGGCTGGCAAGCATTTCGCCGTCGCACCGCAAAACCGGTGTCGCGATATCTGCATCCGGAGCAGCACGCAGGCCGTCAATCAGGTCTTCAACGAACCACGCAGGCGTCAACGGCGCGTCGCCTTGTAGGTTTACAACGATCTCGAAGCGCGCGCCAAGTGTGTCATGGGCTTCGGCGCAACGCTCGGTTCCGTTTTCACATGTTGAAGCGGTCATGATGACATCAGCACCAAAAGCTTCGGCCGCCTGTTTGATCCGGTCATCATCCGTTGCCACGACAATGCGATCAACGCCGCGCACAGCACAAGCGGCCTCCCACGAGCGCTGAATCAGGCTCTTTTCCTGCCCATTTGCACCCTTCAGCGCGACCAAAGGCTTGCCCGGATACCGGGTCGAGGCGTAGCGCGCCGGGATCACCAGCAAGACTGACATCAGGGTTTTTCCAGATCAACACCGGGTGCGTAAGCAATGAAAAAAGGGTTCGCAAACTCTGCCTTGCCATATGCCAGCTCGGAATGGTCATCAAACCGAACGACGCGTCCGCCAGCACCCGTTAGAACAGCATGGCCTGCCGCCGTGTCCCACTCCATCGTGCGACCAAGACGCGGGTAGATATCGGCTTCGCCGGTCGCAACCAGACAGAACTTCAAGGACGAGCCTGCGCTTTTGCTGTCAGCCACCTGATATTTGTTGATGTAGGCATCGGTATCGGCATCCCGGTGAGATTTGGAGGCCACCACCATAAGAGCCGAATTGTCCGGTTTAGAGACTGATATCGCGGTCACATCACCAATGTCATCCTTAGCGAAAGGCCCTTTTTCTTCGACCGTCGCACCATGCGCCTGGGTGTAGAAAAGCCGTTCGCGGGCTGGAGCATAGACAACACCGCGGGTCGGCACGCCATCTTCGACAAGTGCGATATTCACAGTAAAATCGCCACGTCGGTTGATGAACTCCTTGGTACCATCAAGCGGGTCGACGATCAGGAAAGTCTGTGCGTTTTGGCTATGGGACGCAGACTGCTCTTCGGTGACCAGAACGACATCTGGAAAAGCGGCGCGCAAACCCTTTGAAATATGCGCATCTGCTGCCTCGTCAGCCGCCGTAACAGGGCTATCGTCAGATTTCACCTTCACGTCGAAATCGTCAGAATTGTAGATATCCATAATAAGATCGCCCGCCTCCAATGCGAGGCGACGGATCGTCTGTGTCAGGGCCTGATAGTCCAAGAGCGCTCTCCTTACGTCGCACATTGCTGCGATATTGAATTAATTGCCAATTTCCTTATGATCCGTGGAAAAGGTAACAGCAAGAATTCCCTGTTAACAGAATGCGACATCCGATGATGCGCGAGGCATAGATGTTCCAGTTCGAGACCCGCCAGAAGACGCGAAGTAGCGCGATCAGCATGCTTGAGCTGATCTATCACAGTGTGGTCCGCTCGATTCGGAAAACCCACAACAATGCGGTCATGAGCCTGGTCATCAATATGCTGCAGACGATTACGTTCGTCGCAGCATTCTATGTCATGTTCACAGTTCTGGGATTACGTGGCGCGGCCCTGCGTGGGGATTTCGTGCTCTATATCATGTCCGGTATTTTCATCTTCATGATCCACACCAAAACGGTGAGCGCGGTCACGCGGGCCGAAGGGCCGTCATCTCCGATGATGAAGCACGCGCCGATGAATACGATCATCGCCCTGGCTGCGTCCGCATTCGGTGCGCTTTATATTCAGGTCTTGTCGCTGGTCGGAGTTCTTTTCATCTATCACATCGCTTTTACGCCAGTCGTCATTGAAGATTATTCAGGCGCAATGGGGATGGTGGGTCTGGCATGGCTCACCGGTGTGGGTGTGGGTATGATCTTCCTCGCACTGCGCCCGTGGTTTCCGTCTTTTGTCAGTATTGGTTCTCAGATCTATAATCGTGCGAACATGATTGCCTCTGGCAAGATGTTCGTCGCCAACTCACTGCCCAGCTTTATGCTTGCGTTCTTTGACTGGAACCCGCTGTTTCACATCATCGATCAGGCAAGGGGATTTGTCTTTATCAACTACAACCCACACTACACCAATTATGAATACCCAATCATTGTAGCTGTTGTGTTGATCTTGCTTGGGCTGATGGGCGAATTCTACGCGCGCAAGAACGCGTCTTTGTCGCGAGAGGCATCGCGCTAATCGACGACGCGGAGTGTCAGGTTAAGACGCCCGGGTTTGGCCAGTAACGTGCTGGTTCCCGGCTTGATCCGGTCAATGCCGTGATATGTCAGGCGGGCATCACCCCCCATCACAGTGACATCCCCGGACTGCAGCCAAATCGATTCGGTTTTTCCGCCACGTGTGGTGTTGCCAATACGGAATAGCCCTTCATCACCCAGCGAGACTGAGACGACCGGATAGCTGAAATCAGCTTCGTCCTTATCTTGATGCAGGCCCATCCGCGCCTCAGGCCCATAGAAGTTGATTAAACAGCAGTCGGGCATTCGATCACAGCCCGAGACCGCCTTCCAAACCTTGATGACAGACGCAGGGATGGGTGGCCACTTCACACCAGACGGATGCTGAGGCGCATAGCGATAACCCGACGTATCAGAATACCAACCAAATCGCCCGGCCGATGTCATTCGCACGGTCATCGGTTTTCCATAAGGCGTTTGCGGCGAAAAGAGCGGCGCCACCTTTATGACGTCGCGCAGATCCTCGACAAGCGCAGCTTGTGCGGATGCGTCAAGGAATGCCTTGAACACGGTCAAACCACGTATCTTAAGGGTCGGTTGCGGTGTTTGTTTGGGCTGCATCGCGACTTTCTTTCCAAAACCTTGCGTTTTTTCCCTCAAACCGTTCAATTCCTATGCTTGCAGGGGCAAGAACCCCTCCTTATATACCCATCGAAGCGGAGCAGTCAGAGGGCTGCTCTTAACCTGTTATAGACGGCGAGGACGCCGAACGTCGGGTCCGCGCACTCCACATCGCCAAAGAGAGGGATGTTAACCTATGGCTAAAGTAATTGGCATTGACCTTGGAACCACCAACAGCTGTATCGCCATCATGGATGGCTCGCAGCCTCGCGTCATCGAAAACGCCGAAGGCGCGCGTACGACACCGTCGATTGTCGCGTTCACGGACGATGAGCGCCTTGTCGGCCAGCCTGCGAAACGTCAGGCTGTCACCAATCCTGAAAATACGGTTTTTGGCGTCAAGCGTCTGATCGGACGTCGGTTTGACGATGCTGATCTGGCAAAAGACAAAAAGAACATGCCGTTTGAGGTTATCAACGGCGGCAACGGCGATGCATGGGTGCAAGCCAAGGGTGAGAAATACTCCCCTTCGCAAATCTCGGCCTTCATCCTGCAAAAGATGAAAGAGACCGCCGAAAGCTATCTGGGTGAAGACGTTACACAGGCTGTCATTACCGTGCCCGCCTATTTCAACGATGCCCAGCGCCAGGCGACAAAAGACGCCGGCAAGATTGCGGGCCTGGAAGTGCTGCGCATCATCAACGAGCCGACAGCGGCTGCGCTGGCATACGGCCTTGATAAGAAAGAGACGCAAACGATTGCCGTCTATGACCTTGGTGGTGGTACGTTTGACGTCACCATCCTTGAGATCGACGACGGCCTGTTCGAAGTGAAATCGACCAACGGTGACACGTTCCTTGGCGGTGAAGATTTCGACATGCGCATCGTGAACTATCTTGCGGATCAGTTCAAAAAGGAAAACGGCGTCGATCTGACGAAAGACAAGATGGCCCTCCAGCGTCTGAAAGAAGCCGCTGAGAAAGCCAAGATCGAGCTGTCCTCTTCCAGCCAGACCGAGATCAACCAGCCGTTCATCTCGATGGATCCGAATGGCGGTCAGCCGCTGCACATGGTCGTCAAACTGACCCGTGCCAAGCTGGAAAGCCTTGTGAACGACCTGATTAAGCAATCGATCACGCCGTGTAAGGCCGCGCTGAAAGACGCTGGCCTGTCGGTTGGCGACATTGATGAGATCGTTTTGGTCGGCGGGATGACCCGCATGCCCAAGGTGATCGACGAGGTCACCAAATTCTTCGGCAAAGAGCCGAATAAAGGTGTGAACCCCGACGAAGTGGTCGCCATGGGCGCTGCCATTCAGGCCGGTGTTCTGCAAGGCGACGTCAAAGACGTGGTTCTGCTGGACGTGACCCCGCTTTCGCTGGGCATCGAGACGCTGGGTGGTGTCTTCACCCGCCTGATCGACCGTAACACGACGATCCCGACGAAGAAGTCGCAAGTCTTCTCGACCGCTGAGGATAACCAGAACGCGGTGACGATCCGCGTCTTCCAAGGTGAGCGTGAGATGGCAGCCGACAACAAGATGCTAGGCCAGTTCAATCTTGAGGATATCCCGCCCGCACCGCGCGGCATGCCCCAGATCGAAGTGACCTTTGACATCGACGCCAACGGCATTGTGTCCGTGGGGGCTGCCGACAAAGGCACCGGCAAAGAGCAAAAGATCACGATCCAGGCCTCTGGCGGTCTGTCGGATGCGGATATCGACCAGATGGTCCGTGATGCGGAAGAAAACGCCGAAGCAGACAAAGAGCGCAAAGAGCTTGTCGAAGCGAAAAACCAGGCGGAGAGCCTCATCCACTCGACCGAAAAGTCGATGGAAGAGCATGCCGACAAGGTGGACCCGACGACAATCGAAGCGATCGAACTGGCCATCGCCGCGCTCAAGGATGATCTTGAGACCGAAGATGCTGGCAAGATCAAAGGCGGTATTCAGAACGTCACCGAAGCTGCGATGAAGCTGGGTGAGGCGATTTATAAGGCCAGCCAGGAAGAAGCTGCAGGGGAAGCCCCCGAAGCCGATTCCGAGCCGTCTGGCGTCGATGACGACATCGTGGATGCCGACTTCGAAGATCTGGATGACGACAAGCGCGCCTCTTAAGGCTCGCATGGACTTCGCAGGACCGGCCCCGACACGCGGGCCGGTCTTTGCGTTCTCTCAAGGGGGAGATCCATGAGCAAACGTGACTATTACGACGTGCTTGGCATCCAGAAGGGCGCATCTGCAGACGAGATCAAGAAGGCCTATCGCGGCAAAGCGAAAGAGCTTCACCCCGATCGCAACGCCGATAACCCCGACGCCGAAGCACAATTCAAAGAAGCCAATGAGGCCTATGAGGTCTTGAAGGACGGCGACAAGAAAGCCGCCTATGACCGCTATGGCCATGCCGCGTTTGAAGGTGGCATGGGCGGTGGCGGCGGGCGGCCCGGCCAAGGCTATGGCGGGCAGCAAGGCGACTTTGCCTCAGCGTTTTCGGACGTGTTCGACGATCTGTTTGGCGACTTCATGGGCGGCCAACGCGGCGCAGGCGGGCGCCAGCGCGCCTCACGCGGGTCTGATCTGCGCTATAACCTGCGGGTGTCGCTAGAAGATGCTTATGCCGGCATGCAAAAGACGATCACCGTTCCGGCATCCGTAACGTGCGGGGCATGCAATGGCACCGGCTCTGAAGGTGGCTCTGAGCCTGTGACCTGCCCGACCTGTTCGGGCATGGGCAAAGTCCGCGCGCAGCAGGGCTTTTTCACGGTCGAACGCACCTGCCCGACCTGTTCAGGCCTTGGCCAGATCATCAAGAACCCGTGCAAGGTTTGCGGCGGCTCAGGCCGTCAGGAAAAGGAAAAAGCGCTGAGCGTGAACATTCCTGCAGGCGTTGAAACTGGCACGCGCATTCGTCTTGCTGGCGAAGGTGAAGCCGGTATGCGTGGCGGACCGACGGGCGATCTTTATATCTTCATCGAGGTCGAGAAACACGACCTGTTCGAACGGGATGGCCAGCACCTGTTCTGCCGCGTGCCCGTGTCGATGGCGACGGCCGCCCTTGGCGGCGATATCGAAGTGCCAACGATTGACGGTGGTCGCAGCCGGGTGAAAATTCCGGCAGGCAGCCAATCGGGGCGTCAGATGCGCTTGCGTTCTAAAGGCATGCCTGCGCTGCGCGGTGGACCGCAAGGCGATATGTATATCGAGATGGCGGTGGAAACGCCCGTCAACCTGACCTCGAAGCAGAGAGAAATGCTGCGCGAGTTTGAGAAGATGTCAGAGGATAACAACCCTGAATCCTCGACGTTTTTCTCATCCGTGAAGAACTTTTGGGACAGTATGAAAAGCTAGATTAACCGCTTTTTCATTCTTTCGGCGAAGGATTAGGGGATGACCCAAGATGCCTTCGCCGAAGCCCCGCTCCCCCTTTTTGAAGGTGAACCGATTGCGACAGGCGCGCGCCTGCCCAGCTATTTGCGCGACCATCGCAAACGCCTGCGTGCCCGTTTTATGGACGGCGGGGCAGAGGCCATGCCCGATTATGAACTGCTCGAACTGGTTCTGTTTCGCGCAATCCCGCGACAGGATGTGAAACCGATTGCCCGCGCACTTTTGGACCGGTTTGGGGATTTCAATCGCGTGATCTCTGCACCAATAGATCGGCTGGCCGAGGTGAAGGGCATCGGCGATGCTGTAATCTGCGAGCTTAAGATTATCGAGGCGAGCGCCCATCGTCTGGCCCGCGCACGGGTGTTGCAGCGGCCCGTCGTGTCCAGTTGGGATGCCCTACTGGACTATTGCAAAACCGCCATGTCCCATCTGGAAACAGAGCAGTTTCGCGTGCTGTATCTAGACCGCAAAAACGTCCTTGTCGCTGATGAGGCGCAAGGGAAAGGTACTGTCGATCACGTCCCGGTTTACCCGCGCGAGGTCGTCAAACGCGCGTTGGAATTGAACGCCTCGGCGCTGATTCTTGTGCACAATCACCCTTCGGGTGATCCGACACCGTCAGAGGCGGATATCGCCGTGACAAAACAGATTGAGGCTGCAGCAAACGCCCTTGATCTGACGTTGCACGATCATCTTATCATCGGAAAATCTGATACACTCAGCTTTCGCGCGCACCAGCTTATCTGATCCAGACTTCAACTCTTTGATTCTGAGAGCGGCCAAGCACTGTATCCTCACAACTGCGCGGAAGCGCCTCTCCGACCCCCATCAGCGCGATTTCGCGGTCTACGCCTAGCGCTTCTTTCACTTGCTCTGCTAACGCGATGGATTTGGCCCGGTTGTCTTGAAAGCGACCCTCGCTTGCAGTGTGGCCCGTCAGTAAAATCATGCGGTCAGCAAAAGCTCCTTGGTTAATCTGCTTGCTCAGACGCTTGAGTGCCTCATGCGATTGTGTCGTGAAAGCATCGCCATCCTCGTCAAAGAGGAAGGTGACGGAAAGACGTTGATACCCGGCCAAATCACGAATGATCGTTTGTAAATCGGGCAATGGGACCTCAGGCCCAGCTTGCGTGATCGCAACTGCCAGCCGAGCGCCCTGTTGCGCAAGTGGGATCAAGTCAGGCTGCTGATCGACGAACCTTGCCCTTTGCACCACAACCTGTGCGGCGGGGCTGTCCAAATAGGCGAGAAAGTCTTGCAAAATTGGCGGAAGACGCCTTGCCGGGCTGTAAAGGTGAACGGGTGCGACAAGCGGATAGTCGCCGGACTTCAAGGAGGTTGGTGAGGTGTCATAGGTCATCAGACAGCTGCTGACCAACGGAACTGGACGCAGCCCTGACACCTCGGACAGGGCGGTCAGGCCGATCGCATCCGGATCATCGGTTAGCGCCGCACGCAGATCAGCGACGCTTTGATGAAACACGATGCTGTCTGTTGGATCCAAACCCTCCGGGGAAAGTGCGCGGTCGACAAACAGCTCAAACGCACCAGAACCGCGCGCAAGGCTATGAACCGCGCGTGTTGCTTTGGGGTCAGAGTATGCATCGATCAATTCGCGGAATGTGATCGCTGGCAGGCTACTTTCGGGGCTAACCACAGGAACGACAGCATCCAATGCAAGGATCCGGGCACGGCCGGGTTGTGTCAGATCACCCCGACCGGCCTCCTCTTCCAACTGTGCCTCGCCGGGGCGGATCGGACGTAGACTGGCCACAAGATCAGCTTCGTCGACAAGCAGATCAACAAAGCCTTCCCCTGAACTGCTCACGCGAAACCCGATTTCGATCAGAGAGGCCCCTGTTTCGCCATCGACAAGAGCATAGCTGAAATGTGTGGCGTCCTGTGTCACGCGGGCAAATGCATAACCATTGCGCAGGGCAAAGCTTTCGACCAATGCGGGCAGCAGAACCGATGTCGCGGATTGTGTGCCCGAGATCCGCACACGGATCATATTCTCACTGGATGTCGGGCAGCCATTGCCAACGCAGGTGACCTCGTCACCGTCGATGGTCACTTCGCCGTAGACGGTCTCGAGGCGGAAGTAACGCCCGTCATAGCCCAGCACGCGTCCTTCAAAGATCAAATCACCCTCTTTTGCAGAGAGCGTGACCATCTGCGCAGAAGCAACAGAACAGCAAAAAAGAAAAAGTGCGGCGACACGCGCCGCACGCAAGATACGCATCAAGGTTAGAGCCTTTGACCAGCTTTAATTGGCAGCCAGTGTCAGGTCTTGCACCATATTTTTCAACACAAGAAAGTCGCCCACCGCATCACAGTCCGGGATCGAGAGGACAAGGTCGACGACCGTTGTCTCGGCATCAGGGCCAATCTGGATAGACTGCGCTTCGATATCGCGGGCACAGTTTTGCGCTGTCACCTCGGCTTCGACTGAAAGGCTGACTTCGCCATCGTTCGTCATGAAACCTGTCGGAAAGCTATAGACTTCGGCCAAAAGCGCGGTGTCATCCGAACCAGACCCAAGCGCGGTGATAAAGCCGCCCTGACCGCTTGCAGCGATGCTTGCATCACGCGCAGTTGCAGACCAGACATGGCCTTCATCGCCATAATCAGCACCAAATTCGCGCGCATGCAGTTGCAGCGCATTTTGGCCCCGCCATTGCAGAACAACCCGGTCGTAAAACGCAAGCGATGGAACCTCGATCTGGCTCATCGCGCCCTTGTTGTTTGCGAACGCCGCGATAAAGATCGCGTTTTCGTTTAATGCGGGGACGTCTACGGAAACCGCGCCGGTGGCGTCCGTATCAGCGGTAAACATCATGCCTTCATGGTGGATCGTGACGCGGTCATTCGGGTGGCATGCTGACATCAGATCAAGGCGCACCATCGCGGCGGCCACGGCTTCGGCCTGCATTGTCGTCTCACAGACGCGCTCAGCTTGCACTTCAGGCTCTGGTGTTAGTGTGATTTCGGGTTCCGGGCCCACTTCAACAGCTAGGTTGGTATCCAGCGCCGCGACTTCAACGTCAGGAGCTACAATTTCAGTTGGCTGCACCATCTCAACTGGCTCTGTTTCGGCAACAGGAGCCTCCGGCAAACTGGGCAGCACGCTGGATTGTTCAACAACAGATGTTTCCACGGGCTGTTGGGGTTGGGGTGTATCACCAAGACGCGAGGCGACCGCATCGCCGTTTTGCATCACGAACCCGGTGGCCAGCGCAATGCCCAATGTGGCACCCGCGGTCACAATTTGCTTTTTGTTCAACATACCCAACTCCAGTGCGATCAAACACAGCTTTGAGCGAGATATTGCCGATCAATAGTGACCGCTTTAGGGCAGGGGCAGTGTTTCAATGGGGCAGTCTCGTGACAACCCCAAGGCGATCATACCCTGCCGTGGCAATGCTTGAACTTCTTGCCAGAACCGCAAGGACACGGATCATTGCGCCCGGGGTTGCCCCAGGTTTCGCGATTGTTTTCATCAAACCCTTCGATGGCGCCTTCTGAAACGGTCGGTGCTGGCGCGGGGTCTGCCGCAGCCGCCAACTGCTCTTGCTGTGCGCGCATTTGCGCCATCATTGCTTCCTGCTCTTCAGGTGTCATAGGGCGGATCTGTGACAGCTTTTGCGTCACGTCTTCGCGCAACGAGTTCAACATTGACTCGAACAGCTGGAACGATTCCGTCTTATATTCATTGAGCGGGTCACGTTGGGCATAGCCGCGGAACCCAACCACCGACCGCAGATGCTCAAGCGTCACAAGATGCTCGCGCCATTTGGTGTCGATGGTCTGCAGCAGAACCTGCTTTTCGATGTTGCGCATGGTGTCGAGACCGAAGGCTTCGGACTTTTCCAACATGTAGTCGTCGGTTGCCTTTTCCAGACGCTCGCGCACGTCTTCGTCATCAACGCCCTCTTCATCAGCCCAGTCTTTGACCGGCACATCGACGCCCAGCTTCTCGCGCGCCTCGGTATGAAGCCCGTCCGTATCCCACTGATCGGCATAGCTTTTCGGCGGCATGTAATGCGTGACAAGATCGTCGATCACCTGATGACGCATGTCTTGCGCGATCTCGTGCAGGTCTTCGGCTTCCATGATCTCCCGCCGTTGCGAGAAGATCACCTTGCGCTGCTCGTTCATCACATCGTCGAACTTTAGAAGCTGCTTACGAATGTCGAAGTTGCGCCCCTCGACCTTCGCCTGCGCCTTTTCAAGCGACTTGTTTACCCACGGGTGAATGATCGCCTCGCCTTCTTTCATACCAAGCGAGGACAGGACCTTATCGAGCCGATCCGAGCCGAAGATGCGCATCAGATCGTCTTCGAGCGACAGATAGAACGAGGATTTTCCAGGGTCGCCCTGACGGCCGGAACGACCGCGTAGCTGGTTGTCGATGCGGCGGCTTTCGTGACGTTCCGTGGCCAGAACGAAAAGGCCGCCGGCCTCTTTGACCTTTTCCTTTTCCTCGGCGACCTCCGCTTCGATCCGCTGACGCGTCTCTTCGGGGTCGGCTTCGGGGTTTTCGGTCAGGGCTTGCAGCACGCGCATCTCGACATTGCCGCCAAGCTGAATATCGGTGCCGCGACCGGCCATGTTAGTGGCAATCGTCACAGCGCCCAGCTTGCCTGCATCTGCCACGATCTGGGCTTCCTGCTCGTGCTGACGTGCGTTCAGGACGTTATGTGGGATGCCTGCTTCTTTCAGCAGATCGCTCAGGAATTCAGACTTCTCGATGGAGGTCGTGCCCACCAGAACCGGCTGTTTCTTCTCATGCGCTTTGGCGATGGATTTCACGATGGCGCCGAATTTCTCCTGCGCGGTGCGGTAGACCGCATCATGGTTGTCCTTACGCGCAACGGGCTGGTTCGTGGGCACTTCGACCACGCCAAGGCCGTAAATCTCGGCAAATTCTTCGGCCTCGGTCAGCGCGGTGCCAGTCATGCCGGCCAGCTTATCGTAAAGGCGGAAGTAATTCTGAAAGGTCACGGACGCGAGGGTCACGTTCTCAGGCAAGATATCCACGCCCTCTTTCGCCTCAAGCGCTTGGTGCAAGCCCTCGGACAGACGGCGCCCGGCCATCATACGGCCTGTAAACTCGTCGATCAGCATCACCTTGCCATCGCGCACGATATAGTCCTTGTCCTTTTGGAACATCGTATGCGCGCGCAGACCCTGGTTGATATGGTGTACGATGGTGGTGCTTTCGGGATCATAAAGTGACTGATCTTCGGGAAGGATGCCCGCTTCGTGCAGACGTTCTTCCAGAAACTCGTTACCGGCATCGGTGAAGGTCACATTGCGCGCCTTCTCGTCCATTGTGTAATGTTCGTCAGTCAGACCCGGGATCACCTTATTGATGGTCAGATACATCTCCGAGCGGTCCTCGGCAGGGCCAGAGATCACAAGCGGCGTGCGTGCCTCATCCACAAGGATCGAGTCGACCTCGTCCACAATCGCGAAATTATGGCCGCGCTGGGCGATCTGGCTTAGCTCTGCCTTCATGTTATCGCGCAGATAATCGAAGCCCAATTCGTTATTGGTCGCGTAGGTGATATCGGCGGCATAGGCGGAGGCTTTTTCGTCATCGGGCATATCCGGGTAGATCACACCGGTGGTCAGACCAAGTGCTGCATAGACTTTACCCATCCACTCAGCATCGCGCTTGGCGAGGTAATCGTTCACGGTAACGATATGCACACCCTTGCCGGTGAGCGCGTTCAGATAAGCGGGGAAGGTGGCGACAAGGGTTTTGCCCTCGCCCGTCTTCATTTCAGCAATATTGCCCTGATGCAGGAAAATCCCGCCCATCAACTGCGTATCAAACGCGCGCAGACCCAATGCGCGCTTGGCGGCTTCGCGGCAGTTGGCGAAAGCTTCAGGGATCAGCGCATCAAGGCTTTCGCCTTCCATCGCGCGCTTGGCAAGCTCTTCGGTCTTGTCCTTGAGACCGTCATCACTAAGCGCTTCGAACTCAGATTCCAATGCGTTGATCTTTGCAACAAGCGGACGCGTTGCCTTGACCTTGCGATCATTTGGCGTGCCAAAAACCTTTTTGGCGATTGTTCCGATACCCAGCATAGTCTCTCCGCACGGTGGCTTAACAGGATCGTGTCACAAGGTTGCTTGCTCGCCCTCTCTGGTGCCCATAGAACACGGGGAAGGCTGACCCTCGCACGACATCTAGGCGATGTAAGGGGCAGTAAACACAGTGTCAACGTCGCCGGAGCCTGCGGCCGATCAAAGGAACGATAGATGTCAAAACACCATAACTTTCTTCTGGCTGTTGCAACAACGATCTGCGGCGCCCTGCCTGCGATCGCTCAGGATCTAACCGCAGATACAGTCGTGGCGACCGTCAATGGCACCGATATTACGGTCGGTCACATGATGACTGCGCGCGCGCAGCTGCCGCAGCAGTATCAGCAACTGCCCGATGATGTGTTGTTTGACGGCATTCTCGAGCAATTGGTGCAGCAGACTGTTCTGTCACAACAAACCGAGACGGCCCCCAAAAGCGTTGAACTGAGCCTTGAGAACGAGCGCCGTGCAGCAATGGCTGGTGTGGCAATCAATGAATTTCTGGCAGAGCCTGTTGATGATGCTGCCTTGCAAGCAGCTTATGAAGAGAAATACGCGACGGTCGAGCCCGAGAAGGAATTTAACGCGTCGCATATCCTTGTAGAGACCGAGGATGAAGCGAAGGCGCTTGTGACCGAACTTGAAGGCGGCGCGGATTTTGCCGAATTGGCGAAAGAAAAATCCACTGGCCCCTCTGGCCCTGGTGGCGGCAGCTTGGGCTGGTTCGGCCCCGGTATGATGGTCAAGCCGTTTGAAGATGCGGTTGTCGATCTTGAAGACGGTGCTGTTTCCGCTCCGGTCGAAACGCAGTTTGGCTGGCATGTCATCAAGCTGAACGAAAGCCGGATGAAAGGCGCGCCGACCCTGGATGAGGTTCGCGACGAACTGACCGGCGAACTGCAGCAAAGCTCTTTGGAGGCGCATATCACCGAGCTGACAGACACCGCAGATGTCACACGCCCTGATCTGGGAGAGATCGACGCAAGCATCCTGCGCAACATGGACATCCTGTCGGAGTAAGTCACCATGACCGTTTCGCCCCTTGCCCCAAAGCGCTTTCCGTCTTTGCCGGACGTGGAAGGCGTACGCTTTGCGACCTGTGCTGCAGGTGTGCGCTATGAAGGGCGCAACGACGTGATGCTTGTCGAGTTGGCTCCTGGCACAACAGTTGCTGGCGTTTTCACAAAGTCGGCGACGCGGGCGGCACCTGTCCTAGATTGTCAGGCCAAACTGAAATCGCTGCCTGATGAGGGCGCTGCATTTCTGGTTAACTCTGGCAATGCCAACGCGTTTACAGGCAGCAACGGCAAAAAATCGGTTGAAGCGATCACGCAAGCCGTGGCGGATATCCTCGATATACCGCAGCGGCGGGTCTATACCGCTTCGACTGGCGTGATTGGCGAAGCGCTGCCTCATGATAAAATCATCGACAACCTGAAGTCTTTGAAAGACAGCCTCAGCCCAGATGGTATCGAGGCCGCCGCGGACGCAATTCGTACGACAGACACCTTCGCAAAAGGCTCTGTGGAAGAGCTTGTGATCGATCACGAGATCATCAAAATCGTTGGGATCGCCAAAGGGTCTGGCATGATCGCACCCGACATGGCGACGATGCTGGTCTATATCTTCACCGACGCGAAGATCCCCCAGGCTGATCTACAACGCATGGTGCGTGATGTTTCGGACACCACATTCAACTGCATCACAGTCGATAGCGATACGTCGACGTCAGATTCGGTGATGATGGCCGCAACTGGCGCATCAGGCGTCGAGGTGAACTGTTCAAGCGAAGCATTCCGCGCAGCACTCTACGACGTCATGCTCGATTTGGCGCATCAGGTTGTCAAAGATGGCGAAGGCGCCACCAAATTTGTCGAAATCCGTGTGAAAGGCGCTGAAAGTGAAGAAGACGCTCGCAAAGTCGCGTTTTCGATTGCGAACTCACCCCTGGTGAAAACGGCTATGGCCGGTGAAGATCCAAACTGGGGGCGTATTGTCATGGCGGTGGGCAAATCCGGAGCGGCCGCAGATCGTGACCGGCTCAGCATCGCGTTTGGGAACCTGCAAGTTGCCGAAAACGGGTGGGTCTCGCCCAACTACAGCGAAGAAGATGGTGCGGCGTACATGAAAAACGATCACCTTGTGCTGTGTGCAGATTTGGGAATGGGGCAATCCTCGGCCACTGTGTGGACCTGCGATTTGACCCATGGCTATGTCACAATCAATGCGGATTACCGATCGTGAAAACAGTTCTCGTATCGGCCGTCGCGCTTATCGATACTGACGGCCGCGTGCTTTTGGCTCAGCGCCCCGAAGGCAAATCGATGGCCGGCTTATGGGAGTTTCCCGGCGGCAAAGTCGAGGCGGGCGAAACACCGGAGCATGCCCTGATCCGAGAACTTGAGGAAGAGCTGGGGATCAACACGTGGGAAAGCTGTTTGGCGCCGCTGACATTTGCCAGCCATTCTTATGACAATTTTCATCTTTTGATGCCGCTGTTTGCCTGCCGGAAATGGGAAGGCACACCGCAGCCCAAAGAGAATCAGTCCTTGAAATGGGTAAAACCACAGGATTTGCGGACCTATCCTATGCCCGAGGCTGACATTCCACTGATCCCAATCCTACGAGATTGGCTGTAACGGCCTTTGACTGTGCCGTAATTTCGAGCGTTTGCTGACACAATTTGCACACTTTTTGAGTGATTTATGAAATTTGTTTCGCTACGGTTAACACGCACCAAACTCTGGGGAGGATTTGAGATGCTTAAGACCATTACTTTGGGAAGCTGCGTATCGGTGCAGGGCACCTTTGTGCGGGCGCTGTCCTGCGGAAAGATCCTTGTGCGTGTAGGCAACCGCACATTCACCGGGACACCCGTATAACCCAAAAGGCCTCGTAACCAGTATTCAAGACCCTCGTATCAAAGGAAAAGGGACGACCGGTTGGTCGTCCCTTTTTCTTTTCATACCACAGCGAAAGACTAGTCGAGCGTGCGCTCAACTTCTTCGCGCTCAAAGATCTCAATCACATCCTGCGGGCGGATATCGTCGTAACTCTCAAAGGCCATCCCGCATTCTTGACCGGACTGCACCTCGGCAACCTCGTCCTTGAAACGCTTTAGCGTCTTCAGCGTGCCTTCGTGGATCACGACGTTGTCGCGCAGCAGACGCACCCCGGCGGAGCGACGCGCGACACCTTCGGTCACCAGACAACCAGCAACCTTGCCGACGCCCGTGACTTTGAAGACTTCCTTAATCTCGGCATAGCCGATGAAGTTCTCGCGGATTTCGGCGCTCAGCAGACCGCTGGCGGCGGCTTTCACGTCATCCACAAGGTCGTAAATCACCGAGTAATAGCGAATCTCAACACCCTTTTGGTTCGCGGTGTTCCGGGCAGATGCATTCGCACGCACGTTGAACCCGAAGACCGGCGCGCCAGAGGCTTCTGCCAGACCGATATCCGTTTCAGTGATCGCGCCCACACCGGAATGCAGCACGCGCACGCGCACCTCGTCGTTGCCGATCTTTTCCATCGCTTGCACGATCGCCTCAGACGAGCCCTGCACGTCAGCCTTCACAAGGATCGGCATCTCGGTGACGTTCTCGTCTTCCTTGGCTTTCGCCATCAGCTGCTCAAGAGAGGTTGCGGCACCAGCGGCGGCGCGCTTCTCTTTCGCGGCTTTCTCGCGATATTCGGCGATCTCACGGGCCTGCGCTTCGGTGTCGACGACGTTCAGAACATCGCCCGCTTCTGGTGTACCGTTCAGGCCAAGCACCTCAACCGGAACCGATGGGCCCGCCTCTTTCACACGGTCACCTTGGTCGTTAATCAGCGCGCGGACTTTGCCCCACTGCTCACCTACAACAAAGATATCGCCCTGTTTCAGCGTACCATTTTGAACCAGCACGGTGGCAACGGGGCCGCGGCCCACATCAAGCTGCGCTTCGATCACAGCCCCCATCGCAGAGCGATCCGGGTTGGCTTTCAGTTCAAGCAATTCAGACTGAAGCGAGATCGCTTCGAGCAATTGCTCAAGACCGGTGCCATTGATGGCCGAGACCTCAACATCCTGTACTTCACCTGACATCTGCTCAACGATCACTTCGTGCTGCAGCAGGTCTGTGCGGACCTTGTTAGGGTCAGCGGCAGGGCGGTCAATCTTGTTGATCGCCACGATCATCGGCACTTGCGCTGCTTTCGCGTGGTTAATCGCTTCAATCGTCTGCGGCATGACAGCGTCATCTGCGGCCACCACAAGCACAACAATATCAGTAACTTGCGCACCGCGCGCCCGCATCGACGTAAATGCAGCGTGGCCAGGCGTATCAAGGAATGTCAGCTTTGTGCCATCCTGCTCGACCTGATAAGCGCCGATATGCTGGGTGATCCCGCCGGCCTCGCCAGCAACCACTTTCGCATTTCGGATCGCATCCAAAAGCGAGGTTTTGCCATGGTCCACGTGGCCCATAACGGTGATAACCGGCGGACGTCCTGCCAGATCACCCTCGTCATCGACTTCTTGGGTAATGACATCCTCAACATCCGAATCCGAAACGCGAACGACCTTGTGTCCGAATTCTTCGATAATCAATTCGGCCGTGTCGGCATCAATCGCCTGGTTCTGCGTTGCCATGATGCCGTTGGTCATCAGTGATTTCACAACATCGGCGACACGCTCGGCCATACGGTTGGCAAGTTCCTGAACCACGATGGATTCGGGCAATTGCACGTCGCGCACCACTTTTTCCCGCTCGACGGTGCCGCCCATCGCTTTGGCGCGGGCGCGGTCCTGCTTGCGCTTCATCGCAGCCATCGAACGCTGACGCCCACCTTCGCCACCACGCAGCGCCTGGTTCAGCGTCAGCTTGCCTGAGCGGCGGTTGTCTTCGCGGCCTTTGTTGCGGTTGGCTTTCTGAGGTTCTTCGCGCACGGGCGCCTTGCGGGCTGGTGCCGCTGCAGATTTGCCACGCGGCGCATCCTCGGACGGGGGCGGCGCAGCAGCGGCCAGCTTTGCGGCCTCTTCCACTTCGCGCTTCTTACGCTCATCTTCTTCGGCACGGGCTTTGGCACGCTCGGCGCGCTCTTGCTCTTCGCGCTCTTTGGCTTCGGCTTCCTCACGGCGGCGGGCACGCTCCTGGGCGCGCTCCTGCTCGGCGGCCTCACGCTTGGCCGCATCTTCGGCCTCACGGGCTTTCGCCGCTTGCAACGCCTTCAGGCGCCGATCCATTTCCGTATCGGAAATACCGGCAGGGCGGCGGGACGGATCCCCACCGACAGAGCCACCGCCCGATGCGTTGCCCGCACCCGGCTTGGGCACCACAACGCGCTTGCGTTTGGTTTCCACCACGACATTCTTCGTGCGTCCGTGGCTAAAGCTTTGCTTTACGTTGCCCGGACGGGCCCCGCCACGCAGACCAAGTGTCTTTTTGCCGTCGTCTTCGCTCATCTAGCAGTCTTACCTTTCCGGCGCAGTTCGCCGTCTTTCTCGCCGTCATAAATGGCGGCTGTCTCTCGGACGCCTTTCAGCTTTGAGGCTTCCTCTACAACACGTGTCGCGAGTCCACCAGCCGAGAGCGCGCTATGTATCACACTTTGCCGCCCAAATGCCAAACCCAATTCTGACGCAGTCAAAACGCCAAAATAGCGTCCGCCTTCGGGCGTCCACAGTTTCGTCTTGCCCCGCTCCGAGCCATCGCTGGCCTGAAGCAGAACCTTGGCACGCCCATCGGCGAGCATGCCTTTGACCTTTTCGAACCCGCACACGGCAGATCCAGATTTCCGCGCCAGAGCGATCAGGTTTACAACCCGGCTCGCCAGCTGCTGCTCGACCTGCGACAGCAGATCGTCCGGCACCTGCACCGCTTGCTTCGCACCACGGGCAAACAGGCTCTTCTTGATCGCAATCTCTAACGCACCACGATTGGCCGACACCCAAATGCCGCGACCGGGCAGCTTCTCAAGAACGTCTGCCACGATCTGCGCATCAGGGCCGACCACAAAGCGGATCAGCCCTTCCTTTGGCTGGACCTCTCCCGTGGCGATGCATTTGCGCTCCGCCTCGCTTCGATCCTTATCGCGACCACCGCGACCCATCGACAGACCCCGCGGCCTGCGATCAGGCCTCGGCCTCCTCGGTTGCTGTATCTTCGGCTTCTGCTGCCGCTTGATCGGCCACCAGATCTTCGGGATCGACCCAACCCAGCATGACCCGTGCGGTCATCACCATATTCTGAGCTTCTTCCAAAGAGACATCGAACTTTTCAAGCACGCCATCATCCTTGACGCGCTGACCATCGACGGTCGTCCAGCCACCGGCCAGCTCCCAGTCGGCACAGGTCGCGAAGTCTTCCAGCGTTTTCACGCCATCTTCGGCCAATGCCTCTACCATTTGGGGAGAGAGACCCTCGAATGCAATAAGGCTGTCCTCGACGCCCAGCGCTTTTGCGTTCTCAAGCGCCTTGGCATTCTGGGCTTCCAGATGGTCGCGGGCACGGGCCTGCAATTCGCCAGCGGTGCCTTCATCAACACCGTCGATGACCAGCAATTCATCCACTTCAACGTACGCAACTTCCTCAAGCGAGGTGAAACCTTCGGAGACAAGAAGCTGCGCAAAGAACTCGTCCAGATCGAGCGTGTCCATGAAAAGTTTCGTGCGCAATTCGAACTCGGCCTGACGACGCGCGCTTTCCTCTTCTTCGGTCATAATGTCGATATCAAGCCCCGTCAGCTGCGACGCCAGACGTACGTTCTGACCCCGGCGACCAATCGCAAGGCTGAGTTGTTCATCGGGCACAACAACTTCGATCCGCTCGGCTTCCTCGTCCAGAACAACCTTCGTGACCTCGGCAGGCTGAAGCGCGTTCACAAGGAACGTCGGCTGATCTTCGTTCCACGGAATGATGTCGATCTTTTCGCCCTGAAGCTCGTTTACGACGGCCTGGACACGGCTGCCGCGCATACCAACGCAGGCGCCGACAGGGTCGATTGAGTTGTCGTAGCTGATCACAGCAATCTTCGCGCGGGAGCCGGGATCGCGGGCGACCGCTTTGATCTCAATAATGCCGTCATAGATTTCCGGCACCTCCATCTTGAACAGCTCGGCCATGAATTCCGGCGCGGTACGGCTCAGGAAAATCTGCGGGCCACGCACCTCGCGGCGCACATCCTTGATGTAGCAACGGATGCGGTCGTTGGGGCGATAGCTTTCGCGGCCGATCTTTTCGTTGCGGCGCAGCACGGCTTCACCGCT